>Ga0116230_10003115_pt1 | contig 16111 bp, 25 predicted proteins | sample S1TSphfallax_3_FD_88678 | JGI IMG/M metagenome (GOLD analysis project Ga0116230, IMG submission 88678) | Host-associated microbial communities from peat moss isolated from Minnesota, USA - S1T2_Fd - Sphagnum fallax MG | ecosystem: Host-associated > Plants > Peat moss > Unclassified | place... | reverse complement strand
ATCGTTTTTTAACAATTCGTGATTTAACGCTCTACGGTGATCCATCTTTGACACCCAATATCGGGTTTCAGGACGGTGTTATTCAAAACAATCCTTTTTCTGCTACGGATGACAACATATTTGAAAACGTTGCTACGTCCGGAGACTTTACGCTCGCCGGCTGGTATAATCGCAACATGGAGCAAACCACCTATATTCATCCACAATTCAGAAACTCCTACAGCTCCCCAAGTTCTTATGCCGCTATCTGGGACGGTGACAATCATTTTAATGTTACCAGCCAGTTCGTGACGACAAACTATCCGCAAAATACCGCAACGACTTTTTTGCGCAATACAGTCATTAACGGAGACATTCGTGATTATGGTGGCGGACATGCGATTTTTATTAGTGATGCGTCCGGCTTTACTTTTCTTGATACTTACTTTTTTACTAACGGCGCCTCTACTTACGATGTTTCTTCGCAAGAAGTTTCTTCTGGGGGATCGGGTTACACCTCGGCGACTGTAACCTATCCATCGGGATGCGCGATCACACCCCTTGCGAGTGCAGTAATCACGGGGGGTGTTATCACCGGCATTACTTTGAGCGATCCGGGGCAAGGCTGCCCTACTAGCCTCGGCGCCCCGACCATTGCGAGCGCCAGCGGAACCGGTGCTGTTGCGGCGGCGCCCGTCATGACCACAGATGGTGCAGCTTCCATCGAACTGTATAATGTTTCCAATGGTTTTACGGATATGGATTTCGACATTCATACCGAAGCCGGAAATGCTCGCAACGTTTTTGACCTAGAAACTTACTCAAATCCCACGTTGACCGTTAACGGATTTACCTATGACGACAATAACCCATTCAACGCAGGGTCGGTCTTTGCTGCCGGACTGTCGTCAACCGTTACCGGGGTGACGATTGATGGTATCAATATTCCCTATTTAGGCTCACCAAAATGGTCCGGCATGACAGTGTTCGGAACACCGTCATTGTGGACCACAATAGGACGTGCCTATATTCAGGCAACTGGTATGTGGAATGCGCCGAATCAGGCGCAAATGATGATCACGACGCCCATTTCTGATAGTCTTAATTTGGGTCAGGGCAATTACCTGATTATGTCAGCTTCTGGAAATGGTAGCGTTCTAAAAGGGGAATGGAATCAAATTGGATCTCCATCGACTACTGGAACCGTGACGAGTCTTCAAAACGGCAGTGGTCCGCAAGGCGTTTGGCAAGATGGTGCAGCCCAGGTCTGGCGAACTACGTTAGACGGCGGGATTCGTCTTGGATCAACACGATTTGGGTCTTATCCTTGGTATGCAGGATTTGTCGGAGACGGAAATTATGGGCTTGAACTTGCAACGGGCGGAACAACGGCAGGCGGAACGGTTGCGCTAGACGCTGATCTAAACCAAAATGTTGAGGTCGGTTTAGCCAGTCTAGCAGTCAGCGCCGTTAACGGATTTCCTTATATTCCGACTATTGCTGGAACACCGACAGGAACGCCCACAACCAAAACCGGTTATTCTCCCATGACGTTTGATGCCAAAGACGGCATTTTATGGTTCTATAACACAACATCGTCTGTTTGGCAGCCATTTGTTAACGGTAATCAAGTCGTTTTATCTTATACAACACCGGGTACATATTCCTTTAATCCGACGAGCTATTCTGGTTATATCGCTATCACCATTCAGGGTTGTGGTGGAGGAGGCGGTGGAGGTGGAGGTGCTCAAACCGCGTCTGGAACGGGTGCTTCTGGCGGTGCTGGCGGTGCTGGCGGTAGTTGTAGTTCTTCTTCGCGCACAATTGCAGCCTCTGATATTTCTGGAACAGAAACCATTACCGTTGGTGCCGGAGGTGCCGGAGGTGCAGCGGCAACAACCACGGCGACGGCGGGTTCTAGTGGAGGACATGGCGGCTATTCTGCTTTTGGGTCTTTGTGGGCTATGGGTGCTGGAGGAGGAGGGGCGGGAGGACAAATTAATGGTTCGAGCGGCGGCGGGGGCGGATGCAATGCGGGTCTAAAGTTGTTCGGTGGCACAGGTTCAAGCACGGCCGGTGGTTCAGCTTGCTCAGGTTATTCAGCATATGGTGCATTCGGTGCCGCTGCCGGTAATTTTACCGTAGATGGTGAAGGTCCGAGTGGTTCCGGTGGGTCTATTTCCACGTCCTATAATGGTGGAACTGCTGTTTCTGGCGGCGGAGGTGGTGGTGGTGGATCGGGTGGTGGCATCACGGCAGCGGCTGTATCTGAATCAGGGGGTGCTGGCGGTTTATCTGCTATTCCCATTGAACTCAGTGGCGGCACAGGGGGCACGTCGAGTACGCCTGCGGGAGGCTCTGGTTCTGTAGCTACAGCCTGTTCACCCGGATCGGCTGGAGGTGGTGGTTATGGAAACGCATCGGGTAATGCGGGTGCGGGAGGCGCTGGTGGTGTCGCTGGAGGCGGTGGAGGAGGAGGGACTGTATTAAACGGATCGACACCGGGTGCCGGTGGCGCAGGTGGTGCTGGATGTGTTCAGATCGTGGTGTTGTATTGACAATGCCTAAAAATATTTTTTGTTATCCGTCTTGCGAAGAAATCGACAATCCCGACTGGAACAGCGACGGCGAATGGGTATCTCTTGTATCGCAGCAGTTACGGGATATTTGGCACACGTTCAGTTCTTGGCAGAAAATTACCATAACCCATCAAATTATCCAGAAAGACGAAAATGTGATTGACAGATATCATTATCTTCATTCCGGAGATTTTTGATCGTCTCAAACTTGCATCTATATTAAAGGATAGCTTTCCACATGGACTCTCAGACCTGGGTCGGCCTCGCCGGATTGTTGATGACGGGCGTGGGCGCGCTCTGGGCGATGTTCACGTATTTTCAAAGCCGCATTTCTGCTCTGGAAGAAAAAGTTGAGGAGGATGTTCGTCGCGTGGCCGAGGAGGATCAAAAAGCGCGGCATCGCCGAGCCAACGAACTGCAAGCAACCATTGCAAAGTTGGACGCCGAATTGCGCGTTATCCGCGACGGTGCAGCCACGAAGCCAGAACTCTCTCAGGTCGAGACGCGGTTGACGCTCTTCATTGGCAAAGTTGAAGCGCGAATCGAGCGGATCGAATCGAAACTGGAACCACTGCCGGCGATGCAGGCGCTTTTGCAGCAAGTGGTTCAAACTGTTGAGAAAATTAGCGCAGCGTTGCTCAAGGAGCGTGTGTGAGCTACACGGAACTGCACCGAGAACAACCGCTCGACGTGTTGCCGGGTGGCGAATATCCCGCCGGCTCGGGGCGCGCCATTGCCGTGATTGACTACGGACCGAGCGACAATTTGTTGTGGGTCGTGGCGATGGATGCGACAGGAGAATGCTGGACGGTGCCGAATAAGGCGGTGCGGTTTACCAAAAACATATCGCTGGGAAGAAGGGTGAAGCGATGACGCTTGAAGAATCCTCGGCAGCGTTCATAGCGCCGTTCGAGGCGGCTGGCGGTCCTGTGCTGAAGTCATATCGCGATATCGCGGGTGTATGGACAATCGGATACGGCACGACGTTTTTTCTCAATGATTACGGCGCGCAGGTTCCCGTAACCGAAGGGCTGGTGTGGACAGCAGCACAATGCATGGCGGCACTGGCGCGTGATGTCTCTTCTGCGGTTGCTGTTGTTATTGGTGCAAACGTATGGCACCCATGGTCAGAGAATGAAATTGTCGCTTTGACATCTCTTTGCTACAATATTGGCGCTACTTCGTATCGCTCTTCGACGGTCCTGCGAGAACACAACCTCGGCGACCGGCGCGCTGCCGCTCAAGCGTTTTTGCTTTGGGACAAAGCGCATGTGGACGGAAAGCTTGTCACCGTTGAAGGGTTGCTGAATCGGCGCAAAGCTGAAGCGCAACGGTATTTATCATGACAATTCCCCGCCGCTATCTCTCCACCGCGCTCATCGTGAGCGCGGGCGCTGCACTGTCGGGCTGCGCATCGCTGGCATCTGACCTGTCGTCGAGCCAGGCGCAAGATCTGTGGGGCATCGCCAAGGGCATCGGTCTTCAAGCGCTGTCGATCGGGGTTGCGCTTGATCCAAGCGTGATTGCGGAAATCAACGCCGCGATCGCCCTCGCCAATGCCGCCATCAAGGCGGGAGATGCCGCTGCACTCGTCACTCAGGCGCATGCCGTGCTGCTGGCCGCAGCGCCCTCTGTCACCGTCGTGCCAAACACAGGAGTGTCAAAATGACCAACGAATACCCAGGCCTCGCAACTTGGCAGTCAATCAAAGTCGTTCGCGCTGGTGAGATCACAGAGGTGGTGCCGTCAGGCTGTTTCGTCCGCACGGCGGATGACAACGGAGTGCTTCTTCATTACCCAGACGACAAAATGATATCTCGTTACCAGCCGCAGGTGGGCGATTTCTGGGTCATCTATCCGGATGGCTATCAGGCGATCAGCCCGCGCGAGCCCTTCGTTACCGGCTATTTGAAGAAGGAGTCTTGACCATGAATCTGTCCGGACTGCTGGATGCCGCCCTCTCCCTCGCGTCGCTGGCGCTCGCGGGCGCCGTGCCGATTGTCTTGCCTCGGCTGCTTGCTCTGATGCACATCCAGGTGACGGCACAGCAGGAAGTCTCGCTGGAAAACACCCTTACCTCGGCGGTCGGGGCCGCTCTGTCCTACGGCAAAACGGCCGGCGATCCGCTCCTCGCGAATGTGCAAATCAGAAATTCAGCCCTGAGTGCCGCCGCGGCATTTGCTGCTGACGATGCACCGGTCGCGATGGCAGCGCTCGGATACACGCCGCAGTCGCTCGCCGAGGTCATTGACGCACGGATCAGCCACGCGCTTGCCGGAAAGCAGCCCGCACCGCCGCCAGCACCTCCGGCTGCTCCGGTATCGGGGACGAAAATAGCCGCCTGAGCGTAGCGCCTCCGCGGTCCTATTGCGCCCCGCTGGCTCCGGCGGGGCGGAGACACGGCTAAGCTGCCACAGGCTCGGCCGCAAAAGTGAAATAGCGGCGCTCGAACTCATCGCGGCAGCGCTCAATGTTTGTTACTTGAACCTTGCGCTTTTCGATAGCTTCGACCAAGGCCTTAATAACAGGAGGAAGCTCCTCCTCAATCTCGTCCATAGAATTTCCGGCGACATGCAACCCGGGCAAATCGCGGCTGACAGCCATCAGCAGCCCGGTGCTGCGGTGCTGGACGACATCGACGTGTATCGTTCGTCCCATTGGCTCTATCATGTCGATCGCCGTCCGAAAGGCTGTTGTGCTGGTGCCGGGCTTCCACCGACTGCGGCTTATGGGCCTCTTGTGCCACCGGAGCCCCGGCTAGCGTATGGCACCCTACGAACCACGAGCCGCTGCGTGGTCAGCCGGGTTTTGGCTCCGTCGCGGGCTATTAAGGGGTCAACGGGCCGAATCGCCCTCGCCAGTTTCGCCTCAGACTTCAACGCCGCCACCCGCTCGGGATTCGAATATGGTTGCGCGGGCGAGATTTGAACTCGCGTCCTTCAGGTAAGCCTGACGAGCTACCGGGCTGCTCCACCCCACAAAGCAAATATAGCGGGCGGCTTGGCGAAAGGGAAGATGCTGCGCCGAGGTGGCTTTCCGGCCGGAACTTCCCTCGCATACTAGCCCCAAAGGCACGCAGCACCGCTTTATACCGGGCTTGCATCCGGACCGCCAGATTATAGGCGGCGGCCGGTTCAGTATAATGCGCTGCAAAGCGAGTGAGTGAATGAATGACTTCAGTCCTTCTTTACTTCCTTCGTGAAAGCCAAAGCTCGACTGCTTCATCAATAAGCGATTGCATCGGGCGTCGCTCTTTGTGAGAAATTTCTCTCAACTCTTCGTAAACGGCCGCCGTAGGGCGGTAGCTTACCATCATCTTCGGGCCAGTAGCGTGAGTAGGCTGTGGCGGCCGGACAGTCGTCGGGACCTCTTCCTTTCGAACAATCAGATTAGCGCCGAGCTTAGGCGGCTGTGACATGGCGACTCACCCTTTCCAACCGATCAATAAGGTAATTCCACAAAGCCGTTATCTCTTCTGCGCTGCGGGACTTTGGATCAACCTCACGAACCACCCGCCCGTCTGCCATTGAGGAGGCGAGATCTACGCGGTGATGAATCGTGACCGGAGAAACGGTGCCGTGTTGCGAAAGCAGGACCGCGGCTTCTCCCGTGATTCTTGCCCGCTGTGTGGCCATATTCATTACGAAGACCATCGGACGATTTTCTCCGGCCACGATGTCAACCGTGGCCCCGACCGCGCGCAGGTCATGCGGAGACGGCTTGGTCGGTATCACTACCAAGTCGGCTTGGCGCACGGTTTCCCTAATGCTTTCCGTGATTGCTGGCGGAGTATCAATGACAACAAAGCCGATTCCGGCCTCATGGAGCTGCCGAAGCGTGGCGCGTAGCCCATCCGGCTGAATGCGAATCATGGGTGTATGTTCAGCATTGGGGCGCTCTTTCCACCATCCTGTCAGCCCGGCTTGGGGGTCTGTATCAATCAAAGCAACCGGACCGAGCCCAGCCTTGTCAGCTTCAATTGCCAAATGGCCCGATAGGGTAGTCTTTCCGACCCCTCCTTTTTGAGAGGCAAGGACCATGACCTTCATTCGTTCCCCACTTCATGAATGAGTGAATGAATGATCCAAGATGCGTTATTCGTCAATCGTTGACGTCAATGAGTTCATTCATTCACTCATTCTTTCAACAAAGAATTCGTGAAAGAGTGAATTAAAGTATTAGAATTATCAAGGTGTTGCGGGTTTTAATTGATGTGACGCAAGATGTCGCGCCTCGGATCGGCCGGGGCGAGTCGATTGGAAACAACAGATGTCGGAATGAGAAAGGGCTGCCCGAAGGCAGCCCCGTAACCTGATGCAGGGGTGGTCGCCAAACCACTGACTGCGCGCCCTCTTTCGACGCGCATCCTGCCACAAGCCGCGCTTTTTGCAAGGCCCAAGAGGTCAACGGGTAGCTGCGTCCTGATGGCGGCCCTCGCTCCGGCGGGAGAGAGCAATGCAAACCCTATCCCCGGCCCAGGCCGGAGCTATAGCCACGCGCGGCCGTCTGCTGCTCCGGCGCGGCGCCATCACAGCGCATCAGTATGCGCTGCTGGATGTCATGCTGTGGGTCGCGCGGCGTCCTGGCAGCGCCATGCTGATCGCGTCGTTGACGGTGCTGGCCCGGCTTTCCGGGCAGGCCCGCAGCACGGTTGCCATCGGGCTCCGGCGGCTTGAGGAACTAGGGCTCATCCAGCGCATCCGGCGCCGGGTGCGGGTGGCTTGGGGCGGGTCGATCGCATCGCGGGTCGTCGCGAATGCCTACCGTCTGATCGTGACCGACACAGAGTCCGGCGGCCGGGCCACTCAAGAGACTCCAGACTCTATTACTGTGGTCGAGGCCCAGAGCGCGGCGGCGTTGGGGGCGAGGAGGGCTTTGGAAGAGGTGGCGCGGAGGCGGGTGAGGGCTTTGGGGCTGGCGGTTCGGTAGGCACCCGGCCGCCTAGCTGTAGCGGCGCCTCACTCGACGTGCGCAACCGCTTCCTGGGGCGCATCGATTGGTTGCGGCATGGGCTCTAGGAACCAGTCATACCGATCAATATTCAGGTCCTTGCCGATCGCGCGTGCAATCCGCCTTACCTGGGTATCGGTAAGCGGATACACAAAGATCAATTCCGGGTCGTCGGGCGCGGCCTCGACGACCTGCCTAGCCAACTGCTCTTTGGAGCGCGGGATATCATGCGAGAGCGCCAGACGCTCGGTCTTCTTGTCAAAGCCTGTCAGCCGGTGAGAGACGGTCATGGTTCTACTCGCCTCCTCGGCTGGGCTGGCTTCAATTGAGCACCTGTCTTAGGGTCGAACTCACCAAGATGCTCACCTCTTCGGCTATAAAGCTCCACCGTGCCGTGCTAGTAGTCCCATTCAGGGCAGCAATGGGATGGTGAATCCCTGGATACGCTAAACAGGCGCCACAAATTCTGCCGGCGGTGGAGGAATGTCGCAATTCAGTGGGCGCCAAAGGTGCAGGCAAAAAGGATGGCAACTGACGTGCTCCGCAGGCGGCACATGAAGCTGCATTGCCGTCTCATCGTCTCGAAAAAACAGACGCTTGACCTGCTCCCTCTCTCTCCAGTTGGGGCAGCGGGTTCTGCGGCTGACGGATACGTGATCCCAACCGTCGCCAGATGAGGCAATCACAATCATTGGCTGGCGATCAATCGCAGACGGCACCTCGAAAACGCCGAACCGGTCGTCGCCGGTAGTGCCGTAGTGCGCAATCACGTCACGATCGGTCCGGCGGTAGCAATTAAGGGTATGTAGGTTTCTCATCGAAACTTCGGCATGGAAACCGCCTCCTTTAGGGGGCGGAGGAATTGCCGCCCTTGATTAAGTGAAAAAAACGTTCTATATTTGAACGAATGAAGCTGGTTGCGGCAGTTAAGCTGGTTCCTTCGAAGTCTCAGGCGCTTGCGCTGAAGGCTACGCTTGCCCGTTGCAACGAGGCGGCGACGTGGCTTGCGTCGGTGGGACACGACGCCCGGTGCTTCCGGCAGTTCGATCTGCACAAGATGGCCTATGCTGATCTCCGCACCCGCTACGGGCTCGCCGCTCAGATGGCGGTTCGCACGATCGCCAAGGTAGCGGACGCCTTCAAGGTGAACCGCGAGGTGGCGCCGAATTTTCGGAAGGATGCCGCGCAGCCCTACGACGAGCGCATCCTCCGTTTCTTGAAGGGCGGCAACGCAGCCAGCATTTGGACGCTCGAAGGTCGCATCACGGTGCCCTGCGTCATGGGCGAGCATCAGCGTCGGCTGTTTGCCTTTCAGAAGGGCGAGGTCGATCTCTGCTTCGTCCGAGGCAAGTGGTATCTTTCCGCAACCTGCGACATCCCTGAGACGACGGAATTCAATGCCGAAGACTGGCTTGGGGTCGATCTCGGGATTGCCTCGCTGGCTACTGACAGTGACGGCACTACCTACACTGGCGACGCCATTGAGCGCGTTCGATCGCGTCTCGCTCGCCGCCGTCGTGGACTTCAAAAGTGCGGCACGAAGGCTGCCAAGCGCCGCCTGCGCAAGCTGGCGGGAAAACAACGGAGGTTCCAGAAGCACACCAACCACACGATATCGAAGGCGCTCGTTTTGGACGCTGAACGCACCGGCAGAGGATTGGCCCTTGAAAACCTCAAGGGCATCCGCGGCCGGGTAACGGCCAGTCGCGACCAGCGAGCGAGGCTTGGTAACTGGGCATTCGGGCAACTCGGCAGCTTGGTCGCCTACAAGGCGAAGCATGCGGGTGTTCCGGTCGCTTTTGTCGATCCGCGCAACACGTCGCGCGAATGCCGAGCGTGCGGCTGCATTGACAAGCGCAACCGGCCTGACCAAGCCACCTTCAAATGCATCGGCTGCGGCCATACGGCCAATGCCGACCTCAACGCAGCGCGTAACATCCGGCAACGGGCGATCCGCGCAAGGGCGACTGTAATGACGCCTGAAGTTCTCGCGGGTTAAACCCCGCAGGGAAAAGCCGTCTACTTTAGCTGACGGATACATTACATCGCTTTCCTCTTTGGCTTTTTCGATTTCCAGATGACAGGGGCAGGTTTCGGCGGCTTTGCCGGCGGTCGGGGGCAGAGCGCCCAAGTCTCTAGGGACAAGCGCATCATCGCACTTTCCAGCCGCCAGTGGGCGATTTGAAACGCCCTCGCATCGCCGGAGGTCGCGGCCAGAGCGCAACTGACGAGCGCGTCACCGATAGCGTCAAGCATTGCGCGGCTCTGGCGTGGCGCCCCGAGCGCGCATCTCGGCGGCCTTTGGGAGGCGCTCGACCATCCATGTTCCATCCACGCAGACAAAACGGTCCCACGGTTTTCGGACACGCAACCGATAGCGGCCGCAATTTTCCCACCGCACTCTTTGATCATCGGCGTGGCGCCACGGCACCAGCAGATGCGGGTCGTCATCGCACAGATCCAAAGCCGACCAGATGCTGTGCTTGCGCGGCTTGGCGAGGTGCCAGCCGAATCCATCCCAAGCGGGACCAGGCTCCCACCGGCTGCCGTCGACGGTCACGGTGTCGGGTCCAATCGGGGCGCGGATCATGGCTGTTGGCCAGCCCAATGCTTAACCATTGCGGATATTTCCCACGCCGGCATAAAAGGATCGCGGGTCCATTCAATCTCTAGCACCTCCTGTCCGATCTCGGTTGGCGACGGAACCACCAACAAATTGCTCTCTGGCCATCGCCATTCGTCACGTTTAACGTATCGTGCCATCTGCCAGCGGGTTCCCCAAAGGACGAGATAGAGCGCGCCGGGGTGGAGGGTGATGTTAGGCATCGTCGGACTCCGCAATCAAACTGCCGATGACGGGTAAATCGCAATTTTCGTTAAATAGACTCACAATTCCTTCCCCGCCAACAAAACGAAATTGCATTATTCCTTCAGCGACCGGCGCCACTTCAGCGCCAGGGAGAGCCATAATTGCCCTTGCATGGCATTCAAGCAATTTGCCTGGACCAACGCTGACGGCGCCTTCTATCTCCACGCGCCCCTTCCCCTCACACTCGTAGCATATGCATTCGCAGTCGGGGCAATCATGCTCTTTGCCTAGACCAAGACAAACGTTGCATTGCTCGAATCCAGCTTTGCGAAATTCAGACACTACGACCGGCACGAAATTCTGAACTGTCTTTTGGGACCAGAGGAGTTCCGGGTGCGGGGCGTTTTTAGAATCGGGAACTTCATTAAGCCTGGGCACGCGAATTATGATCTTGCCATCGGTCGCATAGGTCCATTCGCCATGTGAAAATGGCAGAGTAAAATCATGAACACCCCACTGATCACTGGCGGAAAACTTTTGCAAAAGCCGGACAATTTCGTTCATGTCGGGTTCTTTTTTTGAAAACGATTGCTCATTCATTGCCTTTGGTCTTTTTTTACTGGATTGTGCGAGGGCGTGGCGAGCAATCAATTGTCCCTCAAAGTTTTCACTATCCGGATCACATACCCCGTCTACTTCCCACGCTTCATCTGAAGCATATATCTCTAGAGCAGCCCGCATCGCCTCATTCTCTGCCGCCGCGACTTGCGGCAGTTTTACTAATGCGATTGTCGGGCTGATAGCAAAACGCGCTTTGGCCGCAAGCGCTCCGGCGCAATCCTCATCGCTCGTGTAAAGCTCCAATCTTGCTTCCCAGCATGCGTAGATGTCCTGCAGAGCTAAGCGAAGACGCGCGATTTCTGTATCCCGCTTGGCCAACAATTGGAGCAAGGCAACGTCCGCAAGGAGCCTGCAAGCCACCGCCGCCGGCCACTCTTGATCCGCAACAAGAGCTGCATATTCTCGGCCAAGCGCTTCTACAGCATCATCGGAAATAGCGTCGGAGGTCATGACGTTTTCTCCAGCATGGTGTAAGCGGCTCTCTTGGAAGCCACGCATTCCTCCGAACCGGGAACGAACTCGCGGCATACATTTGGACGCCGCAAGTAGATTGCGCAATGACAGGTTTTGTTGACTTCCCCGCGCAGTGCGACGCATCGGTTATCAGGTGTTCGCGCCATCCGCACGATATCCTCGGCTTCCCACGATGCAAACCCAATCACGCCGCGAACCGACCGCGTGAGGTATTTTGGTAAATTCTCTGCGCGGCTGACGACGACCTCGCCGCCAAACTGACAGCAAGCACCGCATGTCGTGCAATCGGTTGCATCAGGGTTCATGGCTTGTCTTCCCCGCCGTTGGATTGCCCGAGGACGGCGCGGATGGCTTAAAGAGCACCGTTGATGTGCTCGCCATAGACGCGCTCAATCGCTTGCTCCCAGCCGTGCGCCATTTCTTCATAGCGATCGGTGATATCCCGATCTTCAAAGCGGCAACCCATACCGTGGATGCGGTATTCTGGCTCGCCATCAAGGCATAACTGCGCTTTTTCCAGCGCCGTCGTCAGCTCGGTGACTTGGGAGCGGAGATTGGCGATTTCTCTTACCGTCAATATTCCGACTAGATCGGGATTGTTGATGAGCCTGCGCTGAACTTGGTTTTCGGCGCGCAACCGCTGAACTTCCGCAGCTTTGTCACCAAACCTCATACTGAGATTGGCGTTGTCTCGGGTGAGATTTGCTATCTGGTCGCGTAACTTCGCGACTTCCAGTGTGTATTCATCCAATTTTTTCCGCGCCTCATCTGCCGAGAGGCACGCGGGGGTTCCGTCTATCATGATGCATCCTTCTGGCAATTTGAACAGTAAAGCATGCGGCCTTTTTCAGTTAAAGCGTAGCCAGCCTCGACCCAAAATCCCTTAGGGGATCGGCGATGCATTGATTCAACCAAACCTGCCGCAATCAAGTCCTCATAAATTTTGACTCTGGATTGGTAAGGCAACATCCCATCAATTTCTGCTGCAAAAATCTTTCCTAAAGCGGACAAGATTTTCTTAGATGGCTTGGATGCACCTGTCTTCACGTGGATCGGTTTTGACATCACGTCTTTTCACCGGCCGCGCTGGATGCGAGGGCGGCCGACTCCTCGACAGCCGCTTTCAAATCGGCCAGCAAGAACACGATGCCGCGGCAATATTTCGAGCCATCCTCCATTACGTCGAACGTGGCGTGGGGTATGTCCGTCTCGTAAGACCAGGAATAGCCGTTGCGGCCCCAAAAAGCCTTGATTGTCCGGGCGTTTGACTCCCGGCGAAAATAATCGCGAAATGTGCCTTTGAACGAATTGTTCTCAAGCAAATAATTCCAATCCGGCAACAACCCTTCAGCGTCGAGTAGCGTTTTGCTTTCGTGATCCGCGCCGATCTCGCCTGAGATTGCACCGTAGAACTCCATCAGGTCATCGCTGGCGCCCCAAACGATCACCAAGCCAGACGCTTTCGCTTCGGCGAGCAGATCGTTCGGGATATACGTTGGGTATTCTATGCCGTTTAGTCGGGCGGCGAGTTGGGCGGGAGTCATGTGCGAATGTCCTGGGTTAAAGTGGTAGACTACAAATATCAACAAAATCGTTTTTGTTTTCCCATTTTATGAGCCAATCTTCGTCGTCTGGCCCTTCATCGTCACCGTGCGGGTCTTCGCATCGCACGCAAAAGTTTCCCATTATCTCAATAGAAGAAAGCAAATCATGGATCGGACACCGACCAGTGAGAATATCAATCATGTCGCCGCTCCGTATTCGGCTTCGTGCGCCGTCATCATGGCGGCGCGCTCGGCGAACATGCCACGCGCTTTCACGATTTCCAGCATTTCATCTTTCATGTCGCAGAATGATTCGAGCGCATCGGACAGCGTCCTGATGTAAAGCGCATCGCGGTAAGTCCGAATCTTGACTGACGGCATTTCGGGATGAAACGAGTAACGATCAACGAACTCAAACTGGCCGATGAGGATCTGTCCTTGCACCTGGGGTTTATAGTCGTCGCCAAATCCGTCGATCATGTAAGCAATGTGCGTATGCGGAGCCGGGCATTTGATCTCAAGACCTGCGTTGGCCCCAGCGATAAGACGGTCGGGACTGCAACCCATCCGGCCATCATCGGTAGTGATAAAGCCGACTGGATTGGTCTCGCACTCGTTTTCAAACTCATACATTTTGACGGCTTGCGGTTCCAATTCTTTGCCGCGCGCGATCCAGTCGAGATGGTCGATACTATCCAGAGGTCGATTGAGCAACTTTTCGGCGATGAGGTAAAACGCATATTTCCGCGCTTGGCTCGAAAGCTTGCCGCCGGGTGTCACAATCTTGTGGAACTCGGACGCGGTCGGGATGCCAAGACGCAACCGCAGCCATTCGATTGAGCCCTGGGAAACATCGTGAATTTTCATTTGCCGGCCGCCTTCTGTTTCTTGGCCAAAAGAGCATTGACGGCGGAAGGGTAGTTTTTGACTTCGATGTCCGTAAGCGCGTCCACACCGAGGAACCGAAGAAAAGCAACAGTGTCGGCCTTGGTTTCCTTGATCAAATCTATGATCTTCGCCAACTGCTCATCGTTAATGTAAACTGTTCCGCCGCGCTGACCATCGTCGTCTTCGCCCTCGAACGTGAGGTTGAGCAGCATAGTCGTGCAGTAGCGCTTGCCGTAGCTGAATGTGCTGCCGCCACCTTGGAGATTGTTTTTGCCACCGGATGCATCTAGAGCCAGGGGAATTGATGCGCTTTTGCTGTGACCGGAGATGTGCAGCAGAGTTCCGGTGACGATCAGGCCACCGCCCTCTGAGGTCCGGGGCGCGGTATCGAACGAAAGTGAGAATCCGTGCTCCCGCATGATTGGCCGAATGACCGCATCAATGTCTTCCCAGCGGGCAAAATTAAAGGCCTTCGCGCCTTTGTATTCGACGGTGCCATTTTTCTTCACGCGCGGCAGAAGCGGCTCCATCGCGGCGAAAGCGCGATTAAACTCGGCTGCAGCCTGCCGCTCTTCCATGCGCTCCTGCATTTGCAGGATTGCCGAGAGCTTAGTCACGTCAACGGACGGATCGCGCGCCATAGCAACGATTGCGGCGAGGAGAGAACCGGGCTGACCGTCCAAGACGGCTGGCGCCATATTCTCTGGCTTGGTGATTTCGTTCATTAGTATTCGACCCCCACATTCCTGATCATCCCACGCGCCATCGCTTCGACCGACCGCCGAGACTGCTCCGCCGTCAGGCCCGCATGTTCGGCCAGGTCAGCAGCCATCTCGCGATGCACGCGAGCCTTGTTCTCCCGATCTGCTGCCCTGGCATCCGCTTCTCGTTTGTCCCGCGCCGCCTCTTCGATTTGCCGGCGCCGTTCCGCCATGACGGCAGCCGCCGCGTCCGCATCGGCTTTGGCCTGGGCGGCGCGAGCTTTGATTTCTGCCTCCTGGGCGAGCCGAGCGGCCTCACGCTTGGCGCGCTGCTCAGTTTCAATACGATCAGACTCCGCTTGGAGAGCCCGGGCTTCTGCGTCCCGAAGGGCTTGTTCGGCTTGCGCTGCCGCAATCCGGTTTGCTTCCTCCAGCGCCTCAATCTTCGCTTGGGCGGCAATCTCCGCTTCCCGCGCCCGGTCTTCCGCATCAAGCCGTTCCTGCTCCACCCGCTGCCGCTCGGCCGCCGCAGCCTCGTCAGCACGGGCTTCCGCCTCTTTTCGAGCACGCTCAGCGGCTTCGGCGGCGATCCGGGCCTCACGCTCGCGCTGCGCACGTTTGGCAGCCACGCGGGCTGCCTCAGCCTCTTCTTGACGGCGACGCTCAGCCTCGGCGTCGGCGATGTCCTTGGCTTGGCGAAGGGCAATCGCCTGGGAGATTTTGAAGCATGCCGCATCAATCGTGTCCTGGGCGCGCTGCCGAAAGTCGAGGTCCCAGCCAGCTTGGCGTTCGCCGTTGATCTCCCGCAACCGGTCCTGCATTGCCTCGACCGACAGCGCCTCCCAGTTCTCGACGGAGTAGCGCCCGGCGCCAGCGATCTCGGCGATGCGCCTTTCGTTGGCTGCCACGCGATCCCGCTCAACGCGTTCAAACTCGGTCACGGGCGCACGCACCCGGTCGCGCAGGGCATCCATCATCTCTTCCAAAGCCTTTTTCTCGGCCGTGACGGATTTGACGGTTTTCTTTGCGTCTTCAATTGACGCATCGGCGAGCTTCAGGAGCGTTGTTTTGGTCGTCGAAACAGCGTGAGCGGCCGATGCAATCGCGTCGCGATTCTTTTTAGTCGATATGTCAGTTGGCAAAGCGGCCAACTTTGCTCGCAGCGCGCCGAGAATGTCGTCTTTGTCGAGAGCGACGATGGTCGACGTGCATTGTTGCACAATCGCGAGCGAGGTGACGGGCTGTTGCTCGGCGGAATCGGCAAAAATGTCCAGGGCTTCGCTCATCAAAGTGGCCTTTCTTTTTCATTAATTTCATTAATGTCTTCCGTCACCACCGTAGTTTTTTTTGACCGAGACACCGCTCGAAGCACAAAGAACTCTGCCGGCCAAGCGCAGTCGGCCAGCCGCTCCACCTATTCCTGGGCGGCGCGACGGCTGCCATGACGTCGCGAAAGCGCGGCTATACCGGCTATACGGCGCGGCCTCGGCTTCGCGGATCGCCAGATCCATGACCTGGCGCAACCCACGCTCAAGCGCGGCTGCGGTGGCGCGGATGTCGGGTGAT
>Ga0116230_10003113_pt1 | contig 16116 bp, 13 predicted proteins | sample S1TSphfallax_3_FD_88678 | JGI IMG/M metagenome (GOLD analysis project Ga0116230, IMG submission 88678) | Host-associated microbial communities from peat moss isolated from Minnesota, USA - S1T2_Fd - Sphagnum fallax MG | ecosystem: Host-associated > Plants > Peat moss > Unclassified | place... | reverse complement strand
TGGGAAGCGGCATCGATCAGGCTTGCCGGTATGCGGGCAGCAACAACGAGCGGCGAGCGCCATCCGCTATTCGGGAAAGCAGGCGGTTCATTGGCGCCCGCCCGCCATATGGTTCAGTCTTCAGGTTCGCCGCCATCGTCATCGGCCAAGGAGCGCGCAGCTTGAAATGCTTGATTGCCGCAGTCTCGCTCACCGTCTCATGCATGTTGCTGTTCGCAACTCGTCCGCCTGTCGCCGTGGCGGACGGCAATCCGCTGCGCGGTAAGCTCTTGTTCCTGCGCTGCGCTTCCTGTCACGACATCACGACGGCGCCGTCCGCGAAAATCGGCCCGAACCTGCATGGTGTGTACGGTCGTCGAGTCGCGAGCCTCGAAGGATACAAATATTCGCCGGCCCTCAAGGCCGCCGACTTCGTTTGGGACGCGCCGCATCTCGACGCCTGGTTGACGAATCCGAATGCGCTCGCTCCTGGCACGGCCATGGCGTTCGCGGGTATTCCAGATGCCGCCGACCGCCAGGCCATCATTAGCTATCTGGAAACGCAGAGCGTCGGGGACGCGCGTCAATCGCGGCCGTGATGCGAGTACTGAAGTTTGTGGCCGGATATCGGTCAAATTCTTTGACGTACCTATGAGCCAGGAACGCCGGCTTCGCCGCCGCTACGTGATGGTCGGCACCCGCCGGGTTCACCTGTGGACCGGCGGCGCGGGGCCAGCCGTCGTGATGATCCATGGATCTCCGGGAAACGCCTGGCTGGTCTTGCCGCTGGCCGAACGGCTGGCCGCGCATTTCTGCGTGTACGCGGTCGACAGCCCCGGCTTCGGTGCATCCGATCCGTTGCCCGGGGAGACTCTCAGCGTGGCGCAACTCGCCGATGCCTATCGCGACCTCCTGGATGCGATAGGCCTGCCGCGCGTGGCGGTCTTCGGGACGCATTCCGGCGCGGCTATCGGACTCGAATTCGCGCATAGGCATCCGTCGCGGATATCCGGATTCGTGCTGGAGGGCGTGCCCGCCTTCACTCTGGACGAACAACGCCCGCTGCTCGCGCCCCAATACATGGTGCCTCTGGAACCGGATCTGCTCGGCGGCCACTACTCGCGCGCCTGGACCCGCTTCCACGATCAATTCATCTGGTTTCCCTGGTACGAGCGGGTTCCGCAACAACTCAATGAGGCCGATGCCGGATCGGCGGAACAGATCCACCTCTGGGTGGAAATGTACTTTCAAGCCCTGCGTCACGAATACCGACCGGTGTACCGGGCCGTGATCAGCTACGGCGCCGCGGCCATCGCCGCCGCAGCGGTGGTTAAGGCGCCGGGTGTCTACCTTGCAGAACGCTGTGACATGCTGTTTCCGCACCTGGACCGCCTGCCACCCCTGGCCGCCGGCCAGCGCATCGAGCGGATCCCCGATTCGCAGGATGTGCCGGCGCTAATCGACGCGGCCTTGCAATCCCTCCCGCCGCCGCCAGCCGGCATCGCTCTCGATGCCGCCACCGTCGGCATGGAATATTCGTTCCACGACCAGTCGCACGGACAAATGTTCGTGCGGACATCCGGTACGGGCGGCGCGACTCCCGTCCTGTTGCTGCACGATGCGCCAGGCGCCGGGCGGCAGCTTCATGACCTGTATGCCGCGCTCGGCGGCCGGGGCTGCGTGCTGTTGCCGGATCTGCCGGGTTGCGGGGACAGCGACGGCCTCCCCGGCGCGGTACCCGCGCTTGGCGACTTTGCGGACGAAATCGCGGCCATGCTGGCGGCGCGTCGAGTGGCAAGAGTCGACATCCATGCGGTCGGTTTCGGTGCCGCGCTCGCCCTCGAACTCAACCGGCGCCATCCCGACCGGGTGGGTTCGCTCGCGTTGACCGGTCTGCTGCGGGCGGGCCCGGCGGAGCGCGCGGCCATGATCGGTCGCCTGGCTCCGCCCATTGAACTTGCCGACGACGGGAGCCATTGGTTCCGGACCTGGCTGATGCTGCGCGATTCGCAGGTCCGCTGGCCATGGTATGTGCGCGAGGTCCGCGCCTTACGGCGTCAGCCCCTGGTTTTCGATGCCGAAAGGCTGCACGCCTGGACCTGCGATGTGATGCGCCAATGGAAAAACTACCATCAACTGGTCGACGCGGTGCTGCGCTGGGATCCGCAGCCCGCGATCGCCGCCGCAGGCTCCAAGTTCATTCTTGCCGTGGACGAGTTCCATGCCCTGCACCGCTCCGACTCCGCGTGGCTGGCATCGGCGCCGCACTTCATAAGAATGCCTCCGGACGCGGCCGGTCGCGCCGCGCTGCTCTCGGCAACTTTCGCCAAACGCAGCGTCCCGGCATGCGGGCACGGTTGTTAGGTGTCGTTCTTTATCGAAGCCGTTGAATTTACGGGCCCATCAGTGAAATCCGCTGTCGGCGGCGGCTGACCGAATATCGGTCGGCGCCTTTGACGCCCGCGTTCGCGCGGGCATTAGATGCGGCTCGCGGCCTCGTTTGGATGGGCGTCGCAAACTACAAAAGAGGGATCAAGCATGCGCAAGAAACTGCACAAGGGTCGAAGAAAACGTTCGTGTTCGATTTTGTTCGGCACCATGATTCTCGGCGCTTCGGCGCTGGGGCTCTTCGTGTGGTCCGCCGGCGAACCAGTCCGGGCGGCCGATGTGGGAGACTCGTCGTCCGGACTCGAGGAGATTGTCGTTACGGCTCGCGCCCGTGCCGAAGAGGCCTCTGACGTTCCAATTTCGCTTCAAACCTTCTCGGCTGCACAACTCGCGGCCGATCAAATTACGAACCTCGATTCCCTGCAGTACCAAGCCGGGTTTACGTACAACAGTCAAGGCATGAGTACGCAGGGCGGAGGGCGAGAGTTCCCCACCTTGGTCTTTCGAGGCCTTTCGACGAACTTTGGCTACGGGTTCAATGATTCAGGGGCGCTCTTCGTCGACGGTATCTTCGTGTCCGGCGGTACAGCATCGGTGACGATGGCCGACGTCTCTCAGGTGGAGGTTCTCAAGGGCCCCCAAAACGTCTACTTTGGCAAAAATACGTTCGGCGGCGCGATCAATCTGATCACTGCCAACCCCACGGAGGACTTCCACGGGTATGCCAACGTGGGCTACTCGACCAAAGAATCTTACGACGACACCTTTTCGGTCGAAGGCGCTCTCGTGCCTGATTTGCTGACGGCACGGGTAACCGCCGAGGCCTTCCACCAGGGACGACAATACACGTCCTTTGACGGCGGACCGCTCGGCGAAGAGGACACCAAGGGCGTCACGGCCGTCCTGTACTTCACGCCCGCCTCGAATGTCTGGGTTCGCACCCGCTTTCATTACTCTCACGATGATGACTCCGAGGCTGCCACCGGTTTCCTGTCCGGAATCTCCTATGGTGCGAACTGCCCCGGGTGGGTCAACAAATACTTCTGTAACGGTATTCCCTCACTCGGCAACACCGGTACCTCGGTATTGGACTACGGGCACATCCCGCCGGCTTTTGCGAGCGCGGCCGCGAGCAACACCTTCGGCGGCGTACACGATCCGTTGCTCTCGCAGGTTCCCACCAAAGACACAGCAGGGTTGATTCGCGACAACTTGCAGGGGTCGGTCGCATCAGGGATAACACTGCCCAATAAAGCGGACATTGACTTTAATTTCGGCTGGAACCAGTCAAAGTCGAGCGACATCGCTGACGGGGACCATACCTCAACTCCCTTTTTCCTTACGGATCAGCCGATCATCAACCACGACTTCCAAGCGGACCTGCGATATGTGAGCAACTCGGAGGAACCCCTGCGCTTCGTCGGGGGGCTGAGCTTTTTTCATTCCGTCTACCAAACTTTGTATGACGGCTATTATCTTGGAGGAATTTTTGCCGACTCCGGGTTCGTCAACGAAACCGACCAGACCAAAGCGGTCTACGCTTCGCTCGAGTACGACATCACCTCATTCCTGACTGCCACCGCCGAAGTGCGCTACCAGCAAGATACAGTCTCTGACAAACCGTACCAAGGTCTAGGTACCGCGGCGGAAGTAGCTGAAAACTTCGATCATACTCTGCCGCGTGTGAGCCTCCGGTATCACCCGACCAAGGACACGAACGTCTACGTGAGCTATGCCGAAGGTATCCAACCCCCTTACCTGCAGGCCAGCTACATCAACGGCAATGCCTTCACGAAGAACGCGTTATCGGCCATTACGGCCGGCGCCGGAGACTACACCAAAGACCCGACTCTTTGGGTTTGGGAAATCGGTCTCAAGCAGGCGTTGTTCGACAATCGCGTGAATTTCAACATCGATTACTACACGCAGATCTGGAGTAACGCTCTGGTGGCCAATTACGTATTCAACCCGGCGGCCAATGGCTGCCCGACGACCGGTAACGTTGGGACCAGTGCACTCTGCCCTTTTCCTTCCTCCGGCGCCTCTTACTACGGTGTGTCCCGCGATCACATTCAAGGCATCGAATTTGATGGAAGTGCCTTGATCACGCCGAAATGGACGGTGCACGCCGCGTTCAATGTTACCCATGCAATCCGCGAAAACTATTCAGACCAGAGTTTTGCGGCGGCCTTTACGAGTGGAGTCATTCCCGACCAGTCCGGCAAGAATGTAGATCTTGTCCCAAATTACCAGGGCTCTGTCGACAGCACGTTCAAGGATCACCTCGTCGGCGACTGGAGCTGGTACGTCCATGGCTTGGTTACGTTCACAGGGAGCACGTACGCGGATCCTCTGGATACCGCGAAGATCAATGCTTATGCGCGAGTCAATGCTTCGTTCGGCGTCGTGGATGGGCCGTTCACGGTCGAGCTGTATGGCATGAACCTGTTCAACGACAAGAACTGGGACATGGCCGTGCGCTATCCCGACGCGACCCACGGGAACATTTTCTTCAGCGAGACTCAGCAGGGTGTACTCGTGTCCGCGCCGAACCCATTGAACGTCGGAATTAGAGTTTCCGCGAAGTTCTGAGGCAGGGAGGCGCGACGGAACGGCTAGATGAGCCGCCCCGGACGGGGCGGCTCATCACGGGCGGCCATGCTGGTTGCGTTTGCGGACGGCATCGCGATCGCCTGTGCGAGCCTCGGATCGGTTTTGTGGATGAGGAAGACGCAATGGAAGAAGTGACCCTGGCGCGGGCAACCGCAGCCATACAGGCGACCCTGGCCCATGCCCGGCAGAAATCCTTGGCGCCGCTCGCCGTGGTGGTGCTGGATGCCGGCGGACACGTCCGCGCCTCGGCACGCGAGGACGGCGCGGGTTTTTCGGGAATCGATATTGCGTCGGCGAAGGCCCGGGGCGCGCTCAGCTTTTCCATGCCCTCGCGCAAGGTCGCCGAGATCTTCGGCGGCAATGCGGCGCTGTGCGCCACCCTGGCGGCGACCATGCATGGACAGATGCTGCCCATCCCGGGAGCCGTCCTCATCAACAATCCGGCGGGCCGGGTGATCGGCGCCATCGCGGCCGCCGGCGACGCCCCCGACAACGACGAGGCCGCGGCAATGGCGGGCCTCTCAGCACTGCGAAGCTGAACGTCAAGGTTCATGACGGACCGCTCGTCCGGAGCAGCAAAGCGATCATGCATATCACATTGGCTAAGCGCCGCGCAGCAATATCGGCCCTCGGCCGAATATTGGCCAAGTGTCTTTACGCGCTGAGCGCCATCTAATACCGTCCTCGGCGCTATGAACATCACCGACAACGAGGATGGCGCCGCGTCAGAGTTGATGAGCGCTTTGCTGGAGCATGTGCCTGCGGCGAACATCAAGACCTCGGCCGCGGACCGGGATTTCTATTCCAGCGACGTCTATTCATCGGGTGTCCGCGCGGACTGCGTCGTGGCTCCCGAGTCGACCGAATCCCTGCAGGCGGTCGTGCGCGTCTGCACGTCCCAGAATCACGCGGTCATCGCACGCGGCGGCGGATTGTCGTATTCCGCGGGGTATCTGCCGCAAAGCGCGGGGGCGGTGATCATCGACGTGTCGCGCCTGACGCGGATCGTCGAGATCAACGAGATCGATATGTATGTGACGGTCGAAGCTGGCTGCAGTTGGCGCGAACTGTATGCGGCGCTCACGCCACGCGGTCTGCGCACTCCCTACTTCGGCCCCATGTCAGGCTATCTATCGACCGTGGGCGGTGCCCTGTCCCAGGGAAGCGTGTTCCTCGGTTCGACGCAATTCGGCACGACTGCCGAATCGGTCCTTGCGCTCGACGTCGTGCTTGCCGACGGGTCGCTGCTTTCCACCGGCTCCGCGTCCGGGGTCGTGCGGCCCTCGCCGTTCTTTCGCACCTATGGGCCGGATTTGACGGGCCTGTTTCTCGGTGATTGCGGCGCACTCGGCATCAAGGCACGCGCCACGCTGCAACTCATGCGTGTTCCGCGCGAGAGCCGCTATTTGTCGTATAGTTACGCGACGGCGGAGCAGTTGCTCGGCGCCCTGGCGGAAATATCCCGGTCGGGTCTCGCAGCGGAGTGTTTTGGAACGGATCCCTACGTGCAGTCGCGTCGCATCCATGAGCAGAATTTCGCCAAGGATCTCGGCTATCTGAAGGCCGTGGCCCAGAACGAATCCTCCATGCTCGCCGGTATCGGCGCCGCGGCCCGCATGGCGTTCAAGGGTAGGCGCTCTTTGGGAGGAGAGACCTATGTCATGAACGTCGTCATCGATGAGTCCAGCGCGCCCGCGGCAGACGCCCGCATCGATGCCGTTCGTGCGATCGCGGGCGAGCATGGCGTCGAAGTCGAAGCCACGGTGCCGCGCGCGATTCGGAGCCTGCCGTTCACCTATCCGAACGATATTTTGGGCGACCGCGGCGAACGTTGGGTGCCGACGCATGCGCTCGCGCCGCATTCGCGCGCGCTCGAGGTCGTCCATGCACTCGAGAACTACTTCGGCGCTCGCGAGCGGGAACTCTCGGCCCATGGCATCGAATGGGGCTATCTGGTGTTCGCGGTCGGAAGACGGACTACGTTGATCGAACCGCTTTTCTACTGGCCGGATCGGCGTACGCCGTACCATGAGCGCATGATAGAGCCGCATCATCTTGCGAAGCTGCCATCGTTCGAGCCGAACCCGCAGGCGTCGAAAGCCGTCCGCGCACTGCGCAGCGGCCTCATCGAACTGTTTGCCGAACACGGGTGCGCTCATCTGCAGATCGGCAAGGCATATCCCTTCCTCGAGAACCGTCAGCCGGCGGCGCGGGCCCTCCTGCAGAGCATCAAAAGCGCAGTCGATCCCGCGCGTGTTATGAACCCGGGCGCTCTGGGATTTTGACGCGTGGCCTCTGCACCTAAGAGGCGGCGCTTCGCGAACGGCCCACCCCGGCCAAAATACTTGTCCGCCGCCGACGCGGATCGCGCCGTCATGATGATCCTCGCGCTCGCCACCGAAGTGTCGGCGCTGCGCGAGCGTCTCGATACACACGAACAGCTCGCCGCGGCCGGCCGGCTGCCGGAACCGGGGGCCGTCGAAGCCTATGCGCCGGACGCCGACGTCGAAGCAGCCCGGGCGGCCGCGCGCCGCTCGCTCATCGAACGCATCACGCGCGTGCTGCTCGAACCCGATTCGCCGCGAATCCGCGCCGCCACGGCGGACGACCCGAACGAATGACGCCGCAACCGCAACGGCTGTGAGTACTCCCATGACACAATTGAAACACGCCATGCTCATCGACGAGACCCACGACGAGCGGGCGCGCGACGCCTTCATCGCGAGTCTGCGCGAGTTCACGATGGCCGAGATCTATCCAACATTGCGCGAGCATTACCGCAAGGTGCTGGTGCCGCGCTATGCCGAGCGGCACGGCGGTCCGCCGGCAAGCGTCGATCGCGTACGCACGGTCATGGAGGAATCGCCGCTGTACATGGGCTACAGCCTGCTGGTCAGGGGCACCCAGGAGTTGCTCTGGGATACGGTCGGCGAGGCGGTCGAGCGGCAGCTCCCGGCGCTCATCGAGAAGGCGTCCGACGCGAGCGCGAAGGCCGCCGACGGCAAGAAAGGTTCGCTGGTACTCGACCCGTCGTTGCCGTTGCCGAACTATACCGCTGCCGTCGACATCCACGTCATGCCGGGCGGATTTCATACCGAGATCGCAGCGGAAGATGTGTTCGCCGGCGCGCTTTACGACCGCGGCGTGCATCTGTTCGCCTTCGGTGGTCTCGGGCCGCTGAACGACGAACTCGGCGTGGCAACCGCGGCGGCCGTGCGCAAACAGTTTCCCGATATCGCACCAGCTCGCATCCTCGACTTGGGCTGCGGCGCGGGCCATGCGACGCTGCCGCTCGCCGATGCATTCCCGGACGCGGAGATTCATGGCATCGATCTCGCAGCGCCCATGCTGCGCTACGCGTCGGCGCGCGCTTCCTCGCTGGGATATGCGCTGCATTTGTCGCAGCAGGATGCAACGAAAACGAACTATCCGGACGAGAGCTTCGATTTGATCACGTCCACCTTGCTCCTGCACGAGATGCCTCGGCCGGCGATTCTTGCCCTGTTTCGCGAGTGTCACCGCTTGCTGCGCCCGGGCGGCGTGATGGCGCATCATGACCTGCTTCGCTGGCCCGAGGAACCCTTTGACGCGTTCATGATGGCCTGGACGACGCGGCACAATAACGAGCCGTATGAACGCGCCAGCGGCACTTTGAAGTTCCCGGAGGATTGCGTTGCCGCCGGCTTCGACGCGGCCGACGTGTTCGTGGTTGCCCAGCCGGGCGCCTATCTAGAAGAGGTATACCAGGTCAGCGGCATTCGCGGCGCGCGCAAGCGTTTACAGGATAGGAGCCTGTCTGAGTGAAGGTCCCCGGCGTCGAGGCGGCGGCGGGGATCGATGCGCAGGCTGCGCGGCAGGCGATAACGGAATGCAAGACATGAAGTCATCGAGGCGCAATCCACTATCTCGCCGGTTCGTCCTGCAGGCGGGCGCCGCGTCGCTGGCAGCGGCCGCACTACCGATCGGGGCGCGAGCGTCATCGACTCGCGCGCCGACACGCGTCGATACCTTGATCCTCGGCGCTGGCATTTCCGGGCTGCATGCCGCCCGCCTGCTGCAGCAACAGGGCTTGTCGGTGCTCGTGCTCGAAGGCAGCCCGCGCGTCGGCGGGCGCTGCTGGACCGCGCGCAACGTGACGGGTAGCCCGGAACTCGGCGCGCAGCAAATCGGCTACGGATACGGCCGCGTTCGCGGTAATGCCGCCGACTTGGGCGTAGAACTCATGGACCCCCCAAAAGGCTCGATGGCCGAGACCCGCATGCCGCCGCTCGCGGTCAGTATCGACGGCGCGCCGCCGACCTCGGACTGGGCGCAATCACCCATGAACCGTCTCGATGCAGCCGAGAAAGCGCTCCCGCCGACTGCGCTCGTGCCGCATTATCTGCTGAAGGACAACCCGCTCGTCGGTTTGAGCGATTGGCAAAAGCCCGAGAATGCGCACATCGACCAGCTCTCGATCCGGCAGTACGCGGCCATGGGTGGGGCCTCGCAGGAAGCCCTGCGGCTCATGGACGTTGGCGTCGCGGCGCGTGACATCGACGACGCCAATGCACTCGATTTCCTGCGCAAGAATTACTACTACACCTGGGAAGCGAAGAACGGGCCGTACAGTATTTTTCGCGACGGCACGAGCGCACTCACCGATGCGATGGCGGCATCGCTAACGCGTCCCGTCGCGCTCAACAAGATCGTCGGCTCCATTCAAGCGCGGCCGGATTCGGTCACGGTCAGGTGTAAGGATGGAAGCGTCTATGAGGGTCGCACCTGCATTGCGACGATCCCCCTGTCGGTCATGAAGGACTTGCGTATCACCGGAGCGGTGCCGGACCTGCAGCGGAAGGCATGGAGCACGCAACGCTACAGCCAGACGGTGCAGATTTTCTTCAAATTCCAGACACCGTTCTGGGAACAGGATGGTTTGCCGGGCAGCATGTGGACCAATAGTCCCATTCAGTTCTTGGCGCACATTCCTTCGCGCGTGGATCCGCGCGGCATTTTGGTGGCGTTCTGCCATGGACGCGCGATGGATGCCTTGAACCGGCTGACGCCGGCAGCTTTGGGACGTATGGCCGTCGATGAGATCGTCAAGCTGCGGCCGGCGGCGAAAGGCCAGCTCGAGGTGGAATACATCCATAACTGGTCGACCTACCCGTTCTCGAAGGGCCATATCGCGTACTTTGCGCCGGGTGACATCGCGCGCTTCGCCGACATCGTGGGACAGCCCGTCGGAGCACTGTATTTCGCCGGTGAACATAACTGCCGCATTCACGCCGGCATGGAAGGTGCCTGCGAGGCGGCTGAAAACGCCAGCATTGCGATTCTGGAGAGGCTCGGCAAAGCCTGAGGATGGGCTCGAAATCGGCCCGGCTAAGGTGCGGCCGGCGGCGGCGCAGCGGGTGCCGGTTTCTGCTCGCGCGCGTAGTGTTCGAGGCTCGAGTAGTTCGGTCCGTACCAACTCGTCGGGGCCGTCAGGTATTGCGGATAGCGCTCGCGTATGCGGGCCAGAACGGGTGCCGGATAGTATTTGGTGTCGCGGTAGGTGCGAAACACCCCGTCGTAGAGCACGTGACCCGGCGCCTGACCCATGAGCATCCACGGCAGCCACGGCTGGATGCGCACCCAACTTCCGTTCGCCGGCACGTGCGTCTTGGTCGGGTCTTCGAGATCGGCGCGGTTGATGAAATAGCGAAACAATTCCGAGGTTTGAATCATTGTCCCCGCGGACTCTCGCGGCCACGTCGCAGGTTCGAGGCGATTCGGGTAATACGCATGCCCGTCGCGCGTCATGATGACCGTGTCGTCATCGAAGTCGGTCCAATCGAGCAAGTAGGGCTTTCCGCCCGGTACGGACTGACCCGTCGTCACGATGCCCGGCATCGCGGGCGGCTGGACTGTCGAAGCGATGATCCAGTTATAGGGATCGTTTGCGACGTCGACGACCCGCACGCGTTCGCCCGTGTACGGGTTGTCCCATTCGTCGAGCATCTCGCCGGTCGTGGGATCGGCGTAGAGGATCGTCTCCTTGGTCATGCGCTGATAGCTGCCGTCGGACTGGCGCAGCACGCGAATCGTGCTGAAAACCTCGAAGCGAAACAGCGGCCGGACCGCTTCGCCGGGCCGCACGCCGCAGACGATGCCGCTGCACCGGCCGAAAACCTGCGAGCCGTTCGTGTCTGCTTCGAGGCGCGCGTTGGCCTCGCGGTTCCAGATCGGGTCATCGAAACGCACGGGTTCGCGCGGCACGCGCTTGAGGGTGCTCGCGACCGCGGGCCTGGTGCCGATGGCGCAGGCGCCGATGGTCGCCACCGCTGCACTCAGCGCGAGCCGCCGGGACATCGCTCTGTGCGGACTCGCTCCTTGCATCACTTCAGGCTCCTGGGGTTCGACTGCACTCGAGTATAAGAACAGATCCGCTGGGTACTGATGAATTCCTTGTGTCGTTCCCGCTATGCGGCCGCTCCGCCCTAAAGCCGGCCTTAGCGCCGCGCATGTCCGTTGCGCTGCACACGCTCACCCGCCGCGCTTAAGGGTGGTTCATGGCGCGGGTGGGGCGTGGAAAATTGCCGGCTTTCATGAGCATTCCCGGCAGGGTCCGGCCGATCTGCGCCTCGAGCCACTGGGCCGTATCGATCACGCCACCGATCGCGACACCGGTCTCGATGCCCATCCGTTCCAAGAGATACAGCAAATCCTCGCTGGCGATGTTTCCGGTCGCCGCTGGCGCGAACGGACAACCACCGATGCCGCCGACGCTCGCATCGAGGCTCACGGCGCCCGCCAACACCGCGGCGTAAGCGTTGGCGATGCCGGTGTTACGCGTATTGTGAAAGTGCCCGCGCAAGGGAATATCCGGTAGTGCCTCGTGCAGTCGCCCGAACAAGTCCGTCACCTGGCTCGGCACGCCGACACCCATCGTATCCGCGATCGCGATCTCGATCGGCCGGCCTTGTGCGCAGCGCCGCGCGATCTCGACCACCCGGCCAGGATCGACCTCGCCCTCGAACGGGCAGCCGAAAGCGGCGGAAATCGTCACCTGCGGAGCGATTCCAGCAGCATGCGCGGCGCCGGCGATATCGAGCCACGCCGCGACAGACTCCTCGGTACTCACGCCCTGGTTGCGTCGATTAAAGGTGTCGCTTGCAATGACCGCCATTCCCACTTCGCGGCAGCCAGCGCTGCGGGCACGGTCGAAGCCTTTGCGATTCAGAACGAGACCGATGTAGGTGACGCCTGGAACGTCTGGCAGCGCTACCATCAACGCCTCCGCATCCGCCATCTGCGGCACCTTTTTCGGATTGACGAAGCTGGTGACTTCCAGGCGGCGAACGCCCGCCGCAACGAGGCGTTCGATCAGCTCGAGCTTGCGCGCCGTCGGCAGCAGCGCGGCCTCGCTTTGCAAACCGTCGCGCGGCCCGACCTCGACTAGAGTGATTTTCAATTGACTCACATTGGATACAATGGCGCGTCTACATTGTATACAAGTTGAACACGAGATGAGACCGATCGAGTTCGCAAACGGCGCCTTGGCGGATTTGCGTGTGCTGGAGCTCGGCACGCTAATTGCCGGGCCGTTCTGCGGCCAGATACTCGGCGACATGGGAGCGGAGGTCATCAAGATCGAAGCGCCGAACCTTGGTGATCCCATGCGGGTCTGGGGCCGGCACGACGAAAACAGTGCGTCCCTTTGGTGGCCGGTCGTGTCACGCAACAAGCGATCCATCACGCTCGATTTGCGCAAGCCCGAGGGCCAGGAGATCTTGAAAGACCTGGTGACGAAGACGGACTTCCTGCTCGAAAACTTCCGTCCGGGTACGATGGAAAAATGGGGCCTGAGCTACGAGACCCTGAGTGCGATCAATCCACGTCTGATCATGATTCGTGTATCCGGATATGGCCAAACGGGACCGTATGCACATCGCGCCGGATTCGGCGCGATCGGCGAGGCCATGGGCGGCATGCGCTACGTCGTCGGCGATCCGGCAACGCCGCCGTCGCGCATGGGCATCAGCATCGGCGATTCCCTGGCGGCCACTTTCGCGTGCGTCGGTGCGCTGTCGGCGCTGCATTACCGCGAAAAGACCGGCCGCGGGCAGGTCGTCGATTCGGCCATCTATGAAGCGGTGCTCAATATGATGGAATCGTTGATCACCGAATTCGACAAGACGGGCTTCATCCGCGAACGCACCGGCGCGATCCTGCCGAAAATCGCGCCCTCGAACGTTTATCCCACGAAGGACAGCCTGGTACTGATAGGCGCCAATCAGGACACGGTATTCCGCCGTTTATGTGCCGCGATGGGCCGCGCGGAACTTGCCTCCGATCCCAACTACGCGAGCCATCGGGCCCGCGGCCGGAATCAGAAGCAACTGGACGAAGTGATCGGCGCTTGGAGCGCCCAATACTTCACTCGCGACCTGCTATTGCTCATGGAAGAACACGGCGTGCCCGCGGGATTGATCTATCGGGCGCCAGACATGCTGTCGGACCCCCAATTCGCTGCGCGCGAAGCCATCGTGACCGTACGGCATCCGCAGTACGGCGACCTCAAGATGCAGAACGTCGCGCCGAAATTGTCAGAAACCCCGGGAGCCGTCCGCAGCATCGCGCCGGGTCTGGGAGAGCACAACGATCACATATATCTCGATCTCTTGGGGCTGCCCGCGGCGCGCTACGATGAGCTCAAACGCAAGGGCGTGATCTGACGGCACCTCATCCCGTTCCTTGGCAGCGCGTCAATCCGCGTCGCGCTCCACCGTGCGCTTCGTACCGACGGCGCGCTGAGTCTCGCGGCGGCGGATGCGCATCTCCGAAACGCCGGCTGTGATGGCTTCGGAGAGGCTCTTGAGCTGCGGTACGTACTTGTCGATGATTTGCGCCGGTTTGAGAGCCGCCTTCACGTAACCCATGAGCAGACAGGCGCGCGCGACACCGTTCAGAAAGATCGGCACACCGACCGATGCCTCCGGATATTCCTTGTAGATGATGTGGGCGAAACCCTGCGAGCGGACCAAGTTGACGATCGAACGGATCCGCGCGTCCTCCCGCGCGAGCGCCTGCTTCGGATCCGACGAGGAGCGAATCACCTGCAGCGTCAGCTCGCGGTGCTGCTGCGACATGAACGCCAGCATGACGTGGCCGCTCGTGCCATGCAGCATCGGAGTCTTGAAGCCCACGCCGAAGTGATCGAGGGCCAGCGGCGTCAGCCGGTCCGTCGAGACGCGCACCATCATCTGATCGCCGCTCGGCGTCGCAACGACGAGCGGCCAGCCGATCTCGATGGTTTTCTTCGCGAGCAACGGCTCTGCGACATGGGCGATCCAGCTCTCGTCGGAGAAGCCGCTCGACAGCACGTTCACCATGGGCGTCAGCCGGTACTTGTGCTCGCGGGCGATTTTTTCCGCGTAGCCCTCTTCCACCAAGGTGTCAAGGACACGGCGCGCCGTGGTGCGCGGCAGGCGCAGTTCCATGGCGAGTTCCGTGGCGGTGAGCACCTCGCGCAGGTTCAACAACGAAAGCGCGCGCAGTCCTCGCTTCAAGGAGCTCAGGTTGTCGCGCGAGGCCATGCGTTACTTGCGAACATCCTGCGGCAGCGGTTGCGGCCCAGGATTTCCCAGGGCGGCACCGCTCAGTCCCTGCAACGCAAGGCCGTGGCCCACTTCACGCACGACGAGTTCCTTGAGACGCTGTGCCGTGGCGACGCGCATATAGCGCAAGGTCAGCGTGGGCAGCGCTGCAAGCTGCCTGGCAAGCGCGTAGGCGCGCGGCATGAGAGCCCCGGGCTCGAGCACCTCGTTGACCACGCCGAGCCGCAGCGCCTCCTCGGCATGAATTTTTTGCTGCGTGGCGAGAAAATAGCGGCCGCGCACGGGCCCCAGCACGTGCGGCCACAACACATGCACGCCGTCGCCGGGCGTGAGTCCGAAAGCCAGATGTGGCAGGTCCTGAAATACAGCCGTGTTGGACGCCACCACGATGTCGCATGTCAGGATGTACTCACTGTGGACGAGCGCGGGACCGTTGACGGCCGCAATCACGGGCACGTCGATGTCGAGCAGATTCTGCAGGACCTTCTTGCCCTCCCAGTACACCCTGTCCCAGTTCTTCGGAATAGTGAAATCGTCCTTGGGGGTCGCCTGGGACTCGTCGAAAGCCGCTATCCAGCTGTCCCCGGTTCCCGTCAAGATCATGACCCGCGTGTCGGGATCACGGCTGATGTCGTAGAACGCATCGACCATGTGCTCGTGCGTGCGCGGCCCAAACAGGCACGGCCCGCCGCGCGTGTGCAAGCGCACCTCCAGAATGCCCAGCTCGTCGCGTTGCATGTGGACTTGGGCGTAACGGGAAAAGTAATCCGGCTGCATCGCGACCTCGAAAGTGTGGAACGAGCCGCTATCTTAGAGGCTAAAGGTTCGATATGTCGCTCATGCTGGCCGCATAGCGGCCAGCGCAAATATGACCGCCGTCGCGGCATCATGCCGCCGGCTGCCGGCGCCACCCGCTATTCGGGAGCGCCCGCTGAAAGCGCATCGCATCGTGCACCGCATTGATAGACTCGCATGGGCAATGACGCGCCAACTCACCTCTGCGCCATGAACCCCGCGCCATGAAGATACGCGCCGCCTTGTTGCGTTCCTCGGGGCTGCCCTCGCCCTACTCGACTTCGCGACCGCTCGACATCATCGAGGCCGAGCTCGATCCGCCAGGCACGGACGAGGTCTTGATTCGCATGCGCGCGGCGGGACTGTGTCATTCGGATCTATCGGTCATCGACGGTAATCGTCCGCGGCCCCTGCCGATGGTGCTCGGCCATGAAGGAGCGGGAGTCATCGAAGAGCTTGGCGCTAACGTCACGGATTTGCACGTGGGCGATCATGTCGTGACGGCATTCGTCCCGAGCTGCGGGCTATGTTCGCCCTGCAGCGACGGGCGGCCCGCCCTATGCGAGCCCGGGTTTGCGAGCAACTCCGCGGGCACGCTGCTGTCCGGGGCGCGCCGCCTGCGCCTCGGGGACGAATACCTGCAGCATCATCTCGGCGTGTCGGCATTCGCGCAATACGCCACCGTGTCGCGCCACTCGGTGGTGCGTGTCGACAGTTCCTTGAGTTTCGAGGAGGCGGCCGTGTTCGGATGTGCGGT
>Ga0116230_10003112_pt1 | contig 16117 bp, 10 predicted proteins | sample S1TSphfallax_3_FD_88678 | JGI IMG/M metagenome (GOLD analysis project Ga0116230, IMG submission 88678) | Host-associated microbial communities from peat moss isolated from Minnesota, USA - S1T2_Fd - Sphagnum fallax MG | ecosystem: Host-associated > Plants > Peat moss > Unclassified | place... | reverse complement strand
TGCAAATCACGAGCTCGCCAGGTATTAGCAGCTGGATCATCTGCAAGAGAGCCTGTTAATCTCAGTACCCGCATATTCTTTTTGCTATTAAATATCGTCAAGGCCGCTGGATCAAAGCTCGGAGCCGCGACAATTTCAACAAATCCCTGACAAATTTTTTCGGCTAGAGTAGCAGTGACAGTTCTATTAAAACCGTAAATGCCGCCAAAAGCGGAGAGGGAGTCGGTGTGATAGGCTTTGTCGAAAGCTTCTTCAAGTGTTTCACCGATAGCAACACCGCAAGGGTTGTTGTGTTTGATAATGCAAGCCGAGGGTTGATTGATGACTTGTCCCATTTCTCTAAGAATTTTTACTAGACAAAAAGTATCAGTGATGTTGTTGGAGGAAAGGTCTTTGCCTTGTAACTGCTCAAACGGAGGAAAACTGTCTCGATGGTTCCCGTTGGCATACCAAATGGCCGCTTGATGTGGATTTTCACCGTAGCGTAAAGGTTGATACTGAGCCAAATTAATTATTGTCGATACAGGTAGCGGCTGCCGCTCAATATTTTCGTATTCATTGCTTTGACCAAAGAAATAAGATGAGATGGCTTGGTCATATACTGAAGTTCGTTCAAAAGCGTTACGGGCTAATTGCCGACGCAAAGCTTCTCCAAGCTGTCCTTTATTTTTGACCATTGATTGGATTACTTTGTCGTATTGATCAGGTGAATTGAGTACAACCACACGTGTGAAATTTTTTGCGGCTGCTCTCAATAAGCTAACTCCGCCAATGTCTATATATTCAAGCATGTCGGATTCAGCAAGCTTTTCTTTCACCTTGGTTTCAAAAGGATAAAGATTAACAATTACCATGTCGATCTGATCAATATCCATATCGACCAGGCATTGTTTATCGTTTTCTGTAGAGCGAGCTAGAATACCGGCGAATACTTTTGGATGGAGAGTTTTTACCCGTCCTCCTAAAATTTCTGGAAAACCAGTTAGGTCTTCAACCTTTTTACACTCAAAGCCGTTTTCTTGTAAATAAGCAGCCGTGCTTGTCGTACCTATAAGCCGCAATTCTTGCAGGCCTTTGAGTTGTTGTAAAAACTCAACTAATCCTGTTTTGTCATAAACACTAATGAGGGCTGTGAGCATAGTTGTTTATCAAACCTTGAAGATAAGGGACAGAGGTTTAGCCGAATAGTCGGCGGAATGCGTACATTTCACCAGGATTATAGCTAACCAGTATATAGTCGCTAGGACTTTTGCTATTAATTGCAAACAAACGTTATTCAAATATGTATTTTTTATTCAGGCATTATGAAATGCTAACCAGCGGGCAGGCTAATTTAGAGCATTGAAAGCATTTTGAAAAAATACCAGACCATCTGGTTTAGCGCTTAAATCAGCGTTGTTTTTGGCTGGGTGCGTCCAAGCTGGATGTTGAGAAAGGCGCACGAAAGCTTCAGGATGAGGCATCAAGCCGAATACATTACCCTTCTTGTTTGTCAGAGCGGCGATGTTTTCGAAGCTACCATTTACATTCTCTTTATAACGCAGGCAAACGAATTCTTCTATGGAGTCAGCAATCTCTCTCTTGACGACTATTCTGCCTTCCCCATGTCTTATCGGTAGGCTTAAAGTTTTCAGCCCGGTGAGCAGGGGACTGGAGGTTTTTTCGTTAACGATCAAGTCTACCCAGCGGTCTATAAACTTACCTGATTGATTTGCGACAAGCGCGGCAGAATGGGCTCCAAATAAAGAATAATCTGGTAATAGACCTAGCATTGTTAAAACCTGAAAACCGTTGCATATGCCCAGTAAAAACCGTCCATCCTCTATAAAGGCGTTTAATTGGCTGAACAACTTTTCTTTTAGTTTCAAGGCTAGCACTTTGCCGCTTCTAATTTCATCGGCAAAAGAAAAACCACCTGGTATGACTAACATCTGGCAATCCTTTAAATGCTTACTCTCGTTGAGCAGATCAGTAATGTGTAACTGATAGACAGAAAATCCGACGCTTGTTAAAGCGAAAGAAATCTCATTTTCGCAATTAATCCCGTCACCATCTAAAACTAGTGCTTTTGGTTGCATATTATTCCTCAGGCAAAAGGCAAAGGCTCATTCCAGGCGCAGATGAGTTCATCTGACGACCATTCAACAGATTTGTGACTGTTACCGCCCATTAACTTTAGCTGGCGATGATCGCTCACTTCACCTATTGCGGTTACGTGACAATTATTCATGCAATCCAAGAATGGCTTTTTGTACTTCGAAGGCACACTGACCATTATGTGGCTTGGGCCTTCGGCGAATAATAATGGAATTAGTGATTGTTGAGAGGGATCTGTCTGAAGCAGCGTCGACAATTCTATACTTGCTCCCAATTCGCTGCCGATAATAGACTCAGCTAAGGCTGCTAGTAGACCGCCATCACTGATGTCGTGAGCTGAACTAATTAACCCCTTAATCATAGCTTGGTGCAGCTTTCTATAAAGAGCCAAGGCTTCTTTTAAGTTTATAGAACAGAGGGTATTGAGATAGGCATCTAGTTGTGACAAAATCGACCCAGCTAATCCCAAGGTACCCGCAGAACATAAGAAGATAAGATCGCCAGCATTCTTAAAATCAGATGTAACGCAGTTGTTTATGTCATTAATTTTGCCTATGGCTGAAACTAATAGAGTGGGTGGAACTGACAAGCGAACAACTCCGTCGTCAAAATCGTTCTTCATGCTGTCTTTGCCTGAGATTAAAGGCGTGCCCAAAGACAGTGTGGCTTCATAAAGTCCCTGGCAGGCTTTAACCAACATGCCCAGGTATTTTTTCCCGTTTAGATTGCTAGCTGAGGCAACAGGATCCGGCCAACAAAAATTATCCAAAACTGAGATGGTATCTGGATCTGCGCCTACGCAAATAGCGTTGCGAATGGCTTCATCAAGAGCAAGTTGTGCCATGAGATAAGGATCAAACTCACTAAATTGCGGACATAGTCCGTTTGAAATCACTAATCCAGCCGATTCTCCCAATACCGGTGTTATCACGGCTGCGTCGCAAGGAGCTGATTGTTTTATCCCCATCAAAGGTTTAATGACGCTTGCGCCTTGTACTTCATGATCATAGCGTCGGATTACCGACTCACGGCTACATACATTAGGATGAGACAGGATCTTAAGCAAAAGATTTTTTAAATCTGCCTGTTTGGTATCACTTTCTATGTGAGTGTCGATAGAGCTTATCACGGTTGTCGGCTGCCACTCGGCTTCCAAGTGCAAGTCTGGGACACCATCATGCAAAAATTCAAGGTCCAGAGCCGCGATCAACTTTCCTTTTTGGGTAATCTCGAATTTTCCTGATCTACCGAATTCACCAATATTGCTAATTTCGACGCTGTATTTTAGAGCCAAAGCCTCTAGCGCAGAAAAATTATTCGTGGAAATAGTCATACGTTCTTGCGATTCCGAAACAATAATTTCCCAAGCGGCTAAACCAGGATATTTGATGGGAACGCGATCGAGTTCAATTTTGGCTCCGCCTGTAAGTGTCGCCATTTCCCCTACGGAGGAGGAAAGTCCACCGGCGCCATTATCTGTGATACCGGTAATTAGGCCAGCGTCTCGAGCTGCCAGAACGAAATCCAAAAGTCGTTTTTGAGTAAAAGGATCACCAATTTGTACGGCTGTGACGGGCGAGCCTTCGTGCAACGCTTCAGAAGAGAAAGTAGCTCCGTGGATTCCGTCTTTGCCGACGCGCCCACCTGCCATGACCACTACATCTCCAGGCTTTGTATGCTTTTCGTAGGCACAATGATTGGCTACTTCTAACGGCAAAATACCACCGGTACCGCAGAATATTAAAGGCTTTGCCCTGAAGCCTTCATGAAAAACTATGGCTCCATTAACGGTTGGAATGCCGCTCTTATTGCCGCCGTCTTGAATGCCTTGTCTGACTCCGTTCATCAGAACTTCTGGAGGCAATAATTTAGGACGTTTAGGCAAATTTTCAGAAGGATAAGCAAAACAAAGGATATCGGTATTAAAAATTGGTTTTGCGCCTAGACCAGTGCCAAGAACATCACGATTCACACCAAGAATGCCAGTCAACGATCCGCCATAAGGTTCCAGAGCCGATGGGGAATTGTGTGTTTCTACTTTGAAGCAAACGGCTTGATAGTCATTCCATTTCACAATACCTGAATTGTCTTTGAAGACGGACAATAAATCAGGACGTTTAGGCTGCAGCTCTTTTGTGGCTTTTTGGATAAAAGACTTGTACAAGCTCTTTATTGTGCTCGTATGAGCGGTACCCGACGCATCCACATCTTTCATGTTTATGGTGGCATTGAAAATTTTGTGCTTGCAATGTTCGCTCCAAGTCTGAGCAATAATTTCTAATTCAATGTCAGTTGGCCAGAGTGGCAAGTCCAGGTCTTTTCTCTGTTTTTGTGTAGCCGGAAGTTGGTAATGCTTTTTTATTGCTTGCATTTCTACAAGACTAAGAGCGAGGATTCCTTTGCTACTTATGTTCAAAAGTTCTTGATCACTTACATCTAAATTGATTGTAGCTGCCGGTGGTGGCTCATTCAGAATGACTTCAGGAAAAGTAAAGCACTGTTTGGGGTTGGATGAACTCAAATCGTGAGTTTGAAAATGCTCAACTAGTGGATGGAACAATCTGTATTCAGCATTGCTGAATACATCTGATTTAGTGGCTAAATAAATTTTGCCGGAAGCAACTTTAAATGATAAAGGCGGAGTTTGCATGGAGAGAGCTTCTTGAACTATATGAGCCAAATTGTCTGTAACTCCCGGCAAAAATTGTTTTTCTGCCCAACAAGAAAAACCGTAGTCCTGCCATTTTTTTTGCCAAGTAGAAAGATTATCAATTGAAGAGATCCATAAATCTTCTAACAAAGACTCAGTTAATACTTCCGTTAGCGCTTGCTTCACCGTTGCAGGCAGTTCTGTTTTATTTTGCAGGGAACAAAAAGGTATTAACCAGTAGGCCGGCAAAACCAGAAATTCTGCTCCCTCGATAGATTCGATTTTAGGTACAACAACAGCGATAAATGGTGTTGTTGTACCAGAGAGAATTTCTTGAATTAAATGTGCGTCCTGCAATTTCTTGTCTTTGCCAACTTCTGATGCCGCCCTGGTCATATCTATTTCCTGCTCGGTATCTTGCTTTCGGATTTAACAATATCTCGCCGGTAGTCTATGTCTTTAAAGCTTATATTAGGCAAATAGTCATAAATACGAGTGGCTGCTGATGTTAGATCTGCATCGAGTGCAGTTACGACTAAAATACGCCCTCCTGCAGTTTTGAGCTGATCATCAATGAGTTTGGTACCAGCGTGAAAGATTGTTATTTCCTCTTTGCTGCTACTACCATTATTAGCTATGGTTATGGGTTGCGAATCAGAATTTGCAGTTGGGTAGTCTTTGTTTACCGCTACCACACAGCAGCAAACCTGATCTTGCCATTCGAGCATAATCTCATTCAGTTTGCCTTCTGAACATGCCCACAGGACTGGGAATAAGTCAGACTTCAGACGGGGTAAGACTACTTCTATCTCGGGATCACCAAAGCGAGAATTGAATTCGATGATCTTCGGTTGTACTGATTTTGTTTCAATATTTTGGTCTAAGAGGAGACCTACATATAAAACTCCTTGATAATCAATTCCTTCTTTTTTCAGGGCTGTCAACAAAGGTTCAATGATTGTTTTCTCAATGATACTTTCATACTTTGCATAAACGGTTGGTGGAGAAATGGCTCCCATACCACCTGTATTTGGACCTTTATCATTATCGAAACGCCTTTTATTATCCTGACTAGCCGCCATAGGCAAAAAGCTTTTGCCGTCGGATAGAAGAAATAAAGATATTTCTTCGCCGTTGAGTTTCTCTTCTAGAACGACCGTTTCACCGGATTTCCCAAACTTTTTATCTTGAAAAATTTCTTTGATCGCTTGTTTGGCCTCAGTTTGACCGTTGCAGACGTAGACACCCTTTCCGGAGGCAAGTCCATCTGCTTTGATCACTTCCGCCCAGGGCATTACCTTTAGAGCCTGTTCAGCTTCTATCTGATTATGGCAAATCTGAAATTTTGCTGTAGGCAAATTATGTCTACCCATGAATTCTTTAGCGTAAGATTTACTCCACTCAAGACGGGCAGCCGCCTTCGTTGGTCCAAAAATTTTTAATTGTTTTGTCTTAAAGTAATCTACAATTCCCTCGGCCAAGATAGTCTCTGGACCGACCACGGTGAAATCAATTTGTTCATCTTTGCAAAATGCGGCGAGTTTAGAGAAGTCAAAGATATCAATATTTATATTCTTGGTCTTATATTCTTTTGCGGTGCCACCATTGCCCGGCGCGCAGAATACTTGTTGTACTAAAGGACTTTGGGCAAGTTTCCAGCACAATGCATGTTCGCGTCCGCCGCTGCCAACGACCAATACTTTTATAGGATGACTGGGAAGTCCACTCACAGTGTTACCTCATCTGTTGCAACCGGTGCAGGTTTTAACGGAGTGAGGGCAATGTCGCCCAACTTTGTGTTTTTTGGGGAGAGATCTTGATCTGTACCTTGGTCTTCGTGGGCAGCAATATGTTTAGCTAGCGTGTCCTTCAAAGTAGCTGTGTAGGCTTCGATCTCCGGATGGCTAGGAAAAGCAGGAAATCCTAAAACTTGGTTGGCAATGACGCCATAAAGCTGATCTACCAGACGTTTCATGTCTGGTCGCAAACGTTCTGGTTTTTGATTGAGCTTGTTTTTGCAAACATCTTGCCAGTCTTCTTGCCCGCTCAGCTTAGCTATCTTTTGGGCTTCCGGAATGGCTTTTGCCCAGTCGGTTGGACGATAGTATTGGCGCAAAACTTCTTTGGATAACTGAACGCCGTTATGGAGTAAGCGCAATTCATCAGGACCAACGCTGTCGGCTAATAAAAAATGTGCAGATGATGGCGAGCCCTCTAAGATAAATTCAAGTTTACCGTCCCAAAGTTCTAGCTTGCTTTCAGCAAATAAAACATGCAATGCCAGGGCTATATCCATTGAACCTTCGACAAGCCATTCAAATTGATTGGGAGTCAAATTCGCTATTAGAGAAGCCTCCTGCCAGTTGAGGAGTCTATCTTTGCCTTCGAGTTTTGTGAAAAATTCAATAACAGGATGAGGAAACCATTCATTCATTTTTGGAATAGTTTTAAGACCAAGAGCATCTATGTATTTGGGGTCCTCTTCCAGTTTTTTTTGTAGAGAACTGCCTTCCACCATCCCGAAACGAAAGACCACTTCCAGCGGAATAAGTCTGCGTTCGCTAGTCGTTGCTGGTGTCGGTGGATAGAAATAGATACTCTCGTGTTGAATAGTTTTGTGTTCTGGCCAGTTAACTTTGGCAGCCAACACTTCCATAATAATCTGGTAAAAAGGAGCGACTAGCCTGGGGTCATCAGCCCCTTTGTTGTTGACAATGGTGAAGGGTTTAAGATTCAGCCAATGACCTGCCTGCATTGTCCCTTTATACAAGTCGTGAAAATGTGTTTTAAGACCGTTGCGCGCCAAGCCCGTTTTTCCGCTGAATACGGGGTGAGCAAAACGTTTTGCTAAATAGTCGCCGTCAAATTTGTGCAAGTTGGGTGACTGTGGCAGCTTCTGCCAGAAAGCGGGATTAGCCAAAGTTTGAAATATATGAGCAGCCATAACCGCTAAAGCTGTGCCTTTATTTGCGATTAAATCCGGCATCTTGCCCCAGTCAAAAACAGAATATTGATCAGTAAAGGCAAACCACAAAAATTGTGGCTCTTTTGGGCTAGAAAATACGTTTTTTACCGAACCTTCATATTGGAGGGTGAGGGAGGAGGGGTCTATCATATGGTAATTATTTCCTTTCTAATGGCTCCGTTTTTAATTGCTCCCTAAGTTCTCAGCATTTGTTTTTAATTTGTATTTGAGCGTCTCTGTCCTGTACACGTCTCGATGTAAAGTCACTGGCACTGGTTATATCAGTTGGATAAGTGCCTGTTAAGCAACCTAGGCAGAGCGTCTCTTTTCCAATTGCTTTTTTTAGTCCTTCAAAGTTCTGGAATACTACGTGGTCAGCGCCCGTAGCAGAGACTACTTCGTCTGGAGTGCGGTTGTATGATATTAATTCGCTAGGGCTTGGAAAATCAATACCATAATAGCAAGGGCTCACGATAGGCGGGCAAGTAGAGACCAATGTGATTTTTTTTGCTCCGGCCGATCTAACCAGTTTGACAATTTGGGAAGCGGTATTACCGCGAACAATACTGTCGTCAACGATCAGACAATCCTTACCGGCAATTTCTTCGGCAATAGGAAAAAGCTTTCTTCTAATAGCTTCTTGGCGAGAGGCTTGATCATCAAGAATAAAAGTGCGATTTATATAGCGATTTTTTATGAGAAGTTCTCTGAAAGGCTTGCCAAGACATTCGGCTAGCGCTATAGCAGCAATACGACTTGTTTCCGGAATTGGTATGACTATATCGGCGGTTACCCCAGCCTTTTTCAACTGTTCAGCAAGGAGTCTCCCTAGTTCAAATCTTGCTGCATAAACGCTAGTGCTTTCCCATTCTGATTCCACTCTGGAAAAATACACCCACTCAAACATACAGGGCGAATGACTGTGCTGAGAAATTATTTTGCGTGTCAATGTGCCTTGGCGATCAATATATACGGCTTCACCGGGTTGAACATCTTCAAGTTCAGAAAAACCGAGGAAACTTAATGCAACCGTTTCGCTTGCCAGCCCGTGTACTACCTTGCCATTAGCATTTTTGCGTTTTCCAAGCACAAGGGGGCGGATGCCATCAGGATCACGGAAACCAAAAACATCGCCATTACGTGTCAAGCCGATCACCGAATAACTGCCCACTAATTTGGTCATACAAACTTCTATGGCAGAAAAGAGACTCTGGCAATTAGGTGTTTGTCCGTCTAACGAATCGGCAAGCAGGCTAAGAATTAAGGCCGAATCGGATTCAGCTACAAGAGTATGCCCTTGTTTTAATACTACGTCGCGTAGAGAGTAAAAATTTACTATATTGCCATTATGTCCAAGCCCAATACCGGCGTTGTAATCCAAAAACGGCTGCAGTCCATTGGGATCATTGTGCCCAACTGTGGAGTAGCGGCTATGTCCAATAGCGGAAGGGGTGTTGATTTCGTGGAGCGAATGGTCAGAAAAAATATGCTCAATCAGCCCACTGCCTTTTTGCAAATGGAAATGTTCCTGGCCATTCTCAGCGATGGCGAGAATACCAGCTCCATCTTGTCCTCGATGCTGCAGATTCATCAAGCCATAAAATACTTCATAGGCTGCATCTGAGGAACCGGAAATAGCAATTAAACCGCACATTGCAGAGGTACCGTGCTGACAGATTCATTATCGCGCAAGTGGCGGCGATAACCTAACAATCGCGCCAATATTGTTAACATTGTTGATTGTCCGCTTGGCGACCAAGATTTTGACCCATTTTTAGTCGACTGTTCATTCAAAAATGTCTTAGTTCGGCTAATAGCTGTATTCGTTTGAAAAGAGATATCCTCTGGCATTATGTCTGCCCATGAGCACCGGCTTAAATTAAGTTAGCTTGGCATAACTTAGCTGACCGTATCTGCTAGTCTAAAGCCCTCGCTCAACTTGGATTCTTTAAATTGTGCTAGTTGGGGGCGTTTAATTCAGTTTATATGTCTGTATGTCATTCAATTTGGAACTGACCTCACCGCCTTTGATGGCGATTCTTTCTAGTTTAATTATCTGGACCATCGGTGCCCTGCTTTCTTTTGTCATCAAAGGAAGGCTAATCCATCAATTTTTTGCAGCTATATTATTTGCGGGCGCTTTTCTGCTTGGAATAGCAGTTGTGCTGTTTTTTCAACATAATAGTTTTTCTCTTGATTTTTTGTCAGGTTTTTATTTTGCACTCGCTCCCCTGAGTTTGCACTTGGATGCTCTGAACTGTTTTTTTCTTGGCATTCTCTCCGTGACAATATGTCTCCTATCTATCAGTTTGCCAAAATATTTGCATTACTACAAAGAGCGTTTCAATGCGGGTATTTATTGGCATTGCCTTTTTGCTTTTATTCTTTCTCTCGTTTTCACCTTATTGAGTGTTAATGCCATTTGCTTTTTGATTTTTTGGGAAATAATGTCCTTAACAGTGATGATGTTGATTGCCTCTGACCATATAAGACAGAGAGCCAAGCATGCTGCTCTAAGTTATTTGGCTATGACTATTATTTCCTCTGTGCTCATAACTGGAGCCTTTCTAATTTATTACTTCCACTATAAAAGTTGGAATTTTTCGGATTGGACCTCTGCTGGCTCATTACTCATGCCAGCTTTACTGCTTTTTTTTGGATTGGGTGTTAAGTGCGGTATCTGGCCATTTCAGATCTGGATGGCTCACGCACAATCGGAAGCGCCAGCTCCGGTAACCGCCCTAATGAGTGCCGTCATGAAAAAGGTAAGTATTTATGCAATTATCCGATTGCTGATTATAAATAATGACAGCGGTGTTGTCCTAGCATACGTGATCCTGGCTTTTGGAACCGTTTCCCTTGTCTGGGGCTCATTGTTCGCCTTATTGGAGCGAGACTTGAAGCGACTGCTCTCGTTCAGCACCGTGGAGAATATAGGTCTTATACTTATAGCCCTAGGTCTTTGTCTCATGGCAAGACATTTGCATTGTTGGGATTTAGCAAATTTAGCACTTACGGCGGCCTTATTTCATAGCTTTAGTCATGCTTTGTCAAAAACGGGTTTGTTTATCGGAGCCAATGGCATCGAAGCAGTTACTTATACGCGTGATTTGTCTTTTTTAGGTGGTTTGGCAGGCAAGATGCCTTGGACTACGGCATGTTTCCTGATAAACAGTATGGCGATAATAGCCTTGCCACCTGCTAGTGGCTTCGCCAGTAAGTGGATGATTTATCAAGGTCTTTTTCAGTTGGCGACTTCGCACGCTCAGGTAGTGGACAGATCAATAGCTCTTATTATCGTCGGCATAATGTCTTTTGCCGGTGCTTTGGCTCTCGCTTGCTATACTAAAGCTATCGGTATCTGTTTCCTAGGGCGGTCTCGTTCTGATGTTGCTGGACGAGCGGGCGAGTTGTTAAAAACTTCAATGGCAGCACAGTTTGTAGCCGCTTCTGCCTCTTTGATTCTGGGGGTATGTGCACCATATATAGTGCGATTGTTTCAGCCTGTGTGTCTTATCGTTCTGCCAAAAGGGGCTGATTTACACAGCGTCGTGGCGTTGCCACTATTTACTACTGTTTTGTTGTCCTTGATATTTGTCGGCTCGGTTCTTGTTTTGCTCAACAAGTTATCTCTAAGACCGCGAGCACGGTTGAAAAAATATATAACTTGGGATTGTGGTTACGGAGATTTACCCGCTCGCGCGGAAGAAACAGGAGCAAGTTTCTCTGAGTCAATCGCCCGTATATTTGCCCCCATTTTGCAGTATCGTATGATTACCGAAATTCAAGGCAAGGACAGACGCCATTTTCCAGAAGTAATCAAGTTTGAAACAGTAACTTCGCCCCTCTTAGAAGAGGGTCTATATCGACCGACTTTAAAAATCATTCAAATTCTCAGTAGAGGGATAGCCGCACTACAAACCGGCAGTATCCATCTTTATCTTGTTTATGTGTTCATTACTTTGGTAGTCTTAGTTAGTATAGGCATAAGACTATGAGCGAGTTTTTCTTAACTACCGGCAAATGGCTATCATTTGGTCTGTTTATATTTTTTTTGCCGCCGCTGATGGTTGGTGTTCTGACAAAATGTAAGGCTCGCCTGCAAAATCGGATTGGAGCGCCTATTTTTCAACCATTTTATGATCTTGGTAAGTTGTGGCGCAAAGGCGAAACAGTAAGCCAAACGACATCTTGGATTTTTCGCGGTACGGCTGCTATTAATTTTTCTGTGATGCTCGTGATTTCCATGCTCTTGCCTTGGCTTTCTTTTAAACCATACTTTGCTCATGCTGATCTTATTCTGGTTATTTATTTATTTGCTCTGACCCGCTTTTTTTCTGTTTTGGCAGCTCTTGATGCAGGATCGGCGTTTGGTGGATTTGGCGCCAGTCGCGAAGTAACCCTGGCCATGCTAGTTGAGCCGGCTATTATGCTTTGTTTGGCCTCTCTTGGTTGTCTATACAGTACGACTGATTTAAATACAATTTTCACATATGACCGAGTTTGCACAGCAACTCAAAGTGCTCTTTGGCTTTTAGCAGGGACTGGACTATTTTTGTCTTCTTTGGTTGAGTTGTCGCGTATGCCCATAGACGATCCAACTACTCATTTGGAATTGACTATGATTCACGAAGCTATGATTCTAGAAAATTCTGGACCAAATCTTGCTCTTACAGAATTTACTCATTATTTGAAAATGGCTGTAATGTGGGGTTTATCTGCTCAATGTTTTCTTCATGCGCTCTGCTATTTTGTAACTATAAATGAGTTTGGGCGATCACTAGCAAGCTTAATCATGTTGCTTGTTGTATTGATTATAGTGGCTTTGATAGAAGGAACGGCTGTTAAGTTGCAGTGGAAAAAGGTACCTGAATTTATTGCCTTCGCAATTGCTATGAGTTTATTATGCGTCTTTGTTGTTATAGCCAAGAGTTAGAGCGAGTTGTAAAAAATGCATTTGGATACTTTTACCGTTCTGGCAATCTCATCAGCTATATCAGCAATTCTTATGCTAGGTACCAATCATTTACGGATTAACCTGTTTTTCTACTGTGTTCATACTCTAGCAATTGCACTGGAGACGGCTTGGATAGCGCAAAGATTCCACGATACAAATTTATATTGGATTGCCTTTTTTATCATTCTGCTTAAAGTAATTGCCATTCCGAAGTATCTGCAATGGGTTATGACCAAGATAGATGTGGAGTCTGATGTCGAACCGTTTATTGCTGCTCCTCTTGCTATGACAATTGGTGTGGGTATGTTGGGGCTTAGTTATCTGTTGTCTTTGCAATTTAGCAGCTTGTGGACAGAAGTGGACAGTCGCATGGGTGCTATGGCTGCAATCTCTGTGTTTTTTACTGGTGTGCTTTTGATGTTATCTAGAAAAATAGCAGTCAGCCAAATTATTGGTTTTCTTGTTTTAGAAAATGGCATTTATTTGTTTGCTCTTACCCAGACTCATGGCATGCCTTTAATAATAGAGATGGGATTGCTTTTGGAGTTGTTAGCCATAGTTATGCTATCCGGTCTAATCGTCTTTAGAATCAAAAAAAGTTTTGAACACATTGACGTTTCTCGGCTGACTGAGCTAAGGGAGTAAGAAGTTTTTATGCAGCCAACGCCGATTTTTCTTGATCTATTAGCCGTCTTTATTTTGCCGGTCCTATTGGCGATATTTACTTATATCAATCCTGCTATCGGGTTCACACTTAGAATTACTGCTTTTGCTTATTGGGTGGAGTTGGCAGCAGCAACTAACCTTCTTTGGCCGATACTTTCCGGACAAGAAGAGAAATTGATTATAAATGAATATTTTGTGGTGGACAGACTGGCAGCATTTTTTTTGGTTATCACATCTTTGGTTATGGCTGCAGCTCTCACTCACGCTCAATATCTATTTGACCATGAAGATTCAGGCGATCACGGGGTCTTAAAGCTCGCCCGGTTGCGCATTTTTTATGTGTTTATTAATTTGTTTTTTTTGTCCATGTGCGCTGTGTTTATATCTAATAACTTAGGTTGCTTATGGATGGGTATTGAAGCAACTACCCTTTTCTCAGCTCCGTTGGTTTATTTTGAGCGAAGTAAAAATGCTCTGGAAGCCACTTGGAAATATCTTATTATATGCAGTGTTGGTATTGCTCTGGCTTTGCTAGGCACAATCTTTTTGTTTGCTGCCAGCCAGCATGGACATCTTGCCGAGGGAACTCTCAATTTAACTAGTCTTGTTGAGCAAGCTTCGAAATTAAATTATCCTCTGATGCGTCTGGGTTTTATTTTTTGTTTGCTAGGCTATGGCACTAAGGCAGGCATTTTCCCTTTGCATAGCTGGCTGCCTGATGCCCATTCGGAAGCACCAGCACCGGCTTCAGCCATACTCTCTGGGGCTCTTCTTAACACCGCTCTGTTCGGTCTTTGGCGAGTGACGCAAATTGTCATAGCTTCTCACGGGCACCACTTGATAATACGAATGGTCTTAGTAATGGGTGTAATTACTGTTTTGGCTGCCTCTCTTTTCCTGATTCGCCAACATGGCTTGAAAAGAATGTGGGCCTACTCAAGTGTAGAGAACGTTGGCTTAATGGTGGTAGCAATTGGTCTTGGTTCGGCCCCTTTATTTTTACTGCAGGCAATAAATCACAGTTTAGTGAAAGTATCTCTATTTTTGCTTAGTGGCAATATAGTCCATGCGGGCGGTTCGAAAAGACTTTTCAGCATTCACGGCGTAATAAAATCCTGTCCAGTCTGGGGCTTTTTGCTTACCCTGGCGACTTTAGCTATAACCGGTGCACCACCATTTGGCACTTTTTTAAGTAAACTTTCAATACTGGCCGCCTTAGCGAAGCAGGGTAGCTGGCTATTGGTAAGCGTTCTTCTTTTTGCAACATCACTAGCTTTTGTGGCTATAAGTGTTCATATTGGCCGAGTTTTATTTGGCGCCCCACGGGCTGGTTTCAAACCTTTTTATCCACTGCAGACCAGTGCGATGCCAGCCCTTTTACTTGTTTGCTCTTTTGTCATGAGTTTGGTTATTTATCCCGCCTTTTGGAGTTTCATCAAGTGAGACCTTTAGTTAAAGAACAACCGATTCAGGGATTTACCAATGCTGTAAAGCAATGGCTTGACGAGCGTACTGGTTCTAGATTTGGCTTGCTAACATCCATTGATGGACAACAATTAGTCACCCTGCTTCTTGATCCTCAAAAAAGTAATACTGAATGTTGGTTGACCGACTTAGAAGGGAGCAGTTCATATCATAGTTTGACGGCACTGATACCACAAAGTCACTGGTTTGAAAGAGCTCTTTATGATCTATTTGGGCTTGTGCCCCAGAACCATCCCCGGTTCAAACACCTCTTGCTGCATGATGAGTACGATCCGTCTTTTCATCCGCTAAAACAACAGTCATCCAAAGAAAAGGATGGAGAGTCTTCAAAACAAGCGGTTCAATCGACCGCGAGTATCTTGACGGCTGAACGTTTGTCGGCTGGAGATCTTGCTTTGCGGGGTGCTAAAAGAGAATATGAATTCATGCAAGTTAAGGGTGAAGGAATATATGAATTGCCGGTTGGTCCTATTCATGCGGGAGTCATTGAGCCTGGGCATTTTCGCTTTAGCTGTTTTGGTGAGACGATTCTGAATTTGGAAATTCGTCTTGGTTACGTACATAGGGGTATAGAAAAAAGGCTTACCGAAGTACCGTGGCAGAAAGCCAGATTTGTTGCTGAAGCAGCGGCCAGTGATACTGCTTGTGCCAATGCTCTTGCCCATGCTATCGCTATAGAATCCTTGTTTGAAATAGAAATACCGTCATTAGCGCAGTGTTTGCGCACCCTTGCATTGGAAATTGAACGTCTTGCCATGCACATTATCGATATAGGTGGCTTAAGTTCTGACTTTGGATTTTTATCTATTGCTGCTTCTGCTGGACGGTTGCGTGGCAGAGCTTTAGGCTTAGCACAGACACTTTCTGGTTCGCGCTTCTTTCGAGGCTATGTTATTCCGGGGGGTGTCCGTAAATTTTCATATGCCGCTGTTTCGTCTATGCAAAGTCAGCTGAAAGAGTTACGGCGAGAAATACGAACAATTCTAGAAATTCTCAAAGAGAATTTAGTAGCCAGGGAACGGGTGGAAAAAGTAGGAATTATTTCTCCGTCTTTAGCTAAAGAATTTGGCTTTGTAGGTATAACGGCAAGAGCATGCGGTATCACTTACGATTGCAGGCAGCACTTCCCGCACGGATGCTATCCACAATTTGCACCATCCATAGTCACGCAAAATGGTGGCGATATTTTAGCGCGTTCTAGAGTGCGAGCCGGTGAAATAGAGAGCAGTTGCGATGTCATTGAAAAAATGCTCGATCAACTTAGTGATGGTCAATATTGTGTCGACTTGCCAGAAGT
>Ga0116230_10003111_pt1 | contig 16119 bp, 12 predicted proteins | sample S1TSphfallax_3_FD_88678 | JGI IMG/M metagenome (GOLD analysis project Ga0116230, IMG submission 88678) | Host-associated microbial communities from peat moss isolated from Minnesota, USA - S1T2_Fd - Sphagnum fallax MG | ecosystem: Host-associated > Plants > Peat moss > Unclassified | place... | reverse complement strand
GGACTCGAACCGAGGACCAAGGGATTCACTCGACCCCGCCGTTTCCGGAGGGAGTGGACTATCTCTTCACCCCCCTGCCCTTTGAAAAGCTTGAGGGGTGCGGGACGCTCTAGCCTGTTATCAAGCGCACTCGAGCGCTCAGGTAGTCTCTGCACCTTCCGGCGGTGTACCGCCGGCTTGGCTCAGGGTTGCCATCGGCCGCGCCGTTAAGGTTTCCCTGAATTCATCCCGTCCACTTCGCACCTTACGATGCGAAGGCACCATTATTGATGAGTCCCCTGCTCTAACCAACTGAGCTACAGGCCCGACGCTCGGCATCCTACCACGGCCGGCGTAGGGTATCGTACCGCCGCTATGACCCGGCAACCACTACCCATACTCCCGATTGACGAGGCGCTGCCAGCGTTGGCCAGAGCTTTGCAAAGTCACACCCGAGTGCTGCTCGACGCACCGCCGGGCGCCGGCAAGTCGACCATCGTCCCGCTGGCGCTCGCGGGCAGCCCCTGGCTGTCGGGGCAGAAAATCCTGATGCTCGAACCGCGCCGCCTCGCCGCCCGCGCGGTCGCGAACCGCATGGCGCAATTGCTCGGCGAACCCGTCGGCAGGACGGTGGGCTATCGCACCCGCTTGGACACCCGGGTCGGCCGCGACACCCGTATCGAGGTGGTGACCGAGGGCATCCTCACCCGCATGCTGCAAAGCGACTCCGAATTGCCGGGCATCGGCCTCGTCATCTTCGACGAGTTCCACGAACGCAGCCTGAACGCCGATTTAGGGCTCGCACTGTGCCTGGAAAGCCAGTCGACCCTGCGCGAGGAGCTGCGCCTGCTGGTGATGTCCGCTACGCTGGATCTCGCGCCGCTCGCGAAGCTGTTGGACGGGGCGCCCATCATCACGTCGCGAGGCCGCGCCTTCGAGGTGGCGACCCATTACGTGCCGCGGCGGACCGAACTGCATCTGGAGCTGCAGATGGCGCAGGTGATCCGCGGGGCGCTGCTCGCGCACGACGGCGACGTCCTGTGTTTCCTGCCCGGCGCCACAGAGATCAACCGGGTACAGCGCAATCTCGAGGCGGCAGACTTAAGCCCCGAGGTCGTCATTTTGCCGCTTTACGGTGAACTGACCGGCCCGGCCCAGGATGTGGCCCTCGCACCGGCGCCGCCGGGCAAACGCAAGATCGTTCTCGCCACCACGATCGCCGAGACGAGCCTCACCATCGAAGGCGTCCGCATCGTCGTCGACTCCGGACTGCGTCGGCATGCCGAGTTCGACGCCGCCACCGGCATGAGCCGGTTGGTGACCGTGAAGGTGTCGCAAGCCTCGGCCGATCAGCGCCGCGGTCGAGCCGGACGTATAAGTGCTGGTTGGTGCTATCGCTTATGGTCCGAAGGGACTCATGCCACGTTGCCGGCACAGACTGCGCCGGAGATCGCACACGCCGATCTTGCCCCGCTGGCCCTGGAACTCGCCTGTTGGGGTGCCGGCGATGCCGCAAGTCTGCGCTGGCTGGACCCACCGCCGGCGGCGCCGTTAGGCCAAGCGCGCGACCTCCTGATGATGCTCGACGCCCTCGATGCGGCCGGGCGGGTGACGTCCCATGGACGTGAATTAGCCCACGTCGGAGCCCATCCGCGCCTCGCGCACATGTTGCTCAAATCGCGCAAACTCGGCGCATCACGCCTGGGCGCCGAACTCGCGGCGATCTTGAGCGAACGCGATATTTTGCGCGCCGCCTTCGGCGCACGGGATGTGGATCTGCGCCTGCGGGTGAGCGCGCTGCGGGGTGACGCGCGCGAGCTGCCCACCGGGATCAGCGTCGACACCCGCGCGCTCGCCCAGGCCGCACTCAGCGCCGCCCAATGGCGGCGGGAGTTCGCACGTGGCGCCCCCGACAGCGAGGATCCGCACCACGCCACCGGGAAATTGCTGGCGCTGGCTTACCCCGACCGGGTCGGCCGTGCCCGCGGCGAGGGCGGCCGCTACGTCCTCGCCAATGGTCGCGGGGCGCGATTCGGCGAGCCGCAGGCACTGGCGAAGTCCGAGTTCATCGTCGCGGCGGAACTCGACGGCGCGGAACGCGAGGCGCGCATCTTTCTCGCCGCGCCGGTGGACCTCGCCGACCTTAAGACGGTGTTCGCAGCGCACCTGACCGACGTCGAGGAAATCGCCTGGGACGTTCGCGAGCAGGCCATTCGCGCCCGCCGCGAACTCAGGCTGGGCGAGCTCGCGCTCGATTCAACGGAGTTGCGCAACCCCAACCCCGAGGCCATGGCGGCGGCCGCGCTCGCCGGCCTCTCACACCTAGGGCTCGCGGTTCTGCCCTGGACCCCGGAACTCGAGCAATGGCGCGCGCGCGTCGGGCTGATGCGCAGGTGCGCTGTGGTCGCCCCCGACGCTTGGCCCGATCTCAGCGATGCGGCGCTGCTCGCCACGCTGGCAGACTGGGCACCGCCGTGGATCGCCGGCTGCATGCGCCGCGAGCATTTCGGCCGCGTGGCTCTCGCCAACGCCCTGCATTCGCGGCTGTCGTACGCACAAAGCGCGATACTCGACCGCGAGGCGCCGACGCATTATGTCGTGCCCAGCGGCTCGCGCCTGCCGATCGATTACCTGGACGGGGAGATCCCGACGATTTCGGTGCGGCTGCAGGAGATGTTTGGGCTGCATGAAACGCCCAGCGTGGCCGCTGGAAAAATGCCGCTGCTGTTGAAATTGCTGTCCCCGGCCCACCGGCCGGTGCAGATTACCCGCGACCTCGTCAGTTTTTGGCAGCGCGGGTACCATGACGTCAAGAAGGACTTGAAGGGCAGGTACCCGAAGCATTATTGGCCCGACGACCCGTATACCGCAGCGCCCACCGCGCGTCGGTCGCGGCCCCGTCCGGCATGATGCCGGTCACCCTTGCATCCGGACCGATCCCGCCGCCGAATACTTGAATGAGCACCCACATGGCCTCCAAAACACCGTTACAAATCTTGTTCGCCCTGATCCTGGTATCGATGATCATCGTTACCGGCTATGCGAGCACCCAGCAGTCGATGTTTGCCTGGACCGGTATGACTGCCGGACCGGATCGTTACTGGACCATCGCAACCATGTGCGACGCCTATTTCGGGTTCATCACCTTCTATGTCTGGGTGGCGTACAAGGAAACGCGCTGGCTGCCCCGCGTGCTCTGGTTCCTCGCCATCATGGCCTTCGGCAACATGGCCATGGCGAGCTACGTATTGTTGCAACTTCTGAAACTGCCCAAGGGCGAGCCCGCGTCGAAGATCCTCGTCGCGCGCAACGCTTGAAGCTCCCCGAGTACCTATGGACACCACCGCAGAACCCGCGCCCTTGTCGCTATCGATGCGTTTGCTCGAGCGCGACCTCATCCCCGACTTTCTCGTCCGCTACGGGATTCGCCGTCTGCTTGCGGAACGTCTTGCCGAGGAGGACCGCGGCAACCCGGAGGCGCAGCAACAGCATCTGATGAAATTGATCACGCGGCTGCGCCAGAGTCCGGTGGCCATCAATACCGCGGACGCGAATCAGCAGCACTACGAAGTACCCTGCGGGTTCTTCGAGCGCGTGCTCGGCAAGAACCTCAAGTACTCGTCGTGCTACTACAAAAGCCCCGACGAGACCTTGGATCAAGCCGAAGACAACATGCTGGCGCTGACCGCCGAGCGCGCGCGCCTCAAGGACGGCGACCGGATCCTCGAGTTGGGCTGCGGCTGGGGCTCGCTGTCGCTGTGGATGGCGGCGCGGTTTCCCAATTCGCGCATCACCGTGGTCTCCAATTCCCGCACTCAGAAGCGATTCATCGACGATCGGGCCCGGGAGCGCCGCCTCGCCAATCTGGAAGTCATCACCTGCGACGCCAACCAGTTGTCGTTCCCCGAGGGCACGCAGTTCGATCGCGTGGTCTCGGTCGAGATGTTCGAGCACATGCGCAACTACGAGACCTTGATGCGCCGGATTGCCGGCTGGCTCAAACCCTCCGGCACGCTGTTCGTGCACATCTTTACGCACAAGACCTATGCGTATCCGTTCGAGATCCGCGACGAGAGCGACTGGATGGCCAAATACTTCTTCACCGGCGGGATCATGCCGAGCGACGATTTACTGCTGTATTTCCAGAACGACCTCACCATCGCCGAACATTGGCAGGTCGACGGCCGGCACTATCAGCAGACCAGCGAGCACTGGCTCAAGAACATGGACGCGCACCGCACCGAGATCGAGCCCATCCTCGCGGCGACCTATGGCGCCGATCAGGTGCAACGCTGGTGGGTATATTGGCGCGTGTTCTTCATGTCATGTGCCGAGTTGTGGGGCTACGCGAAGGGGCGCGAGTGGTTCGTGTCGCATTACCTGTTCACCAAGCCGGCGAACTGACGCGGTTCTAAGCCTCGCAGCCGTGCACGCAGCGATCGCGTTCGATCTGCAAGGTGGCATGATCGATGCGAAAGCGCGTCTTCAGATTCGGCGTCAATGAGCCCAGCAACGCCTCTTCGGCGTCTCGATCCGGCACCACCAGGTGCGCAGTCAGCGCCACGCTGGTGGTGCTGAGCGCCCAGATGTGCAGGTCATGCACGTCGGTGACGCCCCGCTGACCCGAAAGAAACGACATGATGGCCGTGGAGCTCACGCCCTCCGGCACGGCGTCCAGCGACAGGTTGATCGAATCGCGCAGCAAACTCCACGTGCTCACCAGGATGATCCCGACGATCGCGATGCTAACCACGGGATCCAGCCAATTCCAACCCGTGAGCACGATCAGGCCGCCGGACAGCAGCACGCCGGCGGAAATGGCGGCGTCGCCCAGCATGTGCAAGAAGGCGCTGCGCCGGTTCAAATCATCGTGGCTGCCGCCGTGCAGCAGCCACGCGCAGATCCCATTGAGCACGATGCCGGCGCCGGCGACGCCCATCACCGTCGCGCCCGCGACCGGCGGGGGTGAGCCAAGACGCAGCGCCGCTTCCAAGCCGATCGCGCCGCATGCGACCAGCAGCAAAACCGCATTCGTCAATGCCGCCAGCACCGACGAGCGCCCCAGACCGTAAGTGAATTTCCCGCCGGGCGGCCGGCGCGTGAGCACGATCGCCGCCCACGCGCAGATCAATCCCAGCACGTCGCCCAGGTTGTGTCCGGCATCCGCGATCAACGCCACGGAATTGGAGATGAAACCGAACGCGCCTTCGATGACGACGAACACCACGTTGAGCATTACGGCGAAGCCCATGCGCAGGTTGACGCCGTCGGCGGTCAGCGCATGCGCGTGGCCGTGTCCATGTGCATGGCCGTGGTCATGGTCATGGTCATGGTCATGATCGTGGTCGTGGTCGTGGTCTTTATGTTGCATGCGTTGACCGATCCTTGAGCTGCTCGAAAGTCTGCAAACGCCACAGCCGCGGGAACAGCACCCCTGCCCACAGCACCGTCACCGCCAATGTTACTACGCCGCCCACCACAATCGACGGTACCAGGCCAAACCACGCGGCGGTCACGCCCGACTCGAATTCACCCAGCTCGTTGGACGCACCGATGAACACCGAGTTTACGGCACTCACCCTGCCGCGGATGGCATCGGGTGTCTCCAATTGGACCAGCAATTGGCGGATATAGACACTCACCATGTCGCCCGCACCCAAGCACGCCAGCGCCACCAGGGCCACCCAGACCCGCTGAGTCAGGCCGAAAACCAGGGTCGCCACCCCAAAAACGGCCACCCCGCCGAACATGCACTGCCCGACGCGCCGGGTCACGGGGCGCCACGTCAACCACAAGGCCATCATCGCGGCGCCCACGCCCGGCGCCGCCCGCAGGTAGCCGAACACCGCGGGGCCGGCGTGCAACACGTCCTTGGTGAAGGCGGGCAACAGGGCCGTCGCTCCCCCGAACAGTACCGCAAACAGATCCAGCGAAATGGCACCCAGTACCGGTTTCTGGCGCCAGACGAAACGCAATCCCTCGAGCAGGCTATGCCAAGTTGCCGCAGTGCGATCAGCGAGGATGCGCCGGGTCTTGATGAGCACCATGGCCGCCAGGGAGATCGCCATCAGAGCGGCCGCGGTGCCGTAGACGAAAGCCGCCCCGCTGTGGAATCCATTCGCTGACTGGCCCACGGCATACACCACCCCGCCCACGCTTGGCCCGGCGATGGTCGACACCTGGAAGGTGGACGAACTGATGGCGATCGCGTTGCCGAGCGAGGATTGCGGGACCAGATTGGGCACGAAGGCCTGCGCTGCCGGTGTCTGGAACGCGCGCGCGACGCCGAGCAAGGCCAACACGCCATAGATCGGCCACACCATCGTGAGGTGATGGAGCGCCAATACCAACAACATCAAGGCGCAGCTCAAATACGTGAGCAGACACAGTCGAATGATCCAGCGGCGATCGTACTGGTCGGCCGCATGGCCGGCGAACAGCGACAGGCAGAGGAACGGCAGGAACTGCGACAACCCGATCAGCCCGAGGTCGAGCACGCGGCCGGTGATTGCGTACACCTGCCAGCCCACCGCGATGATGAGCATTTGCGCCGCCACGGACGACAACAACCTGGCAGACAGATACAGCGTGAAATCACGGTGCTTCAGCACCGAGAAGCCACGCGTGGCGACGATGGAACTCAACTGTGGGAATGCCTCCGAGCGCTAGTGTACGCCAACCGCATCGTTGACTCGCTCGCGAGATCCGGGCGACACTTCGACCCGTTTCCACGACGAGCGCCGAGGCAATCCCGCGTGACCGACATTTTCGGGCGATTTGGTGTGGCCCGAGTCATCAACGCGACCGGTACCGTCACCCGCCTGGGGGCGAGTCCCATGCACGCCGACGTGATTGCCGCCATGGCCGAAGCCGCCCAGGGCAATGTCGACATCGCGGAACTCCAGGCGCGCGCATCGGTCATCATTGCCGGCTGCACGGGCGCGGCCGCCGGCATCGTCACCGCCGGTGCGACCGCCGGTTTGCTGGTCGCGTCAGCCGCCTGCATGACGCGTTACGATCCGGCGAAAATGGCGCAACTGCCCGACACCACCGGCATGCGCAACGAGTTCATCGTCTCGCGCAGTCATCGCAACTCCTACGATCATGGCGTACGCGCGGCCGGTGCGCGCCTGATCGACGTCGGGCTGCCGGACCGGATGACTGGCTGCGGCGTGCGCGACACGGAGGCATGGGAATACGACGCCGCGATCGGCGACCGTACCGCCGGCATCCTCTATCTCGCGGGCGCTGGCGCGCGTCCGCGGCTCACCGACGTGGTGCGGGTGGCTCATGCCGCCGGCCTTCCGGTGCTGGTCGACGCCGCCGCCGAATTGCCGCCGCAGGCCAACTTGCGCCGCTTCGTCGAGGAAGGCGCCGACCTCGTGGTGTTCAGCGGCGGCAAAGCCATCGGCGGACCGTCGGCCTCCGGCATCTTGTGCGGCCGGCGGGATCTGGTGGGCGCGGCGCTGCTGCAACAACTCGATCTGGACTACGTCTCGGAGGACTGGCAACCCCCCGCGCCATTGCTCGACAAGACGCGCTTGCGCGGTGTGCCGCGCCACGGCATCGGCCGCGCGTGCAAGGTGGGCAAGGAACAGATCGTCGGTCTTTTGGTCGCGCTCGAACGCTTTTCCCAGGATGACGACACCTCACGCAATCAGCGTTTCGCCGAGATTTGCGCGGCCCTCATGGCGCTGCTGTCGACACTGCCGCTCGAGGTGCGCATCGTCGCCGACGCCGCCCACGGCGGGTTGCCGCGCGTCGAGGTCAGCGTCGCGGGCGCGGCATCGGTCGAGCACGCCGCGCCGCCGTCCGCGCACGAACTCGCAGCGCGGCTGCGCGCCGCGCGCCCCGCCGTGCACGTGGACGCGACCGATGCGGACCGAGGGCTGCTGCTGGTGGTGCCGACCTGCCTCACCATCGCCGACGCGGCGCCCATCGCGGCGGCGTTTACAGCCGCACTGCATGCGGCGGGCTAGCCGCTACAGGCCGAGCGCGCTCAATGACGGGTGATCGTCCGGCCGGCGCCCCGCCGGCCAGTGGTACTTGCGCTCGTGCTCCTCGATCGGCAGATCGTTGATGCTCGCGATCCGCAACCGCATCAAGCCGTGCGCATCGAATTCCCAATTCTCGTTGCCGTAGCTGCGGAACCAATGGCCTGCGTCGTCATGCCACTCGTAGGCGAAGCGCACCGCGATGCGATTGTCCGCGAACGCCCACAGCTCTTTGATCAACCGGTAGTCGAGTTCGCGCGCCCACTTGCGGGTCAGAAACGCCTCGATCGCCGCGCGGCCCTCGAGAAACTCGGCGCGATTACGCCAGCGGCTGTCGGCGGTGTAGGCGAGCGCCACCCGCGCGGGGTCCCGGCCGTTCCAGGCGTCCTCGGCCATGCGTACCTTCCGTGCGGCGGTCTCCGCGGTGAACGGCGGCAGCGGGGGTCGGTCCATGATCTTAAGCGTACGCGATCTGCCGCGGCGAAATAAAGCAGTTCAGGAGTGGTTCAGCAACGGCTCGCCTGGCCGGCGTTCAGGGTGTCGATGACCCCCCGGGTGGATTGCCATTGCAATGAATTCAGGACATCGAAGCCGCCGGGCTTGCACGACCCGTCGCCTTTGCGGCTATACCGGTATCCCGACCACGATCCCAAAGTACCGGGCGGCGCACCGAACTTCGCCATCACGGTGGCCACCGGCGTACCGAGCCACAAGCCGTTATCGAAGCTCACGGGCAGCAGAGTGACCGGGATCGCCGGACAATCTCGCGTGGCCCGCGGATCCGCACGCGGAGGCAGCACCAGCGCGGTGATTTCGGTAACCAACCGTTGCCGGCCCGCCGTCTCGCCGCCGGATCGTAGCCAGAGGCGCTGGTGAGTGCTCCGGCCGTCGAGACGGTAGCACAGCCAACGCACGCCGCCATCCGCCGCATCGCCCTGCACGTGAATCTCACCGCCGACGGCGACGCGGACCTCATCGAGTGTGGTCATCTCGAGCGCGATGCGGAATTGTCCCATCGTGAGGTTGGCCGCGGGCTGCGTCCCGACCTCGGCCGTCCACGACCAGTCCGAAAACGGCAGTGTGGGTGGCGGGTTCGCGGCGGACACCGTCATGATTACGCCTAGAGCGAGGGCCACCTGCGACGGCATCTGCATCGAGCCTCCGTATCGTGAAATTATCGCATAATCGCCTTCGCTCCGAACGCTTGAGGCTGTCACCCGTGCCATCACTGTCCCGACGATTTGCAATCACCGCCTGCGCCATGCTCAGCGCTTTGGGCGCCGCCATCGCCTCGCCAGTCGACGCCGGCACCGACGACGAAGCCACTCGCTGGCAGACGGAAGCCCGTGAGACGTCCATCATCCGCGACGACTGGGGCATTGCGCACGTGCATGGCAAGACCGACGCCGATGCCGTGTTCGGCATGATCTACGCGCAGGCGGAAGATGACTTCAACCGCGTCGAAACGAATTACCTCAATGCCATGGGACGGTTGGCGGAAGCCGAGGGGGAGTCCGCCGTGTATCAGGACCTGCGCATGAAGTTGTTCATCGATCCGCAAGACCTCAAGTCCCGCTACCAGTCGAGCCCCGGGTGGCTCAAGCACCTAATGATCGCCTGGGCCGATGGGCTCAATTTTTTCCTGCGCGGTCACCCGGAGGTCAAGCCGCGGGTCATCCATCGCTTTGAACCGTGGATGGCCCTGAGCTTCAGCGAGGGCAGCATCGGTGGCGACATCGAACGCGTTCCCTTGGAACCGCTGCAGCAGTTCTACGGCGCGCCCACGCGCGCGCCGCCGCTCGCGTGGAGCGCCTCGCCAAGCCGCGAGCCGCCATCGAGCGAGCCCGGCGGTTCCAACGGCATTGCCATTGCGCCCGGCAATACCAAGAATCACCACGCGTTGCTGCTCATCAATCCGCATACCTCGTTCTTCTTCCGCTCGGAGCTGCAAGGGTCGAGTGACGAGGGCTTGAACGCCTACGGGGCCAGCACCTGGGGCCAATTCTTCATCTACCAGGGATTCAACGAGCACGTCGGCTGGATGCACACCTCGAGCGGCGTCGACAACGTCGACCTGTTTCGTGAAACCGTCGTCAAGCAACATGGCCGTTTTTATTATCGGTACGGCCGCGAGCTTCGACCCGTGGTCACCCGCCGTATCGAAGTACCCTACGCTCTCGGCTCGACGATGGCCGTCAAGACCTTTACCGTCTACCGTACCCATCATGGCCCGGTCATTTCCGAGAAGGACGGTCATTGGATCAGCATCGCCCTGATGTACCGGCCGGTCGAAGCGCTGAGCCAGTCCTGGCTGCGCACCAAGACGCGTGACTATGCCTCGTTCATGAAAGTGATGGAGCTGCGCGCGAACTCCTCCAACAACACCATTTTTGCGGATTCCGAAGGCGATATCGCCTATCTGCACCCACAGTTCATTCCGCGGCGTGACGACCGCTTCGACTACACCCATCCCGTCGACGGTGCCGATCCCGCCACCGACTGGCAGGGATTGCACGAGCTCAGCGAACTGCCGCAGGTATTGAATCCGCCCATCGGATGGATCATGAACACCAACGATTGGCCGTATTCCGCTGCCGGCCCCGACAGCCCGAAGCGCGAGCGATTCCCGCGCTACATGGACACCTTCGGTGAGAATCCGCGCGGCGTGCATGCGACGCTATTGCTGACCGGCGCGCGGGACTTCACGCCGGACTCGTTGAACGCGGCCGCTTACGATTCGTACCTGCCGGCGTTCGCGCGGCTCATCCCCGGGCTCGTCGCGGGCTATGACGCCCTCGACGCCGCCGATCCGCTCAAGGCCAAACTCAAGGATCAGATCCACTTCCTGCGCGCCTGGGATTACCGCTGGTCCGCGCATTCGGTGGCGACAACCCTGGCCGCTCTGTGGGGCGATGCGCTCTGGGACGAGGAGAAGGACTACGACCGGATGGCCGATCACGCCACGGCGGCCCGCAAGCTCACGGCGCTCGCCGCCGTGTCCGATCGGCTACAGCATGACTTCGGCAGCTGGCGCATCCCCTGGGGCGAGATCAATCGCTACCAGCGAATCAATGGCGACATCGTGCAGCACTTCAGCGATTCCGCGCCGAGCATCCCGGTGCCGTTTACCTCCGCCCGCTGGGGCTCGCTGGCATCGTTCGGCGCGCGGCGCTACGCAGGCACCGCCAAATACTACGGCACCAGCGGCAACAGCTTCGTCGCCATCGTCGAATTCGGCGACAAAGTCAGAGCGCGTGCGATATCGATCGGCGGGGAGAGCAGCGATCCGCGCTCGCGGCATTTCGCCGACCAGGCGGCGCGGTACGCCGACGGGGCGTTACGGCCCGTGTACTTTTACCGTGAGGATCTCGAGGGCCACATCGAGCGCGAATATCGGCCGCAGTAGTCGCGCGCGGGTTTCGCGCGCCGCCGCCGCCTCACGCGCCAGCGTAAAGCTGGAACGCGCCCCAGTACAATGGTTTGCGGTACGCGCCCGACGAATGCAGCAACGATAGTTTCGCTGCGCGCAAGGCGGCATCAGGCGCGGCGCCCTGCGCCAGCTCACGGTACAGCCGGTCCATGAGCTCGAGTGTCGCGGCGTCATCGACCTCCCACAGGGCGCTGATGACATTGTGCGCACCGGCGCGCAAGAATGCCCACGACAAGCCCACCAGCCCTTCGCCGTCATACGCGCGCAAACCGGAGCCGTTACAGGCCGACACCGTGACCAGCCGGGCATTCAGCGGATAGCGAACGATGTCGCGTGCATACAATTTGAATTGCGTGGGATCGTCCGCCGCGGGTGACAGCACCACGGCGGAGTCCAGCGGACTCAAGCGGCTCGCCGTGCCGTGAGCGACGAAATGAATATAGTCGAACCGCCCCGGATCGCTGTGCCCGTAGGCTGCGGGCGCAGCAAAATCCCGCGTCAACACCGTTGGGCTGTGCCGCGAAAAATACTGCTCGATCCGGGTGACCTCGGCCGCCGCGTTCGGTAATTCCTCGAACTCGGTGCCGCGGGTGGCTGGATCGCCGATCAACAGCAGCGTGTCAGACGCAGCCCGCGCCGCGGCGCGTGTAACGCTCGCGGCGCGTTTGACGGCCGCAGCTTGCATGCCGATCGAGCTCAACGTCGACACCATGACGTCGTCGATCCAATAATGGAGGCCCTCCGACCCGCGCTTGACCAGCGTGTCGAAGTCCAATTCGTACAGCATGCCATCCGGTACGAGCGTCACGCGGGAGCCGCTGTGAATCAGCGCCTCGGCGGGCGCGACCAGTGTGTCGTACAAGGCCTGCGCGGCGTCGGATGCATCGTGCAGCGGATCGCTCGAGCGCATGATCGATTTGCGATAGGTTCTAAGCAACGTCTCGATCGCGGCTTGCGGCGGCAGCACGAACAGCTCCGTGTGCTTGGCCGTCACCGCCCATAAGTACGACTTATCCGCTCCCAGCGAGTAGAACAGGACGGTCGCATCGAGGCGCCGCGCGACCGCTTGTGGGTCGACTGCACTCACCGTCGCCACCGCACCCAAACCCTCCTCCAGGGTCCTCGCCCGTCCCCGATCCAATAGGCGCAGCGCTTCGGTCGGCCGCCCGGTGGCAATCAAAAAATCGGCGTAATCGCGGTAGAGCGTCGCGCCGTTCGCAAAGAACGACAGCTTGAGCTCGTCATCGGTGACCGCGGCACGTTGATTCTCGAACGTATCGAGGGAGCGGCGATACCACTGCTCGGCCTGCCGGGCGTCGCGTCGATCGGCATAGATATGGGCCAGCGCGTTCTCAATGTCCCAGCGCAGTGCCGGGTCGGCGGTAGGCGTGGCGCCGGCGTCGACTTCGGCGTGAAGGCTGACCAGCATGGTTGCCGCCGCAGCGTCCGAATCTCGATGCGCCTGGAGCAACGCCTGCAGCAACCGGATGCGCCGCCGTGCCGACTCGTCCATCGACGCTTGCAAGGATTTCGTGGCGGCATCGATGTGCTGCTGCGCCACGGAGTCATGTCCCTCACGCAGCGACAGAAAGGCGAGGTCGGTCTCGATGTCGACGATATGTTCACGCAGATTCAAAGCATACGCCGCGGCCAGCGCCTTCTCGCCGCACGCCCGGGCCTGATCCCGATCGCCCAGTCTCAAATAGGCCACTCCCGCGCTCTGCAACCAGTCGATTTGCGCGCTGGTCGTGCCGATTTCCCGCGCCTCACGCTCCGCCCGCTGAAAGTTGGCGAGGGCCCGCTCGAAGTCGCCCAGGTAGTAGAAGGCCCAGCCAACGTTGCCCTGCGCCGCTTCGACGACCGTGCGTGCCCCGATCCGCTCGGCCAGCATGGCCGACTCACTGAATCTGTCGAGCGCCTCATCGTAGTGCTCGAGTTCCAGCATCACGAAGCCGATATTGAGCAGATCGCTGGCCTCGAGGTAGACATCGTGTTGCTCGCGGGCGACTTTGAGGCTCTGCTTGAACAACTCGTTGGCCGGCAGCAGCGCGTTTCGCACGACCTTGACCTGTGCCTCCGTGCGTAACACCTCACCGATTCGCGGTGACCCGGATGCCTCGGCAAGCCGTCGCGCGGTGCTGAGTTCCCGATCGGCCGTCTCGGCGTCACCCGTTCCGGCATGCGCCAGCCCGCACAATAAATTCCATTCGATCGCCGCATCGCCTTCGGTGGGATCAGTAATGCCAGCGGCCGTTAGCAGCGCGAGAACCTTCCGGGGGCGGCCTTGGTAGGTGAGAATCTCCGCATCGAGCAGCCGGAACTTAACGGCCCAGGTTGCATAGTCGGGGCCGGCTTGCGCCATCACCGCGTCGAGCGCGGTCGCTGCGCGCGCATGCGCAACGTCCAGGCTGCCATGCAAAAAATCAGCGCGAATGCTGGCATACGACGCGGCGGGATCGATGCGTTGCGACGCATGGCATCCCAACAGCGCGGCAAACGCCGCGACCGCAGCGAAGCCTGCTAATAGCTGCCGATGGGCGGAACCATGTGGCCATTGTCGGTCACCACGCCCCCGCTCGTGCCCCCCACCACTGCACAGCCCAGTTCGGCACGTAACAGGGTCACCTGCACGAAGTCGCGCGACGCCAATACTTCGCCGAGGAAAATCCGGCCGAACGCCGGCAGCTCGATCACGTGACCCAACACTCTGCCCGGAATCACGCCGTCCACCGGCGTGACGGTGTGGAACAAAGAACTGAGTGAACACTGGCTGCCGTCTCTCCGTTGATCGTCTTTCATCCAGCCGAAGCGCCCGTCCAACCAACCCGCCAGCTCCCGCTCCTCGTCACCGGCGCACTTCGTCAACGCTTCCGCCTGCACACGCCCCAACCGGTCGAAGTCCTCCCAGGTCAGGTTCGCCATGCTCCCGTTGATACCGGGCTTCGGCAGCAGCAGATCGGGAGCCAAGCTCGCTCGGACCTCGACACCGCCCAGGCTGAGCTTCTCGAATTTCGAACCCAGCACCGATATCCGGCGCGGTTCCGCGGTCACCGGAATATCCACCGAAATCTGCGCGACCAGCCGGTCGGCGGTGACGACGTCGAGCAGGTTCAGCCCCTCGATCACCGCCGTGACCAGCACCCGGGCCGAGCCATCCGCCTTTTTCCTGCCCGACACCGTCGTGGAAGTTGCCGCACAGGATATCAAGCCGTCCAGATTAAACGCCTCCGTGCGTGCCGTGGCAAACCCGCCGGCCGCAGGCAGCGATACGGATGCCTGGGTGGGTATGGGCCGGCTCAACGGCTCGACCAGCGTGCCGCCCAACGAGCTCGCGCCCGCGTCGAAGTAAAAGTCGCGTTTGAATTGATAGGTTTGCATGACGATCCTTGTACTGGGGTTGTCCTATGGTGCAGCGGCGCGGAAATCGTTACAGAATCTGGCCACACTATTGTGTCATTTATTTGTCGGCGACCGGCACTCCTCCCGCGCTCGGTTTGACTCCGGTCCGCTTCCAGCGGATCAACTCGCCCAACGCTGCCCCGGTTTCCGGGCCGCCAATGTTGCAATGACCATCGTGCTTCGCGTATTGCTGCACGAAGTAGTCGCTGCTGGCCGCCCGCCGCACGGCGTCCGCGTAGAGCGCGGTGGTTTCGGCCGGAATGATCGGATCGTACGTAGTGTGCACGGCCAGCGTCGGCCGCTGCAGCACTCCCGTCGGCGTATACCAGGTCTTCAGGTACGCAAGCGCTGCCGGCGATGCCGTATAGCGCTTGACCCCGTCGTTCAGCGCATTGTCATCCGGGCCGCCGGCGTAAATCGCATCATGGTTGTCCAGCACCGAAGCGCCGATCTTCTGTTCCAAATCGCGCTGGATATAGGTGTAGAACACCATGACGCTGGCCAGATCCTCGTCGTTCTTGATGTGACTCAAAGCCAAAAGCTCCGCACGACCCGTCGGATTGGACGGCAACGCCTCTTTCACCTTCTTCACGAGGGTCTCGTCGAGTGCGACCGATGCGCCGATGTTGAGCGGCTCGGGCAGCAGACCCGGATAGTAGTAATCGAACGCCGCGACCAGGGCACCTCCGCTGGCGAACGCCAACGTCGAGGGCTGCAGCAATCCACACAGCGGCAGCGCGCCGTCGTAACGGTTAGGGTAGCTCTCAATGGTCGCGATCGTCAGCTGCCCTCCCATGGAGTGGCCCATGACATACGTTTCCTTCGGCTTGCCGTAGTGGGCAATCGTGTATTGGCGCAGGGCCTCCGTTTCCGGGATCGCCTGCTCGAGCGCCCAGCCGGTGACCGAGTAGCCGGACTGCGCCACCGCGTAGCCCGCGGCGGCAAAGCCCGAGCCCATGCGATTCGGCGTGGATTTATCGAAAATCACCGGTGTTTCCGAGTAGCCGTGATAATAGATGAGCAGTACGCCGTTCCATTTCTCCGGCATGTCGATGCGGTACGAGGCGCCGTCGAGCGTCCCCGTCTCGACCCGCACTGCCGGCGCAGGTGCGGGTGCGGGCGTGTCCGCGCGGGCGCCGCCGCACCCGATGAACGACAGCATGGTCATGAGTGATGCCGCCCACGCGCTGCGACACACTATCGACGCTCTACCCATGCTCATCATGCTCCCCATGCCCTATTGCGCCGCAAGCCGGGCGGCCGACACGAACGTCTTCGCGTGGTCGAGTTCGGCTCGCGCCGAATCCACTCCGTCGT
>Ga0116230_10003110_pt1 | contig 16119 bp, 10 predicted proteins | sample S1TSphfallax_3_FD_88678 | JGI IMG/M metagenome (GOLD analysis project Ga0116230, IMG submission 88678) | Host-associated microbial communities from peat moss isolated from Minnesota, USA - S1T2_Fd - Sphagnum fallax MG | ecosystem: Host-associated > Plants > Peat moss > Unclassified | place... | reverse complement strand
GTAGTAGAGACAAGGAAATCAATTTAAATAGTTTTGTGCTGGTTCCTTGCATCAAGTGATACCCTTGTAGTGGGGCATATTGCCGAAATAAGCGCCCACCTGAGGCAGAGCCAAGAGGGCACTTGTTTCGGGATGGCCAAATTGTCAAGTATGAACATATTATTTGTCATAATAATAAACTTGTCAGTCATCAAATAATGAAAGTTTGCATACCTTTTGTGAATTGAATCTTTAAATGTACCAGTGTTGGCCGGTTATTAATGACCTACGAAATTAGTTATTGATTTTTTCATAACCGGTTGAATTGATACCCACTTGGTATGGATTTTTCAAAATCTAATAACCTAGCTGGATGACCTGATTACCATCATCCAGCTAGGTTATCGATCTTCACACTAATACGAACAAATTTAAAGCACGGAAAATGAATATTTTTATTTATATTTATTTATTCTTAAAACCCTATAACCAGTGTGTAAACAACAGCTTAACCGGTGGTTCTCAGCCACTTATTTGATAACCCACCCCTTATGCATAACCAGTGGTTATTACCCAAATTTTTATTATAACCTACACAACACCCTAAATTTTTTTGATATTGATATCGATGACATGTATGGCCCCCAAAAAAATTCAAAAAATAACCTACCTAATGGTTATTTTAAAAAAAAGAAATAACCAATCCACACTAAAATGTACCATTCATTGTCAAAATTACAAAATACAACATGAAGTGTAGCCTTTGTGCTTATGTGCTAATGGGGTCAAAAAGACAATTCTCAATTTATTCAAAGTTTCACACTACATATCTTTTCAATGCTTCTAAGTACATCTTAATAATCAATCTCGCAATAGGTAATTGGAAGATATTATATGAGGTAGAGGATGTCCATCAAACTTAGATATTTCGAGGACTTTAAATTCCAATCTCACAATGATAGTTCATAAACAACTGACATAAGCAATAAGTATGTAGTCAAAGGCTTTCAAACCTTGCAAACACCTCTTGATGTATTTGATATTTTATTTTATTTTTTTGGTTGCTTAAAGCCTTGTAGGAATGCAAAGTATAGCTTGCCATAACATCAAGTCGATGAGGATGGCCAAAAAGTAGTGTCAAAGGTTCCACCTTACTAAAGTCATCACAATTCATGAACAATAATACCTTAATAAATTGGTGAAAATTGATCAACAAGATCTCCAACAAACATGGGTGTCAACTCACCTGCATGAACAATAATAACCTACAAAATTGGTGAAAATTGACCAAGAAGATCTTCCACAAACATGGGTGTTAACTCATTTACACTTGCGTCCACTTCAATGCTTTAATATCTTTGATAAGCACAAGTTTGTTCATCACTCTTGAACTTCTTTATAATTTTCTCAATATAAAAAAAAAAGAGCTTTGCCAACTTAAAAACAAAAACCTCTAGAATTTTTTCATGGAAAGAATCAACAAGTGATTGTGGTGAACCATAGAATAAAGCCCACAATGTCATCATTTCGATAAGTGTAAAGTTTGTTCATTGCCTCAACTTTGATGCCTCATAAGTGGAGACAAAGAGTAAGGTTCTTTTTGCATGGTCCTCATAAGGACACCCCATTCACATTATAACTATTGTATGAATTTATACCTATCCAACTTTTGCGAAGGAACCAACTTTGAAATGCCTTTCAAATTGAAGGATTCGATGGATTATTTTCCTTTAGGTTTAAATCAAAAGACAATTGCCATATTATTTTTAAATAACTTTCCTTGAAAATTGAGTAATATTCATTTTGTGGTCTTGTGTAATCTATATTGATTCCCAACACTATTGAAATTAACAAAGTCACACATATAGAAACATATACAAATCTTTGGTGTTAAAAATGAAACTTGCTTACAACCACAAGAATCCAAAGCACAAACACACAATGAAAACAAGAAAATTGAAGTCAATCGCACCTCCTACTCGTACACTAGAATCTCATGACACAAAGGATGAAACTCCAATTTAAGCAATCTTGAAAATAAATCCTTCAAACATAAATTGGGTCACAATTTGCTTGAATGACACACATATGATATGGTAATGCAATGTTTTGGGTATTTTCAAAATGTCAAAACGTTATTAAACATTTCCACCATTTTCCCACATAGTCATATGGATTGCAAAAAAGTTGTGTCAAGATCTTCAAACATTCAAACCATGTGACATCTAGCATTTTTGTATTCATTTTGGGTTCAAATATATAGAAAATCATGGTTTATAAATGGGTCCCATGCTTTTAAAATATATAGAATGCATGACTTATTTTTCACCATGAAATTTTGACTACACATGGGATGAGGGCTCTACCAATGTCTACCACATTCAAAATAATGTGCAACTTTTCGCCTCACCCTATGCATAACCATGAAATCATAGACAATGTAGATTAAATATTAATCAAAGATCATTCCATGGACAAATCATTGTTATTTTTTATCATATTTTTTACTAGCCTTTTAAAATAACATTGTATATTTTTCATATGTGCAAGTCCAAACTCAATTTCACATTGTTCACTTCATCCAATTCACTTTTTATAGACCATTATTGTGGCATATGCCATTGGTCCAGGTGTAAATAGAATTGCATAAATGCTCCAAGTATAAACAAGACCTTCATAATAAAGCCCCATTGTGTTATTTTTTTAATTAATTATTTCCACTAATGAAAATTTGTCAAAATCCAATATCTCCCCCCACCTTAGGTCTAAAAATTATGAAATCGCCTGCAAGAAATCCATTCATAAAGGGATTTTCAACAATACCAAAAAAAATCCCTAATTTTTTTTTTAAATATATTTTGATGAATTTTGTTTGACAAAATTGTTCAATATTATTCAATAACACTTACACCATAAATCTCTTACACAATACGAAACCACCTTCATTCACCCCTATTCATTGAGCACATTCCAATGCCCCAAAAGGCATAGAGGAAGGCACGGTGATAAATGGGAAATCTCAACATGAGAAACTACCATCCCTGAAAGATAGACTAGTGTAGCCTATGTCATCAGCCTAAGTGTGAACTAGTTACCCAACTATTTTTCCTTTCCAAAACCATTTTTTGTAATTTGATTAAATTTTCAATGACAAAAAAATACTCAAAATTCAAATATCACCACATCTTAGGTCTAAAAATTTCCAAATCACTTTCATTAAATTCTACTCATTGACGGCTTTTCCAATGATACCAAGATCATGCCCAAATTCCTCTATAATTTTGAATTTTGATTGAATGGATTTTCAATGAAAAAATTGTTCAATAATCAATAACTTCTCCACTGTAGGTCAAAACATTCTGAAACCAACTCCATGTGCCCCCCCATTCATAAGGGCTTTTCAAAGATACTAAGAGCACAACAAGAGATATTGTGGTTTGGGAGATCTCAATGCAACAAACAAACTACCTTCCCTTGTAGATAAATGATTCTCAGTGGATCTACTAAAACCTACAATTCAACCTCTTGGTATCGTCTATTTAAACTTTTGAATGGAAAATGTTGTTTGGACTCAAGTTTAATGCATTGAAATTGAGCCTTCCCTCAACTTTGAAATGTTTTTTTGACTCTCAATTTTTGCACTCTTTATATGTTCAGTAAATGGAGATGCAACTAAGACATTCCTTTAAATTTCTAGAGTTGAGAAAGGGGTTGTTCAAGCTTTTGAATCCCTTCAACCCTCATGCATTACCTCAACAGATTCATCCCATGAGTGCTGCAAATTTTCAACTATTCACATCTTGAATGATTCCATTTGCTGAATGGAGTTTTGCAAATCTGATCATATGGCCACTGGATGTCACACTCACTAATACGTTGTCAAACTTGGGTGAGAATGGAGACTACAGAGTCACAGACCTCTTGTTAATCGCCTAGAGCTCAAGTGTGGAGTATCACCTCCATCAAGGTCTGTGAAGTACCTCTACACCAACTTTGTTCTTATTTGTGCATAGCAGCTGTTGCCTGCAAGCAAATGGCAAATAGATCATGGGGATGGGTACACAGTGGTACCATACCAGATCATAAGACCACAAAGGCAGAAGTCTTCAAAACCGACAATTGTTTGTAGGGTCTCAGGAGCCACATCATTCTAGGAGACAAATATTGTCAAATCACTAGAAGTACCCAAGATGCTTCTTTACCAACTTGGTCAGAAGATCTTTGGATCTCTCTGGCCGTATCATTGTGCCTTTTGCAGCTAGCATTTGGAACAAATTTCATAACAACCAGGTCATAAACTCAAAAAAACTGTTCTTACCATAAACCCAGACAAGGGTTATAGTATTAGTGTATTAATATACAGAGGGTGTTGAATAGGTTTGTGTGGAGGTGTGAAGAAAAAATTTATGGCTACTGAAATTGTTTGATCTGGTGGTCTGCAATGTTTTTCTTAGTTATCTTGAGTGAAGTAACAATTCAATGTGTAATAGCTATTTACAATCAGGGTTCTAGCACATTACTTGTGCACTTTGTTGGCCTTGCCTACCAATGCAAGGATATTGTGTTTGGATTCATTATAGAGTATAGTAGCTTAGTGAATTTTGGCCCCTAGGTAGTAGGTCTATTTTTATATGAGGATTTTTGAAAGATGGTATTTTTGGCTTGTGTTGAAACTTGAGATTAATTATAGAGTTATGATATCTTGACGGGTTTTGGTTTCTTTTAGAGGACTTTTTCGAAGAATCAATCTGAACTGCTCAAGTGTTAGAACGTTTTCCAAAATTAGAACTTCCCAGTGTCAAGTGGCTGAGTCATATAAATTATTTTTGCAATCCAAATGTAGCATTTTTGGACTATTCATACACCCATTCATCTTATGGAATCTAGAACTAACTACTATTGACCCACCACAGGCTAATACAAGCTGAACATTTTTAATAATTCTCAACCTGTAATAATAGCAAGATGTCCTGGATTAGCCCTAGTGACTAGACAATCCTAAAAAGAAACAAAACAAGGAACACATGGTGTGCTAATCATAGCTTTAGACAGAAAGGGACGAAACAAGGAACACATGTGATGCTAATCATGGCCACAATTCCACCTCCTCTTCTTTACTGCAATTCCTTTATCTCAAAAACTTATATCTGAACTGGATTACAAGCCAATTTCCACAACCCGTGGAAACGTGATTGTGAGTGTTGTGAAGAAATTGTTTTTACACCTTGTCAACGAACTCATACTAATGCTAAAACTCGTCGCAAATTCAGAAATGTTTTGAGTAATCAACGAAGTTGATCTAGGCTGCAGGCTGTAAGTTTTTTTCCATTACTTGCAATAATGAAAGCGCGAAGTGATGTGTGATGAATTTAAAACTCAATGACACGGCTTGTGGCTTTTCGCAAAAACATTGTCAATTGGTGGGCACCCCAAGGTTTTGGTGTTATATTCAGGTTTTTTTTTTAGTGAAGTCAGTTTCACTTGTCATGTGAATCCATGGTAAAGAACATGCTTGACATGGGAATCAAGCAGGTGGGGGAAATCACTCTGGAACGGTTCCTGGTAGAACCAGTTATCACCTGACAAAACAGAAGCCCATCTTACTGGTCTCATTGTGTCATCAGCAACATTTTTTTCCTGGCAATTTCTCTTCAGATTTTGACAAGGAAAAGGGACTGCTAAAGGTCCTTTGTGATTTTATGTCTTTATATTTTTTTAGTCACCCCAAATGCCCCTTGATCCTACACATGGTAGCCAGATCCTCTCCCTAGCTATAAACGCCCATCTCCTTGCAGGATTTGCTTAGTGCTACTGGTGATGGGTTTAGGTCCTAGGTTTCAGGTTTTCTCCTCTTAGGGCTCCCCATTGTGGGTTTTGCACTTTTGAGTGTGCTCCTCTTAGGGCTCCCCATTGTGGGTTTTGCACTTTTGAGTGTGCTCCTCTTAGGGCTCCCCATTGTGTGTTTTGCACTTTTGAGTATGCTCTTTTGTTTGGCCTTTGGTCCTTTCTTTTTTCTTCTCTTGTTCCTTTGTTGAGTTTTTTTCCTTTATTTATTTAGAGGATCACTTTCATCGCAATCTTGTAGATCATTGGATTTACCACACGTCAAAAGTTAAGGGCAAGTTCAGCAAAAGAGCTAATCTCTTTCCTTCATTTTCACTCACATAATGTGTAACATATTCCTAAACATTAGCAATTGGCTATTGAACATTATATAATGCAAAACATTTTTCAAGCTTTGTTAACTTGCAAACTCCGAGCTCAATTCTCCAAGACTTCACATTAGTGGGCATTCTTTTCTTCTTCTTTTTGGCCTTGCCTATGAAGGCAAGGATATTGTGTTTAGATTCATTATAAAGTATAATAGCTTAAAGGATTTTGGCCCCTAGGTAATAAGTTTATTTTTATATGAGGATTTTTGAAATTTTATATTTTGGCTTTTGTTGAAACTTTAAATTAATTATAAAGTTATAATATATTAAAATTTTGGTTTTTTTTGGAGGATTTTTTGAAGATTATATTTTTGCATGGTGAAATAGTTGAGTTTTCATAATTCTTCTTTTGGCTTAAAATACTTTTCAATGTAAATGGCAAGGCCATTGTGTGACACACCCCTTGTTCAAGTTGTGAACATGTCTTTTCTATCTTTCCGAGAGTTCAATCAATCTTTAGTTTAGTCAATAGAAATGGCTCCATTACCACCACCCAATTTCAAGTGTCAATTTTCTTTTTCATGGTTTGGTTTTGGCATTCAATTCCTAGTCTTAATCCATTTCTATGTGCTTCAACTCCAAATTCTTTTGCTCCTCCATCCATAAATCCATCTATACTCGATAGTTCTATTACAAACCAACCATTTCTCCACTTGGAACCTAAAAAGTCTTAGGAAAAGTTTGGAGTTTTCCAAGACAATTAAGCTACATAATTCCCTTGGGCTCAATTTGTTTAAGACCAAATGGTCTAATGTTTTAAGTGAGGTGTGTCATTTGTTCTACAATTGAACGAAAAGAAAAGTTGTTATGACATAAATTAAACACTTTCTAAAAACACACCAATTACTGCAAGGCAATTGTTACCATAACCAATGTTGCCCTTGGAAATTGGTTTTACAACAATGATGCAAATCATAACAAAAATGAAAGGATCTATATAAATCGAGGTAATGAATCTATCCTTAGCTCGGTTCACTTTAAAATTCATGGAAGCTCCAAAATTAATTGATTTAATTTGGAAATATTTTTCACTTTTTAAACCATGGTTGATTAGTGACAAAATTTGAAGTTTTTAAATACTTATTGTTAAATGTGAAGAACAACATGAGGAAACACTAGACTAATAGTAGTGGGTGGGGAATGGAAAAAAACATGCATGAAGTCATTTTGAAAAACACCAAAATTATTGTGCAAGAATATGATTTCTTTGTTTTGACTTCCCATGAAGTCACAATGATCAACAACTAATAATAGATAAATGTTTATGTTTATGTGATGAAAAATTGGGTTCAAATTCCAATTTCATTGATGGTTGAACATGCTGAAATGGGTGCAACAACTAGAAACATTATGACAATTATTTTGTAAAACATGGTTAAGTTTGGAGGTTTAATTGAAAAGTAGCTGATCTTTTAGTGTGTATGTCGTAGGTTTTAGTATGACAATGATTATGTCATTTGGGGCCATCGCACAAGCATTATTATTCAAGTAAAAAATAATACTACTCCTTACCTTATCATTGTGCATTGTGTGGTACACCAAATTAACGTGTTTATCATTGTTTTATCCAAATTATCTATAATATCTCATATTATATTGAGACATTGTTGCGAAGACTGTGCATTCTTTGTTCACAACCCTAAAAATAACCTTGATTTTTCCAAACTTGCAAAAGCTTTTGCTACTAAAGGTCAAAAGTTGTTTAAAAATGTGAAGAAACATTGGATCAATATGCTAAACCCTTTGAAACATATTATGTCAAAATACAAATCTCTCATTGTGAAAATACACTTGGATTCAACAAAAAAACAAGGTTGTTCAAAACAACATGGTTTTGCTTTGTAACCTTGAACTAATTATTGGCCTACCTTTTTTTTGCCCATGTTGGAGGTGGTGCATATTTTGATCAGGTTTGTGCAACATTGAAACATGTTCATTATTGAATTGTGGATGTTGTCAAACTTGCAAAGGTTAAATTGTTTAGGTTGTAGAATATCCATATTCTTGTTTTGAAGATTCGACTTTTGATGCTTTCAACTCTTTGATCAAACCATTCCAATGGGCAATTGCTTTTAGGGTAATGGTATGAGCACATTCGCAAGAAATCTTTGGCTTGAAGATTGGTGAATGAACTTTTGGTGTGCACACAAGGTTTGTTAATGTATTATGCCATCCAATTCATAGAAAGTATACAACTATATTATCATCCAAGGTCAAAGGTGCATGCAAAGAAGTAGCCCAAAGTTTGATTTTAGAGTTGTAGCACAAACTTCCAAATGGTGAACTTTGTGAGTGTGATGGGAATGTTCATCCATAGTAATAACTAAATAGACAAAAAACTTATGTTGCATTTCCAATCCACTTGGCACTAATCAAAACTACCTTTTGAATTAGAAAGAAGAAGAAAATTGGAGTTTTTGTTACCATTGTTGGACTCACAACAACTTGATGTGCAATCTTCATTTTTTCAACTAACCATGATTCATAATGCAAAGTCAATAATGACTCAAAACTCTAATAAGAACCCAATTTCCAAGTTGTGAACGAAAATGGATAGCTCCCCCCAATTTGGTACATAAGTTGAATGAATATAACAAACTTGCTAAAATAGTTGTGGTTCAAGTCATGGGTTCTATGGAAGATGAAATGACATTCAACAATTTGACATTCATGAAAAACAAGTTGTGAAACCATTGGACAACACATCTTGATATTTGTGTTTACATTTTCAACCAAAACAATTTGAGCCAATCTGCTTTTCCATACTAGGATGATATCTCACATTGAAAAGAGAAAAAAATTGGGTACCAAACCATTTGATAGAGCTCACCTTTAATGTTGTTTTAAGGTACATCTCTTTAACACATAATTAGTGCCAATTTTGCTTTGAGCTTTTAAACACTGTTTTAAATTCCTTTTGGTTGTTGCTTTTTTTTTAAGCTACCAACAACCAAAACATGTTTTGATTTTTTTTCCTTTGTGGTAATCAATGGTCATGCAAGCAATTTGTTCTTCAATCTCGATGTTAAGCAAGAACACAAGATGTGGATGTTCTCTTGGGTGTTGGGTCGAATGTTTCAAAGTTGGGATCTTTGTTGAGTTTCTTTTTAATGTGTGGGGTTCCAAATGTTCCTTGTTGCATGGGCAAGGTTTTTATGGTTGGAGTTTGATTCCCTTGAAAGACACTTATTTTTTTTATTAAGCTTCAAATAGTTTGGCTTAAGCAATCCAAATGTATGAGAAATTAGGTTCTAATGATGTTGTTAGCTAGTTGTCTATCACCAAAACAAAGATGCTTAAAGCATGTTGATCGTTAAAATGTCTATATTCAAATTGCCAATTGTCAAAACAAAGATGCATAAAACATGTTGATTGCCAAAAGACACATACATATTTTGGCCAAATGGGTAATTATCTTATGCTAGCCAAAAACTAACCAAAAATAAAATAAAATAAAATTGAATGCCTGAAAATGCACCCTAGGAATTTCTGTGTGACAAACTTTCCTTTGCCATTTACATGGCAGTAGCACTTTTTGGCCTGCGCAACTTCTGGAAAGAAAAAAACCGGGGTTCTCAGGTGCAACTGCTGTACCATTGTTCCCTGGGAACACAGATGTTCTGTTGTACCTAATGAGCAATATATTTTTCGAGGAATAAAGCAATGGGCAAGAGAAATTTCCAACCCTGGACCGCCCAGATCCCACGAGTGAATGGCGAGTTGAATTTCCATTAGATCAGACCAAAATCAGAATCTCATTTCCGACAACACTCTTCAGTGTAAAATGTCTCCCCTGGACACAATTCAATTTGCAGATATCTTCCCCTTACTCAAACCTCAAAGGAGACCCCAGATTTTGAGCAATGTTTATGCATTTATTAAGGCCGATAACTGTATACAACAAAAGTCTACCCCTCATGGATGCTTGGAGCCCAAGTTTTTTGGCTGGGCCTTGGTAGGTAGGAACATATTTTGAGATTCATTATAGAGTGCACTAGCTTCAAGGGACTTTGGCCCCTACTTTGTAGGTTATCTTTTCCTTGGTTGATCATGACTTTCATGGATCTAAAATTTTAAAAATCAAACTTGCAGTTTTTGTCCATCAACATAAAGGAAATTTTTGAAATGTGCTTAAAAGAAATAAATATGTGTTTAAATTTTTTTAAAATTCATGGCAGGACCAAGCAGTGTTGTCACCATTGCATTGTTATGGAAGAGCCACTCCAGGAGCCTGCCAGCATCATGATAACAATGTAAAATGCAATGATGCCACTCAGGTCATGACTCATGATGTAAAGTGTCCATTGCCCACAAACTGAAGTGCAGCCCTCCAGTTTGTATTCTTACTGTATTCGGAGGGTACCTTATATTCCTCAATGTATATCCTCATCAAAAAGAGGAGGGATATCACACCTACATACACCTCAATCTTACAACTAGGTGTAAGATCCCTCCCACTCTTAAGTAGTCATAATATCCCTTCCCTCTTGGACACCTCGTGATCAGCATATTGGGGAATTTTTTATGTAGCCAAAGTGGTGATCATCTGTGGACTCTGCAGAAAAAGTGTAGATTTAGGCAAATCTGGCTATGAACCAGATATGAAGCACAAATCTTCAATCATCCTTCTATATATTTTTACCTACATACTGAAAATCAAATGTAAGAATTTGGCTATTTTAACATTCTTTTCCCCTCTTGTGAATGGCCATTGAAACCTTCTGGAAACAATTCTTCTTCTTTTCTTTTTTTTTTTGAATTTTTTTTGCACATGTACATATGTTTAGGTTCATGATAGCTTCACCTTGTAAGTTGTGATTCACAATGGGTAAAGCCCTCGCATGAGGTCTGTGCACAGCTAAGCACCATCAGCCACCTTTTGCACCAGATAGTGCTTGTTAAGGGGGTGTGCTTAGCATCTTCCTAAACAACATCCCCACCTACTAAGAAAGCAAAAAATCACCACTAACCTGCGAGGGTGTTACCTTGCATAAAGCACCAGCAGAATTTGATTTTTTCCCACCAGGAGTTTTGTTTGGTTGTTCAAAATGCAGGCACCAAGTGTGGAGAACAGATTCCACTTGATATACACTGAAAATTTTCTGCTGTTGTTTATGGTCCAATCAAGTAGGTACAACCCAGATTGTTTAGTTGAACAAATATGCAGTTTCCAATATGTGACCATAATTGCATAACAAGGATAACTGGTTTCATTCTTGCTGTTGCAAAGGAACAAGTTACTTACAAGGAAGGCATCAGAGCCACCTTGCAAGAAGTTGCAATTTTCAAGTTTCTTGGCTGCAACAACCCCATCAGATGTGAAGATTGTGTTCCATGTAGGTACTACCCTTTCACAACAACATGACACAAGGCAGGCCTATAAAATCCCATCAACCTTATATACACGGGAGTACCTTTACCATTCCAACAGTACCCAAATGGTCATTTCACTTATTCCAGGTCTACATGGCCAGGAAAGTGATGGAATTTCAAGAAATTCTTATTGTTACTGCTGAAGTGAAATTTTTGAATTTTAAGTTATTTATTTATTTATTTATTCGGCAAGAAGATGCTGGAATGGCAAACATTCTACAGTATTCATAAGATTCAGAGAGAAGAACAAACCCTAAACCCTAAACCTGGGCTCCTAATAAGAAGGCAAAATCATGAAGCTTTGTTACTTGTGAGGATGTCTAATGAAGCCCAAGTTTGCTTGTTATTTTCATGGGGAAGTTAGATGTATGCTCTGCATTTGAAGATTGACAATGTGGTTGGTAGAGTCGATGTATAGTTCTAGTTCTAGAAAGAGTGTCCAACCAATTACACAGGCAGCCTACTTGAGCAAAAGTCATGACTTCAACAGGAACTACTAGCTTTGTGTTATTTGCCTGCTAATTAGGGTTAATTATCTTGTCTCCAAAAACTCACCGGAATGTGTTCCAAATTATGAATTCTGTAGTCACACAATCAACAAACAAATCAGATCTTTAGACCGTGGGGGTGGTGCACCCTCTCTAATATTCCATTGTGATTGTCAACAGGATCTCGTAGCTGCATCCATGCACTTGGTACAAACTAGGAGGAGGTTTGCCCAACAATAAGGGGGAGTGCTGATCTGAGAGATAATTTGATTTGCCTCAAACATGCAGTACACATGAAAGGCTTCTTTGCACTTCCTTATGACCCTGTCCACATGTCTGGAGTTGACACTTGACACAAGTCTTGATTTACACTAGGCTAGAGTGCAAGAGCACTTATAGGTTACTTTTCAACAGTCAAGGTGCATGAAGGTCAAGACCAGCGCACTTGAGCAAGCTGGTTACGAGACACAACCATCCCTCTTGAGAATTGAGATGCCCTTTTTTCATCCATGCGGAGAGTGGTTATGAAATCTTCGTCCAAGCAGTGAAGGGTTATGGAATCCTTGGTCGAATGGGAGTCCAAGGTGGTACCTTGTGCTAAACCAGTAGGTCGCTAATGAAACGGAGGTCAAATGTTATGGGTTGTAACTCATACAACCTAATGTCCTTCCAATTTCATAGCATCAAGATTCTCACAAGGGATGGTTCCATGATCTTGTGACTTCTTGCTTTACCAAAACTTGCTGACAAAGCAAAATCAATTGGGAAAAAAATGGCAGGAGTACCACACTACTTGTTGCTCGATCGGTGACAATATCCAAGTAATGGGGTACTAAAAGAGAAGCCTCATGATTTGAGCAAACTTAAATTCTGGAACAATTGCACATCTACCAGTCTCCACAACACAAGGAAAGACCAACAATTCTTGACAACTACAGCTCCTTTGCCATCAACATCAACGGTTTACATTATTTACCTTCAATTAGGTCTAAATTCTCCAAATTCTATACACAAGTACAAATTTACAAAGGAAGTACAATGTTCATGCAATTGATGACCCCAAGGGTAGATCATAGGTTACTTGTGGAAACATCCCAAGTGCATGAGCAACACCAAGACAAGAGGAGGTAACTAATGTATGTTATGAATCATTTATACAAGACTTCACATGTGAGCTTAATAAAATATGTTGAACTATGGCTTGTTTTTTGACAACTATTGAGCTTCTTAACTTAATTAATCTTACATCGAGGTTGCTAACCATGCACTTTTGGTAGAATTGAACAACTAAATGAATTGCAAACATCAGGCTAAATGTTGTGGGGGCATGGAGCACCATTGTGGTATGCAACTTCTATCTTATAATTAAATGTAAGATTTTTTTATAAGTCTTGTCTCAATGTCTTCAGAGTATGGAGGCTTGTGTGGACTTTCTTGGGACATCATAATGTTGGTATTGTGAATGACTTCAAAGTAAATGTGAGGTTATATTGAGATAAGCTGAAAGTGGGTTCAAGCCCCATTTTAGTAGCTAGATGCACTACACCAAAACCTAGCATCCACAATCTATGCCTATGTCTCCAATTTAGTCATGTGTTCATTTAGAATGAGCAATTGACTACATCTAGTTGTCATTAAGACTACATAACTAGGGCACAAATTCAATTTAAATGATGTTGACCCCTTATTTGAGCAATTAGGTACTAGATTTTAATTTTGGTATTTTGTACCTCTGAATGAGGGTTTAATAAATATTGAACAACTCATCCATTACTAAATTAGAGCTTTCATCTTTTTTGCATGCTTCTAAGTGTACTAGTCAAGCCACTACCAAAGGGTTTATTGTTTTATTAAGCATTAATAATGTAAATGGAAAGGACATACCTAGACCATGCATTGGCAATTCTTTTCAACAATTACAAATCCTAATAAAAAATGTTGAAAAATGAACAAAAAAAAATAAAAATAAAAATATATATATATATAAAGGATAAATGTGCTTACAAAGATGATATAAAATATACATAAAAATGTAAAGTACAATTTTGACTTGGACCATAAATATTTCAAATGAATGTATGTTTTCACATTTGAAATTACATAATTTAATTATGTATCCAACTACAATTTTAAAACATGTAAAAATACATAACTACCTATTATTACTTCTTTTAATTATGTAATCTTACATGTGACATAAAATCAAATATAAAATTACATAAGTGAATAATAATTATGTAATTTCACATGTATTTACTCTCATGATTACATTTGAGGTTTTAATTTAAGTTTAATGGGTGGTGGGATGAGGGGAGGGAGGGTATCTTTTAGGTATGTTTCAATTTTATGATATGAAAAATTTGGTGATTTTTTCCCCTAAAATTTTAGGAAAATTAGTTGAACTTATAGTACAAAAAACACTAATTCTAGTAAAGAAGAACAAAATTTGTGGCAACATGGTGGGGATTTAAGAGGGGTGGTTAGATGTTTCACAATTGATTGGGCTTGCAACTATTATCATGGAACAATTTTATTCATTCCTTGCAAATTCATCTTTATATTTTTTCTTAGACTATTGGTTTAAATGAAGGAGCTCTATGTTTAAATCAATCAATTGTTTGAAAATGACAATTTCATGGGGAATTTTCCTTTTACACCTTTACATAGTAATACAATGCACTTTTTGGGGGTGAATAAAAAATTAATATATTGTGAAATTTAATTTGATATTTGTTTTGGAGGGGTGAATTTTCCCATTTTTTTGAAATGAAAAATATGATTTTGAACATATGCAAAGGATTTTTGTGAAAACAATTTCCCTAATTCACTAGATTTCCCCAAAAAAGGGGAAAAGTTTGCCAAATGTGTACAACATGTTCCAACAAGTTGCCAAAATATTAAAGGGTTCTAAAAAATTTCTAGTTTCAAATTTGATCTATATCCAAACTTGAGTTGCAAGTTGCTAAGCATACTAATGACAATTTAATGATGAAACTATGATTTTTTTTTGGTGAAAATAAAGTTCTATTCAAATGCAAATATTGAGTCATATGGCATGCAATGGTGGGTAGTTTTGTCATAAAAGGTCAAATTCCATGTCCATTGCAACCATGTAGAGGATCTTCATATGTTGACTTTGATGATTATAACATTGACCTATGTTTTTCTTTAAAAAGCGCAATTGTTATTGTGTAACTAATGCCTTGCTTTGTATTGCTACAATTTAAACAATTTATGAAGTCAAGGTTGTATAACATGTGCAATGAAAGACAACATTATCAATGGGAACTAAGTACATGTTTATCATTGATGTATATGAACTATGCATCAAGTTTGCATTCTTTTGGAACTAACATTGCTTTTCTTTTAACTTTGTTTCAATTGCATTTCTATTAGGATTTGACCTATAATTCAATTATACACAAAATGTGTTATCATTGGTTTTCCAGTCTTGTCCAATTGTATTAGGATTGTGTTTCAATTATCTCAACTAATGTAATGCATTTGCCCAAAGGAAATCGTTTTTACTTCCATCAATTCTAGGACGTGAAATTAAATCTTCGCCTATTGAAAACTTTTTAAAAGTTTTGTGTATCAATTAGTCCAAGAAATTCAGGAAACTATATCAATCTCAAATGGAAGATTTAAAAAGGATTAACCTTTTTGTTCAATGTGATGTGACCTTTTGAATTTGAATATGTGTTTGTTTTCCTTGAGAGACGACAAAAACATTCAATTTCCACATGTGATGATTGAAAGATGATATATGAAAAGGAAATTTTTAAAAGGGTTTAGTGTGAAATTATCAATTTGTGTACATCACAATATATATATATATATATATTATATAACACATAACAAATAATGTTGATGACCATGACTTTTTGCAAGTTATGTGTTTGTTGAAATTATGTGTTTGCTTTTCTGTCTTTTTTTAAAAATGAATTGAAATTGAGAAATTTACTTCCAAGAAAAGGTATCTGAAATCAGTAGTGATATTTTTTTCAATTTTCTGATGTTGGTTATTGGCTAGCATCCCAAGAGGGATTTAGCATTAAATGACAATG
>Ga0116230_10003108_pt1 | contig 16123 bp, 11 predicted proteins | sample S1TSphfallax_3_FD_88678 | JGI IMG/M metagenome (GOLD analysis project Ga0116230, IMG submission 88678) | Host-associated microbial communities from peat moss isolated from Minnesota, USA - S1T2_Fd - Sphagnum fallax MG | ecosystem: Host-associated > Plants > Peat moss > Unclassified | place... | reverse complement strand
ATTTCTTTTTTGCAGGAAGTCTTTTATTAGGGATTACAGTTGTAGGCAAAGCCACATATTAGAAATAATCTATGGCCCTTCATGATCCCTTAGGACTTCAAAGAAATAATGTCGTAGGAGGTCCTAAGTGATCATGAGGGGCCATAGTTTTGGGGACCTTTTTCAAGCCCTAGGGTTTTGAGGTTCCAAGGGACAAGGGGCCATATTTGGCAATCTTGGGTTTGGAGCTTTAATTTTTGAATTTTGAAGGCTTATTGGATGAAGGGCTTTATTTGGGGGTTTTCAGTTTTAAAGTTCTAAAGGTTTAGGGCTTTATTTGGGGGCTTTTTCTTTTGAGCTCCTAAAGGTTTAGGGCCTTACTTGGGGTTATTTGCTTCTGAAGTCTTTAGGGAGAATAGCCCAAGGTTGGTGATTAAAACCAAGTAAAGCTTTTGAGTGCATCAGTGAAGTGTCATCAAATGTTTGCAAATCTTTGAAGAGTGTTCGTGGAGCATGGAAGAACATTTATGAAACATGGAAAAACATTGGTGGATCATGGGGATCATTGGTGGAGCATGGAGGAACATTAATGGAACATTTAAGAATGTTGACATAACGTCATAGATCATCATCATTTAGTTGTTCATAGATCTTAATGGTGTTGGAGACTTGCATTTTGGAGGTTGTTTAGGGACTAGGGACGAAAGGTTCAATTTTAATTTTTCATTTCATTGTTTGCCCTTGTATGGTAGACATTTTTGAATCTTCCTCTTCTTTCAATTGGTGATGTGTGAGGTCAATTTATTCGATGGAGGCTCTTCTCCCTGAAGGAGACGTGTCCTTTAATTCCTTTCCCCCACCCATATTGACACGCTCTCAAACTCCTTAATGGACTCAAATGTGAGTCTAAACTGAAAATATCGAAAGAGCAAGGAGTCAGGGCACACTCCCTGACTTGTAGCACTTTAGAAGGGTAGAGGGGTGTGTTGGAGTTCCGAGATGGGACTAGGAAAAATGACAAGCATCAACTACTCACATAGACTGCACAAAACCAACACAAGGTGGTTAGTGCATAGTTTTAGCAATTTTGGTGCTAGGACAAACCACAATATCTTTTCCAATCGTATAAAGAATTCCTCAATCCATTGAGTTTTGGCCTTTATAATCGTTCTTTGAACATTCGAAAGTCCACTGGGATTCCAGTTCCCAAGGTGGAAACTCCCTTGGGAATGTGAGGGTTCATTCCCTCACACTTTCGTTCACTCCCAGGCTTCCTCTCTTGGCTCGCAACCTTGTAAGCCCTTGCTTTGGTTGCGAGCCCAAGGCTATGGTTACGACACATACCCTTAGTAAAGGCCCCTTAGTGTATTACATTTCCATAGGGACTTCATTATGTAGTTTTGGCCCTTCCCTCCTTCCCTTATATCATTGTGACTTTTATTTCAATTTCATCTTATTTGGTTAGGTCATCTTGAACCTATGGGTCAACCATACTTTCATTACATGTTGAAAATATGAATTGAACCTTTTTTCATCACAATACCCCATCTTTTAATTATGATGTTTTATTTACTCATTTTAGTTTCACATGCCATTAAAGGCGATGTTAGGCTTCTCGAGTTAATTCATCAAGTGGTGGCGATGATGCCCCACCCTTCCAAGCCCCTTGCCTTTTCTAACAGCTTGGGTGTGGATATTGAGTTTAGATCCCCTTGGAATATTTTTGTTGGGGTTCCCCAGGCTTCAAGTATATTCGCACATCCTAATTTTTTTAAGGAAAATTGCGGAAAACATTCAAATTTCCTTTAAATCACATAGTGCAAAACTTGAATGATGTTGTTGCATGACATCTTTTTTTATACTTCGCCTAATGATGTCTTCTTTTGCATGCTTGAAGGAGGATTGCTAGGCATAAGAAACTAGGATTTGGTTAGAAAGGGTTTCTTTTGGGTGATTGGGAGGAACTTTAGGTAAAACATTTGTTGCATGCACAAGCCTTAATAATTTTCTTACCATTAGTCCCCTTTTGTTTGGATCGTGTTTTTCCTTAGGAAACCCTGTCCCTTTCTTCCCATTTGGGGTGCCATTGTTTTTGTTGGAATTTAAGTTTAAAGTGAATAGGGGAATATGTTCATGTTGCAAAGGCCTTTGCCCCCTTGGCTCTAGCTTCGACCTCTTCATAGACCATTGCTTATTTGTAAGCTTTTCATTTTTCAAATTCATATTTGTCGTGTTTAGATTATTTGATGGAGTTCCAATTGGAAACATATTTGGATTTTTCTTTAAACATATTCAAGTCGACATTCATCCATTCAACTCAACTTTCAGCTAGTGGGCCTTTAGGCATGGTATTCGAACACCTCTGAGATTTATTTGACCCAAAGGACTCAACTAGTGGTTTTTCCCAATTAATCTTAGTTTGCTTTTATGTTGACGTAAGGCATATCCTTGGGAGTATAGCCAAAGCCCTTAGTGCTATGAGGTTATTAACTTTAGCTAAACCTTTTGGTGGCATTCAACCAATAATAGTAGGCAAGGTTCTATATCAGTTGGTGAATAGGACCCTTTACTTTTAGTTTCATAATGCATTTTAGCCCACTTGTCCCCCACTAGTTCAAGGTTGCAATTGAAGGTCATAGTTAGGGGAGGTTTGTGAAGTGGTGCATAATATTTAGGTAACTTTAGATGTTCACCTTAATTAGATGGTATTATAGGTAGACATTTTAATCTTGTAGGATTATATTATAAGAGTTACATGTTGTAAGTGGGCAATTATTGCAACTCATATTTTTTGTCCATTATTTTTATGCCACATAATTTTATTTTGTTTTAATCACTATTCCTTTCAAAGTGATTTGTATGTTATCCAATTTTCCATTGGCACTCATCAAGGGGATCCTTTATGGGTTCTCTTTTCACCTTAGTTCATTTCCATGCCTTTCGTAGTTCCATTGGCCTTTTTTCGTCTTATTTCTTTCCATTGTAAATGACACTCACATCATTGGGCTTGTTTCAGTTGTATCTCAAGTTTTTCATTAATTTTCTTCCAAAGTAGATTTGGTAAGCCTTACAATTTAACCTCATAAGTGTGCTATTTGGTCTTCTTTGGGGTTGTCTTTAGGGTTTTTGCTTCCATTCAATTTCAGTACCTTCGTTGGGGGCATTAAAGTTTTGGGTGTTCCTTTGGGATCCCTTTTCTTGGGTGAAAACACATTAAGGGTGAACCTGTTTTGTTCAAGAAGGTGATGTATAACAAGTATTATAGTACATAGTAAACTAAAATCTTGATGGCATCCTTTAGTTATCTTAAACACAAGTAAAAAACTTAAAACTTTGCACAACAACATTTTGAGTCAAAATTAATTTTGATCCAATGGTTAGATGAAGAGGATTGGATAAAATCAATGTACATAAAATATATAACTTATAGTTTTTTAACATCCATGGGGCCTCATGTTTATGATTCATGAAACATTACCAAACAAAAGAAAATTGAAAAAATAATGCAATGCCCATTTACAAAATCTCCTCCTCTTTGATATGTAGTGTTTTTTCCCCCTAAAAATAAAATATTATTATGCATTCATTATTAAACAAATGCATTTTTTTTAATGAAATTGCATCCAAAAACTTTAAAATTTTAAATTGTCCTAGATTTGATTGATGTATATCAATATCATACACCATAAAATAATTCACCTAAGAATTCCATCCACAACTTTAGTTTTGAAGTATTTACTCAAATTATCAAACTTTGTGACGAATATTATTTTGTCACGAATATATTCCATATGTTCAAAATCTTCAATCTTTATTGATTTTTTCAAAATAATTGATTAGATGAAATTTAAAGCTAATCAAATATACTAAAATAAAAAAAATAAAATTCAAGATGTGATGTCCATACATTAGCAAAAGAAAAAATTATATGTGTGACTACAATTATCGGGGTGTTTAGTGTGCTTTCACCCCCTTCACATCCTTTTTTTTCCAAAATGTTTTGGACGATGATGTTTAGTGCATAAGGGTGAATGCAAGGTATGGTGGCTCATTTTTGGAGTCACATTAGCAAATTTTGTAAGGTGCTTTGTCTTTAAATGTTTATGATGAATAATTTAATATTAAATACATTAAATGATGACTCATTTTAAACTAACAATTTGATTATGAATACATTTGCACAATTATTTTTGAAAATAATGCATTCATTATGAATAGTGGACTTGTGACATAAAAAATATGGACTAATCAATTGATTGGATTGTTAAGAAATTCAATAATTCATATTGAATTCCACTCCAAATTTTTTACAATTACTAACCATGGGTTGAAAAATGAAATTATGAACTTTTGAAGGGTCAAAATTGGATTTTATTTTCAAAAGTACTTTCGAAATGAGTTTTTTTTCAATTGTCAAATTTTTTGTGCCCAATGGGTACATAATTAAAATATCTAAATGAGTTTTTATTCTTATGGACTTTATGGGTTTTTTATTCTTTGTATTTTCAAATTAATTTCACCATACTAACTAATAGAAAATATTTTTAATATGGGGTTTGACCTAGTTTTGAGAGGTTTCGTAAGGGATTAAAACTTTAATAATCAAAGATTACATTAAAGAAATCTTAAAAATTAAAACCATATCCATATGGATCATTCATAAAAAAAAATTTGTGATTTTTGTGAATGTTGTGTCTACCTAAAATGAACCATTAGACAATGCACACACCCATAGATTCCTTTCTTAGGTTGGGGGATTTGCAAATGGCATTTGAGATTCTCACTCATTGTTTTACCTAGAAGCCTTATTAAAATTCTTCATTATTTCCCCCCACTCTTGGATTTTCAGCACTAGTTGACCTCCTTTGATTCGACCTTCATTCGTGTATTTGGGAAACTTTTAGGGCCATGTTTTTTGGAGTGTTTAAAAGTTCACTTAGTTTGTTGGCAAGTTTTTTTTTCCCATCTTTAAAACTGGGATAGGTTTTGTTTTGCAAAAGTTATCACCCTAATAATGTACTTGGGGAATTAAAATTTTGTCGTGTCAATCATCGCATTTATATTTTTGTCAAAAGGCTGCCCATTTTTATTGGTATAAAGGCCAATAATTTAGGTTTATTTCCATTCTAAGCTTACTTTCGATGGGCTCATGACCTTCTACCTCCAATTGTTCAAGTTTCCATCCCTCCATCAGAGCAAATGTTAGAGAAAGGAGTAGATTGGCTAAGATCTTGTGCTCGCCCATGTTCAAGTGTTTAACTTTGTGCCCAACAAGTCATGCCATCTTTTAGGATGGCCTTTAACATTTTCTCCATAACATTACACACCAAATTGGGCCTCTCCCATCCTACGATTCATAGTTTTTTTCAATGCATATACAACCAACCCATAGATTCAACAAGGATACACTTATTTCATTATGTTCATGGGGAAAAGCGCATTGTCACAAATGATGTAATTTGGGATCCTTTCGCCTCCATTTCTAGGGATGCTAGGTTCCATGTTTTGCATAAGCAAATTCATGTTCTCCCAACACCATCTTTTTAGTTATTGTGGCGACAAGTGGATACTGTGCTTATAACAAATACCATTCACACTTTGGCAAATGTAATCATTGCTAACCCAATTATGTGTAGATCTTATTTCATGAGCTGTTTTTTTTTAAGGAATGGTCATGATGATTGCAATTTGAGCAAAGATTGTGTCATATCATGATTGACATTTTTATGTTGATTTCATCTTTCTCACAGTAGAGATATTTGGAGAGATATTTGGATGTTTACACCATGTTGACGACTTCTTTCATCAATGTGCCAACATGGTATGGTCAGTGAATGGTTCTAGAGGTTTTCCTCTTTCAATTTTATGTTCATTTTATAAGCAAAGGATGTTGGTAGCTTTTCAAAAAGTTCAAGCCGCCACTATCTTGTAATGGGTAGTTGTGATAGTAGAAAAGGCCTTTTCTAGGCTTGATGTTCTTTTGAATTTTTCACCTATCTCCTTGCATGACTTGCTTTGTGCTACTAGTGATGGGTTTAGGTCCTTGGTTTTTTTTGTTTCTCTTCTTAGGCTCCCCATTGTGCGTTCTTCACTTTCGAATGTGGTCTTTTGTTTGGACTTCAATCCTTTCCTTGTTTAATATTTTCTTTTTTCTTCTCTTGTTCACTTGCCGGGTGATTTTCCTTGTTTTGAATTTAACAATTTTCAAAGAGATTGAAAATACTTACCATTAACATAGTTTTCTATTTTGAATAGCATTAGTGCTACTTTTTTTTTACCTTAAATAATATGGTCAATCAATCAAACCCTATGATAGAACCATGTAATCGTATATGCTGAACCTGGTTGATGGAAAAATGCATCTGACGGAGCTCATTGCAAGGTGTTTAGTGTCTCCCCATTCTCAATACTTACCAATATTCCATGGGTACCCACTTTGGCATGTAAGAACTGTTGGTTTTGATTCTAACCAGTAAGAATTGGATTTGAATCAGAGCTGGACTCCAATTACTTTGAAAAACTGAGTTGGATTCTTGATTCTATTTATGTGTGAAACTGGAACTAGGGTAGAATTGCTTATCACCAAACACATACTTATCTTATTGTCCAACACTTTTCAATATTTTCCTCATTCCTTAACCAAACCTAGCATACATTTTGTTGAAAAATAATGGGGATAAGAATTGGGGGTCAATCAGTGGCAAACTAGTAGTTAACTGTCAGTTCTGGTCCTGGTTAGTAAGAACTGGATCCAAATAGGACATTTTAGAATTGGACCTGGAATTGAAACCAGAATTTTGTTTTTGAAAAAATGAATGTTGAACCGGATTCTTAGTTCTATTTATGTGTCGAATTTGGGAATAGAATTGAGACAATTCTGATTATTTATTTTGAAACTGGAACTGAAGGTTTAGACCATAAAAGTAAAGAACCGTCTCACACTGCTACTTACCCTACACATATCATGGTTTTATATATTTTTAGTTTCTCATTCTTTTCTTTTTGGGTCTTGGCAACACAAAATTTGAACTATAATTTACTATTTTAATTTCTGCCTTGAGGGATTCATTGTATTTAGACAAGTTTTGCTTCCAAAGATTCTGTTCTCATTATCCTTGGCTTCATGGACAAACAAACAGTTTAAAATATTCTATTTAAAGTGTGAAAACTCTTCCATTTTTCCTTCAAGGAAAGGCGGAAAAGCCACATTAGATTTCTCCATTTTTCCTTCAAGGAAAGGTGCAAAAGTCACATTAGATTTTTCCACTTTTGCCTTCTTTGTTGCAAGAAAAACTGGGATGAGAGGGCCTCAATCTCAGGTACCCTGAACCTGGTCCTTCTGCTCTTTTTAGTAGGAATAGCTAAAAACAAATTCTCATTCTCACTTCTCAAAGGAGCGAAGAGACGTGGGTAACAGTACTACTTTCGATGCAGTTAAAAAGGAACCTTATCTAATGAGCTGCTGGCTATCACCATATACAGGGTAAGATGCCCCATAGGGCAAGCTGGCTACCAGACCCAGCATAATAGGTAGTAGAAAAGTCATTTGCCTCACATAAATGATTTTGGACTATTATATTAATTTTGAACTGGAGACTTGAAACTTGATGATATAAAATTATGGACAATTAATGAAAAAGACAGATGTTGGATGCTGAAATGAACACAATGACAATAAAATGAATTCGATGTCAATTTTTTACAATTTGAAAACCTCAAATTTTTGGTTTTGTTTTGCTTGGTGACTGGGAGTGGGTAACCCGTCCTGGTGCCCAAACTGTGAGTGAGTATTTCTGGGGAATTTGAATTTTCTTTGTTCACACATGAATGGCCAAAGTAATGAATTGTTTTTATCTTTCTGGTTAAAATAAAATTATGATTTTGGAGCACATATGACGATGGCTGTTGCACCAAAATAGAAAATAGTGTTTACAAAAAGATAAATGAAATATGAATTTGGTGAAAGTCCATTACAAATATGCTTTCTTTAACAAGTTTCAAGATCAACACATTTGCTGCAATCCTACATTCAGGCAGACCTAAACTACAATCAGTGAAAGATATTTTTCAATGACAAGTACGAACAACATATATTCTCATAGAGAAATAATACAAAAGATACGTAAAAACCTTGTACAAAGGACATCCCCAGGCCTTGGGTGAACCAACACCCTCACTGGTACCATGGTTAATTCTGCTAGCCAAGCAATCACTGACCAGGTAGGATGAGTCTTCGCCTGGTAGAATTGGCCACCAGGAGCTCGTTCCCTTGTTCCCTAGGGGAATGTGTTAGAAGTCAGAATAACTCCATGATTGGCAGGGCTCCTTCAACAGCCAATGAATCCTGGAGAAATGCGCCACTGGGAGAGCCAAATCGCCCACCTTCTATTTACTACAAGAAGGCAAGGTTACTAGTGTACTTAAATTGAGTGTTCTGTCCACAACATTTAGATGTAAAAACCATGCAAACATGAAGAGTAAATGGGACTAGTGGAATCTAAATGGATTTCACAAGCATATGATAAGATTTTTTTTCAAGGTGATTATTGTAATGAACACAAATAAAACACCAAAAGAAAATATATTCAATAGTTAGTCACTGAAATTTGAACAAATCTATCATAACCACAGACATTGTAGACATTGCATGCACATATGATATACAATGATTTTGACATACACTTTCTTTTTATTTGCTTCATAACAATTACACTTCCCTAGTACTGGTAAACCTAAAATATATGTTAGGCACAAAGAATAAACATAAGGTAATTTTGAAATATTTACCGATCGGGCAAGATAAATAAAGAGTAACAAAAAAATTACTAGTCAGGTAAGGTATGTATTTATGCTATTATATATTGACAAGTATATCAAGATAGTTAATTTAACCTCCCAGATTTGGATATTACACCTACTTCCTAAGATTAGGAGGCAGTATCTATTCCCTCCCAACTCTTAAAGGTCTATATCTAACATCCCTTCTCTCCTATCTCATGATGTACCTAAGTTTTTGTTTTTTTAAAGGAGACAATAGACTTGACTGATAGGATATTGGCAACACCACAAAGTCAAGCCTAGTGATAGAGAACACAACATAACTTTCACCCACTCATCAATGGGTTTGAACTTTGAACATGGAACCTTCGTGATACCAAATAAAGGCTATTCACTGAGCCATCATCCCTTGGGGGGCAAGGATTTATCGATGTTGAAGTTTTAAGATAATCTTCCTGTTGTGCTTTACTGTGGGTAAAGCCCCTATGTTTGCTGGAAATTCTCAAAATGTGGGCCCGGAGGCTCTTGCCCCTAGGACACAATGATAGTCCAGTTTGGCCCCACATTTGGAGAACGTCCAGCAACATAGGGGCTTTCACCACTAGACTAACATCAGGCTCTCCGTATACAAGAAGCACCTCAAAAAAAGTCCATTTAGTGGATTATTATTATTATTTTAAGCACAAACATCACACACCCAACGTGACAAGCCGTAGCAACCCCAAGTGAACCTCAGTGGCAGAGGGTGGATGGGACTTTCACCTGCACACCAGTGGGTTTGAACCCAGAACCTTTTTGAGGTCCCATGGTCCCAGACAAGGACCAGTGAAACCAGCGCATACAAAGATTTGATATGTGTTTAGTTTACCTTACTTTGAAAAGTTGCTGGCCCCAGTGGAAAGTTTTGGGTATTATTTCAAGCCAGTTGATTTCGAAGTCTTCACACATGGACTTGTGGGTCGATTTGGAGAGAGATTTTTGTTTTTTCCCCTTATTCCCAAAGTGTTCCCATCAAGTTCCCATGGGGTTCCCAAAGACATTCCCAATAGCACCTCAATTTTATTCTGTATTGTTTGCCAGAAGTTCCCAAAAAGGTAGGCTAAAGGGGAGCACATTTGTTTCTATTTTGCAACTGGGGTCCAAAGAGTTGCTTCTATTGAAAAGTGCCCAATGCTCTAAAAAAGTTTGTGATGGGCCAATCAATGTGGCTCCTTCACACAAAAAAAAGAGAAAAAGTGTGAGTGACCCATGAACTAATTAATATGTATACGATAGTTCACTGCATAATGACAAGCATGATCAAATTGAAAATTAGATCTAGAACCTTTCATTTATATGCATGCACTTTTATGAAACATGCCCATCCATCATATGCACACATAATATGCCAAATATCACATTGATTCAAGATTAAGTCAAAATTTTATTCCCAAATACTAAATCTATGCATATTGTCTTCCTAACAACATTTTATATATAAATGAGTCTTGTGCATGCATATGATTTTAGACATACTTGTCATGCAATTGCAAGTATCCAATTTATCTACACTCTATGTAAGTGTAAAACTTCTTATCCACATTTGTGCAAGTGTATATGCTTAACCTTGGATGTGTAAGTGTAAATGATTTATGTTTGCTTGTTGTGTAAAGCATGTCAAATAAAATTATTAAAAAAATTGTCCTTTCAAATAATCTAAGTTGTCAATCAACTCTTGCTTGGTTCACAATCTACTAAAATGCATAAATTTGAAACAGAAAATTTTCTTAATTTCACTGAATTCACCTTCCCTAATAAATTAAAAGAAAAAAATTTGAAAAAAGAAAAAAAAGAAGAAGAGATAGACTGATGTAAAAAAAGATTCAATAAACCATGGGTTCAAAAGGAGAGTCCTAATGATGTGGCTATGGTTGGAAGTTGGCATTCAAAATACTTGATGCTTAATTCTCAATTGCAAACAGTGCACACTTGTTAGTGGTTTTCAAAAGAAATCCAAATAACACATATGAGCCACTGGATGTATCCGATAGGAATTCTTTCTCAAAACCTTGTTCATTTATGTTTGCCAAAAACATTTACATAGGATTTTGTTAGTGTAAAAGAAAACACTTACACTTACAGCAGAAGAGGAGCAAGGTAAACATAAATTCCACAAAATTGGCACTTAACATTGTTTTAGATGATGGATATTTGTGCATTTTACACTGACCCTTCCCAGTCCCAACATTGCTCCAAATCCTACACCAATGCACAGAGCCAACAAACTCATCCCACATAGGCGAATTTTCATCCCTTGTGTGTTTTTTTTTCCTTAGTATTTCTTAAGCATTGGTGAGGTTTTCGGTTTGGGAAAAGAAATCCCGAAAAGAAGAAAAAACGACGTCCGTCATCCGTCACAAAGCGTAGTACCGTGGAATGGGCGAAGAAGAGCTCGCCGCGCGCGTGCTTTTGTGCCTGCGTCGCATCTTCGCCTGCACTATAGTCTTTGGGTTATAAAATCCCATCTCCACCTCCACGGAGCTTCCATCACTTGAGTGGGCTGGTTGCGCTGGCGGGGCTTTCACAACGACCCTTTAAGTCTTCTCGATCGGCTCTAGCAAACAAAAAAAAATTCCTCAGCTCTCAATAATTTTCTTTTTTCTGTGACTTCTTCTTGAGTCCTCCAAAATGAGCACTGTGGTACGTTTTTTGTATACAATGTCTTGTGTCTCTTTTTTTTTGTGTGTGTGAAACAAACTTTATAGATTTTTTCCTTTTGTCGATATGTTGTAGCTCTTCATGAAGATTCTGATTCTTTGTTCAAGTAATTTGTTTGACATTGATGTCCGACGGCTTGAGGACAAATTATAATATTATTCAAGATTCTCATGTGTTGTTTTTGGGTTCTAGGCTTTTAATTGACGCATGCACAGTTAGATCTGATGACATAATTTTCTCTCTAAGATTCGAAGTCGCTCTAGATTTGACCCTGGAAACTAACTTGGTTTTTTTTGTTGTTGAGTTTTACAGTAGCTGCTCAGAGTTGGGAATTTTGAGTGGCTTTGTAAATTGTTTATGTGTGTGGGCTGTGACGGAGCAGCAGCAGCAGCCTCGGCTTTTGGCAGAGGGTCTAGAGATTAAGAACCTCAGAGTTGTGGACGAGAATTACAGCCCTGAACCCGCGGGAGATGGAGACGGAGTCATCGACAAATTCAAGGAAGGATTCAAGACATTCAAGATCGAGAAGTACTTGTAAGTAATTTAGTGTTCTAATTTAGTGCAACATGATGCTGAATTTGCAAAGCTGCCCATTTCAGCAGCATCGATCGTAGGCTCTGCATTGAGTGCGATGATCTACCTCGCCGCGCATTTTTGTGTAATGCAGTGCTCTGGACATGACTCGTCGTGATCTCTAGAACTTCTTATAGTCTCTAGCTGAACATTCAATGTTGTCAAATGAGATAAGATCTAGCTTGCTGCAGTGGGGACCCAGCTGCAAGCGACATTCCAAACCAATTGGGTTGTTATGTTTGCAGGGCTGAGCCAGAGAAGTACAAGAAACTCGCAGAGGCACAGGAGCCAAAGGTACAGACTCTATTAAGTAGCTTGTGATTGTACAGACTTATACGTCCATAAGATCCGTGATTCAGCTGCGCATTCATTATTGTTGTGAGGAATGATCGGATTGAAGATGATAATCGCACTACTGTATCTAGAGTGTGAAATTACGCTAGTGAACTTCAAGGATCCACAAGTGCTTGCTAGATTTTCCAGAAGATTTGTTTGAAACAAATTGTGATCTTACGGGAATTGATTGCTTGAGGCCTGCGCAGGTGCTGATCATCACGTGCATCGATTCCCGTGTCGACCCGGCAATACTTTACGGGCTTGATATCGGTGAATCTTTCGTCTTGCGCAACGTCGCCAACTTTGTTCACCCCTACCAACCTGGACAGGTCCGCACGAACAAGATCATCACCCCTAACTAGCTAGCTAGTACAGCTCCTCATCATGTCTGAAGCTGATGATCATCTCTTATCGACTGGCCAAGTCCATACCTATAAAGTCTCTGTTGTACTGAAAGCTCCTCATGTTGAAGCGGCCACCACCGAATTGGCCGTTCGATAGCTTTACTTTTAACATTGCTCCTCAAGGATGCAGCTCAAGATTTCAGTGTCGCTAATTGCTTTCTTCAACACCTGCAATCAGAAATCCTGAATAGATGCATATTACATCATGTTTGATACGATCCCTAGTCGGTCCTTGGGGTTTTGCCTCCAGGGTCACAAAGATCTCGAATTCACGCCATTTTTTTTGACCTGTGTCGATATTGTCAATCCAGGAAGGCCATGATCACGGACCAAGCTCCGCTACACTGTTTGCTGTTACTGTTATCAAGGTGAGTCGTGCAGGAGCCCAGCTAGAAATTGCGTGCATACAGTGTTTCTTGTGTTTGAAGGAAGCCATGCACGCGGTCGTCGACAATCTGTCTGCAATGGCTTCCGCCATCTTGAGTTCATCTCGTTGTCTGTTTTGCCTTCAAACCCTTGTCTCAGATCAGCCTTAAATGCAACGATAGTACTTGCATGTCTGCTGCAGAGGTCAGCAATCTCTCATGATAAATTTCGAACTAGCATCTAGACGACAGACAATGCAGTCCATGGCAGCAGGAGTCATATTGTCCCTGTCTGAATACTTCGAACTTGGAAGCTGAGCTTCATCGTGAATTAATTCACAAGATCATCATCAACCGCGTGAATATCATCACTAACCGGAGTACATGGGAAATTGATCTTACGGTTGTACAGATTCAGCACATTGTCGTGGCGGGACATAGCGGCTGCGGTGGTATCAATGCTCTTTTTGCTCGCGACGATTTCACAACGTATGCAAAAAATCCTTTTTCTCAATCTCTGCACTAGTGCGTTCGCGAGCTTTAAGCTGCAGCAGCGCATCGTAACATTTGACCGGATTCTGCGCAAGGAAGCAGCCTGGCAATCGAACTAGAAGCATAATATACTGATGTTTGGATCTTCGGTGGGTTGTGATGTCATCAGTGACTCCATTGGAACCTGGATAAAGGCTGCACTTCCAGCCAAGGAGAAGGCGCTCGCAGTCCTCGGCCACAAATCACAAGAAGAACAAAAGAGCTTTGCAGAGAAGGTGGCGATAAAATTCAGCTAGCTCACATTTTCTGCTTGTTGAAAGCAACAATAATTAATTCCCATCTTTAGATCTCCGGCTTTCGTGAAGACTGTTGTGTGCACATTTCTAATGATTCTCAGCTAACCACTAGTACTGTCAGCTAACTGTTTGTTAATGTTGTTGCCTGCTCATGGTGGTGCAGGAAGCTGTGAATATCTCACTGAGGAACTTGCTGACCTACCCATACATTGCGGAGCGTGTCAAGGATGGACGTCTCCAGCTCCATGGCTTTCACTACGATCTCTCGGGAAAATTGACCACCTGGGATGTTGAGCGCACTTAAGCCGTAAAGCTAGTTCAGTCTAGCTCTTGCTGTTGCTTCACCAAGGTTGTACACATACCTACATACATACATACTACAGCAGTTTCACAATTGCATGTCGGATCATGGGAAGTTTTGTGAAGACTTCATGTCTATTGGTGCAGCAGCTTGGTCAGAAGAAAATATTAGGGAGGGCAATCTTTTGGCCCTTGGGTGCAGTACTCTTCACGGGTACTTGTACACTAGTATTCAAGACCATGGTCAGTAGTGTTATGTCTAGACTCGAGAGGAGTCTAAGCTCATGTACTGGCCACTGTCTGTGCAAACTCAGACTCCTTTTGCAGCATCAATATTCAGAAGTTTAAATTGGCTGCAAAATCTTCTTAATTTAATTGGCAGCTGCTTCTCAAGTTTAAGCTTTGTAAAACTTACGTCTATACAGATCATCTGGGTATAACTAGTGGTGAAAAATTGTATGTACAAGATTCTATAAGCAGATGATCTAATCAGAAACACTCAGTACTTGTTCATTCAAGATTTGCAATATTGCAAATTCTGAAGTAGATTTTGTGACAAAATCCAGTAGTAGTAATTTTGCAAATTATGCCTAGTGAGCCTGTTCTTGCACACATTGCACAGAACTGTGATATTAATTGTAAGAGTCATGGCTGTAGTTTAAAGCACCGCATATAATTTGTGTTTTTGAATTTACTGTTGAAAAATCAGTGCCAGGAAGCAAATCAAGCTGCACAAACTTCATTTGGCCTACATGGAAACTCACCACCACAAAGACATTGAAATTGCAACTCCTTTATTCAACCTGCTACAGGCTGGTCATTCATGAGCTACCACAATTAAAACAAACATACACACACATACATACAGATTATTTTGGGTGCACTACCCCCAGTTCAAGAACTGCATTGTTGAACTAGATATCCAATACCAAATTCAGCCCAATATGCCCACAATTGCACTGTTCACATGTTACAAGAATCATGGCCTGAGTTCAAAAGAACAATATGTTGCACCTCCAGGAGCATTCTGTCAAAGTATTAGTAGCAGAATGCAGTGCTTTGCTGCTTTTGTCCACTTCTTTAGCCACAAGGTGCTGCCTCATGTATACTTGGGCCGCTCATGCTTTGCTAAAAAAATTTCATCTTTTTCACCTTAAACTGGAAACATTCAAACCTGTACCTACATTTTAAGAGATTGAGAACTCAAATTAAACAGCAAGTAAGAAATTCCAGGGAAGGAATAAGGGAGCGAAGCAGCAGGTCCTGGACATACTCTAGAACTACTGGTGATAACAGAGTATCAAATCAAACCCTAATTCCAGGGTTTGTGAACTACGGACAGATGTATTAATGGGCAGTCTCACATATCCACCTTCTTCTAATTGACTATCTTGTGAGTTCGTTCACACAATGTTGATTGAATCTCAGGCTATGGAGTTTAAACTGTGGGATTTTTTCATCTGTTATGGAAGGAGCTCCAGTTGAGCATTCAGGGACTCAGAAGATCATGCACACAAGCCAATTTAGTCTTTGTGCATGTGACTCTTAAGTTCTAGGTGTTTCTAGACTTCTTGCCTGGATATTTTACTTGGATCTGTTGGATTGATCATCTGGGGACTGGAAATTTGCAGTGCAGGACAAGCTTCAGTCAAGATGGAATGCACTGCTCATTCTTCATGAGTGTGGAATTTGCAATGAATTTGCAAGCATATGATTCAGTCTGTTACAACCATGTCAATTGACTACCTCTTGCTTGTAAAAACTCTTGTATATAGATCCAGGTGATTTTATAGTTAGCAAAATTTGTGAGCATCCTTGGAGGATTACCTAAAGGTTCAATTATGACACAAAAGCTAAATTGATTTGTTTCTCCAAGTGTGTTACTCCATTTGGGTTGGATTTT
>Ga0116230_10003106_pt1 | contig 16128 bp, 17 predicted proteins | sample S1TSphfallax_3_FD_88678 | JGI IMG/M metagenome (GOLD analysis project Ga0116230, IMG submission 88678) | Host-associated microbial communities from peat moss isolated from Minnesota, USA - S1T2_Fd - Sphagnum fallax MG | ecosystem: Host-associated > Plants > Peat moss > Unclassified | place... | reverse complement strand
TTCTCCCACCCCCCAAAACACTCCACAGGGAACGGGAGCCAATGGGATTACGCCAGAGAGGTAATGAAAGCGAAATGACGTCAGAGAAAAAGAAATAAGTAAAAGATAAGTAAAAGACGGACATACAGATACACACACACACCATGTTTGTAATCTTATATAAGATTACTAAATGTACATTACAAGTGTGTTGAAAGTTTATTATACCTATAACAATAAATAAATAAAAATAAAATGGTTTAATTCAATGAATTACTAACTATATTATTATTATTGATTATTATAATTAATAATATCTGTAAGAAATGAAATAATAATATAAAATTTATTTAAAGATATTAGCCAATAATAATAATCATTTTAGTAATTAAAATTATTAATTACATTAAAATTATATAATGTAATATTACTACTTATGAACTATTATTATTTATAATAGTTAGTAGGTAAACTAAGTTAATGTAAAATTGGTATTAAAGTGTAGTTGCGAATAGGTTGTGATTAGGTTGCTCACATTTATAATTAAAAATGTTTAACCCATGTATTTTATCTTCCATTATTTTAACATGGAGTACATAAATAGGTGCATTAAAAATATTCAAAATCAAAATGTCACTCAAATGATGAACTAATAAAAGAAGTTCAAACTGAAAAGCTAAACCCAAAATAAAATAGGTTTATTTTACATTTACATAATTAGTTTAGGCCCTATTTGCTTATTTCCTTAGGCATATCCTCCTTAACTTTTTACAAAAAATGCCACATGTTCACATTTTATTGACTTAAGTCGAGAAATCTAAATTTAATAAATAAATAAATAATAAATTGGACTTAAATGCGCCACATGTCACCAAGTAATTGGCTTTAAAAATGGGCACAATTAATATGCAATGAGATATTTTTAATTGTGCAAAATGTCATGATTTTAAAAACATCCAAATGGATGATGTGGATGTTTTAGAGATTAATTTAAAATATTAAAAAATGCTACCATAAGCAACACATCAATTGTTATTAGTGTTGACCACATCAATGGCATGTTAGTCACCAATGACAATATGTATATGATTAATCAAAGGATGACAATGTATTTCTTTGACATTTCTTTTCCATCCAAAGACCATGTCATTTGTGATTATGATCACATATGACTTGTCCAACATGATTAATGGCATTTTAGTTATATATGTAACATGCAATTAAAATTTATTAATTATCATTAATTTTTTAAATTTTAATTAATATTATTAAAATGTTGACACATGGTGTCAAGGTAGGTAGATATGTAGGCCTAGGCTACTAGGTAGGTAGGTAGATTGAAATAATATTTTATTTTAAGTTCAAAATTCATTTATTAATTCATCTTAAATGTTGCTTTTTTTTTAAAATTCTAAATTATACTACAATACTTATATATGTGACAACTTGAAAAATAAAACAAAGAATAGGAGACAATGTTTTGTTATATCTTAATTATAATTATAATTTTATCTTATTTTTTTTGTCCCACTTTTCAAGTTTGTGATAATAATAATAATAATAATAAAGTTCAAAATATTAAAAAATCAAACTTGACATTTGGGATGAATCAATATAATAGTTTTGACCTTAAATGCTAAGCCCAAAATAAAATAAACGATACCCTTCGAGTACCACAGTAGAAAACTTAAATTTTTTATACCCAATGAATATGCTTCTGGTACCCACCAGGTATCACTATTAAAAAGTAAACAAAATCAACACGAGGATTGCGAAAATGAATTGCCCACCCCCAAAGTGGAAAGTGCCTCCTCTCAGCAGACGAGTTATTATGCTCGGTAACATGCCCTCCCAATACACGGAAATTCGTGCCAAGTTTTTACGGTCATTTTTATGACGGTGTTTGCGAGTTGGGTTTTGAGTCCTTTTTTTCCACTTTATCATACTTGCACATGGCTTGTCTGCATGACATACACAGCATGTCTGTGCCCAGGTTGGATGTCTTAGTTGTAACTTGAAGGTTTTTGCGGTTGACGTCATTGAAGGTAAATTTTTCAAGCATTTGATGGATATTCATTATGCTACTATCTGTACGCCGAACCCAAGTTTCAAGGTCAAGGGTGAACCTGCACCAAAACTGGTACATTCACCTTCTTGTGTGAGGCTTCTCAATGTAGGGTAAAGCCCCATGGTGGGGATATTCCCGAAAGGGCCTATGACAAGGCAGTAGCCAAGTTCAGCCTTGAATTTGGTGAAGTACCCCCCACGCATGTATCGACAGCCCCTCCTAGAAAAAGGCATGAAACATAATGCAAGCATAATTATGAACCTAAACATACCTAGATCACTAAGATCACTATGCATACTTCTTAAACATAGGAGGGATCTTATAAGTACATGTTAGATTAAGGGTAGTAGGCATAAGATCACTCCACTTTCTATGAATTCCCGCTCACAGGGCTGTATCCCTAGTAATAAATGAGGCAGGCTTATACAATGGGCCCTCTCACTCGGATATAGTGAATTACAAAAAACAATTTCCCTCCATACAGGTGGGAGGGCCCACCTCATTGGAAGGCTTTCCGAATCAAAAACTTTCACCCAACGGTTATTACATCCCTACCACTCCTAGGCATAAGATCATGCCTTTTACTAGGAGGGCTGTGGATACATATAAGGTGCCCTCCATATACACTGGGAAATTTCTGGCACTGCCGTACAGGGCTACCTAAATTTAACATTTCAGAAATGTTAAAATTGGACTCAGGGACCCTGCTTTGTCTTTAGAAGCAACTCAAGAAAAAAAACAAGGTGTAGGTGCTGCTTCACCCAAGGGTCAAGGAATCTCAACTTCTATGCAGACTGTCGTGCTGCGCAACTACTGAACTAATACCCAGAAATCCACTTTCTCCCCTTCCCGATTATCCCTGGCCAAACACCTGGTTTTACCAAAATGTAAAGTTGGAACTTGGAACCTCCAAAGCACAATTGGATTTTTGGGGTTGAATTTAAAGCATGGCCTCGGGTGGGGACAGTAGCGGGGAACAAGGGATGCGCTGTTCAAAGATCAGAGATGACCCCTATGCCCAGGGCCAGGCGAAATCCAGGCAAAGAGAGGAGAAATGCAAAAAATGTTCGTGAATGAGAAAGCCAAAAGGAGAAGACGATAGTGTCAGAGGAATTTTGAACTCGACATCCTCAGAATTCTGCCTTCTTCCTCTCATCGGAAGTGACGTCCGTTCTATTCGATAGTCTTTAAGCAGTTTCTGTAGGTATTCTCTATTACCAACTTTTGGAGCTGGATGTGAAGCTTGCACCGGGGATCGAACATTTCCTGCCTTCGCCGAGGGAGAGGAAGGCGATCAACAAGATGGCAGCATCGGGGATTGTGGACAAGGCAACGAGTGACATGCTCATAGGCCCGGATTGGGTTCTGAATCTCGAGCTCTGTGATGTCATCAACAGCGATCCTATGTAAGTTTCCTTTGTAGTTAAACCAACAAAACTTTTTTCTGTGCGAACGACTCCTTCCTATGTTCTTTGTGGAGGTCACTATTACACTCACTAGATTTGTGCCATGTTTCTGGTTTAGGGTGCTGGATGTGTCGTTTTCGTCGTTCTGAGTTTGGGAAAGGAGGGGGAAGGGAATTTAAGGGATGCTTGCGGACTTTCGAATTTGCTTTGTTGTCATGTGTTTTAGGAGTAGGGTTTAAAGGGAGACAGATGTTTCAGCTTGCTGCATTCGTTCAGTGGCCTTGGGGGTTTATTTTGTTCTTGTGGATAGAGATTCTATTTGTCTCTGAGATTTGGGGGGGTGAAGACTGAGATGGAGGTATAATTTCTTAGTACTATTGTCTAGTCTGCACAGACTAACTATTGACTTTTGGGTGTACATGTTGTTCTGGTTGCTCATCTACATGCCCTACATCCGATTCTTCTCCATCTGGGGAGCCATGGTTGTGATGCTGGAAATGTGTTGGCTTCTTGTGAGTTGGCTGTAGTACTTATGTGATTCTATAAGCCTTAACAGGCTATGACCTGCATGCTGCTTTTTTTTTCCTTCTGTCCAGTGGAAGGCTGCATGAACAGTCATCCTTGCTTTCATCCTTTTTATTTCTTCCTGGCCTTCAACTTTATGTTTACATGTGAAGATGGGCAGACTCCTGCAATTGCAAAGTCATGTGTTACAAGACTAAAGGGCCCAGAGTGACTAAAACAAGCAGATTCTGCTTACAGGAGAGGAGGCAAATGGGTTAGAGTTACAGAGACAGATAAAAGTATGCTGTGCATATTGTGCAATATTGATTTGGGAATTTTTAATTTGCTGCAGAAGACGAGGTCACATCAAGAAGTGTAGATCTTTGAAGAAGCCAAAGCCTAAATATGAAATATGTGCAGGCTTCAGACATGGGTGTGGAAATGTTTTCGAGACAGTGAGGGGACACCTTGTCTTGTTCTGTCTGTTCAACTATGTCAATATTGCTGATGGTCCTGTTCTTGGCTTTGCATGGGCCATTATGTTCTTCGTGACCTAATGTAAGTTGTGGGGGTTCGGATTGTACCAGGCAATCAAGAGATGTTATCAAGGCAGTCAAGAAACGTCTTTCAAACAGGAACCCTGTGGTTCAGCTTCTTACCCTTACAGTGAGTATCCCACTACTTTACCTGGTTGTTAAACACCAAGTTGAGCTCTGGATGCTACTGCCCGTTCTCTGGCTGGGCCAATTAAAACAAAACTGTGAGGGTTCAGTCCTTGTCCACTTATTAAATGGATTTGATGTGAATAGTATGCCCATTTACACCTTGGAGGGAGATATGCCTGCAAAAAATAGATAGCACCACAATCTGTAGTTGATGGTATCAGATGCCAACAATAGAGGTTGTTGTCAGCATTTCAGTGAAAATTGCTTTATGGGAAGGTTTCTTGGTGAAGAGCAACTGTTCAAAGGACATGCAGCTAACAGTAACCTATTTTTGCAAAGATGTCATTGATTTATTGTTGGACTACATAAAATCCTTACATTCTTTTGCGATTTGATCGAATTTGGAGGCATAGGATTTTGAAGTTAAAAATAGCTACTTTCAATCTCAAGACCACCTCAGCCACTTACTTCTTTGCTAATTTTGTACAGGTCTTGGAAACTTTGATTAAAAACTGTGGGGAAAATGTCCACCAGCAAGTTGCGGAGAAAGATGTGCTATATGAAATGGTGAAAATTGTGAAGAAGAAAGTAAGATTATTTTAACATATTACATTTGAGATTTTGCATCCAAGTAGTCAGCAAGGGTGTGCTCAAAGGATATGTTCAGGGTGCATTAGGCCCCAATATGCCCTCTATGTAGGTGAGCCATGCCTTAGGCTTATGTGCTTGCTTGTACTGTAACAAACTAATATGAAATGAAGCTTACCCTTACAAGCTTGTTGCACCTTGAATTACTTGAGACCCACTGTTGCTTCTGGTCTTGGAAATGCAACAGAAACTCAGGATGCAGATGTGTGTATAATGATTTGTCCAAAATGTTGGATTGATTATAACACACATATCTGCACCCTCTGTCAGGAGCTGATGAAGTCAGCAGGTTGTCATGGCAGCATGGCAATGCTATTTGTGGATGCTATTTGTCATGAAAGTGATGGTCTGACACTTGTGAGCAACTCTCAGTAGGCTATGACCACAGTCATTGGTTGTGTTACCTTCAAAGTGTTGTGGAGATTTCTCTGCTAACTCATAAATATAGTTTATTGCTTGAGGGCTTTGATGCCCCAGGGACACTAGATAGCCTTGCCTCATTTTTTATCTGTGAAACTGGATCTCTTTTTCCAAAAGGGTGTGCATCTGCATCTGTTGCTTGGTATGATACAAGGATAGTATGCAGTTTTGAAGGGGTTTCATATAGTCTCTGGACATTTCTTGTCTACCTGTAGAACCTCTGTGAGCTGTAGATGACCTTTTTGCAAATAAGCATTTCATCTGAATGCAGCATAATTTTATAGAAATTTTGTTGTGTTATGCTGTTTTGCTACTGAGCTGAAGCATGCTTTTGGCAACAAGTTTTGAGGATCTTACTCACCCTCATGATCTTTATGATGTTGGTTTGTAGGCAGACATGCGTGTGAGGGACAAGGTGCTTGTTTTGCTGGATTCATGGCAAGAAGCTTTTGGGGGTTCAAGAGGGCGATATCCTCAGTATTACATGGCCTATAATGAATTGCAGGTATACACATACCCTCAAGTTTTGGTGCTTTCGCTGTGCAGTACATTCAAATGGTGTGGATCTATCAGCTCCCTCTTTCTGCCTCCTAGCTTCATTTATTCTTACATATCTTTTCCCTTTATGTATGCAGAAGCGACATGTCAATAAAGCAAAATACTTCCATTTTTCTTTTCTCATCTTCCTCTCTGCCACCTTGAATGGAAGTTAACTCATGTGGCCATTTTATAACTTCAATTTAAATGGGGGGAAAATTGGTAACATCTACTAAATCACTGAAATGTTAATACTGTTCCTTCAGATATGTGTGTCAGGCTGGATGTTGATGCTCTCTGTTGACCTAGGGAGTAGGTTGTGTGCATGACAGAAATTGGGCATGGAGTTTCCTCAGCGTGGTGGAGAGGACACTGTGCCCATCTTTACTCCACCTCAATCACAGTCTATACCTTGTACCTATACATCAGCTTCTTACTCTAACCAACAGTCTCCAGGAATGTTGTCCCCGAGACCTGAGCCAAATGACAATCTTCCAGTGATGAGGTATATTATCTCCAGTACATCAGTAGTGTGTATATATATTTGTATATTGTATCCATAGACAAGGCCTTGAGATTTTTTGTGTTAGCATGCTGATCAACCAAGGTAACATATCTTTTTGTGGCAGCATCTTACTTTTATTGCTGGATTCAGCTTGACAGATATTCAGACTTCACGGAGTCTAATTGAGGTTCTTGCAGAGATGCTGAGTGCTTTAGCCCCAAATGATCGAATGGTATCCTTTTTATGTTGTTTCTATTCCATTCTGGCAAATATTCAGCTCCTTTTGCAGTTACATGAGATTAAATATACTGTTACTGGTGCCTAGAGTTCTGTTGATGTTTTGGAGCCTTGAACTTCTTGCGTACTGCTGTTTACAAAGAATGTTACAGCAAAGCTCTGTTGCAATCCTTGCAGGCCCTGAAGGAGGATGTGATCATTGAGCTTGTGGAACAAAGTCGCTCATACCAGCACCGTGTCATGCAGCTAGTTAACACAATCTCGTATGCACTGTCTCTGTCTGCGTCTCTGCTTTCCTTTAGGAGGCCATGTTGCTGAAGAGTTGGGCTGAGTGTTGGTGGAATTGCATCTGAGAGTTTTTGCTTGAATGTTTGGTCAGTTGGTTCACTGGGTTGTCAACACATGAGTCATTTTTCCTTCTCTCTCTAAATCTGCTTCGAGGATACTCAAATTCATTGAGCACTCCATGAAATAAGTGACCACCATGATGTTTGCTTTGTTGCCCTCCTGGGAAGCAATTTGAGTGCAATATTTTCCTCTGTCTCTCTTCCTGTCTCTGCGCATCATTTTGGAGCAATGACTGTCCAACATAGAATTTTGAGTTTAAATGTTTTGGCTGGGTGGACAGGGATGAGGAGTTATTGTGTCAGGTCCTGTCTCTGAATGATGATTTGCAGCATGTTCTTGCCAAGCATGATGCTATTGCTTCAGGATCTCCATTGCCAAAGGATGTTCGAAGTCAAGTTTTTCCTGTTTATGACAATGACAAAGAGAGCCCAGGAGACCAGCTGTCTCATAGGTATGATCAGGTTGGCCTCTTTGGTGACCAACACTAAACCATATTCACTCCTCAAAAAGTAGATCTGTCCCCCCTCCTTCCACAAACCATTCTGCTGCTGTGCAGAGAACATGTCATATTTTGTCTTTTGCAAAGGGCCCTGAAGTAATAGCTGCCATACACTCATTCATTTTGTATCTTATTCTTTTGTTGCAAAGGGCCCTGAATGGACAGCTGGCATACATTCATTGGTCAGTTGGTCTTCTCTGCAAAGGTTTATGGCATTTTTGGCTGAATGTTTAACCTATCTGGGCTTAATCCTACAGATCTCCATGAACATCACAAGAAAAATCCTGCAAAGAATTGCCAGCAAACTTTGTACGTTTTCTTGTTCAGTGGAATTTTCATGTGGTTTTATGGCAGGCCCTCATCACACTCTCGCCCAGTTTCAGGAGTGACAGGGACTTCACCGACAAGACTAAAGCCAAGTGCACCTCAGATAGTTCCACCCCCTCCTCAGACAAGCAGCAAAAAATCAAGTGCGGTGAATTCTGGTGCTGTGAGTGCTAGTCCCCATGGTTCAGGAATCGATCTCCTTAGTGGTGAGCCCATCGTCCATTCCACAGAACACCCCAGTGTCACAGCACAACCCACCATGACCACAGCACAACTCACCACGACCACAGTATCTCTGGTTGCGACTCCTCCGATTGACCAGTACAGAACCCAGCTTGCACTCTTGGCACTGCCTGCTCCTGAAGATGAGACAAATCCCTTTGGAACTACTCCTTTTCAGGCCATCCCAAGCACAGAGCCTCCTTCCTATGCAACCTCACAGCAACTGTGTTTTCTGACTCACCAGCATTCTTATGGAAACATGTCACCTCCTTCCCACTCCTTACACCAGCAGCCAGTGTTTCATCAGTTGGCAGGCATAAATAATTATGCTGCTCCATGTTCAACAGCCTCTTTGGCAATTGAGCATGTACTCACTCCACAGCAGCAAGCTTTGATTTATGGAGAGACAATTCCAGCATCACCAAAATCTCCCCCAGGGCAACAAGCTCCCGAGCAAGACTCAGCAAATCAACAACCACCTCAAGGACAGCAGCTGTATGGGCACCAGGAGGTACCTTTGCCACATACCCCACCACCGTGGCAAGATGAAGTACAGTCTCCAAAGCAGCAAGGGGGCTACCAGGCTCTCTCTCCATGGGGAGGCGTCAATGGATCCCAGGCTTGGAATACTCAGCAACAGGACATGCTGTATGGTCCTCAGTTGAAATTGGGATCTGCAATCCCACCACCACCAGGGCAGCATGTCCAGCAACAGCAGTCAGGTCAAGGAAGCAGTACCACATACAGAACAGTGTCTAGTGGGAACCCCCTGGTCAATCTATCAGGGCAGAAACCTAATCTCTCCCTCCAGGATGCAAGTCAGTATATGCAAAACCAGTTGATAGGAGGCCAGTACAAGCAATCAGTAGCTATGTCTTCAACATCACCTCCTAAGCCATTCAATCCAGCTGACAAGCTGTTTGAAGATCTGGTGGATTTGAGAAGTGTGAATGCAAAGTTTAAGGCTGCAGGAATTGTGGGTAGCCTTTCCAGGCCAAGTACAAGTAAGGCTGGGCCTTGATGTCTAGACAAGTAAGCTCTGGATGAGTCACAATGAGAAGAGTCAGGTGCATGGGATTGAAAAGGTTCTGTTTACCCTCCAAGTTGATTCTTGTGTCTTATCGTTTAATTTTCATAGCCTCCTTTGTCCTTTTGTCTAGAATCCCTGCAAAGGAATGTTGTTTGTTTGAAGTATGCTACCTGTCTTGCTTTAAAGTCTAGGGTCTTCATGAGAGTAACTGTGATTGTGGGTGGTTTGTTTGGAAATTTGGGTAGTGATCATACCTTGTGCCTCATGTTTATTTTGCACATCCTAGTGTATCTGATTCCTTGTAGGTAAAAATAAGCCAGTTCGAAGTGAAGGTGTTTATCATGGTAGAAATCAGGAGGCAAGGAGGTTGCTGTAGATGCAGATTGATACATTCATATTGCATATTGTTGCACACATTTCAACAGTTTTGAAATTAGGCTCTGAACAGTAGATATTTCTCCATACTCAAGTGTGCAGGTGCATGGTAAGTGCATGCTTTTGTCAGATCCAAGCATGTGAGTTGGGTCACATATACCACGTCCTGTTGTGCTTCATAGATGGTCCCTGGTTTGTAGGTTTGTGGGTTATCTTTTTTTTCATGATTTTTCAGACTTTGATAATTTCATGTACCTTAAACCAAGACTCTTTTGGTAGTGGCATATACCCAAAAACATCTTGTGAGTTGATTTGCATGTCTAAAGGCTTGTCTTGTAATTTCTTGGATCTAGCTGTGAGACAAAGTCCTCAAGGTTTATGCTGTGACATTTTTGACAAACGTGCTCAACCAGAGTATGCAGGTGTTGAAATGATTAGAATGCCTCATGTTCATTCCAATATCTCAAATGACTGTGGAGCTGGGGGTTATCGATAGTCTTGAGGCTTTGTAGTTGTAAGAAGTTTTTTGTCTTTCAGGTGGTCAGTCTTATTGTCTTTCTGAAGGTAAAAGGCTACCCTTTAGAAATTCCTCTACAGAGAACTAGAGGGTTGGTTATTAACACGGCTACCCTTTTTGGAAATTCTGCTTTGGGGTTTTCAAAATGATTTTGTTTCAGGTCTTGTCTGTGGGGAGCTTCTTGTAAGCCCACTTGTTCATAGTTTTTCCCTGTTGTCCTTTCCTTTAGTTTTTATTTTCCCTTTCTGTTGGTCTGTTTTTTTGTCTTGTCCTTGTTATGGTCTGTTTCTAGCCAGTAGTATGGCTGAGTCTTCCTGTTGCTTCCAGAATTGTAGCAGAAACTGAGTTTGCAGGTTGGTGCTTGTCACCAGCCTTTTACCACTGTGGGAGCTGATGAAGTCAGTGGGGAAGTTGTGTAGTTAAGTCACTATCATACATACTACTGTTGATGGTCCTTGAACAGGTGTGAATAGGTGTGGGACTGGCACTTTTATTCATACCCGTGTGTGTGTTTTTTGTTTTTTGGTTTGTTCAGTCTTTCTTAGTTTGGTTCTTTCTGGCTTCCTGAGAAAGTGTTAACCTTGCTGTTTTTTCTTCATCATGAGAATGGAGATTTCTCTATTCTTATGAAAGATATACATTTTATTCTGGAATGGCACATGTATAGCATGCCAGTGCTTTGCTGTGGGCAAACCATTGTTATGATTGTCTTGGCTAGGGTAAGTAAGATGGGTGCTCCTAAAATAGCCTTTTTGCAGGAGGGATCGACTCAGTTCTCTTTTGAATGATAACAACTGTGAATGGATATGCAGACAAAGCTTTTAAAGACTTGCAACAGAAGGTGCAGGTGTCTACTTTCTGGCAATGGCTACAGTTCAGTCAGGGAACTTCAGGTAGACAGGACATCCTGGAGTGACTGATTATGTTCTCACTCTAGAGTCTATTGTGAGAGTAAGGATTGTGGATTCCAGTTTAATGGAGGACAGACAGATGGTGATCAAGCACAATTTAGGTGAATATTACCTCACAGTTTCTACACAAAAATGATTGCTACAGATTGCGAACTACTCGTGTAGATATTCATTTCAAACCACCTTAAACCATCTTCAGACAGGTTGGACAACAATGGTGTCATTAGTTGTTCCTCCACACTACATTTTCACTTTCCAAAGATATTTGGCATGTTGCATGCGTTCTCATTTGAAGGTGATCTACTTTTTAGAATGATTATTAAGGTCTGTGCACCCTTGCACCTCTTTTGTTTTGTTTCAAAGCTCAATAGCTCTTCCGTTTTCTTGCTTTTACACATCTAAAATTGTTTAAAATATTTTAAATCAGGGATTGGGCAACACTGGGGAAAGAAGTATGGTGAAAAGACCATGAGGAATCAGGATATGAAAAAGTCCCCATTACTAATAAATTGAGAGAAATTGGGCCTAATTGAAGACTGTCAACATGACCAAGGACAAATACATGGACAAAGTTACACTGACAAAGTTTCTGTTTATCACTGAGGCTGACCAGAGTTGAGGTGTTCCATTTGCACTTGGTATCCCACCTCCCCTCCCCCCCTTCCTTTCTTCCCAAGGGGTAGTTAGGTCAAATGATGTAAGAAAATGCAAGAATTCTAATAGAGATGCATCCAAGTAAGTACAATGGCATTATATAAAACACCTTATTATAATCTTGGAGGGTACTTGCAAGTCACTCATCTTGGGAAGCACATCAATGTGTTTCACATCTTCTAATATGGAATCCTTAATGAAAAAGGATGTGAATGATTGCATTGGATGCCCAAAACTTTGAGACCATCAGAAGTCAAACAAAGTTGGTGGAGTGAATCACTAGGAAACCCCATGGGGACCAAGTAGTACATTTGTAGGGTTGCATTGAGAAACCAATCCTGACAACTTGGGAGGCTAGTTGTTCACATGCTATGAAGACCATGGAGGGATGACTTCACATGTGGGTTCATTGGCAAATCACTGACCATGAAAGCAAGCAAATCATTATGGAATGGAAGGCTCTAAGATGAGCTAGGGCAAACAAATGCCCTTGAAGGGACAAGTACAAAGGGTTGAAAGGATGCTAATGACCTCACCCTCCTACTTACAATAATTTTAGTATAGAAGAGATTCTAACGCATAACATATGCAAATAAAAAGGATAAAAAGGATAGGTTGAACAATGTCACATCAAGTAGCACAAAGTTCTTAAAACATCACACTTTGTGATCTTAAATTGAAGGTTTTTGCCACATTAACTTGTAAGAGCAACCATGTAGAATGAAGTTCAAATGTGCACCAAATGTCATTAAACAACCTACTTCTTGAACCACATGAACATGTGTTCTGCAAAATTCGGAAAAGCCATTGGAGGTTGGGGTTATGGTGGGTTGGCACCATTACCACTACCACATAGATAAGCTTCGTACTAATTGTACCTAAAAAAAATAGTGGTGTGCAAAAAACTCCTAACAATGGCAATAAAAACTAATATGTATGAACTTCTTGATGATGATGATCCCAAGAATAAACCTAAAACAATTGTGTAAGATAGTGTGTGGAAACATTCATGTTAATACCACCTTCTTGGTAAGTGCTTACATCTAAAATTTTAAAAAAACTTGTTGAGGAAAGATAATCACAAGTGAAATGCCATTTCATCTTTCAAGCATTAGGAATTGTTAGTTTCCTCAACTAAAAGGTCACGTGTTTTTTTTTTGGGAGATTGTGTAAATTACGCGCTTACTCAACTTCATCACCGATGGGGTTGTACCAAATTCCACATAGGTGAGGACCAAGTTCAAACTTGTTGGTCCTTGGGTAAAACCTTCTACGTCTTGCATTGGTGTGCATAAGGTATAGGGCTTCATGTGTTTTTTTGAATATGGGATTTGTCCATGAATTGATATGAGTTATCCAATTGCCATTTGTCATATCAACTCCCAAATGTAATAAATGTCATGCCCACCTACCAAATCCATCATATGTGTGCACCTTATGCTTAAGGTTGATTGAGTGTGTTATATTAATTATATTCTCAATCTTTTGGCATGGCAACTTGAAAGTTAAATTATGCATATAAATGACAATGAAACATGGCCCTACATTATGGGCATTTCCTCCTTGTCACCATCAGTGTTATTATGCATTAGAAATGGTGCATGTTTTAGCAAGTGACCAATTACCACGTTCCTTCTATTCCATACATGTTCCAACAAATAATGCTTTGGTCCCCATTTTTAGTGAAGGGTTGAAGTGTAGGCCAAAAAAGTTTTGTAATCTTTTTGAAAGCATTGATGAAATCCAATTTAATTTAAGGTCTATTAACCAATTTACATTTTTGGTATTTTGCATTTTCAATAAGTTATCCAAAAATATCATAGATATTTTTTACCATGATGTTAAACCTCATGGATGCAAACAAGATCAAATGAACCAACAACATTACTTTAGAAAAGGATTGCACATGTTCTTTTGCCCAAAAATAATTTTTTCATACAAATGGATTTTTGAACAATCTTTTTTGCAAATTGTTATAATAAATGATTATAATTGTCCAAGCATGACATTTTTCTTGTTTATAGTTTTTGAATAAATATGAATTTTTGAAAGTGTGCTAATTCCTTGTAAATTCAATGTTTCGTCTTTAAAAATGATAACAATTTCAAATCATAACCAAAATTTGATTTTTTAATATATATGTTTCCTTATATTATAAGCTACAACATTTCTGAACACATCATGTACATTATACCCCATTTATATGTGGTACATGACTTTTGAAGTTATAAATCTTTGGATCAATTTTGGAAAATTCTTTGAATTTTTAGAGTTTTAAATTTTTGCACATTTTAGGGTATGAGTGTTTTTTTAATGTGTTAAATAGGTCTTTATCTTCTTTGTTTCTTTCCCATCAATTTTGTTTTATTATATGAGTCATTTTGATAATCCTTTGCAAAATTGATTCCTTTTGACACACTTGTAAAGGATTGTTAAAAGGTTCAAAATTGAAACTTAAACCTAAAATTTTATCAAATGGATTATTTATTTGAATTCCTTGACATTTATATGAATGAAAAAAAAACAACTTGCCATGATTTTAAACAATGAAACATAAATATTTCTCTAATTTTGATTTTTTTTATCATTCAACATCTTTTTTGGTTTGTTTGATTATGACTGCACCTTCATGATCAAAAAATTTGGTCATCATTCTTGAATATAAATTAACTCCACCTCCATTAATGTAATCCACAATGTGCCCAAAATGCATGTTAATTGCAATTTATTTGAAGTTAATTGGGCCACCTTAACAAACACTTTAGCATTTATTCGATATTGTTCCATCATGTTAATTAAAGTTTCATGATAGTGTTCAACATTTGACATGTCCATGAAATTTAAACATTCCTTTACCCCCTCAGTTGCCCTTTTTTTGCTTCCACTAATGTTTCATATTATCGGGCAACCTTATGTTCTAGAACCTTAATCCTTCTTTGCATTGTCCTAATTGTTCATGTAAACACATGCGTTGAAACTTCATTTCATGCAATGCAACATGCATTGTCCCCTATTCCCCTTGCATTGTTTTAAAGGCATGTCCTATAATATTAACCTTTAAGTTTCCCTCCCTAGAATATAGAAGTGACCTTAGTGTGCTTGCCCCCTCCATATGCCTTGTTTGGTATATTCTCATGTCAAATGGTACATATGATGTCATATAACCACAACCTCCAAGTTTTTTTCCATTTGCTCTTGGGCTTCTAAGTTTGCATTCATGGTTTCATTTGTGCTTGAGCTTAACAAAGATGTTGGCCCAAATGAATAGGGGGGATTTTGCTCCCATGGGTATTCGACAATTCAATCAATGATCATGAAAGTTAGAGTTCAAATGCTAGGTGGTTTGACGGCCACCATCAATGTAGTTGCAATGAACTTCAATGGTTTTGGTTGAAGAGCAATTAGGGGATGTGGTGGAACCACTTGTGTTCAATACATAAACACATTGGTCCCTTGATTGCTTGGAAACCCAAGTGCCACCTTCACATACACCATTTGTGCCATAGTAACAAAAAACCTAGGTCCTTGCAAATATTGGGTTCCTTGTCATTCTTGTGCGCACCTCCAACATGTGTGCCTTCATCTTGACAACTTGTAAATTGGGTAGCATTATTCTTGCAATGGGTTTCATGTCGAACCATGGGCCATTTTTTATTGATTTGGCACCACCACACATAATTGGAACACAATTTTGTGTATGTCCATGGTTGGCATATGTTCTACCATCCATAATTTGCTAGCATAGTTGGGTCTTGAAGGGCTTTAAGGTGAAAGCACACTAAGCCCCTAGAATTGTAATCATGACTATTATTTTTTTGCAATTAATTTTTGGGTAATGTGTGGACATAGGATCTTGGATTAGTTTTGCTTGTTTTAACTAGATTTGACTAGCTTTAGAAATATTCAAATCAATTAGTTTTAAAAGTCTAACAAACATTGAAAATTTTGAATGTATGAAATATATTTATGATAATATAATACATGTCATAGAGTTTGAAAAATCACATATATATTTCAAAACTAAGGTTGTGGATGGAATTCTTGGGTGAATTTTTTTATGGTGTATGATATTGATATACATCAATTAAATTTAGCACCATTTATAAATTTAAAAAAATTGGATGAAACTCCATTCAAAATAAAAATTAAAAAAAATAATTTAACAATAAATGCATAGTAATTATTTTTAAAGGAAAAATCACTACCATATCAAAGAGAAGGAGATTTTATAAATGGGCATTGCATTGGTTTTTTTAGTTTTCTTTTGTTTGGTAAT
>Ga0116230_10003104_pt1 | contig 16130 bp, 13 predicted proteins | sample S1TSphfallax_3_FD_88678 | JGI IMG/M metagenome (GOLD analysis project Ga0116230, IMG submission 88678) | Host-associated microbial communities from peat moss isolated from Minnesota, USA - S1T2_Fd - Sphagnum fallax MG | ecosystem: Host-associated > Plants > Peat moss > Unclassified | place... | reverse complement strand
GTCGTGTTGCCGGGGCCGCTCTGCGTTTCGAGGCCGCCGATCAGGTACGACGGGAAGTACTGGCTCGACCACGCACCGTTTTGGCCGGTCGCGATCGGATGGCCGTCGATGAGCACCTGCGTCTCGTACGGCTGCACCGCACCGACGATGATCGTCGTGTCGGGCTGCGAGCCCATGTGCTGCACGGTCACGTCGGGATCGTGCTCGAGCACCGCGTTGATCTGCGCGTTCGGCAGATCGGCGAAGGCCTGCGCGGGCAGGTAGGTCTGCGTCGCCGGGCCCGTGTTGATCTGGTTGCCGTTGGCGGTCGAGGTGACCTGACCGATCGTGCGCAGTGAGTTGAGGCTGGCCTGGTTCATCACGACGCTCACCGGCGTCGACGTGCCGGCAGCGATGGTGATGTCCGAGAGCGAGACGGGGTTATAGCCACCGCGCTCGATCTCGATGCTGTAGATGCCGGGCGGGGCGGCGATCGTGAAGTCGCCCTTCGAGTCGGTCGTCGTGGAGAGCTTCGTCGGGCCGGAAAGCGTGACGCGGGCGCCGACTACGGCGGCGCCGGAGCCGTCCTTCACCGCACCGGTGAGGCTCGCGGTCGTCGTCGCTGCGGCTTGCGCGACGACGGAGTGCGCGGAAGCGTTGGGGGTGTCGGCGACCGCCGGCAGCGCCGAGCCGATCATCGACAACAGAGCAGCAACGGCGAGGCCGCTGCGGCTCCTCGGGAATGTTCGCATTTGTACCTCTGTGACGGGCCCAGCGCTCTATTGCGGCCTGAGCCAGAGCCGCTGTTACGTCTGCGAACAATTCGTCTCTTTCTACCATTTGCCAACGCAGAGGCGTCCGCGTCTTGGTAAAAGGTGGAACCTTTTGTTGCCCTGCGAGGTAGAACACGGCCCGGCGTTCCCTTGGGCCAAATCGAGCGTAGAAATGCACGAAGCCCCATGCCGTGCGGCATGGGGCTTCGTCGATCATCGCCGGGCGAGGATCAGTTGTGCAGGCGGATCTGGATGTAGACCGTCCGGGGGAAGGCCGAGATGAGGGCCACCGGCGGATACGTGGTCTGCGAGATCTGCGTGAACGTCGTGTTCGTCGTCGCGGCGACGAGCGGCACGCCCGCGCCCGGGATCGCCTTCCCGGTTCCGTAGGTGTTGGTGTTCAGCAAGTTCGCGATCGACATCTGAACGTCGAGGAACTTCCGCACCGGCTTGCGCGCGACCAGGTCGACCTGCGCGAACGGCGGTGAGAAGTAGCTGTTGTTCTTGCCGAAATACTGCGTGCCGAGTGCGGCGAAGGCGCCGTCCTTGAACGCGTACGTGAACTGGCCGTAGCCTTGCAGATACGGGATACAGGTCGTGATGCCGGGAGCCGTCGTGCCGTTACCGCAAACCTGGACGCCGTTCACGGGCAGACCCGCCGAACCCGGCGCATAGAGGTTCGCCGTGAGCCCGTTGACGACGACGCTGTTGCCGGCAGCCGAGACGTTGAAGCCGAGGCCGACGCGCGGAGCGTAGGTGTACTTCAAGATCAACGACTTCGAGTTCAGGTTCGCCGCGTTGAAGGGCAAGAAGATGCCTTCGAGGCTCGGGATCGACGGAATCACGGGGGCCGCCGGCGTGACCGGAACGGCTTCCGTCAGCTGCTCGAACACGCCGTGGACGATCGTCTGCACGCCATCGAGGCTGAGCAGCGAGTTGCCCGGGAGTCGGAAGTCGACGCCGCCGCTGTAGGCCCAGCTGGTCTCCGGGTTCAGGTTCGGGTTCTTCTCGATCAACGTACCGCCGTTCGCGAACGGCGCGCCGAGTGAGACGGCCGGACTCTGAAACGTCGGCAGACCGCTGATCTGGGCCGGGAACGGGAACGTGGCCGCGCCGCCGGTCGCCAGGCGAACCGCGAACTGCGAGTTCGGATGGTAGACGAACGCGATCTTCGGATCGAGCTTCGTCACCGACCGCCCGAGCGCTTGAAGGATCGGGTTGCCGTTGGCGTCATCGACGACGTTGCCGCCGTTGATTTCCGGCTGCGTGCCGCTGACCGTCCAGGTCGTGTCGTAGAGACCGAAGTTGACGGCGAGCGCCGGGATCGGGTGAACGTCGCCGGTCAGCGAGAACGTGGAGTAGCGTTCGGCCGTGAACGGCACCGCGACTTGGATCGACGGATCGAAGATGTTGGCGTACGTGCTCTGACCGTGGAAGTCGTAGGTGAAGTTCAGCAAGCCGTCGTTGCCGAGCGGTTGCAGAATCGATGTCGTCGCGCCGTAGAGTTTATCTTGCTCGTACGTCGTGAAGATGCTGCCGTAGCATTCGAATTGGTTCTGGCCGCCGACGGAATAGGTGCCGTAGGGGCTCGCGAGGTTGCCGTACGAACCGGCGCACGTCTGGGCCGCAGCGTTCTGCGGAACCGTCACGCCATTTCCGGTGATCGTTCCGTTACCGATCGTCACCGGCGTGCCGTTCGGGAACTGGCCCGAGCCCGGCGGGCCGTAGAAGGTCGGATAGTAGTTCTGTCCGGCACCGACCGTCAACACGTTGTTTTCCGGCGCGACGTCGGCGATGTACGGACGGATGAGGATCGTCGTGTTCCCGAGCGAGGTGCGGAACTCGGCATCGTAGAGGTTCTGGTTGTTGTAGATCCAGCCACCCGTATACCACGTGTAGCCCGTGACGTTCTTCCCGATGTACGAGTCGTAGGCCGGGTTCGTGCAGACGTTCGGGTTTGAGGTCTTACACGCGACGATCTGCTGCTGGCCGTAGTAGGACGCCCACGCGGTGCCCTGCGGCAAGTAGCCGCCCCACGCTCCGACAAAACCCGCTTCGAGCGAGGTCGTCGGCGTGAAGTCGTACTTGAGCTTGAACACCTCGCCCTTGTTGTAGAAATTACCGTCGCCCGAGATCTGGGTGACGATCGTCGCCGTGGTCGCGGTGTTGGGGCTGATGAGGAACTGGTTCGTGCCGGTCAGGTTGTTGTTCTGACCCGCGCTGCCCAGCGCGACCGCGTACTCGAGGTTGCCGAACGAACCCGTCGACGTGACGTACGAGTACTGCGAGGCGTAGTTATCGACGCCGTAGGTGATCGAGCTGTGGTTGGCTTTCGTGAAGCCCACCGTTTCGATGTTGGCCGTACCACCGACCGCGAGGTTGGCGAACGGCGTCGTGTTGCCGGGGCCGCTCTGCGTTTCGAAGCCGCCGATGAGATACGACGGGAAGTACTGGCTCGACCACGCGCCGTTCTGGCCGTTGGCGAACGGGTGACCGTCGATCAGGATCTGCGTTTCGTAGGGCTGCACCGCGCCGACGACGATCGTCGTGTCGGGCTGGCTGCCCATGTGCTGCAGCGTCACGTCGGGCGAGTGCTCGATGACGGTGTTGATCTGCGGGCTCGGCAGATTCTGGAAGTCCTGCGCCGACAAGAACGTCTGCGTCGCCGGCCCCGTGTTGATCTGGCTGCCGCGTTGGGTCGAGGTGACCTGGCCGATCGTCCGCAGCGAACTCAAGCTGGCTTGGTTGAGCGTGACGTTGACCGGCGTCGAGCTACCGGCCGCGACCGTGATGTCGGAGAGCGAGGCCGGGTTGTAGCCGCCGCGATCGATCGAGATCGTGTAGATGCCGGGCGGCACGGCAAACGTGAAGTTACCGTTGGAATCCGTCGAGGTCGACTTGCTGGCAGCGCCGCTCAGGGTGACGTGCGCGCCGACGACGTTCGCACCGCTACCGTCTTTGACGGAGCCGACGATGGTGGCCGCCGCCGTTGCCGACTGAGCGACGATGGGATGAATCGGGCCGGTCGCCGTGTCGGCGACCGCCGGCACCGTCGATGCGACCATCGACAGCAAAACAGCAACGGCAAAGCCGTCGCGAGTGCTAAATGTTCTTCGCATTGTATCCTCTGTGGCGCGCCCTAGCGCTCAATTGCGGCCTAGGGCTTCCAGGCGAGATTGGTCGTAGGCCGCCTGCTCTCTTTGGACCAAGGGCCAACGATCAGACCATTTACCACCTTATTTGCTAGCTACCTTTGTCGCCGGATGTAAGGCGAGGAATGGTTGGATGACGTCCAGCGGGGTCGCGAAGCCGATGGCCCGTTCTTCGTCGAAGCGCGACTCCGCGATGCCGATCACGCCGCCGGTGCGGCCGTCGAAGACCGGGCCGCCCGACTCGCCGGGGATGATCGGGGCGTCGAGCTCGAGCGTGCCGTTGCGCACGCTCGCGATGCGCCCGGCGTAGAGCGAGACCGTACGGCGCAAGCGCTCATCCTCGAACGCGTCGGGGATCGGGTAGCCGAGGATGCCGACCGGCAACCCGGGCTCCACATCGACCCCGGCCGCGAAGGCGACGACCGGCAGATTCGGCGTGGGCACGTCGAGGAGCGCGAGGTCGATCTCGTCATTGCTGCGGGCCACGAGCCGGGTCGGCACCGGCTTGCCCCGGTCGCCGATCGTGGCGCGCAGGTTCCGGGCGTCGTCGATCACGTGCGCGTCGGTGAGGATGCGCGAGCCCCACGGCCCGCTCGCGACGACGACCCCGCTGCCGTACGCGTCGTCCCACTCGCCGCGGCGCTTCGGATCGTCGGCCGGGATCTGCATGGTGAACAGCACGACCGAGGGATGGAGCTGGCGATAGTACGTCGTGTAGCGATCGTCGTCGCCGCCGTGCGCGCACCCGGCGAGCAGCCCGACCGCGAGCGCGAGCGCCCGGCGGATCATACGCGTGCGAGGATCGCCGATCGCAGGCGATCGATGCCGTCGTTCTCGGTCGCGCTCACCGCGACGGCGTCGGCCGGAATCGCGTCGCGCGCCGCCGCGTCGAGCCGGTCGATCTTGTTGAACGCGAGCAGCGTCGGTTTCCCCGCGAGCTGCAGTTCTTCGAGGATCGCTTCCACGCTCGCGCGTTGACGCGGCCAGTCGGGATTCGACGCGTCGATCACGTGCACGAGGACGTCGGCGACGTCGAGTTCCTCGAGCGTCGCGCGAAACGCGTTGATCAGCTCTTTCGGCAGCGCGGTGATGAAGCCGACGGTATCCGCCAGACGAATGCTGCGGCCGTCGCCGAGATACACGCGGCGCAACGTCGGATCGAGCGTGGCGAACGGCTGATCCGCGACGAAGGCATCGTTGCCGCCGGTTCCGGCGAGACGGTTGAGCAGCGACGACTTGCCGACGTTGGTGTATCCGACCAGCGCGACGTAGGGATCGCGCGCACCGCCGGACCGCCGCGTCGCACGCTGTTTGCGCACCTCTTCGAGCTGACGCGAGAGCAACGTGACGCGCGCGGCGATCTTCCGCCGATCGACCTCGAGCTTCGTTTCACCGGGACCGCGCGTGCCGACGCCGCCGCCGAGCCGTGAGAGCGCCGCGCCGGCGCCGATCAAGTTACTCTGGCGATAGCGCAGTTGCGCGAGTTCGACTTGCAGCTGGCCTTCGCGCGAGCGGGCATGTTGCGCGAAGATGTCGAGAATCAGCATCGTGCGATCGACGATCGGCAGCGGGATCACCTTTTCGAGGTTGGTGCGCTGACGCGGACGCAAGTCGTTGAACACCATCAGCACGTTCGCGTCGCGTTCGTTCGCGAGCGCCGCGACCTCGGCGGCTTTGCCGCTGCCGATCATCGTCGCCGCGTCGACGTGCGGCAGCTTCTGGATCACTTCGCCGACGATCTCCACGCCCGTTGCTCGCGCGAGCGCGGCGAACTCCGCGAATTCCGGCGCGAGCGGTGCGGTGCGATCGCCGACGTCGACGGCAACCAAGATCGCGCGCTGCGGCGGCGGCGCGACCGCGCTCGTGTGACGACCCACGTTCGAGCGCGAAGGGAGCGACATGCGACGGCGATACGCCGGGCAGGTCGCTGCGCCTGCGTCGCGCAAGCGTGCGCTACTCGTGCGAACGGGAAGCCGGTTGGAATCCGGCACGGTCGCGCCACTGTATGCGGGGAGCCGCCGGCCCGTCACTTCGATTCGTTCGGGGGAAGACACCGGCACACGACGTTGATCCGCAAGTCAGGATATCGGACGCGCGAGATTCACCCACTCATCCACCTCGCGTAAAGGTTGGTTGTCCGTCATGTCATCCCGTTCTCGCGCTCGCGCGTTGCGCGCAGCGTGGGCCGCCGGCGTGTTCGCCGCGTGCAGCGCACGCGCACTCGCCGCCGCCGGCGCACCCGCGCCCGCATCATCTCCCTCGCCTTCACCGTCGCCCGCACCGAGCGGCGCCCCCGAGATCGGCCGCGTCTTCACCAGCGACCGCAATTCCGAAGCGACGTCGAACACGACCCGCCCGACGTTCGTCGTCGATCGGGCGACGATCGACAACAACGGCTATCGCACCATCGCCGACGCGCTCGAGACCGTGCCCGGCATGAACCTCTTCTCCTATGGCGCGTTCGGCGCGCAAGCCGACTACGGCATTCGCGGCACGACCTCGACCGAGACGCTGGTGCTGCAAGATGGCGTGCCGATCGCGACCGGATCCAACGGCACGGTCGACCTCGGCTCGCTCTCGACCGCGGGCGTGCAACGTATCGAAGTCGTGGAGAGCGCCGCGTCCACGCTCTACGGCAGCAGCGCCACCGGCGGCGTGATCAACATCATCACGACCGGCGCCGCGCCCCAGCCCTACGCGCGCGTCTCCGGCGGCACGTACGACGATGCGGAGTACGCCGTGCAAGGCGGCACGGCCGATCTCGCCGTGACGTACGAGCGGCACACGGCCGGCAACGTCTTCGACTATCCCGCTTTCGACTATCCGGGCGGCAACGCAACGCCGGCGGGAACGCGCACCAACGATTGGGCCGAGCAGAGCATCGCGCGCTTCTCGTACCTCGCGCAACTCGGCGGCGCATGGACGCTCCGGCTCACGGCCGGCGACAACGCGATCGACGTCGGCGTGCCGGGTGACCTCTCGTACCTCACCGGCGAGACGGAACAGGGAACGAACCGCACCGACGCGCTGCTCGACATCGCGCACCACGCCGGCGCGGGAACGTTCGACGTGATGCTCTCGGGTGTCGAGCAGAAGCTCCGGTATCTCGACGTGCCCGACACGGGCGGCGAGCAGAACACATTCGACGGACGTGCGCAAGCCTCGCTTCGCTACACCGCGACCGGATCGCAGACCGACGTCGTGGCCGGCATCGATGCGGCGCGCGAAACGGCCGTGCTCACCTTTCCGCCGCTCGAACAACCGCCGCTCGCCGAAGGCGCCGCGCAGTCGCAGGTCGCCGCGTACGCGCAAGTCGGTTACGATCCGACGCCGGCCATCCGCTTCATCGCCGGCGCGCGCGCCGAGAACGACGGCCCGCAAGGCAGCGTCGTCGTACCGTCGTTCGGCACGCTCCTGAAATTCGGCGCCGTGCGGCTCTCGGCGAACATCAGCGAATCGTTCGACGTGCCGACGCTGGTCGATCTGTATTATCCCGGCTACTCGAACCCCAACCTCGTGCCCGAGAAGCTGACCAACTACGACGCGACGCTCACGTTTCCGAACATCGGCGGCGGCGCGACGTTCGGCTATTTCGGACGCAACGGATCGAACCTGATCGTGCTCAATCCGAACACGTTCGTGCCGTTCAACGCATCGCAGGTCGCGCTCAACGGCTTCCAGCTGACGCTCTCGACGCGCCCGCTACACCACGTGCGCGTGACCGCCAGCATCACCGACATCGATCGCGCGCTCGACACGTCGACCGGCATCCGTCTGCCGAGCACGCCGCCGATCGTCGCGACGCTCGGCCTCGAACGCGGCTTCGACGGCGGCGCGCTCGCCTTTGGCGCCAACGTGCACATCGTCGGCTCATCGCCCGACGTGCCCAACCCTACCGGCGGTCCATCGCTCGCCGATCCGTACGATGCCTACACGACGGCCAACATCTACGCGCGCTACGCGTTCGCACCGCATGCCGTGCTCAGCATCCGCGGCAACAACATCGGCAACGAACGCTACGCCCCCATCTTCGGCTACCCCGCCCCCGGCCGAACGCTCCAACTCGAACTCGCCACCCGATGACAACGCTGCGCCAATCGCATGGGAGAGCAACACCACCTCCGCTCGGCATGACGGTATAACGATGCTCGCCGCTATCGTCGCCACAATCGTCGTTGCGACGCGCATCGTTTCGCTGGCGCCGTCGTTCACCGAGATTCTCTACGCGATCGGCGCCGGTCCGCAGGTCGTCGGCGTCGACACGTACTCGACGCAACCGGCCGCGGCCCGCGCGCTGCCGCATATCGGGTCGATGAACGGGATCAACAGCGAGATCGTGCTCGGCTTGCGGCCGAACCTCGTCGTCGGCATGACCTCATCGGAACCACAACTCGCGCAGTTCTCGAGCCTCGGCATCACGACGCGGGCGATGCCGATCGATACGCTGGCCGATTGCTATGCGATGATCGCCGAACTCGGGCGTCTCACCGGTCACGGTGCGGGCGCGGATGCGCTCGCGGCGCGCATCCGCGATCACCTCGCCGCGACGTCGCGCGCGACCGCAAACCTCACGCGACCGCGCGCGCTCGTCATCATCGATACGCAACCGATCTTCGTCGCCGGCGGCGGCTCGTACATCGACGATCTGCTGCGTGCCGCGCACGTGGTCAACGTGGCGGGCGGCATCCACACGACGTTTCCGCAAGTGTCGGCCGAATCGGTCGAGGCGGAAAACCCCGACGTGCTCATCATCGGCAACGATCTCCAGCTGCCCGCCAACGCCGCGCCCTGGTCGCGCATCCGCGCGGTGCGCGAGCACCGGATCATCCGGCTGAGCGACGACGATCTCTCACGCCCCGGGCCGCGCATCCCGGCCGTGCTCGACGCGCTCGTGCGGGCGTTCGCGCCCTACCGGAGCACGGCCCGATCGACGAACGTCACCACGCGACCATCGGGTTCGTGACGCACGGCAATCGGAATGCCGTAGGCGGAACGCAGACGCGCTTCCTCGAGCACGGTTGACGGCGGGCCGCACGCGAGCAGCGTGCGCGCGCCGAGCAACGCGATGCGATCGGCGAATGCGGCCGCGAGGTTGAGATCGTGCAACACGACCACCGCGCCGTGCCCGTCGGCAACGAGCGAACGCACGAGCGTGAGCGCATCGTAGGCATGACGCAGATCGAGATGACTCGTCGGTTCGTCGAGCAAGAGCAGGCGCGCGTCTTGGGCGACCGCGAGTGCGATCCACACGCGCTGCCGTTCGCCGCTCGAGAGTTCGCCGAAGAGGCGCGCGCGCATCGCGGTGAGGCCGAGCCGTTCGAGCGCGGCATCGACCGCCGCGCGATCGGCATCGTGGCTCGACCACTGCCACCAGGCGCGAAACGGCAATCGTCCCATCGCAACGACGTCGCCGACCGTCATGCCCTCGGGCACCGGCCCTTCCGCTTCGACGAGCGACACGAGGCGGCCACGTTCGCGCGCGGAGAGCGTCGCGAGCGCGCGCTCCGCGACGATCAGCGATCCGCCGTCGAGCGGCATCGTGCCCGCGATCGAGCGCAGCAAGGTCGACTTGCCGGCGCCGTTCGGACCGACGAGCGCGAGCAACTCGCCCGCGCGTACCTCGAGATCGACGTGCTCGAGTACGCGGCAGCCGCCGTACGCGAGCGCGACGTCGCGCATCGCGATCATGCGGGGCGCCGCCGGAACGCGAGGTAGATGAACGCCGGCACGCCGATCATCGAGAGCAATACGCCGAGCGGCAATTCCACCGGCGGCACGATCGAGCGCGCGAGCGTATCCGCGCCGACGACGAACATCGCGCCGACGAGCGCGCTCGCGGGCAGCGCGAAGCGCGCATCCGATCCGACGAGTCGCCGCACCACGTGCGGCACGATCAAGCCGACGAACCCGACGAGCCCGGAGACGCTGACCGCCGCGGCGGTCAGCAGCGCCGACGATCCGACGATCGCCCACTGCATGCGGTCGACGTCGACGCCGAGCGCACGCGCGCGCCGCTCGCCGAGACGCAGCGCGTTGAGCGCGGGCGCGAGCGCGAACGCGACGATCGTGCCGACGAGCGCGTAGAGCGAGGCGATGCGCAGGTCGCCCCACCCGCGCCCGGCGAGGCTGCCGCCGAGCCAGCCGAGGATCGAGAGCGTCATGCTCTGCGCGGGCGCGAGCAAGATCACGAGCGTGACGACGCCGCCGAAGAGCGCCGAGAGCGAGACGCCCGCGAGGATCAAGCGCTCCGTCGAGATGCCGGCACCGGTGCGCGCGAGCGCGGCGACGATCGCCGCGGTGCCGAGCGCCGCGAGAAACGCCATCAGCGGCAACGCGGGTGAGGCGACGCCGGCGGCGATCCCGATCGCGACCGCGCACGCCGCGCCCGCGCTCGTTCCGGTGAGGTACGGATCGACCAGCGGATTGCGCAGCATGGTTTGCAGCAGCATTCCCGAGATGCCGAGCGCGCCGCCGACGAGTGCGGCGAGCAACACGCGCGCGAGCCGCAGATCCCAGAGAATGCGTCCGACCTCCGTGCTCGCGGTCGGGTGCACGATCGCATCGACGATCGCGGGGAACGGAAACGCGACCGATCCGATCGCCGCTCCCGCCAGCATCACGGCGAGGCAGGCGACGCCCGTCGCGGCAAGCACGGTCAACGCCGCGCGGTGCCGCTCCAAACCAAGCATGAGCGAGCTTTCCCGACGCGGCCGGACTCCTCCGCGGTCTACAGCCGCGTGGAGGCCTCGGACGCGTGGCTGCCGCGGATGTCTTCCGAGGAGACCCACCCGTAGCGGCCGCGATGCGGGCCCGATGTGATCTTCACGCCGACCGTGTCGAGCCGGTCGTTCGTGTACTTCGGCTGGACCGTGTCGGTGAGACAGGCCGTCACGACCGCACGGGTGCCGGGCCGCGAGAGCAGCGTGTGGCTGAGCAACTCCGTCGCACTGTGAATGTTGCCGCCGGCGTAATCGATCGCCCGCTGGCGCGAATCCCAAACGAGCACGTCGGGATCGAAGTCGGTCGAACGGAGCACGACCGGTTCACCGACCGCGACCGCGCAGACCGGCGGAGGCGCATCTGCGGCGGCCACCGCCCACGCACCGGCGAGCATCACTGCGGTCGCTGCGACCGCAGCCCGACAACGTACCACGCCAGCGCTCTGCAACGTTCACCGGTCATGCTCCTTGCGTTCCTCGCGGCGCGCCCCTGGGGTGTACGTTCGCGTCTGTGGAAGTGTCCCGCAACGTGAAGAGACTCATCCGACCGCTCGCCGCCGGAGCCGGGCTGACCGGCGCGGTCGCGGCGCTCAATCGCGGCTTGCGCGCCAAGACGCCACCGGACAATGCCGTGGGCGGCGAACGGCGGCCGTGGACGTGGCGCGGATACGATATCTTCGCCACGACCGCCGGCTCCGGTCCGCTCGTGCTGCTCGTGCACGGCATCTATGCCGGCGCGTCGTCGTACGAGTATCGGAAACTCTTTCCGCTCTTGGCGCAACGTCACCGCGTCGTCGCGATCGATCTGCTCGGCTGCGGACTCTCCGACATGCCGAACATCGCGTACTCCGCCGAGCTCTTCACCGAGCAGATCGTCGATGCGCTGGGTGAGTTCGGCACCGAACCGACCACGCTCGTCGGATCGTCGCTCGGCGGCGCGTTCGCGATTCGCGCGGCCGCGCGCGCAAACGATCGCGTGAAGCATCTGGTGGCAATCTCGCCGACGGGGCTCGCCGGCGTGCTCGATCGCGACGCGAGCGGCGCGCAGCGTGGCGTCGCCGCCACGTTCCGCTCGCCGCTCATGGGCGAAGCGCTCTTCAACCTGCTCGCATCGCGACCGTCGCTCCGCTGGTTTCTCGAGAACCAGTCGTATGCCGACAAGGCCAGCGTAACGCCCGAGATCATCGATCACTACTACGCCGTGACGCACATGCCCGGCGCGCGCTACGTGCCCGCGAATTTCGTCGGTGGCCTGCTGAACTGCGACGTCGCGCGCGACCTGCCGTTCGTGGAAGCGCCGACGCTCATCGCTTGGGGCGAACGCGCCCCATCGGTCTCACCGCTCTCGTGCGCCGGCGAGTTCCTCAAGCTCGCGCAAAACGCCAAGCTCGTCACCTTCCCGAACTCCGGCCTCCTCCCGCACGAAGAAGAACCCGAAGCCATGTGCGCCGCAATCGAATCATTCGTCGCCCCAATGGCCCTAGCCGAACACGAAGGCCTTTAGCACCGCGCCCCGCAGAAGCGCCACCCACGTGCGCATGGTTATCCGCCATCTCCGTTGCCGTTGCTCCATGGCAGCGACGTCGGTGTGTCCGCCGGTGGTGGCTGGCTCGCGCGACAATCGCCTTGCGCGGGCGTGCACGCGAACAGCACGTGGATCGTCGTGTCGCCGGTTGACGGAGCCGGTCCAAACGCGCCGAGCGCGTTGCCATACCCGCCGACGTCGCCCTCGTGTGCATCGCCGGGCGCGGGATCAGCACTCACGCCGGCCACCATCACGTAGGGCGGTTGCGCGAAGAGCCTCAGCGTCACGGTGTCGCGCGCGCTCGCGATCGCCGAAACTGCCGTCGCACCGGTTGGCGGCCCGGCTTCGGCGGTCATCGTGATCGAGAGACGCGACTCTTGCACGAACGCCGAGCATTGGCCGTCGCGCTCGACATCGCTGCCCGTGTTGGTTGACGCGCCCGCGGGCTGACATGCGGGAACGCTGGTCGCGGTCGGCGCGATCGTGACGACCACCGCGAGTTTCGATGATGCATTCGGCGCGAGCACGTACTGTTGCGCCGTCCACGTCTGGGTGCCGTTCAGGACCGCGTTTGCGGGCGGAGGCGCTGTGCCGTCACCGGGCTGCGACGCTGCGGCAATCGTGGGCGCGACCACGTTCGACTCGTACTGCGCGAGCGCGCTTTCCATCGCGGGCGCGAGGAGCGCCTGTGCCGCCGTCGCGCTCTCGGCGCGCGCGTAGCCCGCGATGCCGGCGACGGTCGACGTCGCCACGATCGCGATCATCGCGATCAGAAACAGCGTCTGCGCCAGCACGTCACTGTTGCGAGGGATCGCCGATGGCGGTGGTGATCGCGCTGCCCGGCACGAGCGCCGATGGCGACAACGGCGCGCTCACGACGACCTGCGCGGTCGCCGACGGGTCGCACGCCGTGCGCGGATAGGTCACGGTCGCGGTGAGCGTATCCGCCGTGACGTCGTAGGCGAGCGCGACGTTCATCGCGACGACGGTCGTGGTCTGGCTCGCATCGCACCAGCCGCGGTGAACGCGCACCGCGGCGGCATACGACGACGCTGCGTTGAGCGCGTAGGCGTGATTCGCCGTAACGCCGCTCGCGGGATAATACGCGGTCGCCGCGCGCACGCGCTCGATCGCCGAACGCGCGAGACCGGTCGCCGCATCGCGCATCACGCCGGATTGCGATTGCCGCACGAGGGCCGGCAGCACGCTGATCCCGGCGGCGCATGCGGCGACGATCAGCGCGACACAGATCACGACCTCGATGAGCGTGAAGCCGCTCTCGTCGCGCGCCTCATCCATGGAAGAGCGACTCACCATCGAGCCCCGTGCACACCGCGGTTTCGCCGGCCAGATTTGCCGGTGGCCCGAACACGGCGGCCAGTGCGGCGGCACCGGCTGCGTGAACGGCGTTGTTCGTGTAGTCGACCGGATAGGGATCGCTGAGATTCGCCGCCGCCGGCCAGTCGACGGCCGGCCCGACGCGATATGCGGTCACCGCCGGCGAGGCACCGGAGAACGTGAAGCCATAGCGGAGGTGCACGGCGTACGCGGAGGTGACGATGCGGCCCGTCGCACTCACCGCGGTCGCGCTCGCGACATAGTAGGTACTCGAGTCGGGCAGGTCGGGCGCATCGGCGGTGCACGCGTCGACATCGAGACTCGCGATCTCCGGAAAGAGCTGGTTTGCTTCGCAGCGATCGCCGCACGTGTAGGTCAACACATCGGTATAGCCGTTCGGCCGATTTCCGGCGACGAGGTCGACCGTCGCTTCCGCCGGATCCGCGTCGATGATGAGCTCCACGATCCCGTTGCCCGTGGCGATCATGGTGCCGTCGTAATCTTGCGCGTGCGAGCTCACCGCGACCGACGGAATGCCGCCACGAAAGATGGCGCCATCCGCCGTGCCGCTAACCGGATCGACGTGCGCCGGCAGCGCGCTCGCCGCGATCGCCGTGACGCTCGAGGACGAGACGCCGGGAAGCACCGCATCGAGCGCTAGCGTTCCATCGCACGGGTTCATCGGTCCAGACGCCGACGCGCGCATGAGCGCACCGTTCTGCACGAGGTAGGTGGTGAACGACGTACCGCCGGCAGTCCGCTTCATCATCGAGACCGCCGTGCCGCATGTCGACGCCGGTGTCCACACGGCGACCGATGACGCGGCATCCGCACGCAGTTGGGCGAGCGCCGTGTTGAGCGCCGCCGCCGAGGCGGCGCGTTGCTGGAGCAGCGTGACTGCCCCGCCGAGTTGACGGAGCGTCTCGAAGCCCGTGACGGCAGCAAAGACGAAGATTCCGGTCGCGATCATCACCTCGATCAACGTGAAGCCGCCGTCCGGTTCGCCATCGCACGCACGCACGAGCGTGCAAGTGCCCCGAGACCGACGCGGCGAGTCGTAATCGTGCGCGCCGCGGGGCACTACGGCTCGCATGGATCGATCGCGCGCCGATGCGAGCTTCACGCTCATCGAAATGCTGGTCGTGGTGGGAACCGTCGTCGTCGTGCTCGCGACGCTCGGCGTGTTTTTCTTGGCGGGCCCATCGCCGGCGGTCGCGTCGGCCGGACGCGACATCGACGCGGCGTTCGCCGAAGCACGCGAGACGGCGACCGCGTTCCGCGAAGCGACGGTCGTCTTCACGCCGATGGGCACGGGCTACTCGGCGCGCGTGTATCGCGAGATGCCCGGGAACGGTGCCTTTCAGGCGGTCAACGGCCCGACGTACGATAGCACCGTCTCGATCAGCGAGACCGCCGCACCGCTCGGCGCCCCCGGCTTCGCGTTTCGCGTGGACAGCCGCGGCAGCGTAACGGGCTACCAGCACTTCACGCCGACCGACACGACGTTTACCACGTACGCCTGTCCGTCATCGGGCGCGTTCGTGCTGGCGCTCGCATACGGAAATCAGCAGCGCACGGTAAGGATCCCGTGCACGCTCAGCATTTCGTCGGTGCAGCCCGGCGTCGTCGTCACGCCGGCACCGGGCGTTACTCCCGCTCCCGACGCTCCCGGCACGTGCCCGCCGAGCCAATCGTGCGGAACGCCACTCCCCGCATACAATGCGACCTGCCCGCCCGGCTACACACCGGATGCCGTGCCCTACGTCTGCGATTCACCAACACCGGTGCCAACCGTAATACCAACGTTTAATGCCTCATGTCCCTCGGGTTACAGCGGCGTGCCGCCCAACTGCATACTCCAGCCCTCGCCATCACCGTCGCCTGTACAGGCATCTGCGCCCGTCCCGATCCAAAAATATTTTATTTCAGACGGTATCTACGCGTGCGCTTCCTCTGATCCAACCTGCAGTAATGGTGAGCAATTCTATTCGGTTAATCAAGTAATCGTTCTACTATCAAACGGCGACGTGTTTGCAAATTTATCCGATATAGTTCAACCGTCCACTACGCAATTCGAAGAGGCTCTGTTAAATTGTGTTGCGGGCGGAACGTCAATCAAATATTCTTCGGCTACTACTCCATATTCATCAGGCTGGACGGCACAGGTCGCGCAAAGCGGATACGAATCTCAATTCGATAGCGGAAACACCGGAACTCCGCAGATTCCGGCGTGCGATCCCACGATTCTGAATTGCCGACAATACACAACATATGATACATATTTCATGGGAAGCCCATCGTTTGACTTCTTCAATTGGGTCAACTCTCAGTTTAATGCGAACAGTGGCTGGCTCACTCAGCGATATACTTTACAGAATTGCTAGCCCGTACTTAATGGACGGCTCCTCGAAAGTGCATCGCGGGTGCAGATGGGCTTGGATCGCCGGGAAAGATGATTGCGTACGCCCACTCGCTTCCGTAAGGAGCATCAACGAATGATTGCATAGACTCTCCGACACCGATCCAGACGTTTTGCGTAGTCGAGATATTGATATAATGGCCGGTATTGTCAGCAAAACCGCAAGTCTGCCAGTTTCCGCTGGCACAATTCGCTTTCTCTCCCATCCATTGCGCGTCAGCGGCT
>Ga0116230_10003102_pt1 | contig 16138 bp, 11 predicted proteins | sample S1TSphfallax_3_FD_88678 | JGI IMG/M metagenome (GOLD analysis project Ga0116230, IMG submission 88678) | Host-associated microbial communities from peat moss isolated from Minnesota, USA - S1T2_Fd - Sphagnum fallax MG | ecosystem: Host-associated > Plants > Peat moss > Unclassified | place... | reverse complement strand
GCTCACATCGTGGGCATCATGCACCTGGGGACGCGGCTCAAGTAGCGGCGTTAACCGCCGCGGAGGTTGGAGACGCGCGCGCGGAGGTTGGATACGCGCGCAGCGAGACGGACTTCACGAGAGCCCAAGCCCGCATCCCGGGCCGAAGCGCCAACTCGCGGGTCGCGGCCTTGGTGATGCGCGCCAGGATGTCGGTACCGCCGACATCGATGGTCACCAGATCCGAATCCGCGTCGTCGTCGTCAATGCATTTGACCGTTCCCGCGAGACTGTTGCGGACGCTCAGGTATTGCGGCGCTTGCGTCGACACGATGATGTCTCGCGCCAGGAGCTGAACCCGTAGCGCGGTCCCCGCCGCGAGTCCGGGCGCTTGCAAATTGAGTTCACCATGGCCGACGCGCACGCGCGTAAGACGGCTCGAGGAATCCGCTCCGAGCACCGTGCCGCGAATGATCGCGCCCACTTCGTCACGGCCGACGAGCGTGCGCAGATGTGGATCGAGACTCATGTGCCCGATCTCGCCCTGTGCCAATACACGGCCGGCCTCCATCAACACGAGATGGGTGGCGAGCCGCAGTACTTCGTCGAAGCGATGGGTGACGTACACCATCGGAATCGCCAACCGATCGCGCAGCGCCTCCAGATAGGGCAGCAACTCCTCGCGGCGGGCGTGATCGAGTGCCGCCATCGGTTCATCGAGCAATAGCAGTCGCGGCTGAGAGAGCAGCGCGCGGGCGATGGCGACGCGCTGTCGTTCGCCGCCGGACAATTGGTGGGTGCGGCGATCCATCAAGCCGGACAGGTCCAATAGCTGCACTGCGGCATCGAGATCGACGTACGCAGGGCCGTCGGCCCGCTTGCGCGCGTAGCGCAGATTGCCCGCGACGCTGAGATGCGGGAAGAGCCGGGCATCCTGAAAGACGTAGCCAATGCGGCGACGCTCCGCCGGCACGCGCAATCCGCGCCCGCTGTCGAGCAGCTCGACGCCGTCGAGTTCAAGTCTACCCACGTCGGGATTCAATAGTCCCGCGATGATGTTGACCAACGTCGTCTTGCCGCAGCCTGAGCGGCCAAACAACGCCATGACGCCGGGTGTCGGCAATTCGAAGGCGGCGTTCAGCACCCAAGCCCCGCGCGACAGAGTGGCCGCGACGGTGAGCATCAGCCACCGAGCCTGTGGCGTACGCGCCGCGCGAACCACTCCGACATCAACAAGCCGACAGTACCGAGAGCGAGCGACAAGCAGGCGAGGCGCGCCGCCGCGTGCTCGCCGCCAGGCGACTGCAGCGCGGTGTACAGCGCCAGCGGCAGCGTGCGGGTCTCGCCGGGGATATTGGACACGAAGGTGATCACCGCACCGAACTCGCCGAGCGATGCGGCAAATGCCGTGATCCCGCCGGCCAGTATGCCGGGCAGCATCAACGGTAGCGTGATGGTCACGAAGCGATCGATGCTGCCGGCACCCAGTGTGCGCGCCGCATCTTCGAGACCGCGATCGACGTTTTCCAAGGATATGCGCATGGCTCTGACCATGAGCGGAAATGCCATGACGGCGGTCGCTAGCGCCGCGCCGTTGCTCGTGAACACGAGTTCCACGCCAAGATGACTCTGCAGCCATGCGCCAACGAGACCGCGAGTGCCGAACACGGTCAAGAGAAGATAACCCACGACCACGGGAGGCAGTACGAGGGGCAAATGCACGAAAGCGTCGAGCAGGGTGCGACCGAGGAATCGGCGTCGCGTGAGTATGAACGCCAACATGACGGCCGGCGGCAGGCTGAATGCCACGCTGCGTGTTGCGACGATGAGGCTCAGGCGCAGCGCTTCGCTCTCGTCGGGGGTGAGCCACATGACGGTCAGACGGTTTACACAACGCAGCAGGGGTTCATTCGGCAGGCAGTATACTGTGCTCGCAGCTTTTCAAAGGATAGGATCAATGGCTCATTATCGCGCCGTGGCGCCCGCCGCGGCGACGCCGGAACGGATTGGTGTTCTCGTCGTCAATCTCGGCACCCCGGATTCACCGTCTTATTTTGCCGTTCAACGCTATCTGAGAGAGTTCTTGGGAGATCGGCGGGTCATCGACACCTCTCGATTGTTCTGGTTGCCGCTGCTTTACTGCATCATTCTGCCGTTTCGTCCCATCCGCACGGTGCGTAATTATCGCAAAGTCTGGATGCGAGGGGGGTCACCGCTCGCGGTCTATTCGAAGCGCCTCACGGCTAAGATCGGCGATGTTTTGCGGGCGCGGCTCGGCAAGGACCTGGTGGTGATGCTCGGCATGACTTACGGTAACCCGAGCATCGCCAGCGTCATCAGGTCAATGGCCGAGCAGAACGTCAAGCGGTTGTTGGTCCTGCCCCTGTATCCCCAATATTGCTCATCCACGACGGGATCGGTGTTCGATAGGACGAGCCGGGTCCTGCAACGCTGGCGCTGGCTGCCGGAGACGCGCTTCGTCAACGATTACTACGATGATCCGGGCTACATCGACGCCTTGACGGCCAGCATCGAGAATCATTGGGCGAAAGCCGGCGGCCGGTCGCATCTCATCCTCTCGTACCACGGGATTCCGGCCGTGTACGTGAAGGAGGGTGACCCATACCAGACACAGGCCAACACGACCACCCGGCTCATCGTGTCTCGACTCGGATTGGCGCCCGAGGACTATTCGCATTGCTATCAGTCGCGCTTCGGCAATGTGGTGTGGCTGCAGCCCTACACCGAAGACACGCTCAAGGCTTTGGCGAAGCGGGGTTTACGCAAATTGACCGTGGTATCGCCGTCGTTCGCGGTGGATTGTCTGGAGACGTTGGAGGAGGTCGCCATGGAGTATCGCGACAAGTTCCTCGAATTGGGTGGCGAGGAATTATCGCTCGTACCGGCACTCAACGACGATGACCGGCATGCCGAACTGCTGTCGGCCATCATCGAACGCCAGATCTGCGGCTGGACGTGACCCGAGGATAGCGAGGTTGCTGGCCGTCATCATTCTGTGCGTCTGGTTGTACTTGTTCTTCGCGCATGGAAAATTTTGGTTCTCCACGCCCGAGTTGCCGCCCGCCGCGCCGGCAGTGGCGCCCGATGTGGACGTCGTCGTTCCGGCGCGGGACGAAGCCGCCACGATCGGCCCCGTGATTGCGTCGCTACTGTCGCAGGATTACGGCGGCACCGTGCGCATCATCTTGGTCGATGATTCGTCGACGGACGGCACGGCCGACCGCGCAGGTGTGGCCGCGAACCTCGAGGTGATCCCGGGTCGTCCCAAGCCTGATGGTTGGTCGGGAAAGCTATGGGCTTTGAGCCAGGGCGTTGCCGCGGGAAAGGCCCCCGTGCTCTTGCTCACCGATGCCGATATCGTGCATGACCCGCGGCATCTGGCCACGTTGGTGGCGCGCCTCGAGGGGGCCAGTGTCGCAGGGCCCACGGTTGATGTGCCCAGGGTCGATATGGTGAGCGAAATGGTCCGGCTCAATTGCTCGAGTTGGGCCGAGCGCGCGTTGGTACCGGCCTTCGTCTACTTCTTCCAAATGCTCTATCCGTTCGCCAGGGTCAACGATCCGGCGTCCGGCGTCGCGGCAGCGGCGGGAGGAACGGTGCTGATCCGCCGTGAGGCCTTGCGGCGCATCGGCGGCATCGAGGCCATTCGGGGTGCGTTGATCGACGACGTGACCTTGGGTCAGGCGGTCAAACGGGGGGGCGGTATCTACCTCGGGCACTCGGGCTTGGCGACGTCCATCCGACCCTATCCGCGCTTTGCTGATATTTGGGCCATGATCTCGCGTACGGCCTTCACGCAGCTGCGCCATTCGGCGCTGTTGCTCGCGATCGCCCTGCTCGGGCTGACCCTGGTGTGGTGGGCACCGCTGCTCATGGCGTCGTTCGGGCACGGATGGCAGCGCCTCTGCGGATTGGGTGCGTTCATGCTGGGCGCGCTGAGCTTCATGCCCACCTTGGTTCGTTACCGGCGCAGCCCACTGTGGGCGCTGGCCCTGCCGCTGATCGCCTTGTTTTACATGGCTGCGACCCTCGATTCGGCGGTGGCCTACTGGCGCGGCCGCGGTGCGCGCTGGAAGGGTAGAGACTACGGGGGCACGTCTGCATCCCGGTTCGAATGACGACACGCCTGCGGCAGCGGTCCGGGCGCTTGCGCAGCGCACCTACCAGTGCTAGATTTCAGCGCGATGAGCGAGGTCGCATGCAAGCTTTCCACTATCTCCCGCACTGCAGTGCGTTCGGGGTCGCTTGCGCTGCTGCTTCTGCTGCGCCGCTAGGCGCACCCCCCTACGCGCTATCGGTCGGCGCTCTCAAGACCGCAATCTCAACCCCCAAGCCCTGTGCTGAGTCTTGGCGGGACGTGTGTGTCAATCCGAGTGGTAACCAATCATGCTGAAGAATCCGTCGTCCAAGTATGCATCTTTCCGACCCATCGACATTGCGGATCGGACCTGGCCCGGCCGGGTCATCTCATCGCCGCCACAGTGGTGCAGCGTGGACCTGCGCGACGGCAACCAGGCATTGATCGAACCCATGGACGCTGCACGCAAGCGCCGCATGTTCGACATGCTGGTGAAGATCGGTTTCAAGGAAATCGAGGTCGGCTTTCCCGCGGCTTCCCAAATGGACTTCGATTTTGTCAGAGAAATCATCGAGCAGCGACTGATTCCTGATGACGTCACCATTCAGGTCCTGACCCAAGCGCGTACCGAATTGATCGCGCGCACCTACGAGTCGCTGCGCGGTGCGCGCCGCGCCATCGTGCATGTTTACAATTCCACTTCAGTGGCGCAGCGCCGCGTCGTGTTCCGCACCGATCGCGCCGGCATCATCGACATTGCGGTCAAGGGTGCGACGGATGTGCGAGAGCACGCCGAGCGCGACCCGGGAACCGAGTGGGTATTCCAATACAGTCCGGAGAGTTTTACCGGCACCGAACTCGATTTTGCCGTGGAAATCTGCGACGCGGTCAATGCCGTGTGGGAACCGACCCCGGAGCGTAAGTCCATCATCAACTTGCCGGCCACCGTCGAAATGGCGACGCCCAACATCTATGCGGATCAGATCGAATGGTTCCTCCGTCATGTGAGCCGCCGCGATGCTTTGGTGCTGAGCGTCCATCCTCACAATGATCGCGGGACCGGCGTGGCGGCTGCCGAATTGGCGTGCATGGCCGGCGCAGAGCGCGTCGAGGGCACGTTGTTTGGAAATGGGGAACGGACGGGCAATGTCGACATAGTGACGCTAGCTCTTAACTTATATACGCAAGGGATTGATCCTAATCTAGATTTCTCCAACATCAACGAGGCGGCGCGGTGTGCCGAGGCGTGTAACCAGCTTCCGATTCACCCGCGGCACCCGTATGTGGGCGATTTGGTGTTCACCGCGTTTTCGGGATCGCATCAAGATGCCATCAAGAAGGGATTGGCGGCTCGCGGCGACGCAGATATTTGGGATGTTCCTTATTTGCCGATCGATCCCTCGGATTTGGGTCGTTCCTACGACTCCATCATTCGCGTGAACAGCCAATCCGGCAAGGGAGGCGTAGCCTATCTATTGGAGCGAGACTACCAATTGGTCATGCCGCGACGGCTGCAGATCGAGTTCAGTCAGGTCGTACAAGCGGCGGCAGACATCACTGGTAAGGAACTGACGTCGCAAGAGTTATGGGACTTGTTCGTCAACGAGTATTTGCGGCCGAGAGCGCCGTTCGTCTATCGTTCGCACCAATTGGCCGCCTCGACCGATGGAGCGGATACGGAGCGGCTCGCGTTGCAGGTCGAGCATGACGGTCGCTTGGAGACGTGGCACGGCCAGGGTGCGGGCCCCATCGATGCCATGGTCGACGCGGTCGGTCTTCCCTTCGACGTGCTCTCGTACGAAGAACACTCCCGCGGCGAGGGCAGTGGCGCCAAGGCGGTATCGTACATAGAGATCACGACGCAATCGCGTAGAACCCTGTTCGGCGCCGGCATGCATGGCAATATCGTTACGGCGTCGCTGCTCGCGATTCTATCGGCCGTTAATCGAGCCGTGGCCGAGGACGCTCTGCCGGCGCGCCGCGCCGCAGCGCTGACCGGCACATAGCTCCCGCCTGACCGGAACATAGCTCTTGAATGCGGGTCAGAATCGGCTATAGTGCGCAGCTTCATCCATCTGGCTGATCGATCCTATTGATTTCAAGGGCTTTTCTCGAACAATGAGCGAACGCGAAGACGAACACTTTGATATCGACGATGAGTTTCTTGGCGAAGCCGAAGAATCGCATGACTTCGATCCATTGATAGAGCGTGCCGAGCGTCGCCCTAAAGCCGCGACCGCGGGCAAGAAGGGTAAGGCGGCTTGGAGCCGGGTAGAGGACGTGCTCGCCGAGCGTCAGCTCGAAAAAGAGCTCAAGGACATCTTCGAAGACGACTGACCGTGCAAGGTTGCCGGCCGCGATTGCCGGCCGGGTCCTCCCGGCGCTTCCACATGGGCAAGTACAATCGTGGTTGAACATAACGCAGCTTGGGTCGTTCTCAAGTTCGGCGGCACCAGCGTCTCGTCGGCTTCGAATTGGCGAAATATCGCGGCGGTGCTGCGCGAGCGCACAGCGCAAGGGCTGCGACCCGTCATCGTTCATTCGGCGCTGTCCGGCGTCACCGATCGTCTGGAGGCGCTCCTGGCGGCTGCGCTATCGGGCACTCACGCGCCGCTGCTCGAACACATCGACCGCGCGCACCGCGACTTAGCCCAAGCGTTGGACGTTAATCCCGACGCCCGGTATCTGGGCTTCATCGATGATCTGCGCCGCATGGCCGATGCAATCGCGGAAACGCGCGAATTGAGCGATCGCGTGCGAGCCCGGGTGATGGCCATGGGCGAACTACTGTCCACCTCGCTGGGCGCGGTCTTTCTCAATGCTCAAGGCATGGCCACCAGGTGGGTGGATGCGCGCAGCGCATTGCACGCGGAGCGCCGGCCTGGCGGCAACGATAAGGCCGGGTTGCTGTCGGCCACCTGCGATTTTACGCCGGACGCGGAGCTGCAGCGCGCGTGGCGCGAACTGGATCAAGTGATCATCACGCAGGGTTTCATCGCCTCGAATGAGGAAGGCGATACGGTGCTCCTCGGGCGCGGTGGCTCGGATACGTCCGGCAGCTACTTCGCCGCCAAATTGGCAGCCGTGCGCCTGGAGATTTGGACGGACGTGCCGGGCCTGTTCAGCGCCAATCCGCGCCTGGTGCCCACGGCCCGCCTGTTGCGGGCGCTGCATTACGACGAGGCGCAAGAGATCGCGAGCAACGGCGCCAAGATCCTGCATCCACGCTGCGTCCTGCCGGTGCGTCAATACCGCATTCCGCTGCATGTCTACGCCACTCAGGCTCCCGGCCTCGAGGGGACCATCGTGTCGGCGGAGGTCGCCGACACCGCGGCCCAGGTGAAGGCCATCGCCATGAAAAAGGGCATCACGCTCATTTCCATGGAAAGTCCGGGGATGTGGCATCAGGTCGGGTTTCTGGCCGATGCGTTTCAGGTCTTCAAGGACCAGGGCCTGTCGGTCGATCTCGTGTCGACGTCGGAAACCAACGTCACGGTATCGCTCGATCCGGCCGCCAATACACTCGATCCGGTGGCGCTGGCACGCTTGAGCGCGGCCTTGAGCGCATTGTGCCGGGTGGAGATCTTGGGACCCTGCGCATCGGTGAGCCTGCTCGGTCACAACATTCGCGGCATCCTGCACGAACTCGGAGCGGCGTTCGAACTGTTCCAGGATCATAAAATCTACCTGGTCACTCAAGCAGCCAACGATTTGAACTTCACGTTCGTCATCGACGAAGCGCAGGGCGACCGCCTGGTTCATCAATTGCATGAACGGCTCATTCAGAGCATCGGTTCGGACAAAGTGCTGGGTCCGACCTGGCAGCAATTGTTTGCCGAGAAGCAGGCGCCGGCCGCGCCGCGCTGGTGGGAAGAGCCCGCGAAGCGCGAGCGGTTGTGCGAGATCGCGACCCGCGAAGGGGCCGCCTTCGTTTACGACACCGCCACGCTGGATGCCGCTCTGGCCACCGTGAAGAATGTGGTGTCGGTGGATCGGTGGGCCTATGCGATGAAAGCCAACTGGCACGTGGATATCCTGCGCCGCATCCATGCGGCCGGGTTGACCCTGGAATGCGTGTCGCGCGGCGAACTCGATCATGCCTTCCAGGCCATCCCTGGGCTCGATCCCGAGCGCGTGTTGTTCACGCCCAATTTCGCACCCCGCGCCGAGTACGAGTACGGTCTCGCGCGGGGCGTGCACGTCACGTTGGACAACCTGTATCCGCTCAAGATGTGGCCCGAGATATTTCGCGGCAGGCCGATATTCGTACGTGTGGATCCGGGCTTCGGACGCGGCCACCACGCCCATGTGCGCACCGCCGGTTCGCACTCGAAGTTCGGCGTACCCCTCGCCGAGATCGAAGAATTACGATCCCTGGTACACGCCGCCGGCGCACGCGTCACCGGTTTGCATGCGCACACCGGCAGCGGCATTTTCAACGTGGCCAACTGGACCGAGACGGGGAGCGTACTTGCCGGCCTGGCCGGGCGCTTTCCCGACGTGCGCGTGATCGACTTGGGCGGCGGCATCGGTGTGCCGGAACAGGCGGGCCGGGCCGGCCTGGATTTCGCGGCGCTGGACTCAGGGTTGGCGGCACTCAAGCGTCAATTTCCGGGCATCGAGTTGTGGATGGAGCCGGGACGCTTCCTGGTGGCAGCGGCGGGCGTGTTGGTCGCCGTGGTGACGCAACTCAAGGGCAAAGGCGACGTGCGATACGTGGGTATCGCCGCGGGCATGAACTCCCTGATCCGGCCGGCGCTCTATGGTTCCCACCATGACATTCAGAACTTGAGCCGTCTCGGCGCCGCCTTGAGCGAGAAGGTCACGGTGGTCGGGCCGATCTGCGAGACGGCCGATCAATTCGGTGCCGATCGTTGGTTGCCGCCTACGGCGGAAGGGGACGTGTTGTTGATCGCCACGTGCGGCGCTTACGGATACGCAATGGCATCGCATTACAACCTGCGCCCGCCGGCCGCAGAGTTTATGATCGCCCCATGACGAACATCGGCATCATCGGCTGGCGCGGCATGGTGGGCTCGGTCTTGCTCGAGCGTATGCGCGCCGAGGGCGACTTCGAGTGGGTGACGCCCACGTTTTTCAGCACGTCCCAGGCGGGAGCCGCGGCTCCCTCCGTGGGCCGCGCGGTGGCTCCGGTGGCGGACGCCAACGATATCGAGGCGCTCGCGCGCCTGCCCTTGCTCATCAGCGCGCAGGGCGGAGACTACACCAGCGCCGTGCATTCGCGACTGCGCGCGGCGGGGTGGCGGGGCTACTGGATCGATGCCGCTTCCACGCTGCGCATGGACGAGAATGCCGTGATCGTCCTCGATCCCGTCAATCTGCCGGTCATGCAGGCTGCGCGCGAGCGGGGTATCAAGGATTTCATCGGCGGCAATTGCACGGTGTCGCTCATGTTGATGGCGGTGTGCGGCCTGCTGCGCGCGAATCTGGTGGAATGGATATCCTCCATGACGTACCAATCCGCTTCCGGCGCCGGCGCACAGAACATGCGCGAACTCCTGGAACAGATGGGATCGCTGTACCGCTCGGCAGCGCCCTTGCTTGGCGATCCCGCCGCGACGATTCTGGATATCGATCGCGCCGTCGGCGCTGCGCTCGAGTCCCCATCTTTCCCCACGCAGCATTTCGGCGTGCCGCTGGCGGCAAATTTGATCCCATGGATCGACAAGGATTTGGGCAACGGCCAGAGCCGCGAAGAATGGAAGGCCGGCGCCGAGTCCAACAAGATCATGGGAACGCAAGCGAACCCCGTGCCGGTGGAGGGGTTGTGTGTGCGCGTCGGCGCCATGCGCTGTCATTCGCAGGCACTGACCATCAAGCTCAAGGCGGACGTGCCGCTCGCTGAAATCGAAGCGCTCATTGCCGGCGGCAATTCCTGGGTGCGGGTCGTACCCAATGACCGCGAGTCCTCGATACGGGAGTTGTCGCCCGCCGCGGTCAGCGGACGCATGAGCGTGCCCATCGGGCGCCTGCGGAAACTCGCCATGGGAGGCGAGTATCTATCGGCTTTCACCGTGGGCGATCAGCTCCTGTGGGGCGCAGCCGAACCGCTGCGCAGGACTATGCGATTCCTGCTTCCTCATGTGTGAGTAGGCTGATCGGCACGGGTTTGACCCGCCAGATGTCCGCGCAATATTCCCGGATGGTGCGATCCGAGGAGAATTTGCCGCTGCGCGCGGTGTTCAGGATCGACATGCGCGTCCAACGCTCGGGATCGGCATAGACCGCGGCAACGCGGTCCTGACACTCGATATAGGACTGAAAATCCGCGAACAGCAGGTACGGATCCTGGTGCATGAGACCGTCGATCAATGGCCGGAACAACTCGGAGTCGCCGCGCGAGAAGAACCCGCTGCGGATGAGGTCGATCACGTCGCGCAGACTCTGATTTGCGTGGTAGTACTGCATGGGGTCATAACCCCGGGCCTTGTATGCATACACCTCTTCGGCGCTCAACCCGAACAGAAAAAAGTTGTCGGCTCCCACCTCCTGCATGATCTCGATGTTCGCGCCGTCCAGCGTCCCGATGGTGAGCGCGCCGTTCATCGAAAACTTCATGTTGCCGGTTCCTGACGCTTCCTTGCCGGCGGTCGAGATTTGCTCGGACAAATCGGCCGCCGGATAGACCCGTTGACCGTTGGTGACGTTGAAATTCGGCAGAAAAATGACCTTGAGCCGGTCCCGCACGTCGGGATCGCGGTTGACGACTTCGCCGACGGCGGTGATGAGTTTGATCATCAGTTTGGCAAGGTGATAACCGGGCGCCGCCTTGCCCCCGAATATGAACGTGCGCGGCTGCACGGCCAGCGAGGGGTTCGATTTGATCGCATGGTAGAGCGAGACGATGTGCAGCACCTTCAGGTGCTGACGCTTGTATTCGTGGATGCGCTTGACGAGCACGTCGAAAATCGAATCCGGGTCGGCGACGATGCCGGTCCGCGCGAGGGCGAGCGCGGCGAACGTGCGTTTGTTGCTTTGCTTGATGTCGCGCCAGCGCTGCCGGAATTCGGCATCGTCGGCGAGCGGTTCGAGCCGTTTGAGCTGGGCGAGATCTTTTATCCAGCCATCGCCGATGTGCTCGGTGATGAGGTCCGAGAGCTGCGGGTTGCACAATACCATCCAGCGGCGCGGGGTGACGCCATTGGTCTTGTTGCTGAATTTCTGCGGCCACAGCTCGTAGAAGTCCTGCAGCACGTCGCGCTTCAAGAGTTCGGAGTGCAGCTCGGCAACGCCGTTGATCGCGTGGCTGCCGACGCAGGCCAGGTGCGCCATGCGCACGTAACGCTCGCCGCTCTCGTCGATCAGCGACATGCGGGAAATGCGGGCCTCATCGCCCATGAAGCGGATCCGCACCTCCTCGAGAAAGTGCGCGTTGATCTCGTAGATGATCTGCAGATGGCGCGGCAGCACCTTGCCGAACACCGCGATCGACCAACGCTCGAGCGCTTCGGGCAGCAAGGTATGATTCGTGTAGGCAAACGTCTTGCACGTCACCGCCCACGCATCCGTCCATGGCAGCAAGTATTCATCCACGAGCAAGCGCATGAGCTCGGCGATCGCGATCGCCGGATGCGTATCGTTGAGCTGCACGGCGAACTTCTCGTGGAATTTCTCGAACGGCAGGCGCTGCCTCTGTAAAATGCGAAACATATCCTGCAGGGAGCAGGAGACGAAGAAGAATTGCTGTTCCAGGCGCAGCTCCTTGCCGCGCAGCTCCTGGTCGTTCGGGTACAGCACCTTGCTCAAGTTTTCCGACGTGACCTTCTGATTCACGGCGCCGTAGTAATCGCCTGAGTTGAAGATGGCGAAATCGAAGGATTCCGGTGCCTCCGAACGCCACAGTCGCAGCGTATTCGCGGTGTTGGTGCGATACCCCAGGATCAGCGTATCGTAGGGCACGCCGGCGACGGTCTTGTGCGGTACCCAGCGCACGCGCAATCGATTCTGCGCATCGATGTATTGTTCCGTGTAGCCGCCGAATTTGACCTCGACGGCCCATTCGGGACGGACCAGCTCCCACGGATTGCCGAAGCGCAGCCACTTGTCCGTTTTCTCGATCTGCCAGCCGTCGATGATTTCCTGGTGAAAAATACCGAACTCGTAGCGGATGCCGTAACCGATCGCCGGCACCTCGAGCGTGGCGAGCGAATCGATGAAGCAGGCCGCCAACCGACCGAGGCCGCCGTTGCCGAGACCCGGCTCCTCTTCCTTGCCGAGCAATTTGTCGAAGTCGAGACCGAGCTCCGTCACGCATGCCTTGACCGTGTCGAAGATATGCAGGTTGATGAGATTGTTGCCGAGATGCGGTCCCATGAGGAATTCCGCCGACAGATACGCCACCGTGCGCGAGCCGTATTCCGTGTAGACGGCGGCCGTGCTGATCCAGCGTTGCAGCATGCGGTCACGAATGGCGTAGGCGAGCGCCATGTAATAATCATTCTCGGTGGCCAGCGCGGGAAACTTTCCCTGCACGTAGAACAAGTCGTCGAGAATGGACGCTTTGATCGCTTCCTTGTTGAGAGCGGTGCGTTCATCCTCGACCCGGCGGTCGGGTTTCAGGGGATTCAGCTTTGAAATCACGTCAAATTCCTCATGGGGACCAAATTACGTCGAGAGGGGTCCGTCGTTGCCGCAAAATCGTTCTGACGGGCATGTCGTCCACCGGACCGGGAAGGCTCGCGGCGGCGTAGACCCGCCATTTCTCCGCGCCATTGAGGAACAGCACGATGTGCCGCGAGTCGAGCAACGCGGAGGCGTTCAGGCTGAGGCGCGCATGCGGAGCGCTCGGTGAGCGCATCCCGATGCAGGCGGGCGCTGCCGCCGGGTCGATGGCCGCGGCGAGGTTCGGCGAATTCGGAAACAACGATGCGGTGTGACCATCGTCTCCCATGCCGAGCACGACTAGGTCGAATGGCCGCGGCACGTGGGCGAGCGAGTCCCACGCGGCCGCCGCCCCGAGCTCCGGCGTGGCAGCCCCGGTCTTCAAACCGGTGAAATGCGCGGCGGCCGCCGCACCGGCAAGCAGATGGTCACGCACCAGCTTCTCGTTGCTCGAAGCATCGGAGGGGTCGACCCAGCGCTCATCGGCCAAGCCCACGTGCACGCGGCTCCAATCGAGCGGCTGGCGGCGCAGCGCTTCGAACAAGGCGATGGGTGACTTGCCGCCCGACACGATCAAGCCCGCGCTGCCGCGCGCGGCGATCGCCGACTTGAGCGTCGTCGCAATTTGCAGCGACAGTTCGCGGCACGACGTCGCAAGGTCCGGATATCGTGTTGCGGGTGGTTCGGTGGTGCTCATCGCCGGGAATTCTACCCGCCATGGCGATGTCGCGCGCCATTTTGAGTTAACACTTTCGTTATGTGTCGCAAGTCACGGCCCGCCGCCGCGGACGGGTGATTGTCCAAGGGGTTGGCGCGGGACCATTTCGGGCTCAATGGCATCCGGCGGCGGGAAGACCTCGCGCCGGACCGTAACCGACAAATTAGGAACCGCACACATGAACACGAAGACGTCGCATCGATTGGCCGGCTTGATGGCCGCTCTAGGAGCGCTGGCGGCGGCGCCCGGCGGCGCGGCGTCACCGGCTCATCACTACATCGTCGAGGCCCAGAGCGCGCCGACCGCGACCCGCTTGGTGCGCAATGTGGGTGGCCGCGTGGCGCGCTCGCTGCCCATCATCAATGCGGTCATGGCCGATCTCACGCCGGGTCAGGCAACTGCCCTGAAGCGCGACGGCGCCCAGGTGTATGAAGACCGCGCCGTGAAGGTGAGCGGGAATGCCACTTCAACCACGAACAGTCCCGGCGAAACCTACGTAGCGACCGTGAATGGAGCGGCGTCCCCGCCGGAGATCGGCGCGACCGGCCTGCAACTCGCCGGCACCACGGGAGCCGGAGTCGTGATCGCGGTGCTCGATACCGGGATGAGCACTTACGCGCATCCCTATGACTATGACGGATGGTCCGGCCGTGTCATTCAGGAGGTGGACTTCGCGGCGAGCAATGGGGCGACCGGATGGGCCAACGTCGTCGATGGCTATGGACATGGTACGCAGATCACCTCGGTCATGGGCAGCGCCGCCAAGGACGTTGCGGGCCTCCCCTACGGAGTCGCGCCGGGGGCTCAATTCATCATCGTCCGCGCGTTCAACGCGAATGGTTCGGGCAGCTACTCGAGCGTCATCAGCGGCCTGAATTGGATCGTCGCGCACCAGGCGAAGTACAACATCCGCATCGTGAACCTCTCGTTGGGCGCAACGCCGCAGTCGACCTATTGGAACGATCCCCTCAACCAGGCCGTCATGAAAGCGTGGCAGGCCGGTATCGTCGTCGTCGCGGCCGCGGGCAACGCCGGTCCGGCCGCGCAAACCATCGAAGTACCCGGCAACGTGCCCTACATCATCACCGTGGGTGCGATGACGGACAACTACACCCCGTGGAACCACTCCAACTGGCGGCTCGCCTCGTTCTCATCCACCGGTCCGACCTATGAGGGCTTCGTCAAACCGGAAGTCATCGCGCCGGGTGGACACGTGATCGGCACCATGCCCAATAATACGAATCAGACCACGACGCTCACGACCGAAATCTTCGGCAACGCAGGCAATCCGTTCACGCTGTTCCCGCTGTCCGGCACTTCGCAGGCCGCTGCGGTCACCTCCGGCGCGGTGGCGCTGATCCTGCAGAACGATCCCTCGCTCACGCCGGACCAGGTGAAATGCAAGCTCATGGCGAGCGCGCAACCGGCCGTCAATCCGTCGAATCACCTCGCCTATAGCATCTTTCAGCAGGGTGCCGGCATGATCAATGTCCTCGGCGCAACCTCGACGTCAGCGCTGAACTGCGCCAACCAAGGTCTCAATATCGCCGCCGATCTCGCGGGCACGATGCACTTCGGCGGGGCGGCCAATGAAACCGCCGCCGGCACGTTCTACATCATGAACATGCAGAGCAGCACGCCATTCACGGCCGATCCGAGCGACGGCTACTCCTGGTCCGGCACCGCTCCGGGAACCCAGGGCTTCACGTGGTCGGACGCCTACTTATGGACCAAGGGCACGACGTGGTCCCAGGCTTATTTATGGACCAAGAGCACTACCTGGAGCGCGAGCACCGTGTCGTCCGCCGCCTACCTGTGGACCAAGAGCCTGCCGTTCACCACCGAGAGCAGCCTCTCTCCGGCGTCGCTCTCCGCCTACTCGGCCAGCGCACCGTTTCCCGCCCAGGAGGAGTAGTTCCCGCCGCTTCTGACAAAACTTGACGTGCTACCTGGAGTCAGGACGCCGATTTGCGGATAAACAGCACATGACGCAAGCAAACGCGGCGACCCGGCTGCTGGCCCTATTGATGCTGCTGCCGTGGGCCGCCAGGGCAGCGGAAATGCCGCCGATGGTGTTTCGCCACCTGACCGTCGAAGACGGTCTCGCGCAGAGCACCGTCAATGCGACCCTGCAGGACTCGCGCGGGTTTATATGGATTGCGACCCAGAACGGCCTCGATCGGTACGATGGGTTCTCGTTGCGTCATTTCACCCACCAGCGGGGCGCAGGCAACGGTCTGCCGAGCAACTACATCTGGGCGATCGCCGAAGATCACGCCGGCGATTTGTGGCTGGCGGTCAAGGACGGCGGCGTCGTGCGCTTCGACATCCGTACCGAAACATTCACGAACTACCGCCATGAGGCCGACAATCCCGCTTCGCTCGCGACCGACATGACCCGGCAATTGCTGATCGATCGGCATGATCGGGTGTGGATTGCGACAGCCGGTGGCGGGGTCAGCGTGCTCGACCCGCGCACAGGCCGGGCGCAGCGCCTGGTGCACGATCCGGCACGCAGCGATTCCCTCAACAGCGATACGGTGGGGGCGCTGGCGGAGGACCGCGAGGGCCGGATCTGGGTCGGCACCGATGGCGGAGTGGACCTGTGGCTCCCGCAGCAACAGGGCTTTCAACATTTCACCCACTCGCCGACGGACCCGCGGTCGCTGAGTTCCAATACCGTGGCCACCCTCTATGTGGACAGCAGCGACACGCTCTGG
>Ga0116230_10003101_pt1 | contig 16139 bp, 12 predicted proteins | sample S1TSphfallax_3_FD_88678 | JGI IMG/M metagenome (GOLD analysis project Ga0116230, IMG submission 88678) | Host-associated microbial communities from peat moss isolated from Minnesota, USA - S1T2_Fd - Sphagnum fallax MG | ecosystem: Host-associated > Plants > Peat moss > Unclassified | place... | reverse complement strand
TGGGATTGCGGTGCCTGGTGTGGTCGTCGCTGCAATTGAACCAGAACACCAAGGCGGCGGCGATGCGCGACTTCCAGCAGTTGCTGCGAAACATACGGTCCAGGGGACCCGCACTCGGAATGTTTTTTTACCTGCCGCCGCTGGGGAACAACGTACCGCGCGTGCAATCCTATACCGGAGTGCCCTCGGCTCCGGACGACAGCGAATACGATCACAGCGTGAGCCAGTTCGGCTGCCTGGGTTTGTGGGCGCTCAGCCGGCAGGGATTCGAAGTGCCCAATGAAGCCTGGCGATTGATGGACCAGGGCTGGCGCGCCCATCAGGAACCCAACGGCGGATGGGGGTATGTATTTCGCGCACCGGCATCGCACGGAAAGGTGACCGCATCCATGACCGCCGCGGGCGTCGCCACCCTGCTGATCACCGAAGACTGCCTGCATCCGCAGGCCGAATGCAGGGGCAACCTGATTGATCCGGCCATCGAGGCGGGCATCAAATGCCTGGCCAACAGCTTCGACGGCATCACCGACGTCGACAATTTCATGGACGGGAAATGTGAAACGCATTACACGCTGTTCGGCATCTCGCGCATCGGTGCCGCCAGCGGTCGAAAATATCTGGGCAAGCTGGATTGGTTCGCCCGGGGTTGCGATCTAATGGTGCCAACCCAGCTTCCCGATGGATCGTGGGACGGACCGCATCAACCCACGGTGGAAACAGCACTGGGGGTTTTATTCCTCACCTACGGCGGAGCGCCGGTGGTCGTAAACAAGCTGGATTACAGCCCGGCCAATAAACCGCAGTCGGTTCACTGGAACCAGCGACCGCAGGACATGCTGAACTTTGCCGCATGGATGGGAAAGGAAACCGAGCAGCGGTTGAACTGGCAGGTGGTGACGCTCGCATCCACCCCGGCAGAATTGCACGAAGCACCGGTGCTGCTGATCAGCGGGAATGAAGCACTGAACCTTTCCCCTGCCGACAAGACCAAACTGCGCGAGTTTGCCGAGGACGGCGGATTGATTCTCGGTAACGCCGATTGCGGGAGCGCGTCGTTTGCCAGGAGCTTTGTAAAGCTCGGACAGGAGCTTTTCCCCGCGTATGAATTCCGCGCGCTTCCCGAGGATCATCCGATTTACTCTGGCGAGCAATACCCTTCAAGGAAATGGAAACCCAAGCCGCAGTTGTCCGGCGTCAGCAACGGCGTTCGCGAGTTGATGCTGCTGCCCGGCGTCGATATGTCGCAGCAGTTTCAGCTTCGCAACACCTCCACCCATGCCGCGCTGTATCAGCTGGCCGACGACATTGTCCTGTACGCGATGGATAAGCAGGGCTTGCGGAAAAAGGGCACCACTTATCTCGTGACCGAAAACAGTGCCGCGCCGGTCACCGGTGAAATCAAGGTCGCTCGCCTGCAATACAAGGGCAACTGGGACCCCGAACCCGGCGGGTGGCGACGGCTGGCGGCGGTGATGCACAACGAAGATCACACCCGGCTCTGGGTAACACCCGTCAAGCTCGGCGACGGGAAATTGAAGGGCATCAAGGTCGCGCATCTGACGGGCACCGATTCGATCAAGCTCGCACCGGCGGAAGTGGATGAACTGAAAACATTCATCGCCGGCGGTGGAACCCTGGTGATCGATGCCGCCGGAGGATCGCAGACCTTTGCCAGCAGTGCCGCGGATCTGATAGTCCAGCTGTTCGGCCCGGATGGAACCGCAGGCCTGACCAGCCCGCTCCCGCCAACAAGCGAACTCTACAAGGCCACGGCAATCCTTCCGGCAACGTTTGAATATCGCAGCTTTGCCAGGAACCGCTCGGTCGGTTCACTCCGCTCTCCGCGAATCTGCGGCATAAGACAGAACAATCGAATCGTCTGCTATTTCAGCCGGGAGGATCTGAGTGCGGGGCTGGTGGGAGAACCGGTGGATGGAATCGTGGGTTACACGCCCGCGACCGCGACCGCGATCATGCGGGATATCCTTCTTTCTGCCGGGAAGTGATTCCGACAGCCTCTGAACCGCGTTCTTCAGAAAACGTACTTCAAGGTAAAGCCGGACTACCTGCGATCCGCAAGCGTGCTCGTCAGAATCGCGCTGCACTTTGCGGATCCCGCAGTTGTTCTGCAAGGAAATTTTCTTTATCCCTCCGCGCGCTCCTAGGATGAGCATCGTGGGGCGATACAATGGATTGCCAATGAATGATCTGGAAGAGCCATCGCGTCAGGAAACGATGATTCAGCAGCAAGTCATCGAGCGCGGCATCCGGGACGAGCGGGTGCTCGAGGCGATGCGCAGCATCTCGCGCGACCGCTTTTTTCCTGCCGGGTCCAAGGACGAAGCCTTCGCCGATCGTGCGGCGTCGATCGGTCACGGACAGACGATCAGCCAGCCGTACATCGTGGCACTGATGACCCAGCGCTTGAATGTCAGCCCCGCCGACAAAGTGCTGGAGGTCGGCACGGGCAGCGGATACCAGACCGCCATCCTGTCCCGGCTCGCGAATGAGGTGTACACGATCGAACGATTGAAACCGCTTCTGGACCTCGCATGGGAACGGCTCATGGACCTGAACCTGCGCAACGTGCATTTCCGTCATGGCGACGGTTCACGCGGCTGGCCGGAAGCGACTCCGTTCGATCGAATCCTCATTACCGCCGGTGCGCCGCGCATCCCCGAACGATTGCTGCTCGAGCAGTTGCGTGACGGCGGGCTGGCGATCCTTCCGATCGGTCCGTCAGAAGAGCAAATGCTCATCGAAGTCCGCCGCAATGGAAACAAGCTGGCATCCAAAAACATTTGCCCCTGCCGGTTCGTGCGGTTGGTTGGCGAACAGGGCTGGGCGCAGTAGGGAAATCGAGAGCTCAATGCAAGCAACAGCGCTTGTCGGACTTCCCGACGGGCCAACCGTTTGAAGCAAGGCTGATTGCAGGGGTCGCGGTGGAATAGATTCTCAATTTGAGAGTCGCTGGGCAGCGGCGGCGATCGGTCGGTCATCAAGTCCCCGCGGCACTCCGGGCGGCGGTGAAGGAGCCGAACAGGCGGACGGCGGCTCCATACAAGGCGGGTTGGTCGCGGCGGAGCGCGGAGTCGGAGAGGCGCTTGCCGGGTTTCTTCGCCAGTTTCAATTCCCGGATGACCGCGGCGCGGGTCCAGATGCGGCGCTGGCGAATCTTGGCCGGATCGAGTTTTGACGCCTGCAAGGCCTGATCGAAACCATTGAAGTACCGGACTGCGGCGGCGTGGAGACCAGGGTCGTCTTTCTGAACCGCCCCGCTGTTCAGGGCGTCGGATTCGCGGAAGCGGGTCTTGAGTTCGCTGACGATGGTGTCCTTGGTCCACTTGCGATAGCGATTGATGTCATCCGCATCCAAACCGGCGGCGTGAAGGGCGCGATCCCAGCTGCCGAACAACCGCGGTTGCAGCGACGCGAACGCGGCCTTTCCCAGCTCATCCCGACGTCGGCTCACCGACGACCAGTGTAGCGGTTCGGACGCCCTGCGGGCTTCTTTGATCAGCTTGATGATTGCCATCTTGGTCCAGCGCGGCCGGCGGACAAACTGCGAGTAATCAATCCCCGCCTGCTCGACCGCCCGGCGATAGGAACCAAAGTGATAGGCGGAAGCGGAAATCAGAGGTTGCATCTTCCGTGTCATCTGGTTGTAGGAAAGATCCGCCCCTTGTTTATGCAGTTTTTTGAGAGCCGAAAGAATCTCTGCTTTGTCCCAAACCATGACGTGGGCGGGAGATTACTTTTGTTTTCAATTTCACACAACAGCGGAGTGTGGCGAATTTGCGATGCGACGGCGGACGAACGAGTGCGCCATTTTTTTTGGCGTCATCGCCTGATCGAGTTACTATAAAATTCACAAGACAAAACACCGGGCTTCGGCCGATAATGTCCAAGCCCGAGCGTAAAAACAAAGGCAAACGCGACAGGATCTATATGAGGCGATGGTTCTACATTTTGCTGGGCGGGCTGGGGATGAGCCTGGCAGGCGGGTCGGTGGCGGGTTTGATCTGGCTGCAGCCGCCGGGGCAAAGCAATGCGATCCGGATGGTGATTCTGGAAGCGGTACTGATCGTCGGGGGGATCGGGATGGCGATCGTGGGTTTCGTCAACGGCCGGAATGCCGGTGAGCTGGATATCAAAAAATACACCGTCCGCGATCACGGTGTCGGCGGAGGGGAAATCCACTTCGCGTGCCCGGCATGTGGAAAAGGGTACCACGGCAGCCCGCTGTTGGCTGGAAAAAAATTCACCTGCCGGGATTGCCGGCAGGTGTTTGAGGTTTCGCAGAGCAAGGGGTTATCGGGGCCGCTTGAACGGCGGTTGCTGCCGGCACCGGGGTGAGCAACCATCACAGCGGTTCCCCACCCACGGCACCGCCGTGGGCTTTCGCGTTCATATTCAGACAGACATATTCAGACAGAGAATATTCGACCGTCTATCAGGCGATTCTATTTTTTTACCGAACCGGTGCCGACAAGGCCGGATCTTCAAACTTGTCGAATTTCTTTTCGTCGGCCGGGTCCCACCCGCCACCCAGGGCTTTGTAAAGGTTCACCAGATCGGTGGCCACGTTGGCCTGACTGACTGCCTGATCGCTTTGTGCGCTGTAAAGGCTGCGCTCGGCCGTCAGAACGTTGAGGAAGTCACCCAGGCCTCGCTCGTACAGCTGCTGTGAAAGGGTCACCGCGCGCTGGTTGGCGGTCACTTCATCATCGATTGCCTTGGTACGCACCTGGTCCTGGGCGTAGGCCACCAGGGCATTTTCCACATCGGCAAAGCTTTGGAGCACGGTCTGGCGGTAGCTGTAAAGCGCCTGGGCCTGCTCCGCATTGGTGATGCGGACCTGGCTTTGCAGCTGGTAGTAATCCAGGATCTGCCAGCTCATTGTCGGGCCGATCGACCAGATACTGCTTCCGCCCCGGGCGATCAGACCAAGCCGACCGCTTTCCTGGCCAACCTCACCGGTCAGCGAAAATTTCGGAAACAGATTTGCAACCGCAACACCGATATTGGCGGTTGATACAGCCAGTTGGCGCTCGGCCTGCATCACATCAGGGCGATTTCGAAGCAGTTCGGACGGCAGACCCACCGGGATTTCCGCCGGTGACGGCGGGATCGGTTTGGCATCTTCCAACTCCTTCATCAAAGCCATCGGTTCCTCACCCAGAAGCACGCTGATGGCATGAATCGTCTGGCGGATCTGAATTTCCAACGCCGGTTCCTGAGCCACGGTCTGCGCAACCGAAGCCTGCGCCTGGGCAACGTCCAGATCGCTGACCAGCCCCGCGTTGAAGCGGGACTTGGTAAGCTCCAGCGTGTCCTGCTCGCTCTTGGCATTGTCCCTGGTGAGCTTGAGCTGGAGCTGATACCCGCGGAGGGCGACGTAATCCCCCGCCACCTCGGCCGTCAGGGTCACCAGTGCATATCGGCGGGCGTCAACGGATGCTTCAAGAGCGTATTCGCCCGATTCGATCAACCGCCGGTTCCCGCCGAAAATGTCAATTTCCCAGCTGGAATCAAGCGTGCCTGTGAAGACGTTGGTTCGACGCGGGGTTGAAATCTGAGCGAGGGTGACAGGGTACCTTGTGCCGTTCACCGTGGTGTAACCGCTGGCCGCTGAGCCTGAGTTGGCACCGTTCCCGCCAACGGCAGTGGATAAATTCTTGCTGACCTGCTCCCGGCTGATTCCGGCGTTGGCGGTGAGCGTTGGCAGTTCGCTGCCAATGTCTACGCCCAGCTGCGCCCGAGCCTGCCGAACGCTGGCCTGAGCCTGCTTGAAGGTGTTGTTGTTCTTGATTGCCCGCTCGATCAAGGACGTGAGTTCGGGATCATTGAAGGTCTTCCAGTAATGCGGAAGATCGGCGGTCGGCTGGGTGGCTGGTGGATGCGACTCACCAAAGCTGGAAGGCGCGGTTGTGGGCGGCGTCTTGTAATTGAGTCCGACTTCACAGCCGGAGAATCCCAGCGTTAAAGCCGCCAGCGATGAATAAATCCCGAGTATCAAGCGTTTCTGAATGGCAATCGTCACTAGCAATCTCCAAAAAACATCGAACCGAACAGAAGAATCTGCCAAAGGCGAGAATAGTCAAAGGGTATACCAATTAGGGGCGCGGATCAAATGGGGTGCTTTCTTGAGGAATTTCGAGCGACGAAATCCGAATCCGCGAATCAAATCCCAGGTCCAAGAGCCCGAATGACCCAAGCCCGAATGACCCAAGCCCGAATGACCCAAGCCCGAAAGACCCAAGCCCGAAAGACCCAAGCCCGAAAGAGCGACGCCCGAGTAACAGGAGCTCGATAAAGCAGGGCGTTTCCTCCAAAGGATGGACCCGCCACGACCCTACGTTTTCATAGGGTCATTCAGGCATGGGGATTTGATTCGGGGATTCGGATTTGGTCATTCAGAATTTAACACCCATCCCGGCTGAAACTTGATCCCGTCGCACCTGTCAGTACGATAGACTTCAAATGGATTTGCTCGTAAACGAGTTGCGAACGGAATCGCGCTCCGCCAGTCGGTTTGCCGGCAAGCGGGTGCATTTCATCGGCATCGGGGGCTGCGGGATGAGCGGGCTGGCGCGCATTCTGCTCGACGGCGGCGCGATCATCACCGGCTCGGAACCCAAGCCTAACCCGCAGACTTTCCAGCTCACCACGCTGGGTGCAAAGATTTCGCGCGACCAGATGGGCGAACTGCTGACCAGCCAGACCGATCTGGTCGTTCGCACCGCGGCGGTGCCCGACAGCAATCGCGAGTTTATCGCCGCCCAGGCGTTTGGAATTCACTCTATCAAATACGCGGATCTTCTCGGACAGGTGATGGCCGAGCGATTCGGCATCGCCGTCGCGGGGACGCACGGCAAATCCACCACCACCGCGATGATCGCATTCGCAATGCTCGAATGCGGTGCCGATCCGAGCTTTGTCGTCGGGGGTACGGTGCCGCAACTCGGGGGTGGCAGCCGATCGGGCATGGGCCGGGCATTTATTGCCGAGGCCTGCGAGTTTGATCGCAGCTACCACAAGCTGCACCCCACCGTCGCGATCATTACCAACATCGAGGAAGACCATCTCGACTGCTACAAAAACATTGATGAGATTGTCGAGTCCTTCCGGCATTTTGCCCGGCTGGTCCCCGCCGACGGTCTTGTGCTGGCCAACGGGCAGGATGGCCGGGTCCTCGAAGCATTGGCGGGATTGAAAACACCAGTCGAGATGGTGGCACTGGCGCCGGGTTTCAGCTGGTCGACCGAATCGACCGGGCTGGTCAACGGATGCCACACCGGCGCGATATCGTACAAAGGAAAATCGGTTGCCAGGCTGGAATTGTCGGTGCCCGGATTGCACAACCTGTTCAACGCCACCGTCGCGGTGGCAGCGTGTGCGGCTTATGGAATCGATCCAGCCAAGGCGGCTGCAGCGGTGGGCAGGTTCACCGGTGTCGATCGTCGGATGAGCGAGATCGGCCGGGTTGGAAACCAGCAAAACGGCGGCCTCGAAAATGGTGCTCTGGTAGTGGACGACTACGGCCATCACCCGACAGAGATCCGGGCAACGCTGAAAGCGATTCGTGAGAAGTATCAACCGGCCAGGTTATTCTGTATCTTTCAGCCGCATCAGCACAGTCGGACGCGGTTTTTGCTGGAGGATTTCGCGACCAGCTTCGCCGAGGCCGACGAGACGATCGTGCCGGATATATATTTCGTCCGCGACAGCGATGCCGAGCGGCAGCGTGTCAGCAGCGGTGACCTGGTCGACCGCATCCGCCAGACCGGTCAAAAAGCCCGGCATCTGCCGGACTTTGCGACAATCGTCGGCTATGTTAAAACCGAATCCCGTGCCGGGGACTTGATCGTCACCATGGGAGCGGGGAACGTATGGGAGATCGGTCGCGATCTGGTTGGAAATTGAAGAACATGAGCCGCGGATGGGCCAAAGATTAACACGGATGACGATCAGAGCTGGTTGTGACGTTGAATTTCTTTTTTATCTGTGCTCATCTATGTCGGTCTGTGGCTAAACATTCTGCGATTGGGGAAAGTTGTGATGATGATTTCAGTGGCTAATCCATTCGCCGGGCTGGAAGAGATCGTGGAGGAGAACTCTCCGCTTGCGCCGCTGACATGGTACAGAATCGGCGGGCCGGCGAAATATCTGGTGCGGCCGCGATCGGTGGATGAGCTCAAGCAGGCAGTCCGGCGGTGTACTGAGAATGCGATCCCGATGCATGTGCTGGGGCTGGGAGCGAATCTGCTGGTGGGTGACAACGGCGTAAACGGCGCGGTGTTTCGGCTGGATGCCGAGCACTGGCGCAAGGTGCAGATCGATGGCACGGTTATCGATGTCGGCTCGGGCGTGAAAATGCAGAAGCTGGTCCCCAACTGCGTGCGCGCGGGGCTGGCGGGGCTTGAATGTCTGGCCGGGATTCCCGGCACCATCGGCGGCGGGATTCGCATGAATGCCGGTGGAAAGTTCGGCGACATCGGCGCGGTGGTCAGCACCGTCACCGTCATGGACCAGTCCGGCGAAATCTTCCAGCGAACCAAAGACGATCTGGTCTTCGACTATCGCAGCACAAACATCTCGGCCAAGTTCATTTTATCCGCCACGCTGGAACTGGAACCGGAGGATCCCGAGACGATCCTGCGGAAGACCAAGGAAATCTGGATGTACAAGACCAACACCCAGCCGCTGGACACCAAGAACTGCGGTTGCATTTTCAAGAACCCGCGCGGTCTGAGCGCGGGCGCTCTGATCGACCAGGCCGGTCTGAAAGGCACTCGCGTCGGCGGAGCCGAGGTAAGCGACAAGCACGCCAATTTCGTCGTCGCCCACCCCGGTTGCCGGGCTGACGATGTGATGGAATTGGTGAAGCTGATCCGCGAAAAAGTGTGGGAGAAAAATCAGATCCATCTGGAGAGCGAAGTGCAGATTTGGAGTTAGTCAGTTGTCAGTGTCGGTTGTTAGTTGTCGGCTGACCGTTGCGAAAACAGTCTCAGCCGCCCAGCACCGACAAACCATAACTGACTACGAAAAACCGACAACCCACAACTGACCACTGACAACGGACCACTGACATGCAAGTCACAGTTCTCTACGGCGGTCCCAGCACTGAGCGTGAAGTCAGCCTGGTCAGCGGCAAGGCCGTCATCGACGGGCTTACTTCCATGGGCCATGTGGTCTTTGGCAGTGATGTCTCTCCAACCCATCTCTCGGGGCTGGATCACCCGGCTGACGTGATTTTTCCCGTTCTCCATGGCCAATTTGGCGAGAGCGGCGAACTGCAGGAAATTCTCGAACAGCGCGGGCTGCCCTTCGTCGGCAGCGGGAGTGCCGCCTCCCGCCTGGGCATGAACAAGGTTGACACCAAGAAAGCATGGGAAAAAGCGGGGCTGCCCACCCCCGCGTACCGCATCATTCACCGCGGTGAAGCAATCGGCGACATCCCCGGTTCCTGCGTCGTCAAAGCCATCAGCAGCGGCAGCAGCATCGATGTGTTCCTCTGCAAAGCCCCGGCAGAGCTGCCCGCGCAGGCGCGAGAAGCGGTCCAAACCCTGCTCACCCGGCACACAGCCGTGCTGGTGGAACAGTACATCGACGGCCCCGAATTGACCGTGGGGCTGCTGGAAGAAGAGCCGCTCGCGCCGATCCGCATCGTACCCAAGGGCGAGTTTTTTGATTACAACGCCAAGTACAAAGCCAGCGACACCGAGCATCGGTTCGACACCGGTCTGCCGGCCGACGTGGTCGAAAAATGCCGGGAACTCGCCCGCCGGGCCAACGCGGTGATCGGCGCGCGGGATCTGGCCCGGGTCGACATCATGCTCGATTCGCAGCACCATCCGTATCTGCTGGAGATCAACACGCTCCCCGGTTTCACGCCAAAGAGCCTGCTCCCCGAGGCGGCAGCTCATGCGGGTATCGCATTCGGCCCGTTGGTCGACCGCCTCGTCCGCCGGGCGCATGCCCGGAAGATTTAGAAGTCATCTAAGATTCCAGCATCGACAATGCTCCCGCCAGCTCGCTTCGCGCATGAGCATCGCCGGATTTCTCGGCCGCAACGATTCCATCTTTGTAAGCCTGGCAAGCACCCGGAATATCACCGCCGCTCTCCAGAATCTGGCCGCGCTGAAAAAAAGCGTAGCCATGGCCTGGATCGAGCTGAACGACCTTCTCAAGCAGTTGCAGCGCCGTTGCTGCTGCCCCCGATTTCTTGTGCTCCATCGCCAGACCGTAGAGCAGAAACGTGTCGTTTGGCTCGCGTTCGAGCATCTTTTGAAGTTGTTCCAGGCGGGTGGACATCGTCTTGCCTTTTTTTCGTCATTGAGCGATTCGCGAAAAAGTATCATGAGCATCCCGCCCATGGCTGTGCTTCAGGTTCAAAAACCACGGGCGAGAGGCGCGAGAGGCCCGTGATACAACTGTTCAGCGTTGCCCTTCAAATACCTTTTTTTAGAATTTCGATCAAACGGCTTCGTGCTTCATTCCCAGCGACTCAGCCACAGCCGCATGCGTCACCTTGCCCGCGACCAAGTTAATTCCTTCGGCAAAACCCGGATCTTCAGCCGCGGCCTTCTCGAATCCCTTGTTGGCGATCTTCACCGCGTAGGGCAGCGTTGCATTGCACAGCGCCATCGTGCTGGTCCGCCCCACCGCGCCGGGCATGTTGGTAACGCAGTAATGGATGATGCCGTCCACGTCATACGTCGGCTGCTGGTGGGTTGTGGGCCGGCTCGTTTCGAAGCATCCCCCCTGATCGATGGCCACATCCACAATCACCGCGCCGGCTTTCATCGTGGAAAGATCTTTGCGGGTCACCAGCCGGGGCGCGGTCGCGCCGGGAATCAGCACCGCGCCGACCACCAGATCCGCCAGGGCAAGATGCTCCTTGACCGTGTGGGGATCGCTGAAAATCGTTGACACGTTTGCCGGCATCACATCGTCGAGATATCGAAGCCTTTCCAGATTGACATCCATCAGCACCACGTTGGACCCCAGCCCTGCCGCCACCTTGGCAGCATTGGTACCGACGATTCCCGCGCCCAGCACCACCACATTCGCCGGAGGCACACCCGGTACACCTCCCAGCAGAATCCCGCGGCCGCGCATGGGTTTTTCCAGGTACTTCGCCCCTTCCTGAATGCTCATCTTCCCCGCGATTTCGCTCATGGGGGTCAGCAGCGGCAATCGGCCGGCGCGATCCTTGATCGTCTCATACGCGATGGCAGTGATGCCGCTCTTTCGGCACGCCTCGGTGAGATCCTTGCTTGCGGCAAAGTGCAGATAGGTAAACACAATCTGCCCGGAATGAAACAGCTTGATCTCCTGCGGCTGCGGTTCCTTCACCTTGATCAGAAGATCCGAGCGGGAAAAAACCTCTTCAGCGGACGACACGATCTTCGCGCCGACTTTCACATACGCCTCATCGGGAAAACCGCTGCCGATCCCGGCATCGGCCTCGATGAGAACCTCGTGCCCCGCACGGACCAGAACATCCGCCCCGACGGGCATCATCGCGACTCGATACTCGTCCGCCTTCACTTCTTTTGGAATGCCCACTCGCACGTTGGATTGCCTTTCGTTGGTTGGTCAACGCCAAAGTATTACAGCGGCGATGGCAAATCGCAAAGGGATGAGAGTCATTCGGACCCGTTGGGACCGTGGCAGCCCATGAAAGACCCTGGCAACCGCCGGAAGATGGGTCACTCGCCTCAAGCGCCAGCCTACTGCGCGCCCAGTCCGCGCAGCACCTCCTGAATCGCCGGGTTGCCGTCGGCCATCTCCAGCATCGTTGTGCCGTATTTGTTGCCGGGCAGTTTGATGTCCGCGCCTGCTGCGACCAATGAGGTGATTGCACCGGCGTAATCGCCGGTTTCGCAACGGCGGTTGACCGAACCATAGGCGGCCCAGCTGAGCGGGGTTGCCCCGTGCTCGGGGTCGAGCGCATCGATTTGCATGCCGCGCTGGAGCAGCATGTGGATGGTCTCAACATTCCCGACCCAGGCGGCCATATGGAGCGCGGTACCGCCATCGATGCCGTGCGAGAGTTTTGGATCCAGGCCGATGTCGAGCATCAGTTTCACCGCGGCCGTTTTGTCATGCAGGATCGCGAAACTCAGAAGCGCGTGATCTGCAGGACTGAAATCCGCCGCAATCGCCGGCGATTCCAGCATCAGGCCGCGGGCATCATCGGCCTGACCCTGCATTGCAAAGTTGAGCAGTCGACCCTTCGGTGAGCTGCGCGCCATTAGAAGATCGTAAACCTCGCGATGATCAAACCGCAAAGCCACATCGTGCGGGGAGACGTAAAACCCCAGAGTCCAGTTGTAAATGTTGAACACCGGCACGGGGGCGTAACCCGGCACGTTCGTCCTTGCGGCAACGCACTGCTGATTCTCATCGATCAACCGATTCGCCAGCGGCAGATCACCAAGACGTGCAGCCATAAAAATATCCGGCGTAGCCCCGCGTTCCAATAAAAAACGGGCGACTTCCGGGCGATCCTTCAGCGCGTATTGAGCGGCGGTGGAATCGTGATCGACACAGCGAGCGTCGATCCGGGCACCGCGATCGAGCAGGAATGCCGCGATCGCTGGTGTCTTGGCGTAGTGCAGCGGGCGCTGCCCGTCACCCCCTTTCTCATCGATGGCTGCCGGGTTGGCATCGAGGATTCGACGCAGTTGGTCGAGCCAGCCAAATCGCGCGGCAGCGTGAGCGGTGAGGACGGCCCCGCGCGAAATCAGCTGCGGAGCGATTTCCTCCGCGCAGGCGTCCAGCACGCTGAACGGACCTTTTTCCCAGTCGCTGCGAAGATTGATGTCCGCTCCAAACTTCAGCAGCACATCGATCACCGCCAGATGCCTTGCCGCGGCATTGATCGGGCGACCACCGAAACTGAAAAGTGGACTGTTGACCTGGGTCTGCAAAAACGTCGAAGCGGTCAGAAGCCGTTCGAGTTCGGCGGCATCGCCGTCGGTGATCGCCTTTCGGAAGCCGTGCAGTTCGGATTTCTGCGGTGGGGTCATCGACGTGCCTCGATTAGTTGGTGGAATTATAGATCGAGTCGATCCGAGGCCGCAATCCAAGTGAAAGCAATCCAAGTAAACAGGAGTGGACGTGAGTGAACATGCCGGTCGTGGCCCATTGCTTCGCTGGCCGACTCCTGATCGGGTAATCTGTGATGTTGGAAATGTCCGCACATCGAACCATTTTCCACGTCGACATGGATGCGTTCTTCGCGTCGATCGAGCAGATGGACGATCCTGCCCTTCGCGGCAAACCCGTGCTGGTTGGCGGTAACGGCAATCGCGGTGTGGTCGCGGCAGCGTCGTATGAGGCCCGGCAATTCGGCTGCCATTCGGCCATGCCGATGTCGCAGGCAAGGCGCAAATGCCCGCAGGCGATTGTGGTGCCGGTGCGGTTCTCACGCTACCGCGATATCTCCGGGCGGATGTTTGCGATCTTCGACGACTTTTCACCGCTGGTGGAGCCGCTGAGCGTTGACGAGGCGTTTCTCGATTTGACTGGCACGAGCAAACTGCTCGGCGAACCGGAGGAGGTCGCCCGCCGGTTGAAATCCCGGATCAAAACCGAGCTGGGGTTGACCGCGTCGATCGGCGTGGCGCCGAACAAATTTCTGGCCAAGCTCGCATCGGACCTTCAGAAGCCCGATGGGCTGGTGGTCGTGCGACCCGAGGCAATCGATTCGCTGCTGATCCCGTTGCCGATCAACAAGCTGTGGGGCGTAGGACCGGTCACCGCGGCAAAGCTGCAGGACATCGGCATCCGCACTTTTGGCGATATTCGCAAGCGCGAGCCAGCCGACCTCAAACGGCTGCTTGGTAACGACGCCGAGCGTCTCCACCGCCTCGCGCACGGCCTCGACCATCGACCGGTGGTTCCGGATCGGCAGGCAAAAAGCATCGGGCAGGAGCAGACCTTTGGCGAAAACCTTTCATCACCCGATGATGTCCGGCGGGTGCTCTTCGAGCAGGTCGAGCAGGTGGGGAGAAGGCTTCGCCAGCATGGGCTGTACGCCCGGACCGTCTCGCTGAAAATCCGGTTCGGCGATTTTGAAACCATTACGCGATCGGTCACGGTTGATGCACCGACGCACGGCACGAACGAACTCTGGATCACCGCGACCGCGCTGTTCGACAAATGGCATCGCGAAAGTTTCAAGCCGGTGCGATTGATCGGCATGTCGGCGTCGCAACTGTCAAACAGCGCCGGGCAACTTCCTCTTTTTCCAGACGCGAATGCCCGACGACAGGAGAAGGTGGACACCATAGCCGATCAGATCACCCGCAAGTTCGGCGGCAACGCGATCCGCCGGGCCGAGGGATTGTGAGAATTGTGCATCGCAACCCCTCATTTGGTCGTTCGGAATCCCCGAATCCCCGAACGAATGACCAAATCCGAATGAAGAATGACCAAACCAAGACCAGGAGCCGAAACCCGCCCGTTGCGGGCATTTGTTTCGTCATTGGGATTTCGGGCATTCGTCATTGATTCGGGGATTCGGGTTTCGGAATTGACTGCTGTGAAAAAGTACCATCGGCGTCTTGCCTGCGAGACGCCCGTGACACAATTTTTTTCAAAGGTCTCCATTGGGAATTTGGGATTTGATTCGGGGATTCGTGGGATTCAGGTTTCGACATTCGGAATATTCGGAATCACAACCCATCCGCCGTTTCAACAAATCCCCCGCTTAAATCGCCCGTTGCAAATTTGACCCCCGGCCCCCCCCTGCTACGATCCCGCCGTCGCGGTTGGGCCTGTCTTGAGGAAACTGGTTTTGGCTGGAAGCAGTTCGCAACTCCCTGATGACTTCGCGCTGATGCAGGCGATCGCCCGCCGGGATCGCGATGCGCTGGCTGCATTGTATGACCGCCACAGCCCGATGCTGCTGGCCATCTGTCGGCGGTTGCTCAAGGATGCCGGTGAAGCGGAAGATGTCATGACCGACGTCTTTTTTGAGGTCTGGGCCAAGGCCGATCGGTTCGATTCATCGCGCGGAAATCCGCTTACGTATCTGGTGACGCTCTCCCGCAGCCGGGCGATTGACCGCCAGCGTTCCCGCGCCAGTCGACCCAAAGTGACAAGCGATTTTACCGACGCTGCTTCGCAAACCGACCCGGTGCCCAACCCATTCGAATCGATTCATCTGAAGGAGCGGCAAACGCAGGTGCGGGCCGCGTTATCGAGCCTGGACCCGATGCAGCGGGAAGCGCTGGAATGTTCATTTTACGAAGGATTGAGCCACAGCGAGATTGCCGAGAAGCTGAATCGACCCCTGGGCACGGTTAAAACGTACATAAGACAAGGCCTCATCCGATTGAGGGATTCGCTTCGTATTACTCAATGAAGGAACTGGACTTGAAGCGACCGATAAATTCGGTGATTCAGTCGAATTTGGCAACTGTTCATCGCTCGGTCGATGAGAAAGAACTTGATCCGTGACCTGTGACCAGCGCCAAGATCTTCTGCTCCTGTATGTTTCGGACGCCCTCGAGGCCGACGAAGCAGCGGAACTGCGCGGGCATCTACAGGGCGGTTGCCCGGTTTGTGCTGGGCATCTGGCCGAGGCGCAGGCGCTGATGGCCTCGCTGCCGCTCGCGTTGGATCCGGTCATGCCGCCCCCTGGTTTGAAGACGCGCTTGATGCAGCGTATCGATGCCGACTCGGCCAGGTCGACCCGAGTAGTGGCAGCCGATGCATCGAACGAGCTTCAGCTCGATTCGCTTCCGATCCGCCTGTTCCGCTACCTGATCCCTGCCGCTGTAGCCGCCGGCCTTGCGATCGTCTGCACCCACTACGTGATGAACAGGAAGGTTCTGAGCGTGCAGGAGCAGGCGAATGCCGCCATCGCCCAGGCCCGCGAGGGCAACCTTCAGCAAGCGCTGCAGGTGAACCAGTTGATGATGCAGTTTCAAGGTCAGACTCAGATCGTGGAAATGCTCGAAAAGCCCGAGGTGAAGCTCGTGCATCTTGCGCCGACCGAGTATCAACCCAAGACCGCGTGTGCCAATCTGCTCTGGGATCAGGGCCGTCAGCAGTGGGCCATTCTCACCTCCGGCATGGCTCCCGCGGCCAGGGGGCAGACGTATGAGCTCTGGTTCGTC
>Ga0116230_10003100_pt1 | contig 16139 bp, 13 predicted proteins | sample S1TSphfallax_3_FD_88678 | JGI IMG/M metagenome (GOLD analysis project Ga0116230, IMG submission 88678) | Host-associated microbial communities from peat moss isolated from Minnesota, USA - S1T2_Fd - Sphagnum fallax MG | ecosystem: Host-associated > Plants > Peat moss > Unclassified | place... | reverse complement strand
TTTTCATTTAGAAATGAATTATTCATGTTCATAATTTGTTAATTTAGAACATAGTAACAACTAAAGCCTTTTCATGTCCAATGTCCACTTTACACTTTATGTTTTGCAACTTGTTTTTATATTATTTCTTGGATGTTTTAGTTCTAGCAATTATTTTTCTTTTTTTTTCTTCAATTATCATTGTCTCAAATTCACAATAAATGTAAACTTCATTCCCAATTTCATTGTTCTACAAGTTTTCATGTAACTTTGGACCCGAAAACAAAATCAATGTACTTCCTAAGGACATACATAAGCTTCTCTTATCTACACAATAGAAGCAAAAACAAAATAAAGTCCATAATACATCCACCAAGCAGAAAGGGAGAGAATCCCATGATGGATTCCAAAATCTAGTCAATAATCACAACAAATGACTAGGATTGGGAAGACAATGGCAAGTATGTCCATTAAAAGAGGTTGCCAAATATCCTTTATTGCAAAGCAACCTTATTTGGACCATAGTATTTGCCAATTGATATACTTGCATGTAGAACATAAGAACAAAATGGGTGAACTAAGCCACATGAAAAATGTTTTTGGATTTCGTCATGCATTGGGTTCACAACTTTCAGATGCTATGAAGGCACATCTCATGGGGCTTATAAAGCAAGGTTTGTCCCTTGCTCAAGTTATGGCACAACATAAGGTGTATGTCAGGGAACAAGCATTGCGAAATGAACATGTTACACGTGATACATTTGTTTTGCCCTCTTATGTGCAAAACTTGGCAAAAAAAAAGGCCAATGAATTATGGTAAAAACGTAAAAGAGACCCAATTAGTGTGAGAATGTGGGTATTAAAAAACCATGATTCAATTTTCTATTATGTTGAACATGCCCTTTTAACTTTAAATATACCAAACCAAGATGACACCCCTTTCACCTTGGGAATCCAAACTACATGGCAATGTGAAATGATCTCAAAATATGGACAAGGGGGTGCAATTGCATTTGACACAACATTTGGCACAAATCAATGCAGGGTATGGCAATGTCTTCCATTTTGTGAAGTTATTAACAATTTTTAAATGTTTTGCAACATTCAACCTACTAATCGTGGATTTTGTTTTTTGTAATACCCTTTATACACAATGATGGTGTTTTTTATAAACAAAAGTTTTTATTCAATGCTCCCAAGTACAAACTATGTGTCATAGTTTACTATAGAACAATATTTCATGTGTATGTTAATGGTATTGATATTAACAATATCTCATTAACAATATGGTACAACCTTTTCACCATTGCAATTTCGTGTACCAAATGCAAAAAACCATTACAATCTATACAACATTTTTAACAAATGTTATTGTGTGACTTGTTCTTAAGCCCATTTTCCATTATAGAATAATGTTGAATTCAATATAAATTTAGTTTGTTCTTTCCATTGTGTTGTTTTTTTTATAAATGTTAATCTATCTTATTGATATTTTTTTCCATGCAACAACATTTGGCCAAGAATGAAAGTCTTCTTATGTTTGTGGCATGTGCAAAAATCATGGGCTAAAACTGTTGTAAAAAACAGTGGATTTACATCAAAGGAAGCAAAAGTCTTGTGTGCCCTCGAGGGGATAATGTATTTATAGGGATGTCCCATTGATTCTAACCTTATTCTATGGGCAGAACAACAAATTGATTTGTTAGAAACAAGTATCCTCGATGTTGTTCGCTTCATTCAATACCTCAAAGAACATTGGTTGTTGAAAACAAGGATGTGATGTGTTGGGAATCGAAACATTCTCCATGCAGGGTAGGACACCAACTTCTTTGTGGAGTCATTCCATAACAACATGAAAATAATTTTATATTCTTCAAGAGAAAGGTTCACTAGGCGTAGAATGGATTAGTTGATTTACCATCTAGTTGGTGATGTTTTAACACATTATTAATATGGTGTGCAGTGCAAAATCTTTGGGTTTGTATGAAACAAGAAAAGGCCTTGTTGTTAACAATGTACTAAGAACCCATGATATTCTAGACATAAATGTCAAGTTACATCCAGATGGGGAGGACATCGCATTGGTGGCATCCACCAATCACTCACCAAAATTGTGGACTATACATGCTCCAACTTCTAAATGGCCACAATGTAATTACCTTGTTGTCAAACAAGGAATATTTTGTAAGCATGTTATGAAGATTTTCAAAATGTTCCACCCTCATATTCTAGACAGTGCAATTGTATGAAAGATAGGTACACTCCATGGGGTACAAAGGGGTCTTGCATTAGATGCCCACATTAATTCCGTCGGCATGCCTAATTAAGAAGTTGGTATGAATGAGAAGTTCGAAGATGTTGCTACCTTCAAAACAACATAAGAAGATGAAACCTACATTACTTCTAACCTACACAAGTTCATTGATCAAATTTTTCACCCAACTCAAAACTATAGCAAGCAATTTTCCCCCATTGCAAAAAATTTACTATATAGTTTAAATTTTTTGAGAGGAAAACAACAAGATATGCTAGCATGAGGCATTGCAAGTTTGGAACACCTTAATGCAAAATCAATATTCCTAATTGTGCTTGGTGATAATAGTTTCAAAAGACATAGAGGAATGTTTGAATTTAATGCTCCAAAAAAAAACCATATGAAAGATAAAGCAACGAAGTATATTCGCATATAGAGAATTCTAAATGGTAGATAATATTAAAGGTGGTCATTGCTTCATCATTACATCAAAACAATTGTGAATTTTATCTTATTTAATTATGCTTCATTTGTGTGTGAACATGTGTTGCCCCAAATGACAAACATGCATGTTGTCCTTTCAATTATAAGTAGTTATGTTGTTGTTGTGCTTGACAATTGAATTTGATTGCAATTGTGATATATCCACAGACAATTTAGATTATAAAACATAACATGTTTTTTGTAAAACAATTAGACAACATTCGAGTCAAAGCATTGTTTGAAGAACAAAAACAAAACCTAAGTTAGTTTGTTATCTAGCGAACATACACATAATTTATTGGTTGTAGAACATTTATGTGTATGTTTGTAGGCCATTTTCTCAAATGTGTTATATGTCATTTATGTTGTCAATTATTGTTTGGAATTACATATTCTACAATGATGGGCAATTCAAAATGTACAATGTTCTAGGATTCTATTTTGTAGTCTTTTTGTTTTTGTACCATGAAAATTTTGATATTAACACTGAAGCCCATAAACACCACAATTTCCCTAGTGGGTCCAAGTAGTTGTTTCAAATGTATAATTGTACAAAAATATTTGTTGAGTATGCATTTTTTTTTCCATGTCAACCTATGGCCATTACCAATAAACATGCCATTGCAAACTAATTAAAGACAATGTTTGTGGCATGTAGAACATTCATATCAACAACAACAATAGAATGGGAAATGTAATGGGTTAACAAAATGTGAACTACAAAACCCATTATATAATATAAGAACATCAACATAATCATGGGTTTGAATTGCACTTCTACGTTAAAGTCATACACACCAACATAAATCAACCACTAATGAAAAACAATATTCTCAAAAAGGTTGACCCTGATCAATTACCAATGTTTTGGTTCAACTATTCTCCAACCTAGGTAAATACAATACTACAATTCATTGAAGCAACATGGAAATATTTCTTCCTATGTGAACAACCCAAAACTTCAAGCATTCACAACTTGTCCCAAAACAAAGCAAAATAATCCACCTACACCTCTGGATTCAAACTATGGGAGCTACAAATTTGATATCAAGTTCGATTTATATGAAATTACTTTCTTCACTTTGTTGTTTCTTCAAATTCCAACTCCATTTGTGGACTATAGGATTTGATTCAATTATTTCCCTCGATTCTTCCAAGTTAACCCTCCAAGGAATGTTAAATGGCCCTATAGGATTGACAATGTTGTAAATTGCACCACAAAGTGTGTCCTTGCACAGTATGGTTTCAGCCTTTGAAAAAATAGTGGGTGTAACCTACAAAATTGCATTGTCATTGTTTAGATCACAAATTAAGAAACCGCTTCTAGATTTCAAAGCTTGTTGGTGTTAATGTTTTGCATACCTTGAAGCAACTAGCATTGGTGGCATACAACTTCCATTCGACATATTTTGTTATGAATGTCATAACATCAAAACCCACATTCCTAATCGGATTCTTGTTGTGGTCCAATAAGCCAAACCCAATTGTCGGTTGTTTTAGTTCGATTTTGAACTATGTTTTGAGTTACATGGCCCTTGTATGACTGCCCAGATTTTGGTAAAAAATCAATGCACCACTACAAATGGCCAGAAATAGTTATGGCTAATAACAGGGTCACAATGTAGAAGTTGGTCAATGTTCATCACAATGATACTCCAATGGTTGGCATCATGCAATGGAATGATGAAATCTTTAAGAAAAAAAGGACTTTCAATTTATTTTTCAAAAAATGTTAAACATTGTTTTCGAACTCCCCTTTTTCTTTCGACCAATTCTTCACAACGTCCCAAAGGTGCAGGTGTGTGATGTAGAAATTTTTAGGTAGTGTGTAGCAATGGGACAATCAAACCCCAAAAAAGTCCATGGCATTTGTGCTCAAGTGTTTGGTGAGGTTATTTAGGAATCAAATATCTACATTAACCTTGAGTTTCAAATATTCACCCCCAATTTCAATTGAAATTGTTGAATCCATGGTCCCACCATTACTAACAAGGAAATCTTCCACAACTTCGGTCAACCTACAAAAAGTAGAACATTCAAACAAATAATTATAAAAACCTTGTTGAAATTAATCATATTACTTTATGACAACATATAATTATAGGGTACATCCAATCATAAGAATGGGCATGTAGACAACCAATCAAGAATGCAAACATATAAACCTTACTAATGTTACATAAAAATGCCATGAACATGTTACTCATTATAGCTTAATGTAAAACAAGAATCTAGTCAAATGTTACTCATTACAAAATTTGTAGATCTACATGGAGTCCAAAATGAACATAGTCAATTGTTGTTATTGTGCTCTACAACACCATGTTTAATAGAATGTCCACATTGCCAACATAGAATTAACTCATAAATAAAGTTATAACATTACTAAGCCAAAGAGTGTAAATCCGCAACTATAGTTTGTTGGAATTGTGTACAACTAAATTTACAATTACAACAAAAGCAACATCTTGAGACTTTCTTGTAGAACTTATTGGATTTGTGTACAACCCTATCCTATGCCCTTTGTTGCACCAATTTTGCCAAGTCTTATGTCTTCTCCTCTTGGAATCCAAGGTCATTCAGGTTGGGGATTGTTCTTATAAAGCTTTTGTTTTTAGTGACCTAGAGGGCACAACCCTAGGGAAAGGGTTGGTGTCTTAGTAAATGATTGCAATGTAGGATGCATAAGGTGTGTAGCACAAGTTGTAGTTGGGCTAGGATTAAATACGTAGAATTGGAGGAAATCTACCTCTTGTTTACAATTTGCCACTAAGGTGCCATGGAATTCTACATGGAAGACATCTTGTAGTTGTTTTATGATAGTGTCTTTTAAACTTGGGGATTGTTCCATTGCATCCAAGTTCAAACCTACCAACTCTACACATTCATTTTGCACCTTTGTGAATGTTGTTGGGAGATGGCCATTTACAAGAATAGACAAAAGTTGCCTAATAAAATATAGACATGTACATTACCTATGAACATGGCAAGAAAAACAATAGAAGAAAAAAAATGTAATACAAGAATGTAGAAATATGTTCCATTACTTATGGTAGTGTGCATGACCTTATTAACATCTCCATTGTCATCATGTGGGTTCACTGCCCTCCCCAGTTTGACCATCGAGGCATGTAGTTGGAAGTTTCAAAGTTCCATCAACAAAAATTTACATTTGATGGCAATGTCATGAACGTTGGTGTCATCTTCAAAATCAATGTTTGCAGCAAATAAACATCCGTTATCAATGTCCTCCCTTAGCAAAAAGGCTTCATTCACCACCTAACCAAATGCATAACATTCAAATAGAATTAAATTATAGAATGTGCTAGCATGTTGTGTAAGGTACAAACCAACAAAACAAATATTTGTTTGTTCATGTAGCAGTTGGTAGAAGGAGGATATAATAGAGGTGGGAAAATGGAATGACTACAAATGTTATAAACAACAATGGATTCAAATGCATCATTGTTGTGAAGTTAGAAAGTAAAAACTAACACATGTTCAAGGAGGTTGCATTGGTCATTAATAGTAGACTCATTACACCACATGTCTTCCAACTCCTTTTGCAATCTTGCCAAATGTATGTTAGCAATCACTCTATGACATATTTTAGAGATGAGTGCTTTGATTTTTTCAATGACCAAATGTCAATGTTCTTTGTTAAACCTTAACAACCCCAACAAATTGTGTCAACATTCTTGTAGATCTTTAGTGCATTCATAAATTTTGGGGAACCATATAAAGCTGTAATCAACAACATCATGAATTGCAATTGTTAGGCCAATAGAGTGACCCAATTCACGACATAATGCAATATGTTTCATTGGGTTAGTCCACAAGTAGGGTGAGCTAGTGGATGCAACCTCCCAAATGTAGTTCTACATAACATTTTTAGTGCCTTGATTATATGGGGGCATTCAATTTCTGAGGAAAATGGATTTTTCTCATTTTGCAATTTTGTTAGAATGTTTTGCAACTCTTCCTTCATGTGGAGCCATGGGCATTACAGACCTATTTATAGGGGGTAATGGTTCAAAACATTGTACAACAATGACCATCCCCATTGATCCTTCTCCTTTGTAGCCCTCATCTACATGTAATAGAACATATAAAAACAAACATTGAAACTTGAGGCACCATTCACTAGTGCTTGAATTTTTACTAATAGAAAACCAATTGATAGTCTATAACAAATATTCAAAACCTTGGGAATCTATGTATTTAAGTTCAACCTATGCCTAAATTACAAATGATGAAACAAGAACACCTAACTATTAATTGTGACTGTGTTTGGGAAAAGAACATGGAGGTCAAATTTATGGAGTTGCTTTACAACATATTCATATTTTTTCTTTTGAAGGGCCATGGTGGCAATTGCTTTGTTTGCCTCATAATCATTCTTCAACTTCAAATATTAAAGGTAATATTTGAATGCTTTGATTTCTCAAAATCTCTCCATAGTCATAACTCCCCCCCCACCTAATGTCCATGCATTTCATGGCTTTTTAACAATTTATGATATCTTAGTAGTCCTTTCAATTCCTCCTTTTTGCATGATGACAATCAGAAATTAATAACATCATCATAGACTTAAATTCAATAATAGAACATTATTACAAGGATGGCCAAAAACTAGAAAAATATGTTGGGAAAATATTTACATGAGGATATAGGAACCATTCCCCAAATGTAGCAACAAGACCATTGCATAAAATGCCTTTTGTTTCCATTTTCATGAGGAGTGACATGCATTCCTCGGGTTCTTCCAAAAGTTTCTTGCTCATAACAATGTAGGTTTTCAAAAGCAAAACATATAGTCCAATAATTTCTACAATTGTTGGAGGTGGAGGCAATTCATACAACTACTTTACTTTGAAAGTTGTTGTAATGGGCATGGGCCTTTGCCTCGACTGTAACCTTACTTCCAACAATAATTGATTGTCATAATGTTGTAATAGTAGAATGTTGAGATAATGTTGTAGAGGGTTGTGAAGTTGGTACAATTGTTGTGGCAAACCTTTTATGGCGCACATGAATAGTTATCTTCTTTTCTGTTGTAATTTGGGCAAATGTGTTTCTTTTGGAAAGGGACAAGTTAGAAATATATATGTTTTTATTTTTTTTATTTTGTGGTGACAAGATGAAGTCATCATCACTAACACCAGACAAGTTGACAACCTTCTTGTGTCATGGTGTTATTGCCCGTGGAGGTGGCATTGCCCCCTCTACCCCAATTTGCTTACCACTTGTAGCTCGTTTATTTGGAAGGACTACATCATCAAAATTACGACGCTTGTTTTTGCATGGTGTATCCTTGCCATACTTCTCCCCCAACTTAAAAATTTCCTTTGTTTTGTTCTTTGTCCAAGTTGGGTACATTTTTAGTAGTTGTTTCCCCTTGTAGTTAGGGTGCAACTTCATCATCATGTGGTAGGAAATAATGTTCTTATATTTCATGCATTGCTTGCAAAATTTGCATTGGAAGGCATGCCGATTGCACATAATTATGTATGGTCATTTGAATTCAAAATGCACTTCCACTACAAGTTCTTCATACTCTTGCTCTTGGTATAATGGAACACAAGTTTTCTCGTTCTATTGCATTGTACATTTGTAAAGTTTGATGTTGCTTTCAAGGCCTCCAAAAATGTACAAAACACAATGTCATTACATGGCATGTAAATGTTAGCTATAAATATCCAAACATCAAAAGAATTTGGGAGGACAAATAGTTAGGAAAAATTGATGGTTGTGTTCTTACTAATTGAAAAACTAAAGTCAACAGAAAATTAAGGATGGCAAGTCACTTTTGTTATTAAAATAATGCAACAACAAAACATCATATGATGTTATTACGAAAGAATTTCACCTTTACATAATGTTTTAATTGCCATTGAAAATTTGCAACCTTAACATAGTCCCCTTATCAAATCAAGCTTAAAAGGTGTGATAAAACAAGAGATAACAAAAAGAAATATAACTTAGGGTTTAAGAAGGATACACATTGAAGCTTACTCATTTGACTAGTGTTGTGTTGATAAGATCAACATACTTCTTACACCCAAGCAAGTTAATCAAACAAGGTTGATAAGAGCGAGGGTGGGCAACACCTTCAAAAGCATGTGCCCTTTGTCTCCTTCCCGTAAGCATGCATTGTAACAACTCCTTGTATCACTCTATTGTTATCCTCTGCAATGTCCAAATCTTCTCCAACAACATTTTCTTTTCCACAAAGACAATAATTGGAGCAAGGGGGGTAAATTTGTGGTAAATACACTATTTTTAGTGCTTTGATTAAGCTCAGTTGTAATAACAATAGTAGGGAGAAGAGACACAACATTTTCCTCTTTCACTTACATGCATGCCAAAACCCTAATTTTTTGCAAAGAATAATGCAAGGCAACCTTTAAGTTTATTTCAAAAGACAATGTACTTGAACGCAAGATTCAACTACATAAAACCCTAGATTATGTACTTTTCTAGTGCACCTCAATTAAAACCCTCCAACACAATAATGCAACAAGGCAATGAAGTTCATGTCACTTCACCAAGTTCGTTATTGCAATTCACATGGTTATACACCTTCCCTAAACCCTAAAATCTTCAACCAAAATAAAGCTATTATTAATTCACGTTTGAATTTGAATGCTAAACTGAAGCTGAAAAAAACTTGTGTTTTGTAGTGCATCATAAAAAGTATGCTTGGATTGGCTGCAATCAATGACGAAAAGGTGAAAGGAGGGTTGATGACGTTGGGGATGTTTATTCAATGGCGAAAGGAAGGCCACGTTATGATGGTGGTGTCAAGGCCAGTGGTGGGTCAAGGGGTCAAATACTACACTGAACAAAGCTTGTGAAGGGGTATTTAGTGTTTCACCTCAAAGTTGGCCCCCAAGTTTTTTTGGCCTTGAAACGAGCCTAAATATGTAATATTATATCCTAAAGTGGAAGGTCATCTTACGTTTCTAGGTGTGTAATTTTACATTTTAGTAAGGGTTTGTACTTCATTTTTTGCACATGTGATAATTCATTGCGCACAATTAGGTCTTTAAACGTGCATTACTAGAATTTTGCATTTGGCACTACCCTTGGTTGTTGCATCAAATGGGTGTGTAATTTTGCTAAGGCCCTATGTGCAGGCCTTACCTACCATGTAAAAACCTTTTACAAATTTCCTAGTGTATGTAAAGGGTGGGTTATAACACATAATATTTTTTTTGCCCCATGAGTGGGCATTTTGATTTCACTATGGGCTTTAGCAAAAACCCATAAAGTCCCCCTTCTAATGTTTTTGTCAATTTTTACACTATGTGAACCTCGCGAAAAAGCAAGGGCATTACCAAAAGAGGGGTTGCGCTTGACTCTTGCCTTCCACATTGTTATTTTAGTGAGCTTCACTTTTAGGCTTCACTACGACAAAAGGTGTCCATGTATGCCAAGTGATTTCATTAAATTTTGAGTGAATTCACTAGTTTAATGAACTACACCCACATTTTGTAGTAGTGTTTTATCCTACATGTAAAAACTAAAAGCCCTTGGAGGTTTTTTCTAGCGTATTTATAAAGGGGGCTCTATATAAGAGAAGTGTAGCCCTAGAGGCCCTTCTGTGTTTTGAAATGTGTATGCAAGAAGGTGTTAGTCCGAGTGTTAGGCACTAGAAAACATGGAAGGGCCCAAAGCCCGACCCTTCTTTTGCACAAAACACTACCTTTTTTTTTAGGGCCTTTTATCTTTTTTTTTCAAATATTTTTTGGTCTTTGTATCCCCTCCTCACCACTACCAATTGTTTTTTCTCAAGAAATCTAAATTTAAAAGCTCTTTTTTAAAAAACAGGTTGCACTACATTGGATGAAGATTTTACCAAAGGACATATACATTTTTGAAACAGGAAGAAATGTTGAAAAGAGGGAAAAAAGAAGGTCGAGAGGCCCAATCTACAAAGTGGAAAGAAATCTTCCAACTTGTAAGAGAGCCCTTCAAATATTCTACTTGACAATGATTGTCGAATATTTTATGTCAAATACCTTGAATTTTATCATGAATTTAATAACCTTGGGAAATGTGGATTTCATTTGTGAAATGCCTTCCCACCTATATAGAAGGACATTACATTTTTATAATTCCCTCTCCACAATCTTCCACATCCTCTCTTGACTCTTTCCAAACCTCTCTCATCTTCAACACTCAAGCTCTCTTTCACAAGCTTCATGTTTTTTTAATTTGTTCTTTTTGTTCACCTTTTTCTCGTCTCTTGTACCAAACACAAGTTTTTTCTCTTCTCCTTTTGATCATTTTTTACACTAGACACAAACACGAACAAACACTTGAAGCTACTAAACACACACAAATTGCAACAATGTTTTTTTGTTAGCATGAAGAAAATCAATGTGCATGAACTCAATACCAAACTTGTTTAACCACAAGTTTTCATTCAAAATTGGGTTTCATGGCCCATTCCTTTTGTTTAAATTTTGTGCCTTGTTCTATATTTACTCTTGGTTTCAACAAAATTGGGAGTTTTAATGGCCTTTTGGAAGGATTTTATTAATATCTCTATTATGTAAAAAATTTATAAGTAACGATGTTGTTACATGTATAATTCACATCCATAAGATGTCATTAACATGACCAAGTATGGGTCACCATAATGATTTCCATCTTGATAATAAATAAATGTAATAATTGGACAACTTGGGTAAGTTGAAAAATCTCAAATATCTAGCAATGTTGGTTTCAATTTAACGAGGTGTTTGGTTTCAAGAGCAAAAAACAACAATTTTTACACTTCACATTTTAAGTATCTAGACAATGAAGGGTTGCATTAAAAGTGTGAATATAATTTCTCTTAGAAGTCAAGATTTCAATATGTCATTAAGATTAGTTTCTTAGCAACATTAATTTGCTAATTAGTTTATTCCCAACCCTCCTAGTCAAGAATGTTATACATTTTCTACTCCCATCAATATCTAAGGAATTACATTATGTTTGTCATGAATACTTTGATAATATATATTTTACAACCATGTTATTTGTGTTATAATACAAAAATTAAAAGTTTCTTCAAATTCTCCTTACATCAAATGACAAATCTTAAATTTTTTTGTGAACATGAACAATCAAGATTTAAAATAAAGGCATACAACTTTGGTTATAATCATATTGTATGGCTATTACATTTTTCCTCTATGGAGGATCAATGCTAATGAAGCAAAATGAAAAAGACATCATTTAACTTGTAGCATGATATGTAACTATGTATTTAGTTTAGATATAAGATAAAACAAATGTGGATTTTTTTGGCTAATTCAACTAATGGTTGCAATTGTTCATAATAAAATATATATGACCAACAAATGCACAATAATCTTCATTATTGTATGATTCTATAAGCATAAAATGTGTTGTTAATAATATTATCATTATTAAGAATGTTTTTAATGAAATAAACATAAACAATGAATGTTCTAATATTGTTTATGATTAATGACACAAATATTATTTTCTCCATAAATTATAACAAATAATTATGCCCATATGTGAAAGAAATTCATTTTCATTACAAATGGTCAACCATTTGTGGCTCATGTGCCAAACATGAGCCACAAACACTTGGCCATTCCCACTACATGTGTAATGCCTAATATTGTACAAACTACAAATGATTCAAATATGTGAAATTTCCCTTGGAATATTTTAATGAAGGATTTTTTTCATTGTTTCCACATCCTTTGTAAATTCATGACACATTCAAGTGTAGATTGCTTGCTATTAGGGACAAACAAGTCTCAAATGTTTTTCTTTTCATTTTTCTTTCATTAATAAGTTGGATATCCAAGTGGCAAACACCCTTGTCATGAGGTTGCAACTTCCCTTGCCACATATGCAGGTTGGGAATATAAAAGTATGCCTTGTTCTTTATATTATGCAACTATTTACATCTAATTGAAAGTGCAAATGACAACTTTTTGGTGTTCAAGTGTAAGTGCTAGTAATTTGTAAGTTAGATTTAAACATAGAAAGGACTTAAATGAACATTGAATGTTTGCTATCCTAATTCAAATGCCTTATAGGGGAGTTGAATTGCAACTTGTACCCAACACGATGGAAGTTGAACTTACACAAAATAAACAAGTTAGTAACTTGAAAATAAAATAAAATTGTGGCATATTCATGTTGATATATGTATTGCATGTTGAGCATTAACAAAAGTCACCACAATAAACAACCAATGCACTACATCCCCAAGAAGACTAGGGATATATTAAACTCATTTAAATTTAAAATCATCAAAGGGAATGATCACTTTGGTGGCCTTCAACACCACCTCTTGCATCACATGATCCATAGCCCAACCTAAAGAGTCAAATCATCAATGCATTGTTGGTGCATTTCACACATTTTGAAATGAAAACAAACCTTGAAGGATCTTGAAATTGATCATTGAAAATCCCAAACAAAGAAAATGCCAATTCCAATGAATTGCGCTTGTTTCTTTTTTTTTCAATTTGACTTGCATTTTACACTTGTTTTCCAATGGTGTCCTTCCTATTAAGCCCATAAATATTCTCATTCTTCATATGGGCACAATTAAATTTTAGATGATAATCACCCACAACATGTTTAGATTTTACTATCCTCCCCTTCCTTGTATTAGAGTGCTTGTTCAATGAATCAAAACATCAAAATGTTTATTATCATTAAACAATATATTAGAACACAAGGTTTAAATGGTTTTTTTGAAGAAAAATAAAATTTGAAGAAAGAAAGTCAAAACAAGAGACAACTTTAGAAATTTAAAGATATAGACATTTACATATTTAATTATTGTTTGTGACTAGATTGTTCACTTCATTGATTCCATTTTATTGTTTAAAAAATGATTAATGATCAAAAAGTGATATTTGATGCCAAAATAGAAGTAATTACTTTCTATTGACAACATCCCCACACCAAAAAACATTCATTCATGTTTATGAAAGTTAAAGGAAATATCCAATCTATTTTTTCACTGAATTTGAATAGGGTTTTCCAATATTCAGGGAATTGGTTTTTTTATTGGCAACTTTTTGCTACTTGGTTAAAAACAATTATAAAAAAATCAATGTGGCTCATACAAAGGATTTTTGTGAAAACAAAATGCGCCAAAGTGGTCCCAAATTTAAAGGGGGATTTTATTTCAATTTTCCAAATTTACACAATATGTTTCAAACCCATCACCAAATATAGTAGGATTCTTAAAATTTGTTTACTCTCCTTTCTAACTTGTAGCCAAATTTAGCTAATATGTTGTGTGAAGGCCAACTTTGGTTGCATCACACACAAAATTATTAGAAAAACCCAGATTTAGGGTTTGGAAAATACGAAATTGTCAATAAATGTATGTAAATTTTGGGCCATAATGAAGGCAATTGCACAAAACTATACAAGGTTGCCATCTGCTCTTGGGCTACGCACATGACTAATAAATAGGATGGTTGCACAACCCATAGCCAGTGACGTGGTGAAGATGAGCATGGTTTTATAGCCAAAGCCAACGCACATGGTTATCAACCAGGCCCCATGGGGCCCCTCCTTCCACACCTTCTTTTTTAAGACTCATTTTTGGGGAGAGGGGTTTCCACATAATTTTGTGGAAGGGATCATTTTTGAACCACCTTCCACACATCTTTTTTACCAAGGGGTTATTTAAAAAGTTGGATAACCCAATAATTTTTAACTTGCATTTATTTGGACCTCTAAAAGGAGCCATAACTTACTTTAACAACTTAAGTAAATTTTTTTGGACTATATCTCTTTCCTTTGTCAAGATTGTGTTGTACAAATTAGCCCGTGGGATTTTTGCTAAATGGATGGTAGATTTATTCAACATTGGAGCATCAACAATTCGGAAATACATAACTTGCTAATCATGACAAATTGTTTGACATTTATATCCACACTTCAAGCACAAGCCGGTTGCATTGAATCGTAGAAAAATTTAGAGATATTTCTAGATTGTAAAACATTGTAAGTGTTATAGACGGAATTGACATCCCTTTGTTTGAAAAACCAAATAGGAAAGTCATTGCATTTGCTATAGACTTTTATAATCATAAAACATTCCATAGCATTATTTTACATGGGGTATGTGATTGTGATAAAAATTTCTATAATGTTTTTACATCATAACCTCGAGGAGTTGCTAATGGTGGTTCATTCGAATTAAATAGTTTGTATATGGAACTTAGGTTTCGGAAAATTTTGATAGAGCTTGTAGTTGATGTTGATGGAGTGCAAGTATATTCTTTCTTGCCAAGTGATGCAGCAGACCCATTGTGAACACAGTTGATGAAAATTTTCAAAGACAGATGTGACCCCAATAAGTTGCGGTTTGACAATTTAATGAATAATGGGCCTGTGCTCATTAAGAATGGTTTTGGGAATTTGAAAAATCAATGGTGTTGTATTTTGAAGAATCTCAATTGCAAAGTTAATAAAGGTGGGAAAATTATCATGGCTTGTTGTGTTCTTCACAATTTTTGCCAATTGATAGACATGGTAGTGGTGTGAGATGTATGTCAAAAAGGGGATCTATTGGGGGGATTTAATGTCCAACATGTTCTCATTTATAAAGAAGGAGATGCAACAAAGGAAGCTGGTGAAGTGATGTGTAATGTTCTATTTGCATCATGGTTAGAACATAACTTGTTAACTTAACATTTTTTTTTTATTACATGTAACATTACATATCATACAATGTTTCATGTTTGTTGAGCCCATTTGGAAATAAAAAATTGTTTTATTTCATTTCAAACTTGAAGTACAATGTTGCATGCCTTGTTGAAAAAACACACATGAGACTTGATTCTCTAACCTTCCTCCTTAGTATCTCTTGGTTTTAAAGCACTAGCAAAAATAGTTGCAATTTGAACATATGCATCTAAAAACTTTTCTTCAAGCTTATTAGCTCATTCAACTGCTTGTTTTTGTGTTTCAAGCTTAAGAATTAAAATTTTGTTTGAAGATTTAGCAAAGCTTGATAAATATTATAGCAAAGTTATTTGCACCTCCAGAATTTTTACAACGTTTCTTTGAAACATGTTTATCATCAACACCTTGTTGATGGGAAGTGCGAGTGCGAGGATGAGATGGGGATGCCTCTACACGCATTCCATCAACAAACATTGGTGTTGTGTGAATAGGAGAAGACATGTCACTGAGTGGTGGAATTTCTTCACACTCTGGTTTAATGTGATGGTCAGCTTTTTCTATACTTTGATGGGAATTTCTTGTTGGTAATCGCCCCCCCCCCCCCCCCCCCCCCCCCACAACTTTTTTTTTTTTTTTCTTCAAACAACCACAAAACACCGATTTTTTTGTGAAAACACACTTCCTCTAACAGCACACCCGAGCAAGACCGGGCACACGGGACCACAGACAGCGT
>Ga0116230_10003099_pt1 | contig 16139 bp, 17 predicted proteins | sample S1TSphfallax_3_FD_88678 | JGI IMG/M metagenome (GOLD analysis project Ga0116230, IMG submission 88678) | Host-associated microbial communities from peat moss isolated from Minnesota, USA - S1T2_Fd - Sphagnum fallax MG | ecosystem: Host-associated > Plants > Peat moss > Unclassified | place... | reverse complement strand
CCGAAATTGCCAAAGTTGGGACTTTTGCAACTTTGTGGCCCCATAACTTTGCGTGAAGACCTCCTATTGAGATAAGGTCTGAAACAAATTTGTAGCCCTCGTCAAGAGCTTTTCAATGATATGTCGCACGCCACCTACACGCAAGGAAATTGGGTCGATTCTTGACTTTTAATGGTCGGGAGTCAAATTGCCAATTTGACTCCCGACCCTTCTTTTGGCCATAACTTGTATTTTAGATGTCCAAATGGGTCATGCGAGACCATTTTAGACATTTAAGTTCCAAGATTTTTTCAATGATATAAGGAACTTCTCAATCCATTGAGTTTTGATCCCTACAATCGCCCTTTGAAGATTTGGGAGTCCATCGGGACTTAAGCTCTCAAAGTGGAAGCTCCCTTGGAAATGTGAGGGTTCATTCCTTCACACTTTCTTACACTCTCAAAAGCATGTTTCCCTCTTGGCCCGTAACCTTGCAAGCCTTTGCTTTGGTCATGAGCCCAAGGCTAGGGTTGTGACAATGTCTTATGTGGTGCAAAAAGTTAGAAGAGTGTTAAAGTGAATGATGTTTGAATGGTATATTAAAACATGTGTTAATATGTTTAACGATTTTCTTCACAAAATGCAATGGTAACCTACAAAAGTGAAAAATGAAGACATAAATATTTGGTAAACTATTGTTTCAATTTCCATCACAATTTTTCCTTCCCTATTTCCCCACACTTCATCAACTTTCATTGTGCTTCATCAACTTTCATATCAAGTTATTAAAGGTTCATGAACATGATGTCTATGAGTTTTGCACGCTTCATGAGCCTTAAGATTTTCAAACATTGAACACAAGGTGTTGTGCATTAAGTGATGTGCATCAAGTGTTGTGTGTTATGTGTTGAATGTTTTATTGCAAATATGATGCATCTCAAAAAGAAATCTAGAATATGGCCTTGCAAATCAAGAAAGTTATGAACTAAATGAATATGAATTTTGCAAATCATGAATGCTTTCACGAATCATTTCAACTACAAATGTAGGGTGCTCATGAAATACTTGTACCAACTATTAATGATTGTGGAACACAAAAGGGAAAAAATGGTCAAATCCAAAAGCAAAAAACAAGCAAATTGATGGAATTGCATCAAATATTGTTTTTGACATCCAAACCGAACACCCTTGCCAACCCAATTGGGAATTCCCAAAGGTCATGGTTTTAATATAATCAAAATGTGTTGAATTCAAGGTAAGTTTGGACATAGTAAATCCATGGGATCAAATGGAGACAACAACATGATCCAAATGGAAGGAAATTGCATAAGTAGTTGGTAGAACAATTATTGGGAACACTAGCATCAAAAGGAAATCATCATCAGTCAATAATGTGATGTTGGAAGTCATAAAAAGAGGTAAAAAATTGTTCATTATCACCATTTAGAAAATAACTTAAATGAACCTAGAGATTGAAAGTCAAAAGTTGATTGCACAAAAATAACTTCAAAACTAACAACTTGATTATTATAAATTAGAGATATAAAAAGGTGCAAGTACGCAAATAGGAGCCAACGGGATTACTTTACAAAAGGATTGTAAGTCCTTTTTAATCCATTTTAATTTTTTCATATGAAAGAAATTTTTAATTAAATATTTTGCAACTTGTTATTAAAAATAAATTAGTTGCCCAAATAGGTCACATGTTTTGTGTTAATCATTTTTTATTAAATATGAATTTCTCAAAGTGTGTAAATTTTGCCAGATTATGTGTTTCATCTTGAAATTTTATAATAATTTTGAATCATACCAAAATATGCTAATTAATTTTTTTTAATTTCTTATATCATAAACTAAAACTTTTTTTTGTATGTCATGCACATTACACCCCATTTACATGTGATAAAGGACTCTTGAAATTTTTAAAATTTGAAAAAAACTTTGAATTTTCTTTTTTTTTTAAATTCCATATCTTTTAAATTGTGAGTGGTTTTGAACTTGGGTAGTAGGTTACTATCATCTAAATTGTTTTACTACCCAAATTATGTTATTAGAATAGTCCTTCACCTAATCCTTTGTATACTTAAGCACAATCTAATGGAACACATATTTGAGTTCAAAGGTCCTTTTTTAAAACCAAAACCCAAAATTTAATTCAATGAATTTGAATTCTTCAACATTCATATTAATCATTTTTCACAACTTGGAATCATTAACATAACTTTAAAATGTCTATATGTAAAAAAGTTCATAGTTTTCACCACTATTTGACATGGTTTTTGGCTCCTACTTCTATGCTCACACCCATAAACCAATAACAATAAGAAAAGATGGTTTGAGTGACCTTGGGACTTACTAATGTGATTCCAACAATTTCATTACAACATCCAATTCCAATTGATGTTTGCATTAACCTACACAACAATATAGAAGGCACATGAAATCATTGAATTGAATTGAATTTTTGAATTAAAATATATATAAAATTTAGTTCTTGAATCAAAATAAACATGGAATTGATTTTTTGATCAAAGCTTTACATTTTCCAATTGACTTTGCATTTCACTCATATGTTTCAAATCAAATTTCTTTGGCACTTGGGATAGATCTCAAGATTTGAATGCAATTGTTTTCCAAATGTTTTTTTGACCTTCAATGGTTGTAAACCTTTCTTCATGAAAATGACTTGATGTTTTCAACCTTGATCTTCTACATGTTGATTCTATATGAGGTTTGCTAAATGCTTCTATTGTAGCCTTTGATTCTAGAATCTATATAATGTTGTCCACATCTATCATCTTTCATCTAAAAAATATATTATGTAATTTAATGCAACAATAGACAACAAGGTCAAGGAAATTGCAACATCCAATTCTATTTTACCATGAAGTTCATGAAAGGTCTTTTTAAGAATCTGAAAAGCATTTTCTACCACCAACCTTCCCCTCTTTTGTTTTTGTTTGAATAGGCTTTTGGTCCCCTTCTCTACGAGGTGTCAAAATCCAATCTAGGAAGGGATACCCCTTGTCTCCAAATAGATAAAGAGGTATGCCATCTTGGCATCCTTTCTCTAGATTGAATCCATGATATTGTGTATTATTGTAAAGACTTGATCTTTTAAGAACTTTTGAATCATTCACACTCCTAGGGGGGGGCCCACAAACATGTTAACAAATTGTTTCTTGTCATCAATTATAGCTTGATAAACCAAATTGTAGCCCATTGTTTTATAATAATAGTAGTCCTCATTAAATGGGCTTACATGTCTTATAATTGAAAAGTGGGTACCATCCATTGCACGGTGAACATTTGGAAGATTACAATTTTTTTTGAATGCAAACGTGGAATGTCCACTTTGGATTTAGATGGCCAAGTAATCATCCTTTTAAAGATAATGTTGATAACTCAAGTAACCTTTCGAACAACAAGTGAAACTATAGATCTACCAACACCAAAAAGTTCACTACATACTAATAGATTAGTTCTTTGTGCCAATTTATAGAACACACATGGTCTCAACTAATTTGCAATGTCAAACAAAGTTCTTTTTTTCATTTGAAAATTATGTAACCAATGATCATCATCATATTTGATAACAAGGAAGATGGAAAACCATGTAGTGCTCCTAGGTTTGAGCAAGTGGCCAAGCTCAATAGTAAGAAATCCTAGGTTTTATACCATTGTGTGGTTGTGAAGAGAATTGTGGCATGAAAATGTTGTAAGTTTGTTGAAAAATTTGTAAAATAAAAGTTGTGATTTGGCACATTACACAAAGTTTGCAACATGTTGATGAAGAAGACAAACAAGCTTGTCACAAAAGTGTAAGCATCATTGTTGTTGATAATCATGTTTTAGCAAATGAAGAAGAAGATGTGTACCCCAACAACTTGTAGCACACATAATCAAAACAAAAAAATCAACACATTGAAGAAAAACAAGGTCTACAACAACATAAATGTTGGAAAACCTCACTTAAATATGTAAGAAATGACTAATAACAAAAATAAAGGTTGATATCCAACAATTTTCAATTTGCAACAAAAAGAAAAAAACCTTTTAACAAAAGAAATCACATATTGCAAAAAATTCCAAGGTTAGTCAATGAATTTCAATATGTTGAGAAAAAATAGAAAACTATAATAAAAAAAATTCACCTCGAACAAAAAAATTAAGGTCAATCTCCCACAAGCTTTAATTTGAAACAAAAAAATGAAAAATAAACGAGAGTTGTGAAAATAATGAAAGGAATGGGAGAAATAAAAAAAATAAGAAGACCAAAAAACAACAAAGATAAAGAAAAATGAGAAGAATGGGCGAAAATAAAAAAAAGTTTAAAAAATCAGATAACAAAAGAGACAGAGGAAAAAAACAACATATTATAAAATTATCATGGCACAAATGTGTGAACAACAAAGATGTACATTGCATGTGTAAAAGATGGAAAGTGTCCCATTATGGCCAAATGTGGATTTGACAACATTAAAAATTACACAACCTAACTTCTAATTCATGATGACAGGGCATATGTTAAAATAATTTTAGCCATTAGCGTTAATGTTAATTATTTTAAAGGATTTTAACACTAACCATATTAACTCGTAGAGTGAACATACCTTTATCCACATTTTTATGTAATGTTGTAATACCTTGACAACTTTGACACATGTTTGTTGAATAATTAATTAAATAAAAATTCTCATTCTAACAAATAAATTATTTTGGAAAGTTCAACATTCTATTTCACAAGAATTTTTATTTGAATTTTTGGGGGAAAATTTCAACATTTCTGAAAATAAAATAATTAGTGTTGAAGTTGTCAAGGCAATGCGGTAGCAGGGTTTGATATATTTTTCAAAAGTTTTTCGTGAAATTTTTTATCATTGTAAAAAATCATGGATTTTCTAACCCGTCACTATTGATAATCAAACAAATGTTGTGACATCACCCTAACAAGCACTCCCGTTAATTTTGAAGCAATTAAAAAAGAGTCACCTTAAGTGACAAGGTTGGTTCCTATTATTTCATTTGCATTGACTATTATAATGTTGCATTGTTTACATTCAAGGCTCTACATGCAACACAAATATAAAAATGAAAACTATGATTATGATAAGAACATAATATAAATGTAATATAAAAAAAAAATGGTAATTTAATGATCATTGTAGTGGTGCCAAAGTTAAGTTCATACAATCCAAGTTGTCATATTGCCTAAAACACACTAATAAAATATTAGAAATTTGGGTGTCTTGTAAATATATTGTGAAGTACCAAAAAGACCTCAATACAAAGGGTTTCAACTTTCAACCTTTAAGATGCATGCAACACATTTAACCAAACAACTACAGTGGCAATCTTGATATGCCTACCAAAATTTTGTCTTTACCAATGTTTGACCGGTTCAATCTACTAGGTTTTTTTTTGAAAGTTTCTTTGGGTATTGAGATTTCAGTTCTATAAAATTTTGCTAGAACTGAAACTAAAACTAGATTGTGCAACTAAGTTTTTGTTGGAATTAAAATTAGATCCAAAATTGGGCTATTATCATGGATGACATCCATAACTTACCACAATATAAGTCATTAGATATATACTAAAAATTTTATCAATTTTTTTTAAAATTACATATTTCAACTCATTGTTTCTAAATAAATTTCATCCATATGCATCCAATTTCATACATGGACATTCGCTTTCATCCACAAATGGAACCTTTTTTCATCATCATTCACCATGAAGTTTACTCCATTTTTCAACAAGTAGTTAAGAAAGTGCTAAAATAGTAACTCATTTTTGAAAGTGAAAAAACAAACCTTTTTTTGGAGTTTCCACCAGTTCTAAATACCAAACATGATTAATTACAAGTTTCACATACCAAATTTGTACCAAGCACTTAGCTCTACCACATGCAACTATTGGATCCAAGGACAAGATAAACAACAAAAATCATATGCCTTTTACTCATCCACAAAATGGGATTATCAAAACCAACTATTGGATTCCAAAATACACAATTAAAGTTCTTTGGCATATGGATGTTATTAGATGGTCAATCTACTCTGGACTTATCATTCCACATTAAGTTTTTAATTACGAAATAAGAATAGAAACAAAATTCCAATAAAAAATTGATGGTTGAAATCATGGCAAGGGAGACAAAAAAGAAGGACCAAAGAAAGGCCAAAAGACATAACCCGCAGGAATCCAAAAAAAAGGAAAGAACTAATCACTTTCATGGTAGAGAACTATTTCACCCACAACCTTTTTAATGTCACTTGCATGCAAATCATGAGATCTAATAATAATGAGAGGCTTAAAACAAGCATCATCCGCCAATACAATTTTCCTCTCTCTATAGCGAAGGCTAAAACACATTGAAAAACAATACTAACACATTGCCTAAAAAATTGAGTGTGAAAAAAAGAAAAAATTTAAATGACCTCTCAATCATCTATCATGAAAAAGACAAGCACACTCCATAATGAAACAATTCATATCACACCCAAATATGATCTGCACCTCCATGACCATTACAATAAAATGATGCCTTTCATGAAGCCCTCTATGCTTGTAGATCTTAACAATGATGCTAGATTTTGCAACTACACCAAATGATCAACTAATGACACTCAAAGCCACCATCTCTTGAGTTGAGTCAGAAACCATCATATCAACCAGTAAAATACTAGAGTTCAAAACATTACTAGTTACACTTGGTTTCACATGAGTTTCAAAGCCAAGAAGCTGCACTTGACAGTTTACCATTCCAATTCCTAACGACCAGGAAGGTTGAATTACTGATTTGATTATGGTCAGATACTTCAAAGTGTTGGTTCCCATTGTTCTTGCCGGTCTAGCACTTGGCAACTGTATCACTACCACTGAACTAGAGAAGACAACCCAAAGGGAAGAAAAATCACCTTTGCATCTAAAACAAAAAAATGTTATCTACATCACCACTTGTAGACTTTGGAACAAGTCATTTTTATAACTAGGAGCAACAAGACAGTCAAGCCAAATCTTACTGCAAGAAGGATCAAATACAGTCAATGCAAATCTCAATTGCAGAAAACTCCATGGCTCTAAAAGGTCAAGTGATCCCTGTTCTGCAAGCATTTTGGCTATACCCAACAGTATTAGATTTCAAAGGGAAACTTGTTGCCAGTGTGCAAGCCTCTCTTAAAGCACTTAGGGCCTGGAAGAGGGAGGTAAGTGAAAAACAGTTGCAGATCTGCTCATGTGATCAGTAACGTAAGTTGCTAGGCAATTCAGCCTAGGAAACCACACTTTCAAACACCACATTGATTCACAACCACAAGCTGTTCACTTCTCAAAGTCATCTCAATGAAGAATGTTGACACAACATCTCAGAAGTGGAGAATTGTTTTTGCTCAGTCTTTGACAGCAATAAACCAAAATTGTTGATTTCCACTGCCCCATTCTTCATACTGTAACGTAGACAGAGTGCAGCATGCAATACATACCATAAGCATGCACTCTTATGGTTGTGATGCCACCATCACAGTGATGGTCATGCTTAACAGCAGGACAGCAACTAACACTTAGCCCTGCAGCTCTGCCCAAGGAATCCATATATTTCAGTCCTGGCGGTAGTAATATCCATGAGGTACAATGCAGCACACTTCCAAGATTGTGCACAGATTAGCAGGCCTTTAAAAAGTTACAAGAGAGCACAGACTGGCCTCAATCTATTCATGCAGAAGGTGCACAAGACTTGCAACTTGATTGGTCTGCACAGCACATGAGGCCACCAGCTTGAGATGCTGTCAATGAGGTTAAGGATTGAGCCCCAAAGGAAGAGCTTGAAGTTGAACTTCCACTACTGGCAGGAGTTTCACTACTCTTTGGCTTTTCACATAAGGCTCTGGCTGAGCACAGAGCTGCCTTGCATTTGTTCACAGATGGGGCATGTGGTATGGCAGAGAAAGATGTCATTTCAAGCCCATCACAGACTGCACCTGAATTAGAATTGTTGCATGTCACTTGCAGACAACAATTTGTGCCTGCTTCTAGACTAGTGACAGTTTTGTTCACATGCAGGTTGTTCTCCTTTGAACTATCTCCTGCACAGCATTTTGGAGCTGCCCCACAACAAGAGAGATTGGAATTGGCAGGAGCTTTGCCACAGCCCTCGATGGAACATGGTTCCACATCAGTCTTCAACCCTGTGGCCTTGTCCGATTCACCCAAGCTATGAACTTGTGGATTGGTGCATCCGGATGAGCAAGCTGGTAAGCAGGATTCCTCCACATGGTGACCAGATGTATTGCCCCTCTCACTTGAGCAACTCTCTTTCACTCTCCGTCTGATTCCCTTCCCAAACACAGATTTCTCACAACAAGCAGCAACTGAACCTTCCTGCTCAGGGCCACTTGGAGCATGTAATCCATCCAGTGAACAGGGAGCATGATACCCAACCTGTCCCTGAACATCTTTTGAGTTGCAAGATGATGCAGTGACACAAACTGCACTCCTAGCCACTGTAGAGGAGCAACTTCTGGTTCCCTTTGCCTTGATCTCTAACCCTGATTTCACACAGCATCCAGCCTCAGAGGCACTCATTTCCTCCTGTTGATGACTTTGGTGGCCATGCCGATGTACTTTTACTCTTGGAGTAAGTGTGACTTGCTCACTCCTAGCACTAGAACAACAAGGTGCAGAAGTGTGCTTACTTTCCACAGTAGTCTTGTGACAACAAGAAGCCTGTGTTTCATCTTCATGCTTCTTTGGGTGATGATGATGGTGGTGATGGTGATGGTGGTGATGATGAAACCAGGGAAACTTTCCTGTGTGACTGTGTGGGACCACAGGGGTTTCTTCACACACTTCATCTAACTCACCCTCCAAACATTTGGTATCTTCTCCACTTTTTAAACAGCAAGCAAGACCAGATCTTGAATGCAGATGCTTCTTTGACACCATCTTCTGTTTTGAGCAGCAATGTGGAGTCTTCTTTCTCTCTTTCAATAGTCGCATGCTGTTGAAAATCACTACCAGACATGTTCCAACGTCTGCCACAACTGCTGCCCAAAGGGTTGCATATCCTGCTGCTGCAACTGCAATAATTGTCAACTTTGTAACAAAAGAAAGAGTCACATTCTGCCCAATCTTCCAGCGGCAGTTCTGCCCCAGCTGCACTGCAAGTGCCAATTTTCTGAGATCGTTTGTCATAAGTGCTACATCAGCCGTTTCCATTGCAACTGCTGATCCTGCCACCCCCATGGCAATCCCAACATCGGCAGCAGCCAATGCAGGTCCATCATTTATGCCATCACCTACCATTGCTGTGACACCAGTTGCCTTCAAGTTTCTCACAATATTGACCTTATCTTCTGGCAGCAACTGTGAATGGACCTCAATATCGCCAAGCTGGAAAAATGAATCCAATGACACAAATCATGAGGCAGTGTATAGGAAAAAATAGAAAAGAGTGATTTACCTGATAATTACTGCCAAAAAGATGTTTCAATTTCCATCAGATAAGTGTGGTAGAACTTCACAAAATCTGTAAGACAAATCAAAAAGCATAGCTTTACCTTCTTATGTGCATGTTCAGCAGTAGCAGAACTGTCACCGGTCAGCATGGCCACTCGAATTCCAAGTTTCTGTCAAGCAGAACAAGTATTCCATGAACAGATATCATCATAAAAAGTTCTCAATCTGTTCTTTGTCCCACATCTGTTATATGATAAAGTAATGACCAGTTTGAATCAGAGAACATCCATCAGTAAACCAGAAGATAAAGATCTCTCATCTCAACCAGGCTGGACATTGAATTGGTCATGAAGGGAAGATTGTGGAGGAAGGACAACCTGCAGGTCTTTTACTGCTTCTACTGCTTCCAATCGCAGCTGGTCACCAACACTGTAGATTCCAACTGCAATCTTGTCCACACCAATCCAGCCAACCATTGCTCCCTCACTATTCCACATCTCCACCAACCCTGAAACAACAGGACCACAAAATGTGCAGGACAAACAAAGATCAATTCAAGCAATGAGGATAGCATCACTAATCCAGAAAGAATAAGCTTGGGTACAAATCATATAAACTTTGCTTCCATCTGATAACATTTCTATATGATTCTCAAGAAAGGATAATCACTGCCAAAGATCACCACTAGAGAGGATCAATTCCTCCCTTCAAAAAGATATGCTATTGATTTCTTACATGATTCTGCTCAATACCACCTAGACATCCATATTGCAGCATTTTCTTCCCAGATGCATGTATGATAAAACTATCCAAGTGCTGTCAGATCACATGTCAGGGTAATGAAACTTTTCTTCATGATAGTCTCTCAACTAATTATTACCTATGTCCCATCCAAGCCGGGCAGCCATACGCGCATTTCCAATGTGGATGGTGCGCCCATTGACTATCCCTGAAACTCCTTCGCCTACAATAAGTTCAAACTCAGTTACATCATCTGAAGGTTCCACCCCATGAAGACGAGCATAGTTCACCAAAGCTGCTGCCAAAGGGTGACTTGCTTGATTCTCAACACTTGCAACCCTGACAAGCAAAAGAAATAGCATGGATCATGAGTACTCTCACCACCAGTCTTGTGAGCCAAACCAAATAAGCACTAGTAGGAGAACAAGTTGTTCACATTCAACAAATCATGACAGTACAAGTGATGAAGGAGGGGAAACATTTTTCCTTCTTGTGACTGCCTGCCAGCAGGCAAACCAATCCCTGCTTCAAGACATTCGTGGAAATTATTTGATACTCCTTGCAATGACAAGGCCAATTCAAGTGATATTCACATCAGAGTCAAACACATGTACAAGATTGCAGAAGAATCTGCACACTCACACTTTTAAAGGTAACTGCTCTGTCAGTTCCCAGCAAAACCAAAACAACCATGACATGAACTTAAGGGCATCACTGACGAACTGTCAGACCATCACCTTCACAAGATAAAGTAAAGATGCATACCAGTACAAAATTTGCTGAACACTGCAATTGGCATCAACTGACACTATGTCCAACACACGGAACTGCCCTTCAGACAAGGTGCCAGTCTTATCCAGAGCCACGACCTTCAGTTTACCCAGAACCTCCAAATAGCTTCCACCTTTTATTAGTAGCCCTAATCGGGCAGCCTGCGCAATACCACATGTGACAACCACTGGAGTGGAGATCACCAATGCGCAAGGGCATGCCACTATCAGCAAAACCAGAGCTAGGTAAATCCAATGCCGATGATTGTGCACTCCTGCTGCCCAGGGGATCACTCCTATTGCAAGGGCAGCTAGAACGATAGCTGAAACAAAAACACAATCCAATGTCAACATCAGATCCAGAGATGGGGTATGTGAATCAGGTCAAGAATTTGCAGAGCATTTTGGAAAGCATGAGATACTAGGAGCACCAATTCAACATACCAGGTGTGTAATACTTTGCTATCTTCTCCACAAGCATCTCTGTGCTTGAGCGTTGATTTTGTGCTTCCTCAACAAGCCTCACCATCCTTGACACAGCTGAATCTTCTGAAAGAGCTGTGGTGCTTACCGTCATGAACCCTGTAAATAAAATTGCCTTAGCACTGTACAACATTTCTGCAGCAAGGATCTCCCTTGCTACCACACCACAAAATCCACCACCACCACCTTTCCTACAGATTTCTGAAGGTCAACAGCAAATGTCATTGTACAAAACAACTCTTAAAGCTGTTTGATTCACACTGCTGGAAGCTGAAAAAAAATATAGAGTGTTTCTTTTACAGGGCCCCCATGCCTGGTACAATTCTGGAATGCACACCTGACATGTTCAATGTTCCTGCCCATACCGTTGCTCCCACCTCCTTCTCTACTGGCATAGATTCACCAGTTACACTGCTCTCATCCACTGAACTTTTCCCTGAGACAACTTCTCCATCAATAGGAATTATCTCTCCAGCCTTTACAGCAAGTAAGCTTCCAACCTTCACATCCTCCACACGCACTCTACAACCACCCTCTGAAAGAACAGCAGTCTGGGGAGCAAGGTCCACTACAGAAGCTAATGCAGCCCGAGCCTGCCAAATAACAGGTGAAATTGCATGAAGACACTCTGATACTCCCTGATCTGGATTTTTGGCTCACTTTTCATTTCAGCAGGCAATCCATATTCTTCTTCATGATACATATGGCCCTCATATACTTCTTCAGAAGCCTTACAAAATAGATCTTGTGGCTGGCAAAAAAAGAAAACCTAATAAAAATTTATTCTAGTCTGTGTGGCCTTCCATAGACCTGATACTGACCTTATCACCAGATCTTGACTCTAGCCAATCTGCCAAGGTGAACAGAAAAACAATTGATCCAGCCTCCAGATAGTCTCCCAATCCAATTGCACCACCCACTGCATACCTTATGAAGGAATCAGTTTCATGAGCAGTTTAGCAAGGCTACTCAGAAAATTTTAGAATAACACTGAAGAGCAAATGCAGGAACAGAACACCTGGAACACATAAATTTCCCTCTAAACTTAACTGGTTCAAAGACGAGCAGCTTTTAGAAAATAAGCAGACTCAAATTAGCCTAATACAGTTGACAAGCAGAGAATAGACTTGCCTGCAATTAACATAAGGATGTTGATGTCTAGGACATATCTTCGTAAACTGGCCACACCCCTTACAATTAGGGGTGGAATCCCAACAGCAACAGATCCAATAGCCACCCAATGCAGAGGGTGCCAGAGGTACTGAAAGAAGGCCAAAGCTAGAAGTACACCAGAAGCAATGGTCCATGGGCTGGGCCATTTTCGACCAGCTTTCCATTCACCTCTATGGTGAATACTGGCATCCAGGTTTGCTTCATTCAAAACTTTCACTGTCCACAAAGGGACCCATGGGATTTGTCAACACCCTTCCCAGCATTTGAGTGAACTATATACTAGAATATTCTCATGAAATGAAAACAACTAGGTTGAGATGTCCATAACACAACACAATTCATACCAAGTGCTGAATGTCAGTTGAGATGTCCATTTTCTGAAATGCTACCCTACTGCCTCATAGAAGATGTTTTACCATTCAACCAAAGCTGTACTCCCTCCTCTACCATCATATGCAGCAAATTCATGAATTTCAATTTGCCACTCATGAACTTGCCTTCAAGTATAGTAAGCACAGGATAATGAAGGCATCACATACCTAGTTGCCCATCTGTGACCCATAACTTGTCATGAAGCACAGTCACAGTTTTGGCAGTAACATTTACTGATACTTCTTCAACACCAGGTATAGGCTCCAACATCCTCTTGATCAAGATGACCTCACTTGGACAGCAGATTCCCATCACATCAAAGGTCGTCTTGCCTAATCCAGACCCTTTGAAATTTTCAGGGACAGCCACCTTCACCATGTCTTCCTGAACTACATTCCTTCCAATGCTCAGGGATGGCAAAAATGTATGATCCCCGTCCAGCTGCAGCTTCACACCTTTGACAATTTCTGGGCCATCTATTGTCAGGACATTATCTGTTTGAGGTAAGCTCTCATAACCCTTCCTCCTTGGACTTTCATAACTGAACAGGTCAACAAACTGCCTGGGTTGCTGTTGCAGTTTACCAAGTGGTTTTCCAACTTTCACCAGACGACCATGTTCAATGAAACCTGATATGCCACCTCCAGTCCCCTCTGCATGGCTCAACAAAAAAGAGCCATCATTAAGAGGAACAAGACAATCAAAATGATCACCATGTGCAATCTGGTCATGAGCACAACCATCCATATGGTCATGACCAGATTCTTCGTGTGATGAAACAAGGTTGCAGATCCCTGTCAAATCTCGGAACATTGGCAATGTGCACCCTGCTTCCTCCATGCACTGCAGACCAATTACAAAACAAATTGATTTATTTGTGTTACTCTTCGACAATCTTGGACTCTGCACTAGAAGACCTTCTGCATAGAAAGGGTTGTCAAAGATAAACAATAAAATCAAAATCCAAGTCACATATCACTGACCCAAATGACCTTCAGATAACATTGAACTGGCATATCAAGATGCATGTTGGCAACCGAGAGACATCATGTAAAAGGAACCAGCACATAAATGATAGAACCAACCAAGTACTGATCTAGAAACAAACTCTGGTATAGTCTAGTCCTAACATTCATTCCCAGGCAAAATGTTGCTGGTCCAAAAAATTGAACTAGCTTGATGCAGATGCAAGAATAAGACCGAAGAGAAGAATAGGAACCTCGAACAGTTTACAACAGCCTGAAAATTTTGCTGACCTGCTCAAGCAGAACATCTTCAATGATCTCACCATGGTGCACATGTGCATGCACATGGCCCGACTCCTGAAGGCAGCATGCGTCGGATGTGGGGTCCCATGTCTGCTGATGGTTTGTGAAGCACAGCTGTGCCTCATCTGTGACCATGGTAGAGAACTTTGGTGGCACTGAGACATATGCAAAACGTCCATTCTCCAACACCAGGAAGTGATCCCCCTCGCTATGGTTCTGCATGCCGTCCATTCCAAAAGCTTGACTACAACCCTGATGACGCACTCACTCAGTACCTGACTCCTTCAAATGTTATCTGAAACAACATGCAATGTCATGATCTGGAAGCACTCCTCGCTATCATATCTCATCTGGAACTACTCCCTTCTTGATACCAAACTCTCAAACAATCTGCCGCTGACATGCTACCCCTCATATTCCACCATCTTACACATTACAGAACCAAAAGAACACGCAATAAAAAACAGAAAGAAAAACAAACAGTGAATATTTTTTGTAAGTAATCCTCCTTCACAAAGAAACCAAATTCTCTCAATAATCACACAACAGCAATCTCAGCAAATTACTTGTTATTCGCAGAAAGCTAGTGGACTCTCTCCTCCATCTCGCACCAACCCTATCTCATCAAACCCTAAGTCACACACGCACCCAGTGAAAAGCAAAAACACTTAATAGTTCAGTGTACTGTCCATACAAAACCCGCCAACGCCGCAACATTTATGCAAGAAAAGAAAATGTGATGAAATTCCGCGAATTCGAAGCCAACAACAAGAACGAGGACAAACAAGAGTTTTAAAAAAAAAAGGAGAGACACAGAGAGAGAATGAAAACAAAGACAGACAGAGGAAAAGAGAGAAAAGACTTGTTCCGTTTCTGAGAATGAAAATGAACAGTACGAACTAAAAACCGTGCATTTCTTGATGACGTGTGGCGACAAAACTGGCGTGTCCGGCATGGCGTGTGCGAACGAACTTGGAAGAAGCGTGGGACCGGCCTGGGGGTGGTGGGGGCCAGAAGTAAAGCAGAAAGAAAGCTGTCAAAGGACAGAGAAAAACTGTCAGAATTGTCGGTACTCAATTATAGTCAAATCGTATTACAAACGAAAAGAAATCTGATAAGAACGACACAACAACGATAAACAACGAGAAGCAGGAGACGAACTACAAGCAGGAGATCTGGATATCCTTTGATTACGCACACGAGATCCTTGACAGGAGAAAGAGGTACCACCAGCGTGAGAGAGAGAGAGAGAGAGAAAGGAGGTACGTTGGGGTTTGCTCGATCAGAGCAAGAAGAGCGTTTTTAGGGCATAATTGATGAACCGTTCCTCATTAAAAAGTAGGTACCAATTGGGTACTTATACAATTAGATACGTGAACAAACTGGTGGCCTCAAGTTGAATGATAACTCCAATTTCGGTTACCAGTTTGAATGCTTGTGTGACCAACTCAATATCAAATTGTTCTTTGGAGTGTTTCTTTGCTTTTTCTTTTCTTTTTTTGATTGAGGTTGCAAAATTTGAATAATGAGTGCTTCTAACACCCAGATGGGTTGTTACGAATCAAAATTGTAAATAAATAATAATGTGCCAATATGGGTAGAAGAATGGGTAAATATGAATGAAAAAAAATTCAATCTATGAGCCTCTTAAGATTTTTGACTAAGGGCATGAGGGCCTAAGCTTCAATAAACATGAATAATTTGGTTGATTATTTTGAGATAAATATAGTTGAAAGTGAACTATGTGAACTTGTTAGATTTAAGGAAAAGGATTTTAACTCATTGAATTATTTCTTCATAAAAAGGATAATAGTTTTAGAAAGACAACATGTGATATAACTTGTAATCGATGAATGCGAATGTTTAATAAATGTAAAGGAATGAGGATTATATATAT
>Ga0116230_10003098_pt1 | contig 16142 bp, 7 predicted proteins | sample S1TSphfallax_3_FD_88678 | JGI IMG/M metagenome (GOLD analysis project Ga0116230, IMG submission 88678) | Host-associated microbial communities from peat moss isolated from Minnesota, USA - S1T2_Fd - Sphagnum fallax MG | ecosystem: Host-associated > Plants > Peat moss > Unclassified | place: USA... | reverse complement strand
GTTTGTTTTGATGCAGATTCATGCTTGATCTACTAAATCTTCTTCCTAGTTTAATCCCTGGGCTCCCAACTCGACCCTCTACCCCTTTCTAGAATTGGAAGCCGGGAGCGTGCCTCCAAGTCTCAACTTTCCGCAACTTGACTTTGTGAAATCCTCAAGTGGGTTTCACCCCGTGACTTGGGAGCGCGTCAGAGGTGGGGCCAAGTTGGCCCCCTTTTGTAAAAGAGTAAAAAGTTTATTTGTGAAGCTTTTACGAAAGGAGGTGTTGAAAAAGTTGTTGAGAAGCTTCACCGCCCAAAACGTAGAATAAAAACTAAAACATAAACCTAACTAAACACCCTAATAATTGAAAATTGATGTTTTTTTTAATACCCTGGAAGCTTACCACCTTTAGCCTCCAGGTGATACCCTTTAAGGTTTTCAAAAAACCAATTCTCATTTGGGAGAAAACCAACAAGTAGGTTATTATAAAGGTTATCATGTTCTTTAAAAACATATGGTCCTCATTATGAAAATCGGACTAAAAACCTTAAAGGATTTCACCAAAAAAATGACAACTACCCAACACTAATTGAAACCCATTTATAATCTTTCAATTCCCTTGCGTTCCATAACTTCACTTCATTAATGGAAATCAAACATGAAGACATTGTGATGAAATGAATCATGAATCAAGCCACAAGGAGAAACCATTTGTCTTTTGAATATTTAGTGCAATGCATATGGGTTATGTTTAATATATGAACATTGATGTGATGTTTTGGGTGAATATACATGTGGTTTTTTACATGATTTTTTTTATGAAACAATCATGTTATATTGTGTTTTTGGCCTTTGTGGATGAATTGGAAGCAACATTCCTTACACAAATTATGATGGATGCTCTTGTGTTAGTTTATCATTAATATTATAAACTTCAAGAAAACATTGAAATATCTTTCTCCAAACACTTGGATTTGTAATCCAACCATTTTAAATTCACCATGAAGAACTTGATGCAATAGTTGAATTGAAAGAACTGCACGACTTAAACCTTGTCATTAAGTTGTGGCAAAATCTAATTTAATTCCAAATTTTCACTTTCAAAATTTTGGAATATATCAAGGTAGTAGAAATAAATGTTGCCCAAATGATTAGAAACACTTGGAAAATGAAAGGTGTTATTGACACCAACCTTCATGAAAGTTAGTTGCACAATGGGTTTATTGATCACCTAGATTTTTAATATGCACATATTAGAGTTTTATTTAAAGTCATGCCATGTTGAGCTTGACTTTCACCTCTCATTTGGTGCTTCATCTTCTTTTGGCTATTGTCAACAAATCTTGTGATAAAGGATCTAATTTTCAAAACCCAACATTAACTTCCTTTTAACAAATTGTTTTTATCCCATGGGCTACCCACCTATAATCTACATTATAGGTGTTATATTTGAGTTGAAAAAAAAGTTAAGGTGGTTATGGGGGTTATAGATTAGGGATTAAAGGGTTATGGTCATATAGATTATTGGATTATATTAGGTTATATGGTTGTATGGCTATATGGTGTTTTGGCTATGAACTAATGGGGGCTATAGGCTATGGGTTTTTAAAAAGTAGTTTTTGGTTTTATAACTTAATTTAGGGATTTGTGAGGTTTTTATACAATTTAAGTTTAGCTTTAGCTTTTGGGGTTTAAGACTCAACATTTTAGGTTTTTGTTTTAAAGATTTAAAATTTGAAGTTTAGGTCTTGAAATTTGAAGGTTTGTGTTTGGTATTTTAAAGTTTTAACTTATAGGTTTAACTTTTGGGGTTTAAGATTTGAAATTTTAGGGTTTATTTTTAAATTATTTTGTTCAAGGTTTGAAGTTGGGGTTTAGGCTATGAAATTAAAGTAAAGGTTTTAGGGTTTGAATTTCAAGGTTTTAGATTGAAGGTTTTAAAGATATGAATTTGACAATTTTTAGTTTGAAACTCAAGGTTTAGACTTTGGGTTCAACATTTGAATGTTAAGATTTAGGGTTTGAAATTAAACATTTAAGGTCTATATTTAGGGTTCAAGTCTAAAAATTAGGGCTTAATGTCTAAAGTTTAACATTTGTGGACCTAAAAAGAAATGAAAACAATCTAAAAAAGGGTTAGATTACACAAGGCCAATGTTTTCACATTAAATTACTTGTTATAACTCTAGATATTCTTAACCTTGTTACAAACTCTTCCTTTAAAATCACTTTTAAGTTTCTAACCATTTTCAAATTGTTAATTTATACTTTGTTCTTCCTTTCACAATTAATCTCCATTTTGCCTATTGAGAAGGCATCATGGAAATCAAATGTGAAGGAAAATTGGTTTGCCATGGTTGCCATGTTCTTAAAGTTCATTATCATTATCTTCCCCTTGGTTAGTTTTGCATTAAGGGATTGCATCTTGGTGAATGTGGTCATAGGCATGGAATATGTGGAAGTTGCACCAATGAATAGTCCATCCAAAAGGATGTCATTAAATGGTGGGGTACATCACAAACTTTCAATATCACAAAATTTCAATAAAATCATGCAAAAATTATTTAAAAATATGTCCATGAAAAATCTATGGGTTTCAAAATGTAAAAAATGGCACAAAAATTATAATTATATATATTTTATATGAATGATGTGTCTTTTATACTTATGATATCTTGATGTGAAATACACATGATTTACATTTTAACTATATTATTGTGGTGTAATTTTACATAGAATTATGCAAATTCACATTCACATATGTCATTCAAAAACAATGTCTCATTTGTTTGAATATTTAAAACATTGAATACATACAAATATTGTTCAAATTAATCGTAACACGAAATTCACGTAATTTTTTTACAAAACCATGAAAATTGAATTTCGCACAAAATTTGGATGAACCTATGAAGCTTAGTAAATTTGTGATGTAGGGCTAAGAAACGGGGTTAAAGGCTACTAGTGTGCCATTAAGGAAATTTTGTTGCATTTTGAAACCATTTCAATTTACATGTGCATTTGGGGCTTTCAAATTTTATAAACTTTCATTGCACTATAATGTCACCCATTATGAACCCTTCTCATTATAATTGCTTATCTTCAATTCTCTTAAAATCTTCATGTACAATCCTTCAAGGTCTCCTTGTCAAATGGGGTATCATGGCATCATGGCATGCTTTCAAGTAATCTTGGTGGATGCATTTCCACACACATTAGGGATTAGTTGAATCACATTTTTTTGTTAATGTTATAGGTAGAAAAATGAAATATATATATAATAGTAGGGTAAAAATCAGCTCATGTTCCTTCTAGGTGGGTGAACAATCTAACATTATGTGACTTATGTTTCATTATGATAAGGATAACCATAGTCAAAGGATGAACACTACATGTTGTTGATGTAACACAATGAGAGGAAGAGTCAATGTTAAATCAACACCAAAAGAATGAAACAAATATAGAGGAGGGGATGTGGCTATGCGTCACACTCCTCTTGTCAATGTTGTCATTGTTTTGTGATGAAGCCAAAAAACAAAAGAAAACACATTGAAGGTGTGAGTTGTTATATATATATATAATAAAAATAAAAGGAGGCATTTTCATCACTATCATAATCTTTTTTTTTTTGTTATTGAAAACAAAAGCTCCTAGCTCCTCCTACACCTTTTCCACTTGCAACTTACATAAGAAACAAAAGCAAAACAAAAAAGGGTTAAGGTCAAGACAATGATCTTGTTGTTATTAATGTATAAGAAAGGAAAACACAAAGAAAAGTTCAAAAAAGGGAAAGGACAAAGAAACCCTTTTGAGCAAGATATGAGAAGGGAAGGAGACATGTAAAGAACAATTGGACATGAAATTGGTTTCTTGTCGATTGTGTTGAAAAAAATACATTTCACCCTCATTGGGGCATAATGTAATTTATCTAATGTTGTTTGTGGCATTACAACCTATGAATCCCCCAAACCCGGCCTTGTCTAACCATGTTTCTAAGATTTTACAAAAAACTTTATTTGTTAAAAAAACATTAACGTTAAAAATATTTCCTTTATAATGAAGTTATTTTTTCTTGGAAGATGGCTAGGAAAGTATATGCTTATAATGCATGCATGACAATGTTTAATTAAATATGGTGATTAGTTTTTGCAAAATACATTTGATGGTTGTTGTGTTTTTCAAACTTTCTATGTTTTAGGTAGCACGTTAAAACTTCAAAGTAGCAAGCTAAATACTACAATTATGAATTTGTTTAAACTTCGTGGCATTTGTATTTTGCCTAACGAGTGGGGTTAGGACTTGTCAACTAGGTGAGTGCCAAAAGTTATTAGATTATTATTATTTACATGCATGTTAATGTGTTTGCAAAGAGCAATGTCTATGAGGGTTGGGTTCAATTCCCCTAAGTGTCCAATGAGGAATATTGATAAAAGATTGATATAATTAATTGAATGACAAACTCCAAGTAGTTAGTACATATGCACCCACCAAAATTGGTTGTAACTAGTTATAATCACATGTTAAAAAAATTTGAAAACCCAGTTTAATATTTCAAATTCATTGTCTAATTGGAATTTTCACATCACTAAACAAGGGTCATCACTTGTGCTATTGCCCCATAGGTTGTCTTGCCACCTATGTCATCCCAATTTTTTGGGGAAAAAAAACCATTCATTATTGTTATATCTCTACCTATAGTTGGAATATTTGGGATAATGGAGTTTGTGTGATAAGATGCTTGTGTGTAGACTTGAATGGTGTGCATGGGATATGAGACTAAGAGGGTGAAAGGTAACTTGATTTGTGTTGTCATTATCAACATGATATTGATTATAGTAGTTTGACTTTAATTTCAATTTTAGATTTTGACCTTAGATGTATGTTTGTCAATTTGAAGAAGAATTTTTATTTTCATTTTGTTTTGAAATTATTATTTTTCCAATTGTTTCTCACAAAACATGTTTTGCAAAATAGCAAAAATTCACCCCAAAAACAAACCAAAACAATAAAATATGTGTGGAAGAGGTGGGAATTTTGTTTTAATTTGGAACCATTTTTTCTTTTATTATGGTTTGGGATCTCCACATGCATAATATGTTTTGGCTCCTTGGCTCCTATGTTAGACAATGGAATAATTTGTTAATTATGAAAGCATGTGGAACCATGTATCCAACTTGTTAATCTTTCATTGATTTAATTTTATTTATTTTTTGCATTTAACCTCTTTTGCCACATTACATCATTGTTTTGTTGTCATTTATAAACAACCCTTCTTCATGCATTGGCATTGGTCCAAGCCTTTCTCCATCAACTTATTTGAACTTTCATAATGTTCTCACTATTGATGCCCCTACTTTTTAATGTCATATGATTTTTAGGTCACAATTTAAAGTTATAATCATTTACATCTTCCTAGGCCACCATTATATTTTTCCATTTTTTCTATTTTCAATGCCCCAATTCCTTTCATGTATAATGTTGGGAAAACGCCCCTAATTACTTATATTGATAGATGAATTACAATCCTTTACATAGACATGATTGGAAATATCAATATTAACAATAATTGTTTTGAATTAATATTTTACATCGATTAGCAAGGATTTAAAAGTCTTCCCTTGGTAGGACCAATAGGACATCAATGTTGGACTAGTTGAAAGGGAGTTCAAATGCAAAGAAAACTAAATTCAAGTTTTGCATTAAATTTTTTCAAATCTCTAACTTAATGAAGAGGCATATGATAAACCTATTTGAAGTAAAGGCATTTGGTGTTGAATATACTTAAAATAGTGGCATAAGTACCATAAGTTTATCCAATGGATTCCCGAAGATAAATGTGATATCTTTGATATATGTCAATGCTTGAAATTGAAATTTTTGAAATGTGCCAAAACATTTTTTGGGGTATTTTCTCCCTTAAAAGCTTATTATTAATATTAATTTGTGATTATGTCATTGTTATATTATCATTTGTATTATATGTGTAGCACATTTTAACCTTCAAAATGCATTGTAACTTTGGCAAATTTATTATTCAAATAAGTGCATTTCAACATTGATCATTAATGTGCTATGAACAAGTTCTTAAATATCCATACTAAACATCATTTTTGTCAAGTTGATATTTGAACAAACAACTATTTATTAAACTTTCAAACCCTTTGTCCAATTCCTTTCCAATATCATCCACATCTATTCTAGAAACAAAGTGCACAAATAATGTGCTAAAACCTTGTTTGTAAATAGTTCTTACAAATTGAATTACTAGTTCTTTCAAGATAACTAAGATAAAAAATCTAAACCACCAAATCCAACAATTCCATTAGCTTGAAAAAAAATAATTCAAGCCTATAAACAAGTGTATTCTTTTAAACATTGAAAATAATTGTCCATTTCTACCATTTTCATTGATCATCTAAATTTTCACAAACCTACCAAACCTTATTACAAGTTTAACTATCAGTTCACTCAAAATAACAAAGAAAAATAATTAAAACCACCATTTTCATTGATTTTGGTGCTTGCAATCTAGAATGTCCATTTTTAAATGCCATCATGTCATTGTTTTGGCACCTTTTTGGAATTAAAGGTCTCCATGTCAAATATTTCCTTAATTTTATGATATTTATACAAAAAATGGATTCATTTGAAACAAAAGTTTTACATCACATGAGGGTCTTTTAATCCTAGACAAATTGTAGCGTCAAAGTTTTTATAAAAATTAGAAATGAATTCATCATAACCATGGTTTTTAAATAAATAACACCATTTTCCCCCCAAAACTCATAAATGTGATTTGTAATTTAAAATGAAATCCTCTAAACTATTTCAACATCATATAAAAGTTTTATGGATTTTTAATGACAAAAAAACAACTGGAAATGGAAAAGTCCTTCATGTCATGATTTTGGAGATTTATAAAAAAAATCATAAAGATTGTAGGCTAGGCCATATTACATGGTAAAAAGTCATTTTTTTTGGAAAAGAGGAGTATTTTTATAATTTTAAAAAAATCACGATTTTTTATTTATTATGGACTCAAAATTGGTCCATTTTAACTTGTAAATTACCCTTTTGTAAAAATTAAATTCCATTCAAATGAAAATATTGAATGACATTGCATGAAACTTGAATTATATAAAAAATCTTAAATTAAAGTTCTTGAACTTAATTGAATTCAAATTCCTAAATTAATTCAAATCTCATTGATTTGAATTCAAAATTTTAAATGTCATTTAAATTCCAAAATCAAATTCAAATCTTATCGTCTTGAATTCAAATTCAATTCAATAGTATAAAAGTGCAGTGTAATTCACTAGCTTAAATCATTATGAGACCTTAAAAATGAAATAAGTTCACTACATTTTAATGATTTCACCCTGGTTAAAGTTGTTTCATTATAATATCACTATGTAAACATCATGTTTCATTATTAATTGACATAATTCACTATTATAATTTACCATGGTAAATAGGTTTATTATTATTATATTGTTTTAAATACCCTATGCTAATTTATGATATACCCTATATTATTATAGGCTATTTTAGTTATTTAAACCTATATCCTAAGTTATTATGAACTATTATAGATTATTCTACTTTAAGGTATCCTACCTAACTTATTATAGGTTTTTTACTTTAAGTTATTTTTAATTAAATTATTCAATTAAATTAAATATATACTCTAGGTTATTTTTATTTTAAGTTAATATATGTTATTTCAATTTACATTTTACATTATTCAAGGTCATTATATTTTATGTTATTATAAGTTATTTTATCTTAAGTACAATAATTTAAAATAATCTAAAATATATATAATGACATGAAGTAAATTAACCTAGAATATCCAACAATAATTTATAATATAATAACCACCAATATAATATCCACTAATAGCTATTAATAACCATTAATAAAATAACCATTAATATCCATTAATAGAATAATCATCAATAGCCACCAATAAAAAACCACCAATGGCTTATAATATAATAAAAAATAATAGTCACCAATAGAATATCCACCAATAACAACCAATAGAATAGCCACAATAGTCATTAATAAAATAACCACTAATAGCCATTAATAGAATAACCATTAATAGCCATCAATAAGATAACCAGTAATGGTTTACAATAAAAGAACTTACAATAAAATAACCAATAATATTTACTAATAAAATATCCACCAATAGCCTATGGTAATTTAGCCATTAATAACCACTAATAATGACGCCCCCTCAAGCTCTTTAATGGATTCAACTACGAGTCCAAAGGTGACGACAACAAAAAGAAAAGGAATTGCGACGTGCTCCTTGGCTCGAAACACTTCAAGGGTACAAGGGTGTGTTGAAACTCCAGAATGGGGACTAAGAATATTGACAAGCAAGTCAATTACTTACATGGACTTACACAAATCAAACAACAAGTTGGTTAGTGCATAGTTATAACACCTTTGGTGCACAGACGAACCACGAGCAACCACGGACTCACAAAACTCACCATAACTCGGACTTCATGCAAGCCACCACCTTCCCCCTTATAGAATTTTTTGTGTCTAGCCACAGGACCAACACCCAAATGTCATTTTGTCTCAAGACTTCCAAGTGAGAGTCCTGAACTCCCTAAAATCGAGACTCCTACAACTTTGGAAGCCCATACCTTTGTGTGCAAACCTCTAATTAAAGTGAGGTCTAAAGAAAATTTTTAGTCCTCGTTGAGAGCTTTTCAATGGTATGTGTCATGCCACTTCCACACAAGGAATTCGAAGAGATTTTTGACTTTTGGTGGTCGGAAGTCAAATTGATAATTTGACTGTTGACCCTTCTTTTGGTCGTAACTTGTGTTTTAAGTACCCAAATGGGTCATGCGAGCCCATTTTAGACATTTACATTCCAAGAATTATCCAATGATATAAAACATTTTTCAATCTAATGGGTTTTAACCTCTACAATTGTTTTCTAAAAATTCGAAAGTTCTAATTCATGACTCCCAACTCTCAAAGTGGGAGCTCATTTGGGAGTGTGGAGGTTCATTCCCTCACATTCTCCCACACTCTTAAAAGCATGAAATGTGATTCTTGGGCTTCACTATTGGCCTGCACCTTTAAAAGCCTTTGTTTTGGTCATGAGCCCAAGGCTAAGGTTATGACAAATAGCCATTAATAACCTATGATAATTTAACTTAAAATAATTACCAATATAGTAAATATTAATATCCATTAATATAATAGACACCAATAGCCACGAGTAAAATAAGGACTAATAACCATCAATAGAATAACCAATAATAACCACCAATAATATATAATAGGCATCAATATAATATATAAGCACCAATAACCACTAATAAAAGAACCAATAATAACCACTAAACCAATAATCACAAATAGCCCATGGTAAGATAACCTAGAATAACTAATAATAACATAAGGTGAAATATTATTTAGTAACCAAAACTAACCAACAATAACCTCACATAGCCGAAAATAACCTAAGATGAAATAATTTAAAATAGCCAATTTTTTTTATAATAGCTGTAAATAATTTAAAATGAAATAGCTTATAATAGCCAGAAATAACTTATAATAATAAAAAATAACCTTAGGTGAAATAGCCAAAAGTAACATAAAATAGTCAAGAATAACTTAAAATAATAAAAAATAACCTAGGGTGAAATAACTAAAAATAACTTAACATATGTATTGTTATTATATTGGCAAACATTTTATCCATTTATTTATTTATATTTGTTTCGAATGAATGATCATTGAAATGTTATTGAATTGTGATATTCAAAAAACAAATTGTTCGAATGATTTTACATTTTCAAAAATAAATAAATGTAATTATGTACATTATTAAAAAAATAAATTAAATTTTAATCATTTCATTTTGACAAATTTCGATAAAATATGAATTTTCAAATTTTATGTTTTGTAATGTTTTAAATGAAGTATTTATATAATACAATGTAATAGATTATCACAACAAGTGTGGTGGTTCAATGGTGGAGGTGTTTGTTTCCATCTTAAATGTCAAAACATCAAACCTTACAAATGGTGTGTTTGTGATCAATAGTGATAAGTTGACTAAATATTTTCCTATGTAATTCACCAGAGTAGGTGTGTACTTAGGTTGATTACATGGCCTATATAACTATTCTAGGTTTTTAACCTAACACAGGTAATGAAACATGTCAATGATTCATAAGTTAAAAATCATGAAATTATCAATAATATTAGATATTACATTAAATATTAAATAATTTAAATTTAATTGATTTCTATGCTACATAGTTAATTAACTAGCAAGTGTAATGGCTTGGTAAATTTGTATTTCACTTGAAAGTAACCTTGTTTCACTAGATATTAATGAATCAATTCATTGTCCATAACAACTGGTCCATGTTCATTGGGAGGTTGACTAGATTCACCATGGTAAAAAAATGTTCAAATTCACTCAAAATTTAGTGAAACCCAAAGTGAACTAAGATGCATTTTGGTATATTGATTCAATTCAAGAAAAATGGGATGCAAATGGGTACAAAAGGTATTGAAAATATGTTCATAACAATGATGTTTAAAAAAAACATATTTAAAAAGACATGACCTTTCCATTCCTATTTATCTATAATTAATTAAGTAGTTCCAATTTGGAATTGTCATGCAAAAGGACAAGAAGTATGGGACTTAAAGTTGTTTTACCTAAACTAACTTCAACGAATTATTGTCATTGGAATTTTCATGGAATTTTCAGGATTATAGTTGAAAAGTCAATGGTAATGTTAAAATTATGGCCAATTAATCTTCTATAATGATTGAATCCTTTTACCTTTAGATATTTTGAACATTTATTGAAAGAAAAAATGCAGTTGTCATAAGAAAAAACAAGATTAAGAGGGGGTGGGAGGGGATCACCTTCCATGAATGTGAAAAACCTTGCAATAGGTTTCCACATTCTAAAAACAATGTGTACCATTGTATGTGAAAATTTTGGAAAAAAGGTATGTTTGGCGAGTATTGAACAATCTTGTTGTTATTTTAAGTTTTCACCATTTTTTTCCCTTCACTCTTCCTTACTTTTTGCTTTCCAACATTGACTTCGATTTAACACACATAATGGTAATGTGTAATGGAGTTTGATTGATAATAAAAATATAATAATAATAACATAAGAAACAACACTAAAATTAATATTTCCAAAGGTAAACCACCAAGGACCCTAAAAAATATTGTAATATTATTTTGAGTGCAAAGTACCTTGTCAAAACTCAAACCTCAAGGTGTTTTTAAACTTTGGTCTAGGGTATATAAAAAGTATGTATGATCATTTAAGTAAAAATATATTATCATAACAAATCATATTTCACCTTTAAAGTTGTTGTGATTATCTTTGTAATCTCAACCAAACTCCACCACACATTACCATTGTGTGTGGTGAATCAAAATCAATGTTTAAAAGTGGTAAGAAAAAGAAAAATGAAAGAAAAAAAAGATGGTGAAAACTCACAATATGGATAAAATTGTTCAATACATACCACACATATTATCCAAGTGGTTTTCCATCTTTTCTCACATACATTCAATGGTACCTACTCTTCTAAAAATATGGATACATATTTGAGTTTTCTATTAATTAATTGGGGGGGTGAATGTCAAACTTATATAATAAAAGATGACGAGTTTTCCTAATTGACTAATGACAAAAATTGCATTGAAATTTTGGATAATTTAAAAAGAACTATCCCTTACCAAATTTTTTAATCATATGCATTTTTATGTACATATGAAAATTAACAATTAAATACAAAGTCTTTTACATGTGTGAAGAGTGGAACATACCCCATTATCTTAAAGGCACCACTTGAATCGTAACAAATCAAGCCTCAATGTATAGACATTCCTTGTCTTTTTTCTTGGGTTAGTTGTTTTCATGGATGGAAGAATTTTATGCAAACAAATAGTGTAAAGAAGAAAACTAAAAGGAGAAAAAGTGGCAAAAAGGTAGAGAAAAAAGATGGCCAAAGAATTGGAGGCTTGTGTACACAAACAATATAAGGAAGAAAACTAAAGGGAGAAGGAAATTGCAAAAAGTTGGATGGTCAAAGAGCAAGTCATGGCCTCACGAAAAGAGAGGCCAAACATAAAATTGCACATTTTTCGTGCTTTTAAATAAATGAGTTTCAACATATTTCATCTCCATGAAGTGGCTACTCAGTATCCCTTTTCCAAAAAACAAACAAACAATCCCCATCAACCCCTCCTCAAAAAGAAAAAACTTGTGTTCACCACATGCATGTTGAAACTTGCATATAAATATATTTGTAACCTTGTTTGTCACCATTTTTGACTTGGGCTAATACCCCTTCATGGAATGTGGGTACCTATTTTGCCTTCAAATACATAAAGGAAAAAAAAAACCCCTCCCAACATTTGGTATGATCAAGGTTTATTTTTTATGGGTATCATGTTAACTAAAACCGAATGGTCTTCTTGGTAAAAGAAACACCATTTGTTCTTCATGCAAAATATGAAAACACTTGTGGTTTTTCATAAACACAAGTTATTTCCAAAGTATAGAATTGGGTGAAAGCATGAATAAGGGGACTATTTGGACTATCACATTTGTAATTATTATGGATTACATGCAAATGTAAAATTTAACGCAATATTCAAAATTAACATTGTCAAATTTTGAACTATTAATATTGTCATAGACATTAATGGGAATCATCATAAAGTTTTTGGATGAATTTTAAGAAGATTATGGATTTGTAATGGACTTTTGAAATGACAACACTATGTTTATCACACAATTTTTTTTGAAAAATGTGGAATAAATTTTTTTGTCAAAGTAGTGTCAAAATAAAATTAAAAAATAAAAAATCATCAAATGAATAATGTATTAATTAATTTCATTGAAAATTTCCAAATATATATTTTTAATTTAATTTTTAAAAAACTGATGTGATTGTTATAAATTTTATCCTTGAGAGTCCATTTCACATTGATTTTTTTTTTAAATTGCATGGATTTTTTTTATCAATCACATGTTTATGGATATTCATAAGTTGGATTATTAATATTTATGATTAAAAACATAAAGAATAATTGTAGTATTTATGGTTTGATAATTGTTAAAATTGCAAAAAAATCACTAATATGTGTGAGAAAATCACAAACTTATCTTCACAATAATATTTTTATGTTATTACATATTTCCAAAAGTGTTGTAGAGTTGTTTAATCATGGAAACATTTAGGAAGGTGGGCACTTATAAACCTAAATGAAAATATAAATGTTGTAATATTTAATTTCTGTTTTTTTGGGATTTCATAACCAAATGCCCATTTCTTAAAAATACATTTTGATCAATGTATAGCATTTAATTTTGCATTTGTTTTGAAATGTCAAAAATCCCTTTGACATGATTTTACCATCATAAAACCATCATGAATCCATCATAAAATGAACCATTGTCAGCTCCTTTTGTAAAATGTTTATAACCAATGGGTTAACAAATCAAGATGACATGGCAACACTAGATTAATTATTCAAAGGGAATTTTTTAAAATAATGACTTACAAAGATGACATAAAAATCTTATGACCCAAAAAGATGTTGCATTATACTATTATGTAAATATACATTTATTTATTTTTTGATATAAACATGTCATCTTCAAATCATTTTAAGTCCTTTAAGGAATCCATTACACAACAAAATCATTTTGTAACATTGTTTTAAAAGTTATTTTGGATGGTTTATGTTCATTAATTTCATTTCAAAATTATCCAAGTGTTTTCATAATATGTTACAAAAGTTAGTATATAAGTGCAACAAAGATTTTCAGCATTAACTTGATGTACCAATTAAAAAACATGTAAAATTAATGAGTGATTACACATTATGTGGATTTTAGCATGGACCCACTTAGCTTATTGTCTTTGCAATGTGTGTGTGCATGTCGCATGCACTTCATATTTCCCATTCAAAAGAAAAAACCTTTCATGTACATTGATGTATGCCAATATTGATCCAACTTGTAGAGCCCATCACCTAAAAGAGTTCATGTTGTCACCTTCCCTAAGCAACATATCTTATGGGGTCAAAATTATTGCCTTCATCATCCAACATTGGTTGACCTTGCCCGTGCAATGCTACATTTTCCAAGTAACCCAATCAATAATGCTTGACAATGTTTTGATCATGATGTGCCATTGCAAGGTTGGGTTTTATCCCTTCCTTGTGAAAAATGGATCATATCATATGATGTAATAATTGATAAAATTTTGTGAAAACATTTGTTTCAAAAATTGGATATGGCATCCTAATTTTAATATTTCAAGATATGATACTCAAGAATAAATAAAATGTATCCTTGCATTTTGAATCTATTGTGGTAACCCAATGGAAACACTACTAGAAATTGACCAAAATGTAACCACTTCATTTATGACTACATGTGACTTGTAGTCATTTGTGACTAGATTTGGGAATATTTGCAACTACAAGACCAAAGTTCAACTATTTTGGTCATTCTCATAACTATGATGCAACTATTAAAAATTTCATCTTATTGGTTGGATCAATTTTACATTTGTTTTCATTCACTAATAGGTTGATATGTCCCATTAGTTGCATCCTAAAAGTATTCTACCATGACATACGGGTGTATTTTAATGTATGTAATAAAATTATGTATATATTTAATATAAATACGTATGTATATTGTTAATATAATGAATGTCAAAATTAATATTCAACTTTTTCTATTCAAATCTGAAAATTGATATTTCAAATTTGAAAACTACTATTTTAATTTTTAAAAGATATATTTGAATTTGAATTTTTTTGATTTGAATATGATATTTAAAATTTAAATTAAAAAAAGCTTATTTGATCTAAAAATTGATATTTGAATTTTAAATTAATATTCTCAAATCCAAAGTACTTACCTTCCCATTTTATGTATCTACCTAACTGGGTAGGTACTTAGTTTGACCTACCCACCTAAGTCGACCTGTGTACCTACCTACATAAATACCTACCTATATGAGTAGGTATTTAACCTAGGAAGGTAAAACCTACCTAGTTTTTTTTTTACTTAAGTAAGTAGGTTGGTATATAGCCTAGGTTTGTAAGCACCTATTTATGTACCTACCTAGGTACCTACCAACCTAATATTAATATTTTTTAAATTATTTTTTAATGCCACGTGTCATATTTACATTGGTCCATGTGTCATAATACAATCATCCAAGTATTTGAATTGAACATCTTAGATTATTTCAAAATAATAATAATTATTATATTTTAAATAATCAAATATTAAGACACATGGAAGCACACCATTTGCCTTCAATTGTGATCAAAATAGTTGCATCTTAGTCGCATGTGACAATACGTACAATGGAGTCAAAGGATGAAATGTATTTGTTGACTTTTTCTTTCATACAATACCCTTTGTCATTTGTGACTAGTTGATCACTTGCGACTTGTCTTAGGTGACTAAAGGGATTTTAGTTGCAAAATGTCTCTTGTGACTCAAATTTAGTCGCAAAGACTAGTAAAAAATACAATTTTTTTTCTAGTGTATAACCATGCATGGACAACCATAATTAAAATGCAACAACAAAATACACAATTCTAAAAATACAACTAATTATACTATAACTTGGCATGCATATAATTGAAGCAATGGGAAAAAATAAACATAATGAAAATGAATCTTTTGTTATCCTCGTAGTATTTTGTCATTAAAACTACCTAGTAAAAAATCCATAAACATTGTTGCATATGAAATTCATTAACAACTCTTCATAAAGTCCAAGTTTGTTTAACAATTATATACTTCAAGCATATAGATCTTTCATCAACTTGCCCAGGAACCACAAATTATAAGAGATTATAAGCTTAAAAATTATACAAGTCCAATAGTTTTGTCAATTCAATAACTTGACTACTCCACAAAATGTAAAAAAAATAGATCTTGAATACAAAGATTATCTATTCAACCCTTGCATCTAACAATCTAACTTGCTCCAATGCATCTGAAATGATGCTCAAGGCTTCATGACTAAGTTCAAATGTGTGAAACCCATACCTTTTCGTTTCAGGTCTCAAGAAAGGGGTCTGTTTGTTTAGAGACATGG
>Ga0116230_10003097_pt1 | contig 16145 bp, 10 predicted proteins | sample S1TSphfallax_3_FD_88678 | JGI IMG/M metagenome (GOLD analysis project Ga0116230, IMG submission 88678) | Host-associated microbial communities from peat moss isolated from Minnesota, USA - S1T2_Fd - Sphagnum fallax MG | ecosystem: Host-associated > Plants > Peat moss > Unclassified | place... | reverse complement strand
TGTTCTAGCATTTATTAGTAACTTAAGGCCAATTTGCAACCCATAAATGCTCAAAGTTGGCCCCAAGTTCTTTTGGCCGACTCCTAGTGTAAAGTGGGCCTTAATATAGGATCAAGCACCAATTTGTTTCAACAAAATTTGTTCATCCATGGGCTATATAAGTACCATTTGCTTGGGTATTTTCAAGTTCTCTTCATCTGTTTCTGAAGTGTTCAACTTTGCCAAATTGCAAAGTCCACATTGCTATTTTTCTGTTTGGCTAATTTGATTTCACTGCTTTGGCCAGTCCACATGGCCAAATTGTCAAGTTCATATTGTCATGTCTGCATTCCCAAGTCACCAACCCTAAACCCAAATTACAAAGTCCATTTCACGCTGTGGACTGCCTGAAATGAGATTCAAACTGCCCACAAATATTAAATATTTCTGGGGGTGTACAATGCCTAAATTTGTTTCTCACTGGTGGCTTTTGAGTGAAAGGTTAGCTCTCTGAAAATTTGTCCATCAAATTGCATCTATGAAACTTTCATCCATTTCCCCATTGAAAATCCACAAATGTTATTTGACAGATGTTTATCGATGGAATCCGACTTTTAATGCAATAAATAAACAAAATACTACACATCAGGCATAAAATATTATTATAAATCATATTTCTTGGATGAACTTTATTACATCCTAAGATTTTTCGGATGGACTTCCACTGAATTATGTTGAGTTCAAATCCACATCACTCCAAAAAATGGATACAAAACAAAGATGAAATTTGAATTTTTTTGAATTTTTTGAAATTATTTTTGTTTTTCAGAAACTTTCTTGCACATAGGTTGGATACCACTGATGAAGAAAGAAAATAAAAGTGAAGGGCGTTACATGAGTCTCTAGAAGCAGGGTGTTCCTGAAATAAATCCCTCCTACTCGCACCTTGACAAGCCCTTATTTCAGGAATACCCACATGCCCTAAGACAAGAATATCAGTCCCTTCTTACATAAAGAATTGCCAGATGGTTCTATATTAGTGGATGAAATTATGATAAATTATGATAATTAAGGAGGAGTAGAAGGAACCCACATTTCAAAAGGAGAGTTATGTAAATTCAACTTTCAAAGTTCACCAAATTTGATCCCGTACAGGATACTAAGGTCACTATATGTGTGTGAATGACGACCACATGAGCTCTTTGCTTGTCACAGCCATTGTGGAATGGATTATTAAAATATAAGGGCAGCTTCAGCACATGTCTGCCCAACAATAAATTAAAATTTCAAGATTTCATTTGGAAAGCAGGAAACGAACAGAAGCAGAAGGAGACTAATCAGTCTCGAAGTAACTTCCAAATTTCAGAAGTTGCTTTTCCATCCTTGCTGGGTAAAAGAACTTTCTAAATTTCACTTTCTAACTTTTACTTTGAGTGCTGCCAGGGTGAACCAGCACCCACATTGCAATCTTGACATTTTCAAGTGAGGCCTGTTAGAGGTCATATTCAGCCCAAAAAATTGTTAGATTTGAACTCCCAGAGTTTGTTTTAGTCTAAGCACAGGATACTTGTATTGTTTAGAAATAATTTAAATGCATTTTGGGATTTTTGCCATGGTACCAATACCATCGGTGCTGGTTCACCCAAGGCATGTCCAGTGGTGCTCGGTATGTCACCCTGTATGTTACCCTGTGAAAAAAAAATTACATCCAAGTTTAGTTATTTACTTTTTTGCAGCCCCACACATAAAACTGAAACTGGGACACGAAAAAGGTGTGGGACTACTAATAGCAAACCACCTGGACCAATCATTCATTATGATGGGCATTAAGAAACACCGACGACCACTCAGAGTGTCAAAAAGACCGTTGCCGCGTCTTTTACCAAGCCACCGCAAACTGTGCACTTATGCCTAGCCAAAACCAATTTTCCTGAGCTAAACCGGCACATTTTCACTTTTCTTCATCCAATTTTACTGTGCAGGATCAGGTGCTGAGCCCCGCTAAAGATGGTCTTAAACACACCTCCCAGGGAGAGAACTTCACCTTTCCAATTACAGGGATTGTACAAAAGGAGAAGGTAGCTTTTTTTGAAACAAAGTTATAGAAAAATTACCCTACATACCTTATTGGTAGTAAAAGCTATTTGGGAACATTAAAAGCATTTGAATTTTTTAATGAAATGCCAATCAAAGTAACCAATTGCACCCCCCCCAGCCACCCACCACCCATATTCCCAGATTCAAGGATCTTGAAAAGTGTAAGGTTCATTATTTTAATGCGTCGAAGTAGCTGGTGCGGATGTCATGGTAGTACGTCGTCACTCAAGAATTGGAGTATAAATTACATGCATCCGGCACAACAATTGTGCATTCAAATTCGACAAGTTCAATTTGCATTGCTGTGTTTGCTTGATTGACCTGTTGCAACAGAAGTTCAACATGTTTGAGCTCTTACCATCTCTCCTGTTGCAACAGAAATACAACATGCCGGGGCTCTTGCCATCTGTGCTGTTGATTAGTACTACTGCACTCTTGGCTAGTTTTTTTGTGCACTTACTGTCGAAGTATGTCCTGTTCAAGAAATCTAGTAGCTTGCGGTTGCCTCCAGGGCCACGACCTTGGCCTATAGTGGGGAATTTGTTGCAGTTGAGTCAGGGCGGTGCGAATCTGCATGAAACATTTTCGAAGTGGGGGAAACAGTATGGGCCTCTCGTCTACCTTCGTCTTGGTTCTGTGCACACTGTTGTGGCGTCTTCTCCTGCAATGGTCAAGGAATTTCTCAAGACGCACGATCACCAATTCTACTACCGCCCCATACAAACGATGTTCTGCGAAATTGTATTTAACAGCGATGGTATAGTATTTGCGGAAGGAGGTGCCATGTGGCGGTACTTGCGCAAGATTTGTATTACTGAACTTTTCACTGTGAAACGTTTGCAATCATTCGAACCGATGAGAACCAAAGAGATTAGTAGCATGATGAACAATATCTACACGGAGAACGAGGAAGGGAAAGTGGTGAATCTAAACTTTCATCTTACATGTCTTGTCAACAACATTATCACACAGACGCTGTTTGGGAAAAAGTATTTATTCAATCCTACCTTATTGCTATCAATTCCTTTTTTCATCTTCTTCTCCTTGTAGGAACGTTGTTAGTGATCCAAACCTAGTGTTCTTTACAAAGCTTCACATAGCTTCACATGAATTCATGAGTTCAAATTGTGTGTTGTTGGCAATTAGGTTCTACGGAGTGGAGGAGTCAAGGGAAACTGACGCGCTTCAATTCAAACAGATTCTTGAAGAAGTTAACCAATGGTTTGTAACTCTAATAATAAGTGACTACATTCCTTCTTTACGATGGGTAGTGAGGCTTCAAGGGATCGAGGCCGCCTTGCACAAATTGCGACAAACAAAATCTCAATTTGTCCAAAAATTGATAAAAGAACACAAAAGTTTAATGGCTACAACAGATCAAGTTAAAGATTCAGGAAACAAGAATACCACAAATAAACCCAAAGACTTCATGAGTGTGTTGCTTTCTGCACCTCGAGAGGATGGGACTGGAAACATGGATGATGCGACAATCGAATGTGTTGTCATGGTAAGAAGATGGGTCATGCTATGAATTTTGTACTTCTTTTTACATTATGTACAATAACACATGTTTCACTAAAGTTGAATAATCGCACATGATCACAAAAGCCATGATTTCTTTTTGTCAAACAATCTCTAATGATGATCATAGACATGTTGATACAATTCAAGATTTCGCATTGTCAAGATTTGAACAATTGTCGAATCATTAAATTGAAAAGTTTTTTTTTGCAACCAATGAACTAGTAAATGATGAATTTGAGTTTGTTCACCATTTGTTGCAGGAGTTGCTAGCAGCTGGAACAGAAACATCGATGTACACAACAGAATGGGCATTAACAGAACTCATACGAAATCCGGTGGTCATGAAGCGTGCACAAACGGAGTTAGAAACAGTGATCGGAACGGATCGCATAGTTGAGGAAGCAGATCTTCCCAAGCTCACATACTTGCAAGCTGTGGTGAAAGAGACTTTCCGTCTGCACCCTCCTGCTCCTTTACTCCTTCCTCATGGTTCACTTGATGAGGCTTGTCAAGTTGCAGGAGGTTACGATATACCACCACGTACAAAAATCATGGTGAATATTTGGGCAATGGGACGAGATCCTTCAATTTGGGAAAAACCTCTGGAGTTTTATCCTGAACGTTTCCTGCAGCAACAACAAGATTCTGAAGCTCTCAAATATGATCTTCAACCTAATCTTCTACAACAACAACATCCTACTGTAGACAAGACCGTGGATGCAACTAAGAACGTGGATGGGAAGGAAAACACCTTTGAGCATTTGCCATTTGGGACTGGAAAACGAGCATGTCCAGGACGCCCAATGGGAAACTTGGTGGTGGAGATTGTTTTAGCACGCTTGCTCCAAAGCTTCAATTGGGAGCTCCCAAATAAACAAGATCCCAAGACCCTTGACATAACTGAAAAATTTGGTGGGGTTATCCACAAAGCCCAACCATTGCAGGTCCGGGCATATCCCAAGTTGCCTCCTCACTTGTTAAAGTAATTTAAAGCTTACAACATTCATGAGCATTAACCCAATGTCACATGATTGTGGGTTAATTACCAGCTTAAGGTTTCAAATTTTCAAAAACTTAAAACATCACTAGACTTTGAACCATGAACCAATGTTCAATGGGAATTTGAGAAATGAAAGCATGGCCCTTGTTACAAGTAATGATAAAATAGTTTTTGACGTATTGAAAGTATAGAAATAGTTAATATGAAGATTTAAATGCTTCAATTTAGTATTATAAATTTGAAGAATCATATCTTCAAATGTATATGTTTTTTAAAATTGCATCTATTAGTCAATTTCAAATATACTAGTAACCTACTTTTATTATATTAAAGCTTTTCAAAAGTTGTATTCAACTTCCTATAAACTCAATGGAGGAGCTAATATATGGCTTCACATTTTTACCTATTAATTTTTTTTATATTAATTCTTGTGTCTATGTCAAAGGTTGTTTTGGTTTTAACTAGATTTTGGGTGGATATTTTATTTTATTGAAAATTGCAAGTTCTTGGTTTTTAAATCTTTCAAAATCGAGAACAATATACAAGTGTTGGAGTGGGGAATTTGATTTTGATATTCATTATCAATTTTGGGTCTTCTAATAAATCAATTTTTAAAAAACCCACAAATTCTAGTTTTCTTGGGGGGGGAAATGAAAATAAAAAATTGTCGGTCTAAGTTTTGAAAAAAGAGAACGAACATTTTCATGAAAGAATGAGTTGTTTTTAAATATTTCAGAATTTAAAAACCATTCATTTTGGGTTTTGAGTAAAATATCTCAAAGAATCACATGTTCCATTTATTACCAAAAACTCAGAAAACCAAAAAAAATCCTAAAAGAACTAGTGGTTTTGTTGGTAGATATTTGATTTTCAAATTTTTTTTTGAAAATCATGAGCAATTTTTTCATCACTTAAAAATTTATAATACAATGAAAAAAAAAATTCATTGTATTATAAATTGTCAATTAAAAATTGGTGCAATTTTGCCCTATACATCATAATATTAGCCCATTATTTGATTTGTTTGAAACCAATAGTTACAAACCTTACAAATTGGCTCTAATAACAAATGGGGGTTTGGTGCAATTTTTAATTACCACCTAGCACTAGAATAAATTGGAGAGTTAGGTGGGTACTTGATTTTGTTAATAATTATGGATTTTTAAGTTTTTTAAATTTTCAAAATCATTTAGAACTATTGGTTCCAGGTTCTTGGGGAAAAAATAATCAAAGAACCATTGGGCCTAATTATTTAAAAAACTTCAAAGAATTAGTGGGTTTGTGAGTAGGTATTTGACATTCTCAAGTTTGTCAATAACCTGGTTTATGTATCAAGATTCAGAACCAATTATTTAATTTTTTTGAGAATTTAAGTTATGAACTTCAAGAACCACTTGGATAACCAGAGAAAGTTTGGTGCAATTTGTAATACTTGCCCAACATTGGAGTACACCAACACTCATGACCCATCAATGTTAAATTATGCACAATATAGCATGGATGATATGTGAACAAGAAGCATTGTATTGTTGTCTGATTGCTAACCATGGTTAAATATTGTATCAACCACTACACATATCTATCTACCTAGTTGTCATCAAGTGCCTTACCTACTTACCTACCTAGATGGTAACCTCTTATATTCCCTACCTACATATTTACTTAGAGATAGTAATCACTTTTCTCCCCCTACCTACTTAATTACCCTTGGTGCCCACCCACTTACATGGGTAGCTAACTAGGTAGTGTGAGATGTAAGTAGGAGGGTTACAACATAGAAAAACCTTTGTAACTTAGTTGTAAGAGGTGGAAAGTGTTTCCAATGGATGGTGAACTCATTAGAATTTCTCCACATACCCTCAGAGTCCACGAAAAGTTTTGCTTAATTACTATATATATATATATATATATGCAAGTATGGTGAATAAGTTTTTAAGAAGCCAAATTATGCAAACTAAAGTTATTTTTCATGTTACTATTTCCTAGTTTCAACATCAATATTTACTTACATAAAAATGGGTTACATAGGATTTGTTAATTGATTAATTTTATTTGACTTTTTTTGTGATCAGTTTCCTTATTCCTTTTCATCTCATTCCATTATGAATCTAGCATAATTTGCTAGGTGTATGCAAAACTTGAATGTTTGAAACCACATTGTAAGAAACAATTGATTGAAGCAAAAAGTGGGCTCAATGTACTTTTATGCATCATTTCAAAAGAAACTTTGACCCATTTATCAATATGGTGATTATCAACTATAGATATGACACAAATATGCAAAATGTTGTCAATCAATTCAAGATTAGATGTCCACATTTGAATATGCAAGCCATGGCTTTGAAAACAAAGCTTGTAAGAAACACCCATTGTTAAAATTATAGTTATAGGATTTAGATTTTTAATGTCAATATTAAAATACTGCAAATTGAAGCCACAATTATAAACTTTCATGGTTTAAATTTCAAAAATGAATTAAGGCCATGGTAAGTTAAATCTTGTTTATCTTTTCCAAAGAAATGCATTAAATGTAAAGAATGGGTCTTATATTGTTGTTAGCATTCAATTTTTATCCCCAAGGAAATCATAACATTCACATTGATGGACAAGATCATTCATCTTCTCAATTGAATTCATGGGCCATCAAAGGTTGTGTCCCTACCCTTGAATATTAAGGGATTTATTGGAAATTCATATTCCTCTATATTACACATTCAACAACCCAAATTTTGATAAATTATTTATGATCTAGATTCACCATCTTTGGCAATGATTTGTGTTAATGCTCATTTGCATAATTGTTAGCCTTCAAACCATCCCATTAAACAAACAATACACATATAAATGTAGAGTATGTAATTTTTTGTTTATTTTTAGGTTATATTAAATTGAATGTGTTTGTCTATAAATTCCATACCACCACAAATGTGTGGGGGTGATATTTGTTAGATGTTTGCATTATTTATGCATCCAACGAAACCACCAAGTCTCAAACTTGGTTATTTCAAAATTCATCCCTCCATTTTGTCAATACTACAATTCTTGAAACATTTGACAATATCAAGAAATACATCACCCACATTATACTTGTTAGTGTTTACCTAATTGTTGAATTGTCTTGTATAGAGTGGGCCTTGGAATTCTACTAATCCCCTTTCATTATATAAGATGATGTGGTCAATTACAAAACTCATAGTTCCTGTTTGAAAGACTTGGAAATTTTCTTTTTGGAATTAATGGTTGTGATGATCGTCTTTCCCCCAATACCAAATTCCTAAAGAAAACCTTAGAAAATATTTTAATGATAAAATTGACAACAAATCAACCAAGAGTTTTCTTGAAAAAATACATGCACAAGCTTTGCAACACTCTAGAACATCAATGTTACATCTTATATTAATTTCTTAAAAGGGTAGATGCAATTTATAGTGGCTCATTTTTTGCATCCTTATGGACTTTTTGCACAATGTAATCTATTCAAATGCTACAAACACATTATAAAATCGTCAATTTAACAAAAAAAATTATGGATTAAAATTTTCAACTTGAATAAAAATATTCCTTGAGAAGTGAAATTCAATAAACATACACCAATCATATAGTATTGAACTTTTAAAATGGACATATGGACTATAATCTATGTTTTGTATTAACATTCAAATGCATTTTTTGTTATGATTTCATATCAATATTTTTTATAAGCACTCAATCTATGACACATGATGAAAGAACAAATATAGATTGAAAAAAATTATAACAAATAAATTAACTAACAAATAAATATGAACTTTTGAATGACTAGATTTGGACCTTATTTTCAAAAGTCCCAATCTTAGTCATTGTTTGTTGGATTGATATTTTTTCCCGCTAACATCTATGATAAATTTTTTTTAAATGGGCAGCCTTTCATATGGATTTTATTAATTGATTAATCACCACATAGGGCCCACTCAACATTGGTTTTTAATAGTTTTTTTCCATTTTGGTGTTATTTTTTCCATTTATATGGACTTTTGGGACTAAGACTCTTGACATTTTTGAACCACTGTAACTTGCATCTACCCAAAATATTCCATTTACTAACCCAAAATGATATTTTAAAGGATTGTATAGTTTGTATTAAAAAAATTGATTATAATGTTTGTGCACATACAACTTAATGTTCTAATTTTGAGAACATTTTGAAACACTACAAAAGAATGTGTGGTTTTTCTCACATAAAAAGCCATAGTTCATGGCAAAAGTGTGAAGTGAACTTTGTGGTTTCATCCATTATAATGTACAAAAACTGGTGTTTATTATGGCATATATTACATTTAAATGGAAATTTGACAATAGGTAATGGAACCTATATTACAATGTCAAATTTCTATTTAATGTAATACATGCCATAATAAACACCAATTTTTGTATATTATAATGGATGAAGCTAGAAAGTTTACCTCACACTTGTGTCATGAACTACGACTTTTTGTTTGAAAAAAAACCACATTGTCTTGTAATGGAAGATTTTACAAATTTGACAAATGCAAGGTCATTGCAATTTGTGTAACCTTTTCAAACTTGTGGTCAAAAACAACTTCAAAAATGCTGGAAAGTGGAACCTTAGATATGCATGAATAATACAAGAATATATGCTTTCATAGTTTTTAGAAGTGTGGAAATCTTTTCCAAAAAAATTCACACATGCATAAATTTGAATATATGATTACATCATTGGTATAATGATCAACCAACAATGATGTGGAAAATCACATATCATACATTAGATTATGCATCAACTAATACATTAGTGATGCATGTCAAATCTCTTATGACATATATATAGGATTGAATCTTGTAGATGAATGCAATGTTATTTTTATATTGTTTAATGCTTCAACAAGAAAGGCGATGGAAGATATTCAAGTCAATCCAATGTTGTCTATTCATATCCTTGATACCGATTTTTATTTTTGTAAATTTAATACCTATGGCATTAAATTTGGTGGATTTGCTAATAGGGAATTATAGATTATCTGGATAATGTACTTTTGCCAAACATTCTATATTACAATTCTTATTTCAAGCCATAGTTGATGTCATTTGTTGGCATAATGACATTTATTTGTTTAAAAAGGTTTTTAGAGATTCTTATCAATTTTTCATTTTTTTTGTTTAATTTGAAATGTTTGTTTAATATAAGTTATTTGATTTAATATTTCTCAAGAGATATTTTCTAACACTAAGTAATATACAAGATTATTGTTGCATAGAATTGTGCATTCATGTGTGTAATTATGATTGTGAAAGGTATTGCTTGTTAGCAAATGGCATTTAAGGTGTAAAAACATGTGTAAGGTGAAAGCACACTACGAATGAACCATTTTTCACCCAAAAAAGTGATGTAGAACGAATATGATAGGTATACAATAAATTGAAATTTTGATGGCATCTTTTGGAAACCCTAAACACATGCATGACAATATTTTGGAACTCAAAAGTCATTTGGAATCAAAGTTAAGTTTGATCCAATGGTTAGATGAAGAGGATTGAATAAAATCAATGTGCATAATGTATATGATGTACATTTTTTCAATAGCCATGGGGCCTCCTGTTTGTGATTCATAACATGCTACCAAACCAAAGAAAAATGAAAAAATATATAATGCCCACCTATAAAATCTTTTCCTTTTAATCAAGGGAATGGGTTTTTCCCAAAAATAAAAGTCTATTATGCATTTATTGCTCAAGAAGTGCAAAAAAAACACATTTTTTTAATGGATTTTCAACCAAATTTTTTTAATTTCTAAATGGTTCTAAATTTAGTTAATGTATATCAATATCATTCATCACCAAAAAATCATTACAAAACTCCAATCATAACCTTAGTTTTCAAATATATTTATAAATTTTCATATTTTGTGACATATTTATTTTGACATAAATATATTTCATATGTTTAAATTTGTAAATGTTTGTTGGATTTTCTTTTTAAATAAATTAGTTTAAATCTAAAGCTAATGCAATATACTTGAAATGAGCAAAAATAATCCAAGATGTGATGTCCACATATACTGAAGAAAAAAGAAATGCAAAAAATTTGTTTTTGTAACTAGAATTTTTGGGGGACATAATGTGCTTTCACCCTTTTAATTACTTTAAATTGTCACATACATTTTTTTCAAAAAAACATTTATGGATTTGGCACCTTGAAAAACCTATTAATAATGAAATAAACTAAAATGTTTACTAATTATATGTACATGATAGAACACTATAAATTAGTAATATACATGTCTAAGCATATTATTGCACATGAAATTTTGGATGTTTAAACTATATTGATGTGAAGAGTATAATTGATGGAATGACATTAGTTTGTGAACAGAGAAATTGGCAATCATTTTTGGGAAAGAAAAAGGGACCTCCTACAACAAAGCAGCATAGCTTGTTAATCAAATGATAGTAGGTAAACTTGAAGAAGTTCATTGTGCAATCACAAATCTACAAGCTTTATCACAAGAAAAACAATGAAACATTGCTTTCATAGACAGTTGCCATTGAACAATAGATCATTGAAATTAATTGATGAGATCTGATTTCGAGAATATATCATTTGTTGAAATGGAGTCCTCAAAATGAATCAATTATTTGACAAACATGTGTTGAAGTGACCCAAGGTACTATGGTAGTGACAACCTTTGATATCATGTTCTGAGTAGTGAAAGAATAACCCAGTATTCTTGGTGAACAAGCACACTCAATTCAATTTGTCCAGAACATGGACAATGCTATCACCTTCACCAAATCAAGAAGTGTCACTGGGTAGCTAATACTGCACATAAGATCTTTCTAGTGTCAAACCTTTCATGTTCTTTGAGTAGGGGAAGAACAACCCCGTCAAAAGGTGAGCCGGTGAGCACAATTTGCATGCAATGTGACAATTCCAAAATAGATCATCAGTGCAACTTTGGGCCAAGGATATGAGTAAAGTGTGGTGCCAATGGCAACAACTTGAGGAGCACATTGGCAAGTACATAGGAAACACTCGGAAATACCAAGATCTAAAACATTCCCTAAACTCTCTCTCCCTCTCCCTTCTCTCTCATTTACTATGTAGTACTTTCATTCTTAACTATGTTGGTCACCATGGTACTGAATGACATGGGCATGAATTGTTGAGGTTGTGTAAAAGGGGAAAACATCCTGAGCGTAGTCCAAATGTTTGGGATTGAATTCAGTAAAATAGCTTCCATATATGAGTTCCCTTATGGGATGCAGTGCTAAATGGAATTATGCTATTGGTTCACAGGTCTCACAGTTCCAGTTTGGGGTTTGATCTTTGACCAAACTCGGATTTTCTCGGATTTTCTTCGAAGATTTGTTCCAGTTCCTCTTTAGGGTTTAGAGTGTGCCATGGCATATCAATATGAGTGTCAACTCAACAATTCTCAACTTGACAATCCGCAATGCACATTGTTAGTTGCTGCAATGTAGACAATGATATTGAAGAGATGCTGCATTCCATTAAAGCTGGTTATCAGAGCTGCTTACTAAAATCAGCAGTTCACTGAAACAACAGATGTATAGAACAAATCCAAACTAAGGATGAAGGCTAGACAAGAGGAATTGGAATTCTTTTATAACTCCTATTTACAACCAGAAATCATGCATGATGAGCAAGAATCTGAAAAGAATATTGCCCAGCAGCTTGATCACCTGTTTATTGTGTTAACTTGACTGAATATGTTCTGGGGCTGAAGTTACAGATTTGAGTATTGATTGTTTCTGCTCTCAGACTTTGCTGCACCATTACCAAATTAAACCTCAGCCAGCATTATTAGCAACCTTTGCTGGTAAGAATTGCATGCAAAGTGGTGGATTGACTTTTGCTAAAGCCAAAATGGCAGATGGGATAGTCCACACACCATCTCCACAGATTAAACCAGCAGCAATGGCAGGTGTAAATATGTCAGATTTCTTCCTGTTCCTTCTCTCCCAATAAAACTTGATGACAGTTCCCAAAAACATGTCGATCGCAAAATACCCACCAATGTAGAATGGTATTGCCATTGCCATTGGAATGGGAATATACTGTGAGACTTTCTTTGGCAACAAGTTGCGCACAGCATTGATAGCCACACCAGCAGCAAAAAATCCATAGCACAGCTGCAAGCAATGTGTGGGCAGCACCTTAAATCCTTCGACACCAACCACTGCCATTGATCTATATACAAGTGCATATGGGGCTGGGTATTCACCATTTGGATCCCCAAGGTCAAAAGCCTTGTAAAACATCCAGAAGGTGGCAGGGGCCAAAAAGCATCCCATCAAAGTACCCACTAACTGGCTCACAAACATTGAGCGTGGTGATGACAACGTGAGGTAGCCCGTCTTGAAGTCCTGCATTAGATCTGAAGCCGTTGATACAATTGACATCATAACACCACAAACTGCAAGTCCCACAAGAACACCTCCGTTGGCACCCGCCCATGCAGCAAAAATGAAGAGACCCAATTTCCCATATGTGGATGCCAAGCTCCAGTCTGTTAGTCCACAACCATAGGCATTGCAGAAGGCAAGAATGGGTGCAATTATGTAGCAAACCAACACAAAGTACCATTTCACTGGTGTGAAAATTTGGGGCATAACCCCGATGGAAATGGCTGCCAGGCAGACATAACCTGCTCCTGCTGCCCACAATGGGATCCCTTCTTTTAGAAACACGAGATCGCGTCTCTTCTTATCCTTCTCCAGCATATCCAATTCTCCTGCAAAACCCAAACAATTATCCATGAATGCTCATCAGTTTGCCAATTTCAAATGTTTGCAGATCCTGGCTTCTCATCATCAATTTCTCAGGTTTTCCCACCATAATCACCTGAAACAGCTCAAGAGTGGCAAACAGAAGGACTTCGGATCTTAAAAGAATCCATCAATTTTTACAAACTTAATTTCTACTGCAGAGTACAACAATAAAAAGGATATTGAACTGCACTGTGTTGAGTTCACAGATCCAATACCCTCTGCAACAACTGGCAGCTGTTGGCGGTTTTTGTGGTGAATGAACATTGAATGTGCAGATATGATTGTGATCTTGACAATGTTGTAGAAGCCATCACCCAAGATTAGAGCAATTGCAATGAAGACCTGCCAATTTTCTTTTCTGGATTAGTTCCACCCAAACAGTCTTCAGTTTGGCACCCAGATCTGTTATTTATCCATTCATTTTCATAGAGTATGAGTTCAATGATCATAACTGCAGCATAATAAAAGAAAATGACAGTGTTTTGCATACCTTATAGCCATAGAGTCCTTTGAAGTTGGTTGTTGAAAGCCCAGCTGGATACCAGTCACCTTGATGCTTTTGAATGAGTGGCCACATGAGGCCCCAAGAAAGGATGGCACCCAAGAGCAGAGAAACATTCACAATGTGTGGACAAATCATGCCTGCCCCCACGTATGTCAAACTGAAGTCGAAATACAAGCTGTTTTTGTACATTGCACAAAAAAGTACAAAGAAAACAAAATAAGAAGAAGAAGAAGAATAGAGAGAGCTGCAGGAGGAAGGATCAAAAGGGGGGGGTGAGGCAAATGGTGTTTTCAAAAGGTGAAAGGAATTATATACACACATGGGTATTGACAGCATGCACTTTTCTTTGATTCTTTTTTCTTGCACTGTGCAGCAACAAAGAAGAGCACATGCTGGCAACATAAATTTACCGATTATTAAATGCCGTGAGACCTAAAGTAGGGAAGTTGTCAAATCCACATTTATCACCAATCCCACTGAAAAACCACTTGAAAAAGCTAAAAGCAAAGCTGAGTGTAAAATTCTTCCCCAGAACTTTCACTTGCTTCCTGCACACACAGACAACCCACCCACTTGTCATCACCTTTCTGAATGGGGGCCATCATCTCACCCTGGTTCATAAACGAGCATCTAAGAGTCTGTAAGCAGAAGGAGGGAGCTTTTGTGCCTTTGTTTTGAGTGGAAGTGGTACAAGAGCACCACTGATATGATATTCTAGAAAAAGTAGACTTGAATGCAGCATTCTTCATTCACAGCACAGCTGGGGAATGGGCGCACACCATGAAAAAAGTTGTGCAGAAGATACCTGGTTGTCAGCACAAAAAAACACTTACTTGGCAACCTCAGCACCTTCTGGTGAATGGAAGCTGTTGATGAGAATGGCTGTTGCCGTGCCACTGGGATAAGTCAGATTATAGTCTATAATCATGATCTGCAAACATCCCCATAATCACAAACACCATGTGAAAAATTAAAAAAAGCAATCTAAGGAAAAGTCTTGTACACTAGTTCACTGCATCAGCAAAGAATATCAATGTTGCAAGAACTTTGTATGTTGCAATAAGAACTTTGTATGCTGCTGTGTAAGTAAATGTGTGAGATGTCCATCAATGCTTTTTAGCTGTCAATGTGTTCCTTGTCAACAACACAAGCAACAACAACATAATTTCTGTAAATGCAAGGAGGAGGAGGTACCTTTCGTAGTGCAACAATTGAGAAGATGCCAAGGAAGCTGACTGTGATGAGAAAGCCAATCATCCAACCCAATGCTGGATTCTTCACCAGCTGGTTTCCTGGGAGTTCAATGACAGGTGCTCCAGATGTTGCAGAGGTACTGACAATCTGGTCATGCGTCTTCTGGTCCATACCCAACAAATACGATCCAAATCCTCCTGTAAACAACAACAACAACACAATGCAAATACCTCAAAACAAAAACCCTATTTCAAGAGTCAGGCATCACAGTGATGATCACAATCTCACAAAATCTGAAGAACAAAAAAAACCCCAACATTCAGGAAGGAGGAGAAAAAAACCAAAGGTGCCAAATGGGAGGAGGGAGTAGTAGTGGAAGAATGCTCAGTCCTCACCACTGAAGGCAATGCCATAGCAGGAAACAACACAAGTTTGGATGACAGTGTTCTCCTGGCGTGTGAAGGGAGTACTCCAGATGCCACATTTGGAAAGAACTTTGGTCCACGTCTTGATGAAGAAGAATCCCAACAAACCCGCTGAGATGTTCAAGGAAGGAATGACACCCACTGTGAGATTCAGCTTGTGGGTGATGATGCAGAACAAGGTGCCCAACACAAGACTCACCAGCAAGCCCCTCAAGGTGATTTGGTTGTGCCATGCCGGAATTTCCACCCCTACATATGCATCCTCCAGTGTAGTTCCTCCAAGTGCTGCATCACCATCCTGCTGCAGCTGGTATTTCTCTTCTGATGCTGGCCATGATGGGTCTGGTTCTTTGCTGTTCTTGTTGCCCATCATCCTTGAGTTCCCTGAGCTCAACTCAATGGAGGAGATAGTAGCAGCAGCAGAAGGAGGAGGTCTATGGTGTAGTCCCATATCTGATGCCTCATCTTGCACTCCGTGTGCACCCATGGATGCCTCAAGACCTTCAAGCTTGCTCTGGAATGAATTCCCAAATACTCCACTCCAACGCCCCCTCGATGATTCCCCAGGCTCCCCTCCTCTTCTTGTTCTTGTTCTTCTTCCCCACTCCTCCTCCTCCTCCTCCTCCTCCTC
>Ga0116230_10003096_pt1 | contig 16146 bp, 13 predicted proteins | sample S1TSphfallax_3_FD_88678 | JGI IMG/M metagenome (GOLD analysis project Ga0116230, IMG submission 88678) | Host-associated microbial communities from peat moss isolated from Minnesota, USA - S1T2_Fd - Sphagnum fallax MG | ecosystem: Host-associated > Plants > Peat moss > Unclassified | place... | reverse complement strand
TGGCATTAATCTAATCTCATTTTTTTTGCGTATAGCTAAATGCATTAATGATATACTTTTCAAAAGTCTTTGCACTTGCTTTTACTATAGAATTGAACACCCTGACATGAACATTTATGTCAACAATTTTAAAAAAATAGGATACTTAAGAGCTACCCTGTTTGGCCGAACATAATGGCCATCTCTATGATTAAGAATTGGTGCAGTTATAGCAAATGGTTTTCGATATCCTCACCTTGGATGCACAAAATTTGCACTTCTATACCCTCCAACATCCATTGAGTTCATTAGTGATCAATCTATAGTCTTGTTCCCATGAATAACCATTATTGGATTAGTAAACACCATTTGAGGTATGCCAGCAACTCTAGTAGTAGTTGTTAGCAACGCGAAACTTCCACTCAAATTCCTTCATGCTAATACTTCACTTAATTTGCTACCCAATTTTGCTACACATCTAATTAATACTCCCTTTCTAACAACATCTATGTTGGGTGCAATAATCGTATCCACTCATGTGGTTTTATACCTACATTAAATGATCGAATAACTCCTACTCTAGCATGTTGTTTTCGGGTTTCAACAACTATTGCTTTTGACACTATTGGTGGAGTTATATTGATTCAAGATTGATGATGTTCCAGTTTGTGGTTACCCATTGATATCCTTTGTGATGCAGTATGTGGATGTGAATACCCCTCTGGTTTTTTGTTCCTGGTCTAAATAGATGGATGAATTTGTTAGCTATGTGGTCCCAGTTGGTTTCCCAATTCGTTGCATTCTTGCTCTCTCATGGTTTTTCTCTTAGAAGGTCTTTTTCTTGCGGTCTTTCTCTTTCACAAGCTCTTTTTTCATAGTCTTTCTCTCCTCTCAAGGTAACTTGGTGAAGCTAAATTCAATAAGGAATGAAGTTAAGGACTTGGTGAAGGTGAATGTGAAAAAATATCAACATGAAGCCAACCACTTGACAACATGAATGCGAGTGCTCAACACCATGAAGGCGAGCACTCAACAATGCTCACCAAAATCCTTCATTGTCAAGTAAAACTACTTATTTTTTATCCTCATAATTTAAGGTTTTAGGCACAAAACCTTCTCAAGACCTTCTCACAATCACTTTCTACACCACCAATAGAACCTTAAAGTGACCATGATCATTTAAATACTTGTAATAGAGTCCACAAAAAAGTAAAAATTCTTCCCTTCCATCTCTTCTCTTACTTTTATCATATAAAACAACAATGACCCAAATTTTTTATTTTCTCATGCATATGTTATGTGTCCAAAAAAAGACCTAGAAAACTACAAATAAAACTATTCTTTCCATCCTACAAAGTCCACAAAACAAGATTAAACATAATTCACAATATAGGACACATCCAACATTGTATAAAAACAATTACAAAGTCCAATTCTCAAATTTTTCCCAATCTCATTGTTTGTCCAAGTATACACTCCAATTACCTCATTTCTCCCATGTACTATTTGTGTGTGTACCTCTCTCTATGCACATGTGTTTGTGTGTTCATGTGTAGAACACATCCTTCTTAAATTCTTATATCCATTTATCTATGTATCTATGAAGGACTATTAGACTACTTGAGTGTGCATGTGATTGCTTATCATTATACTTCTACTTTTGCATCATATCTATGTGTATTTCTGTGAGTGCTTGTTTTTGTGTGTCTATTAAAGTTTTCACTTTGTGGTTCCAATTCGTTGCATCCTTGTAATTCCTTCTCAATTTCACACCCTAGACCTTTTTTGTCACACATTTTTTTATGTGTTGAACATTGTTAGAAAGATCTGTGTTTTCATTGGCTGTGTTATTTTATGTCAAATTCCATTAATTGGTGTAGATGGTTGTGAATGTTCTTCATTTCCAATATGCTAGTAGTTATGCTAGTATAAAATTTGCATTTTGCCATTCATGGTCTCAATCATGTAGTCTATGTTTTATTGTGTGCATTAGTTTGTCTACTATCATTAAATAATGTAGCTTTTAGGATGAATGTTTGGCTTCCACTACATCTATGGCACTCATTGTTGTAAATTCCTCTATACACAATTAAATATCACTTTTGCATAATATTTTCATTTTTTTCTACATCATTTCTTTTTCAATCTACAAATTCCATAGTTCTATAATCTACATTGATGTATAGTAGATCCATTGTCTGTTGTGAAAAGAGGAAAGAAGGAACTAGTAGAAGAACTTCAAAAAAATGGCTATATAAGTAATGTAAATGCACTAACAGTTTCCATTCTATTCAGTCATAGTAATGAGCATGGAGCATTGAAAAACGCATAGTGGCTACTAGGCATTCTTTGCATGAAGTGTTGAGGAACATTTGGTAGCCACCATGTGTTTTTTAGCATGGAACATTGACAAATTCTTGGTAGCCGCTAAGCGTTCTTTGCATAAAGCACTAAGGAACACTTGGCAGCCATTAAATTTTTTTGGATAAAACACTGAAAAACACGATTTATTCAAAAGAACATTTGGTGCCCACCACACATTCCTTAGTGGATCATCTAAAGAATGCCTAGTGGTTACCAAGTGTTTTCAACATTTAGCATTGAAAAAAGTTTGGCGGTCGCTAGGTATCCTTTAGTGCAATGAATGGATTACAATTTTTTTTGTGGTTTATGTAAAATGCCTAACAATCACCAAATGTTTTTTTGTTTGAAAAGGTAGATTAGCACTCATGGACAAAGTCAATTGTGAATTGTATAAATTTTATAGGTACACTCCACCATTGATCAAGAAGGTGGTTGATAAGTATTTTAGCATGTTCAATCTATATCCATAAGCAAAGTTCAAAATATGGTCCCTAGTTCCAAAAGTAATGGCTTGGGCGGTCCATGCTACTGAACTAACCTAATACATTCATTGAGTTCCATATTATCAAAAATGGGAAATAGGATTTTGTGAATAAGATGCCCATCCACGATATGAAGGAATGGGTTGTCTTGGACATGGTTGTCCTCATGCTCGAGGACCCATGAAAGAAGCAATTAATAAGCCTTGTTTGTTCAATAAACCAAATTAGCAATGAATTTGTCCCAATGTCGGTCAAGAAAGGTTTTGTTGTCAATATTATAGAGGAGAAAATTATGCACAACATTGCCATTCGTTGGAATGAGTTCATCAAACTCCTTAAGATTGAAGAGGACGAATTGCAAAAAGACTTTCAAAGGGGCTTCAACCACATATTCACAAACTTTGAGGGGTTTAGTGGCCCTCGCCTAGCAAAAAAAAAAAAAGAGGAGAAAAAAAAAGTTAAGAAGAAAAAGATGATTTTAACAAAACTAGTTGTTGAGAAAAAAGATGAAGGATTTGACACGGCAAAATGCCGACTCGTCAATGACATGTTGGGGAATGAGTTTCTGGGTTGTTTTCCTTTTGGAAATGACCCATTTCTTAATGTTTCCATTGATGTTCATCATTTCAAAAAAACACCTCCAAACATTGTATATTGTCCACTCTCTGATATTCATAAGGATGAGATTAAAAAAAGGATCACACAATATAATAAGTTTGACACCAAAGTGCCCATTTTTGTGATCCCTGAGGACTTGCATAATGCCAACCATATCATTCCTCGCAAGCCAAAAAAGTGGGAGGATATTCAGGATAATTAGTTTCTAATTATTGGCAAGAAACACACAATTGTTGTTGCAAAGGTGTGTTTAGTTTGGACCCTAATTCTTCATAGTTATTGTTTAATGATATGTAATGATAATTCCAAAATATTATATTGAAAACAAAATCTCATTTCTTGATTTAATAGGAACTTGTACACGACCCCAATATGAAGCCTTGGGTTCAAAAGATTTATAACAAGTTCCAAATTATTGTAGTGTGGGACACATATTTCTTAAAGATTTGTAAGCTCTCCAAAATATTAAACAACAAGGATTGTGACTTGAGCATGAAGCCTTCATACATGGAAAATCTTGCACATGCGTGAAGGATATGGGACACATATCAGAGATTTCATTCGAATTTGGATGTGTCTCTTCAACATACTAAAAGATACAAGGTAAGAATATCAGACAATTAATTTCCACACAAAGTTGTGTTATTGTATGTTTTTCAATCCTATTTCTATTTTGCACAAAATTGAAGAAACATTCAAACCTATTCTGAATGTAGAACCAACAAAGGAGTGCATGAATATCCTTCTATTGCCAAATGTAGTCTTCCAACTATGGCAAAACGTGCTCCTTGAATGGGAGGGGTGCAACATACTTGATGGATTTGGACATGTATTAACATGTCCGCCAAAATCAATTAGAAAATCTACTTTTAGTTGCTTAACAAGCCTCAAGGTGAAACAATTCAAAAAGCTAGCCAGGGGGCTCCTTTCAAAAGCAATAAAATTTAGAAAGTGTTTGGTGAAAGGAAAGAGGCTTAACCTCAAATCCATGTACGAGTTCACAAGGCTCCTTAAGTGGAAGGCTATGATTCATTATGAAATTATGATTCATTTTAGACATCCAAAGCTAATTGCCAGTAATTAGAAGCCCTATTCAGATGACAAATGGCACATGTTGAAGGACAAGCACAAGCTGGACAAAAAGGTTGTTCTCAATTTTGGATTTGGAGTTCAATGATGATTCTATTCAAAGAAATTAAGGATCAACCCCTTAGATGAGGCTCCATTTGCAAGATTTAAGTGGGCTTTGGAAAAATGGATCCAAAGTGGAACTCTAAAGGATAATGTAATGGAGGAAATTATATTAGACACCCATTACAAGTATGACAAAGTTGAAAACATGGTGGGAATGTTGGATTGTTAAGGGGGTGGGATGAGTATGTGATTTTGGATACATAAAGCAGTTAGGATAAGGACTGATCAAGGAACTTTGTTAGTTTGAATTTTGAATTCTTGTTGTTTGGATCATGATGATGTGACTTGGGACAATTCAAAAAGGGAGAGTTATGGAGAATAAAGGGGGAGAAGAAGATGTGATAGGAAGTTAGAAAAAATAGTACGAATATTTGGAGGTACTTGTAGTAGAAAACCATTAACTATGTTTTGATATAACACAAACTTTAAGTGTTGTTTTGGATTTTTTTTTTACAAAACATGAGATTATTTTGTAATTTGGATTCATGTTTTTAGTAACATAAATAAGCAAAAACTTCTATAGTGAATTCAATGTTCATTTGTGCATGGACTTTTTTTGTAATGTCAGATTATGATGAAATGAATTGTAATCTTGTTGCCGAAGTTTTTACAATGTATTTTGAAGTACAGATTATGGTTATATGTAATAACCATAAATTTGATATTGGAATGAATGGTAGTATTTTTTTTTAATTAATTTAAAAATGGTGAACATATGTATGTGAAATGAAAATTTGTTGTTACAGTAATGTGAAATATTATGCAGGAATTTTAATTTCATTTTTACCATTTGGTGACCATCTTATGGTGAATTTTTTTTTCCTTTTTGTTGTTTTTTCTTTCAGTAATGGGAAGGTTTTCTACAAACTTTGTTGTATATTGTAGATGAAAATGTTTAGATGGGCAATGCTGTTTTTTTTAATTCAGAATTTTAACGGGTATGTTAAAAAGTAATAAAGGTCTATGCGATTAACATTATAATGAAAGTAGAACAATCTACAAGCTCTAAAGACAAAGAATTGTGAAACAAGATGAATCGGATGATGACTTGAAGTTTATAGTGACAATTGGACTTCGAGGTAAATCAATAAGTTAATTAAAAACAAACAAAAAACAATTTGAAAATGGAGAGGAGTATGTAAGGCTTACAAAAACCCCATCTCAAAAGCTGATGTTGGACATATGAGTTTTGAGAATAAAGGAAAGGGCTATGGGGCATAGGTCATTTTTACCACAAGAAGTGGTATGGCGAGACTTATGGATTTGGAGTTTTTAGAAAAGGCACAATTCTAAATGACGATATCCATGGAGAAAGATGTAGTCAACTACTCATCCGAATGAGTGGATGTAATATTTTTTTTAGCTACAATTTGTGGTTCAGAGTCATAGAGATCAAGATGGAGTAAGGACTTCTGTAGTACTTGATCAACTGTAGGGCATCTCAAGTCCAAAGTCAATGACTAGTTGAGGGAAGGATGTTACAGGAGGTATACAACCCAGGTTTGTGTATTAGTTTGCATTTCCAGATTATTATGAACTAGTGGAATACTAGGAGGTGGATGAAAACACTAATGTTGATGTGTTTGAGGAGATTGAAAAAAAATACCCAAGATCATCTGAATATGCAAAGGCATAAGTGAATGCGTTGGATGGAGTACTGTAGTCATACTCACAGCAAGGGAATTTAAAGTTGGATCAACCAAGGTACATAATCGAAACACAAGATCATGAATTAGTGGATTCAAAGATGATCAGGTTAATTTTCAAGGGTTTGTGCATTTTGTGAGGAAGAAGGACATGCAATCATAGATTTTCCTTTTATGCCTTTTCACATTAGAGCAAGTGCAATTAAGCATGTGGAATTATAGAATGTGGTAAGAACATTAATGGATCAACCACATGAAATAAGAATTTGAAATTCCCATATTCTAGGAAAGATTTAGAGGCATGGAGTTAGGAAGTCCATTGGGACCACAAAGTCAACAAATTTGTCCATCTATTCAAAACAAGAAGAAAAAACTAGAGGGGTATTCGCATCCACATATTGCACCATAGAAGATACTAATGGGTAACCACAAACTACAACATTGTTAATCTTGAGTCAATATAATTCCATTAATAATGTCAAAATTGAAAATTTTTGTGAAGTAGCTTTTTGTCCCTCTACTCCTAGTTCTATGAAGTGATTATACTTGGAGGTACATATGTTATTGGTGAAGGAAAAATGCAAAGTGTGTTTCTATATATTAAATTGTGTTTGTAGTCGAAAACCAATAGTTTGCCTTTTATGCATCATTTATGATTTGGAATTGATAAATATATTTTTTAAATTCAAACTTTCCAAATCCTACAGTTTTATGTTAAAATGTCACCCGCTTAAACCAACTTCTAAGGATTTGACAATATGTTCAATGTGACAACAAAATCCAGTCATTCAAAACATTATTTCCATCAAATATGTTATCCAAATCTAACTTGCATTAGTTCATTGAAAAGTTAGCTACAAGGCACACCTGCCCACCATATTTCAAGCTCTACACTTAAATCAGTAAAAAGTTGTGCCATAGAACCCAAGAAGGTTTCATGAAAGCAAAAAGTTCAACTTGAAAGCAAACCTCTAGTCGTTTAATACATTGTTGTTATCACCTACTTTACTCAAATATAGCTTGCATTAGTTCGTTGGAAAGCTAATTATAGGACACACTTGCTCACCAAATTGCAAGCTCTACATTTAAATCAAGAAGAAATTATGCTACAAAACCCGAGAGGTTTTGTATATCATCAATGCATTTAACTATATGTTAAAAAACATAACATCAAATTGGTGCCATAATTACATGTCAAATTTTCATGATTATAGTTTTCGGAGCTTACACGAGCATTTTGCAAACATCATCAAAAGATTTAGAATGATGAGCAAATATACATGGAGCTGAAAAACATGAAGCAAGAGATTAAAAGGGTGGAGGTTTACTATGAGCAAATTTAGAAGTTGGCTCATGGTTTACAGGTACCGACCACAAATATTTTTCTAACTACTATGTTTAAAGTGGGTTTGTAATTGTACTTCAGAATTGCGACTATAGGGATGAAGTAGTCAACACTACAACAACATAAGGAAGTGACAATGTTATGTGAAGAAGGTACGACTATTGTAAAAACAAGGAGTGCATTGTCAATACCACAAATTATTAAACATGTAGCACTAGCAAAAACACAAGGTAACGCAAGGAAGATTAACAAACATTGCATAAATTGTGGGATGACAAATCATAATGTGGAAACATGTAGAGAGAAGAAATAACAAACTGCAATGGTAACCATAGAGGCAACACAACCAAGTCAATATATATATATATATATATATATATGTATATGCATGTCACATATGTGCTTTGAATGGACATGAAATGATAAATTGTCCAAAGTTTGTTGAAATTTTAAAAATGTTTCTTGAAACATTTGTGACAATAGCAGAGGTTTGACCTATTACTGAAGCAAAACATCATTGTGAATGTGAATGTGGTGGATGTTAATGTTACCACAAGAGGTAAAGAATTTGAAAAACATGTGTTCAAGGATAGAGAACTAAGAAAAATAAAGAGTGTTGCTGATTGGGAAAAAAAAAAACTATTGAAGTAGTCTATGGTGGAAACGATTCAACAAATTAAAAAAACACAAACCTAGATTGAAAGGCCATCCACATCCATGGAGGGATGGAACACAACCTAGCTAAGTATGGCAAATACTATACCTATGGATGCACAAATATCTTAGGATCTAATGAATTCACAAAGGAAATTAATCAAAGTAGAAAATATTTTTTTGGATATCGGCAAGTAAGTTTTAGAAACAAGTTATACTTTGAACTTAGGACAATTGCTTAAATTAGCTCTTGAGTTCAAGAGATATCTTTGGCAGAAGTTGAAACTAGAAAAAACTTGGAATGTAACTAAAACAACCACAAAGAAGTAAGTTGGTGTTTTTGTACCAGAAATAGCGATAGCTATGGTAGCAATAGATAATCATATGGTAGTTATCCAAGTATAGATTGGGAAAAATACAATAGAGGATGTGTTGTTGGATGGAGGTTCTATAATTAATATTATCATAAAACAATTGAGATTGAAGTTAGGGCTTCCAAAGCCTAAACCTGCACCATATAATCTGAAGATGGCAAATCAAACAACCATAAAACCAGTGGGGTTGATCAAAGATCTAAAAATGTATGTTCATAACATTCCTTACATAACTATGTTTACTATATTTCATAATAGTGTGGTAGATTCTAGTTATTCCACATTTTGGGGAGACCATGGTTAAGGGATGCTAAAGTGGCACATGATTGGGGAAGTAACATTGTTGCCATACAATGGAATGGGACAATCAAAACCATTATTGCTACCAAGCATTTAGGAAGTGAAGTAAGAAGACCAAAAGTGTTATTGTGCTATGATTATTAGAATGGCATCACAAATGAAGAAGAAGATATCATCTTTGTTATAAAGCCAAAAATGTTCTCCATAGGAACAATTAGTTTACCCAAGACAATTCAATCTATGAAAACCACAGATGTGGGGATCATGGATACAAATGTGCATACTAATATTTCAGAATAAGGATCTAAAGTACAAAGCACAAAAAAAAAACCTAGCAACAGATATGAGCCACAAGTAACTTTGGAGGATAAGGTGTATCCAAAGACATACTACAAACATCAACTAGGGAGTGTTGAAGTGGATGAAACTCTAGCCAAAAAAAAAGCACAAGGTTTGTAGATAGTTGGATGGACATTAATTGACAATCGACAATTGATGAAACTTAATTTAAGAATTGATGTAGAACCACAGATGGTGAAGATTAATGCATAATTGGAAATAGGCAAGGTGTTGGAAGTGGAATAGTTGTTGAAGGAATTCAAAGATGTTTTTACATGGACATACAAAGATCTGAAAGGGATTCCACTAGAGCTAGCATAGTGCAAAATTGAGTTGGACACTACTATACCACTAGCACATCAAGCTAGGTACAAATTAAATCCAAACTATGTTACAACATTCAAACAAGATATAGGTAAGTTGTTAGCAATTGAATTTGTTGAATTTATAGAAAAAACTACATAGTTGTCACCCATAGTAGTAATACTTAAGAAAATGGGCAAGTTGAGAATCTATATAGATTTTTAAAAACTAAATGCAATTACAAGGAAGGATCCATACCCATTAGCTTTCATAGATGAAATGCTAAACACAATAACAAGGTATGAGGCATATTCTTTCTTGGATGGGTATGTAGAATATCATCAAATATCTATAGCTCCAAAGGACAAATATAAGACTACATTTGTTATAGATTGGGGGGCTTTAGTATGGAAGGTCATGTTGTTTGGAGTTAAAAATGAACCTCCAGCATATTACAGAATAGTGACCAAAACATTCAGAGAGTATTTAGACAATTTTATGAAGATATTTCTAGATGATTTTACAATGTATAGTGACATGGATAATCACTTGTAGAAACTCAGACTATTTTTTCAAAAGTGCAAAGAATATGGCATTAGTCTGAATCCAAACAAATGTGCATTTATGGTATTTTCAAAGATGATATTGGGTTTTATTGTTTCCAAGAAAGGAAAATACCAAATCCAAAGAAAATACAAGCAATAGTAATCATGCCACCACCTAAGAATCCTTAGCAGATTCGAGTATTCAATGGGATGGCACAATTTTACATATGTTTTATCAAAAAAATTGTTGTTATTATGGGACCTATCATTAAACTGACAAGAAAGACAAAGAATTTTTTTGGATAGAGGAATGTTAAAAGGCTTGGGAATTGATTAAACATAAGTATATTGAAACATTGATATTAATATCCCCAAATTGGCTGGTGGAATTTCATGTTCATACAAATGCATTTTTGTTAGCTGTGGGGGCTATGTTGTCTTAGAACGTAATAAGGAAGAGTGATCAACTAATAGTGTATGCTTTTAGGTTGTTGAAAAGAGTAGAACAAAATTATAACACAATAAAGAGAAAGACTTTAGCAATGGTTTTTTCTTTGCACAAGTTCAAATAATATTTACTAGGCAATAAGTTTGTCTTTTATGTAGATCATATGGCATTGGTCTATTTGGTCAATAAACCATAGGTTTCAAGGAGAATAGTTAGATAATTGTTATTGTTCATCAAATATGATTTCACAATAATGTATAAACTAGGTAGAACTCATGTAGTTGCAAATGCATTATCAAGATTATTGGATAATATAGAACCCACAAGTGTGTTTGATCAAACCACAAATGCAAGTTTTTTTTATTGGGCTTGAATGGCTGAATGATGTAAAAGAGTTTTTTGAAAATAGGATAGCTTGAAAGCACATTATTGATGTAGCAAAAGTAAAAATTGGTTAGGAAAGCAAAGCATTTTACATTAAAAAATGGTGAATTATATAAAATGGGCCAAGATAATAGATTGCAACAATGTTTGAAAACAATAAAAACACAAATGGTGATGAAAAAATTGCATGAAGGACCTTCAGGAGAGCATTTTGTGACTGAAATAACATAAAAGGAAGATATTGGATGTTGGATATTCGTGGCCAACTATGTATAAGGACATGCATGATTACTGTAGATTTTGTGATGCATGCCAAATAACAAGAGGATTGGCAATTCAAAGTCTTGCAAAGTTGGTCATAAATCTTCCAAAGGAACCATTTATGAAATGGGGATTTGATTTTATGGGGTTAATTAAGCCAATATGGTTTTATATAGGGAACAAATATATTCTTATTGCCACAAATTATGTTACTAAATGGGTGGAAGTAAAAGCATTAAAAACTAATATAACAACAATCACAACATATTTTTTATATGAATGCATATTAATTAAGTTTGGATGTCCTTTGATTATAATCATAGATTAGGGAGTTAATTTTATTAATGATGCCATCAAGTATTTGACAAATCATTTTCTGATGAAACATGTGAGTTTTACAACTTATTATCCTTAGGGGAATGGGCAAGTTGAGTCTACTAACAAGGTGTTTGAGACATTGTTGACCAAGTTAATTAATGAAAATATAATAGCTTGGGATGAACATCTATTTACAATGTTATTTTCATACAAAATTGTATACAAAGTAGTAATAGGGTATACACCATATTAATTAGTGTATGGATTACATCCATTAATGCCCACATAGTACATTGTTTTAGTTACTAGTGCAAATGAAAGAGACAATATTCTAATGAGAGTTTTAACTAGCAAAATTATATAACTCAAAAAGTTGTAGGAAGCTAAAATGCAAGTTGTAGAAATTGCAGGAATTCAACAATGGAATACAACATTATGGAATCAACAAAAAAATATGGAAAAACTATTTAGTTTTGGTGATTATGTTCAATGGCTTCCAAAGAGCAATAAGTCACATCTAAGGAAGTTTATTAGGAAATGGTTTGGATCATACATAGTACAATATGTGTTGCAAATTAACATTGTGTTACTGGTGACTATTGAAAAGTTTGAAGTTAACCCTATGTTGATCAATGTGAATAAGCTAAAACCTTATAAATACATGGAGTTTGATGTTTAGAAAAAATAATTAAATGCTAGTATATTGGGAAAAGAGTGCAGGTGGAGTTTAGGAGGCACAAAAAAGGATGATGAAGGATATTAAATATAGAAACCACAAATCAAGAGTGATGAATTTAAAGAATAGATCATAGATCTAGTGGTGAACATAATCTTTATTTTTAATTTGCAAATGAACAATAATCGTAACAATGCAAGATTTGGGATGCAAAAATCTACAGATGATATATTCTGGTTGGTTTTGCATTTTTATGGTCCCCATCAATAACTAGTAGAATGTATTTTGTTGGCATTAGGGGATGCAAACCATAAACTAAATGATAACATTAAAAGAAGAAAAACTATTTTCGACTAGTCTCTAAAATTAAATTTTAGTCATAAGCAACATTTGTAATTAAAATCCCCTTAGTTGCTTTGGACAAATCGAAGTGATATTAGTTGCAAACGACAAGGGTATTAGATGAACAAAAAAATCAATAAATACAAGTTCATCCTTTGACTCCATTATATACATATTGTCACATGGGACTATTATGGTCATTATTTGAAAGCAAATGATGTGTGACCATATGTCTCAATATTTAATTATTTAAAATAAATAATATTATTATTTTGAAATAATCTAGGACGTTCAATTCACATACTTAGATGACTCAGGCATATCAATTGAATCAACAATAGTCTTCGCATAACCATCAAAATTGTGGGCATAATTAGTAGAAAAATTGGCATAATCACTAGATATGTTTTCATAGTCATCAAATAAATGGGCACAATCAGCAAAAGGTGTACAAGGTGAACAAAGTGGAATTAGTATAAATAATGTAAGGAGATTACGAATGTGGAGTAATTGGAAGATGAAATTTGTGACGTTCATTCATAATGATGATGTTAAGTATTTCCATGCGGTTGTAGAAGGGACACATAAACTTGTAGTGATGGGTCGTATTAATCTCAAGGATCATGTGTTAATTAAAAGATAGCGGGAAAATGAAAAAATGAATGTGACGGGCAAGATGTTCAAGGACGAGAAAAAATGAGATAATTGTCAAAAGCAGTTTGCATTTCTTGCTAGAAGTTGTGCCCATTTTTTAAGTTTTGGAGTTCACAACAATATGAGTGCAAATAATGCAATTACAAAATATAACAAATAGCAAGGGAAAAGGAAGTGCAAAGGAGTGAGCACAAATGAAGGCAAGAGGAGGAAGTGAAATTTTTGAAAAAAACAAAAGTAGAGGGGGAGAAGAAGATGAGATAACAAGTTAGAAAGAAGAGTAGGATTATCTAGAGGTACTTACAATAGAAAATCACAGATTCTATTTTGATATAACACACATTTTAAGTGTTGTTTTAGATTATTTAAAAACAAAACATGGGATTATGTTGTAATTTGGATTCATGTTTTTAATAATATAGAAAAGCACAAACTTTTACAATGAATTATATGTTCATTTTGTGCGTCGATTTTTTTTGTAGTGTCAAATTATGATGAAATGAATTATAATATTGTTTCTAGAGTTTTTACAATGTATTTTGAAGTGTAGATTCTAATTATATGTAATAACCATGAATTTAATGTTGGAATGAATGGTAATGTTAAGTTTGTTGATATTTAATACAAAAATGGTGAACATATGCATGTGAAATGCAAATCTGTTGTTACAATAATGTGAAATATTTTGCAAGAATTTTAATTTCACTTCTACCATGGATGTTATTGACAAGGAATCTTGCACATCATTTTTCATGCAAGGACCATCATTGTCATTTGTACAACTCATAGTACGAAGGATGTTCCAACAATTTGGAAGGGCCCTAATTGGGAGTCCTTTCTTCTAAGGCTCCTAAACATGAGGGCCATGTTCAAAGTTGTTGCTTGCATTTGTAATTGCGAGTCCTTCAAGAGCCTATTAACTACTATGTGCAAATCGACTTTTGTTACTAAAATTTGATTTGAGTTTGGGAAGTACATGGCAAAATAAATAAAGGTTCCAAGTTTGTTGATGACATTATTGAACGTTCATGTGTTCATATTTGTTTATTTGTTTCCTTGTAAATTGGAACAAATCTATGTGCCAAAGATTTGGGAAATAAGAAATTGCTGACATTAGTGGAATGCTTAAATTTTTTTCTTTCTAGAAGATCGGTAGTTATATTGACATGAGGTTTTTCCAAAAGCTATTTTACAAATCCTATAGCTGATAATTTCGAATAAGATGGTTTGTTTGAGTATTTTTGGTGGAGGGTCTAAGATAATTGTATTGAAATGTCTAACCTTATTCTAGGATAACTATCTTTATATTCTTTTCAATGCATTTCATTTTATTATTGCCTAAGGCATGTGTTTGTTTATCAATTGTTTGGTGCTTGTTAGGCGATTATTTATGCGTGGATCACCTAGTCGTCACTACATGATTGTTTTTCCATTGATTGCATGATAGCCATTAGGCGATTATTTTTCCATTGATTGCTTGGTGGCCACTAGGAAATTGGGCTTCCTACGATCACCCAATGGCCACCAAGAGATTGTGTTTCGATCATTGACTTGTCCAAAAATCTTTCAAGTTAATAATGTTTTTAATTCTATTACTGATACATTTAAACAAAATTGGGTACAGATTTGTGCCTCGCATGTGGGGAAGGTATTAATTTCCTTTCTCCAGAGTTTGGGCAAAATGTTAATACAATTGAAGGTGGGCTCCCGCCCTATGTAGATTAATTCATTTGTGAATGGTATGATGGAAATGTAGATGGAACTAACAATCAATGTACATTTCATATTTACAGTTAATGTTTCAATGGAATTAGTTAGTGTTTGCTCCAATGCACTTAATGTTGAAGATGTAACATTGCATGATGTAGAACCAAGATATTTTTGTCCTAGACTTGTGGAGCATTTGGAGGTGAAACCCCTTCATGTATTTACATCCCCTTGTGCCAAAAGTGAAATGTGATTAGCTAGAGTTAGTTGCGTGGATGATGTGATTGAAATGGGTTCGCTTTATTTTTATCCACATATAAAGCTTGTTTTGCAAGAAAGTGTAACGACTTTTTGTTTTGTAGTTGCTAGGAAACTGCAACCACTTCAAGTTATGCCAATGAAGCTCCGCATTTAGAACCTATTTTGCAAAAGATTGCAACAACTTTAGGTTTGGTGAATGACAATTGCCAAGATGTGACCACTTCAAGTTTTCCTTAGGATGGTTTCTAAAAAATGATGATAATTTCTAATTTTTTTGCACATGTTCTACAAGTAAAACAACTTTTGTTGGAGGTGAATGACTATCATTTTATTTTTAATCTGAATGGCATTCTTGTTGCTATGGGTGAGGGTCAAACTAGAACTCACTCGATGGTTCTGAGGCTTGGCTTGAAGGAATTCCTCTTCGCTTGTGTAAAAAACATATTGTGTACATATGGTCCTTGATAATGAGGAGAATTTTTTGAGGCACTTGGAAATTATTGTTGAGAAAGTTGGCATTTGCCTTTCATCTTTTAGAATAGTCGACCAATTGTTTTACTTCAAAAATGATCACTTTTGGCCTAAGAAGCCCAACAAGCCAATTTTGCATAAAACCTTTTTGGTTTCTTTGTTTGATTCCATAATATGACATTTGAGAATACTTCATTAGTAGATGATATGCCTCACAAGAGTTTGTTTAATCCTCCTCTTAGTGCCATATTTTTTGAGATGTTTTACAAGTCACATTGACGCATTCCCAAGTCCCGGGGTGAACCCACTTGAGGGTTCACCAAAGTGTAGTTGTGGAAAGTTGGGACTCGGAAGGCGCTCTCGGCTTCCAACTCTAGAAAGGGGTAGAGGGTCGAGTTGGGAGCCCAGGGATTAGACTAGGAAGAAGGTTTAGTAGATCAAGCTTGAATTTGCACCAAAACAAACCACCCATGTGGTTAGT
>Ga0116230_10003093_pt1 | contig 16151 bp, 14 predicted proteins | sample S1TSphfallax_3_FD_88678 | JGI IMG/M metagenome (GOLD analysis project Ga0116230, IMG submission 88678) | Host-associated microbial communities from peat moss isolated from Minnesota, USA - S1T2_Fd - Sphagnum fallax MG | ecosystem: Host-associated > Plants > Peat moss > Unclassified | place... | reverse complement strand
GTACTTCGAGAAAACCAAAATCACGAGTACCAACATGGCGCCGACCACGCGGGACGTGGGCAGTGAAGTGCCCGCCGCCGCCGCGGGCCGGCGCAGCGATCCCGGACTTGAGGGTTGCTGCCGATACCACAGAGCGACTCGAAACATCAGTCCGATGGCAATGAGGCTCAAGAGGGCGACCAGCGCGATGCTCTCGCGGCCGCGCGGCAGGATGATGAACGCCGCGATCAACGGACCCAGGGCGCTGCCCGCATTACCGCCGATCTGAAAAATCGATTGCGCCAGGCCGTGACGACCCCCCGACGCATGGCGAGCTATCCGTGCTGATTCCGGATGAAACACGGACGACCCGGTCCCGATCAGGGCGGCCGCGACCAGCACCAGCTCGAATCGATGGGCAAACGCCAGCGTCAACAGCCCGATCATCGTGCTGCTCATGCCGACCGAGACCGCAAAAGGCTTGGGATGCCGGTCGGTATAGAGGCCGATCAACGGCTGGAGCAGCGAGGCGGTGATTTGGTACGTCAGCGTGATGAGACCCAGCTGACCAAAGGACAGGGTGAACTCGCCCTTGAGGAGCGGGTAAATCGCCAATAGCAAGGACTGCATCATGTCGTTGATGAAATGGGACGCGCAGAGCGCCCCGAGAATGGGGAATTGGGTTCCCTCGGCTGTATTCGATCTGGGAATTACCCCTTCGCTCGTCGCCATCGTTACAATCCCCAGCACCACCGGCAATCGAAAGAGCCACGATCAAAGTCGCGTCTAAATCATGCTAATCTTCGCATAAAATCGAGAAAACCATGAGATTGATCTGCCTCATTTTGGCCTTGAGCCTCGGCGCCTGCGCCACCTGCAAGTCCTCCGATACCGTGGAACAGTGCCGGACCAAGGTACGGAATAAGCAGCAGGGCAATTCCACCAACGCCTCACCGGCTGCGCGCGGGATTTCCGCGCCCGCCTGAACTCATCATGACGAGGACACGCATCTTGCTGGCGGTGCTGGTCATGGTCGTGCTGTTGGAGCTGTTTCCCGGCGAGGCCGGCCTCATCAAGGCAGTCTTCGTCGGTGCCGGAATCCTTTACTGCGCCATCTGGGGTATCCGTAGATACCGCGCGGGCGCGCGTCGGAAGCGGGCGCTCGCCGAAGCCCAGGCGGCGGACGACGAAGAGTATCGACAATACAAGCGGGCACTGGACGCCATCCGTGCCAGGCACGATGCACATCGGGACATCAACGATCCCACCTCGATCTCGGATGAATATCGTGACGAATTGAATTCCCTGCACGACCGTCATCAAGCCATGCTCGGACGCAAATTCGGGCGCAGCTGATGCTGCGGATCACCGGTCACGCAAAGGTGCGGCCGACATCGGCAAGCATCGATCCGCCGTTCACCAGCGAATTCCTACACGCGATGGCGCCATATGGGTAGCAGTTCTAAGGGTAGGCTACCGGCCCAGCGGAAGGAGATGTTCATGCCCTCGATCCACGTTTTGCAGGTACCGAATCGGTTGCGCCGTGCCGACTGATCTGGACATCTATCTTTTTCGTGAAGGCACCCATACCAACATTTACCGGACGTTGGGCTGCCATTTGCTTACGGGAAGGGGCGCAACATTCGGCGTCTGGGCGCCGAATGCGGCCGCGGTGTCCGTGATCGGCGACTGGAATGGCTGGCAGCCGGGCGCGACCCCATTGGCAGTCCGCGCCGATGGTTCCGGGATTTGGGAGGGCACCAGCCCCGACGTTGAGCACGGTCAAGCCTACAAGTATCGGATTGTCTCGAGCGAGGGCGGCCGCATTTTGGAGAAGGCGGACCCGCTTGGCTTTTATTGTGAACTGCCGCCGGCCACCGCTTCGCGTGCCTGGCGGTTGGGCTACGAATGGCAGGATGGTTCCTGGATGGCATCCCGGGGCGCGCGCAACGGCCTCGACGCGCCGATGTCAATCTATGAGGTGCACTTGGGATCCTGGCGCCGCAAGGATGGCGCTTACCTCAGCTATCGGGAAGCTGCGCACACGCTCGGCGATTACCTGGTCGAGCTGGGGTTCACGCATGTCGAGTTGATGCCCGTCACCGAGCATCCCTTCTATGGCTCGTGGGGGTATCAAACCACGGGTTACTTCGCGCCGACGGCGCGATACGGCACCCCCCAGGACTTCATGTATTTCGTGGACCACCTGCATCAGCGCGGAATCGGCGTGATCCTCGACTGGGTTCCTTCGCATTTTCCAAACGACGCCCACGGATTGGTCGATTTTGACGGCACCCATCTCTATGAACACGCGGATCCGCGTCAGGGCTTTCACCCGGAATGGAATTCCGCCATCTTCAACTACGGCCGAAACGAGGTACGCAGCTTTCTGATCTCCTCGGCACTGTTCTGGTTCGACCGATACCACATCGACGGAATTCGCGTCGATGCGGTGGCATCGATGCTGTACCTCGATTATGCGCGGCAGGAGGGACAGTGGATACCGAATCGCTTTGGCGGACGCGAGAACCTCGAAGCCATCGAGTTTCTGCGCATTTTGAACGAAGCGGCGTATCGCGATCACCCCGACACGACGATGATCGCCGAGGAGTCGACGGCGTGGCCCATGGTCTCACGCCCCACCAGCATGGGAGGGCTGGGCTTCGGACTCAAATGGAACATGGGTTGGATGCACGACACTCTCGAATACTTCAAGCAAAATCCCGTGTTCCGCAGGTATCACCACGGAGAACTGACGTTCTCGCTGATCTATGCGTTCAATGAAAACTTTGTGTTGCCGCTCTCGCACGACGAGGTGGTCTACGGCAAAGGATCGTTGATCGGAAAAATGCCCGGTGATGACTGGCAGATGTTCGCGAACCTGCGCGCCTTGTACGGGTATATGTGGAGCCATCCGGGCAAGAAGCTGTTGTTCATGGGCGGTGAGTTTGCGCAGCGACGGGAATGGACCCATGAAGGGGAACTGGAGTGGTGGGTGACGGAATTCCCCGAACACGCCGGAGTTCAGCATTGGTTGAGAGATTTGAACCGGGTGTATCGCGCGGAGCCGTCACTGCATCGTGTCGACTTTTCCCCGGACGGATTTGAATGGATCGACGCCGGTAATGCCGAAATGAGCGTCATCGCCTATGTCCGAAAGAGCGAGGGAGCGCCGCCGGTGCTGGTCGTCTGCAACTTCACGCCGGTGCCCCGGACGAATTTTTTGGTGGGAATCTCCCTGCGCGGCACCTGGAGTGAAATCCTCAACAGCGACGCGCGCGACTACGGCGGATCCGGATGGGGAAATCTCGGCAGTGTTGCCTCGGTGCCGGTGGAGGCACACGGACGCCCGGACTCCCTCAACCTCAATCTGCCGCCGCTGGGTACCATCCTGCTGCGCTGGGAAGGGCATGGCTGAGAAGCCTCGGAAAAGGGCGTCAGCCAGGTCTTCCGGCAAGGGTACCGCTGATTCCAGCATGTCCGGAATCATGCCGGGCCCGCCCCACGATGCGGCCGCGAGCGTCATGCCTGAAGGCGATGGACGCATCCGGGCGATCATTGATGCGATATTTCCCGACGTCGATGGCGGCCGCTTCCCGGCGAAACGCATCGCCGGTGAACCGGTACGCGTTGAAGCTCATTGCTTCACTGACGGTCACGATAAACTCAAGGTCGTGCTTTCGTGGGCCCTTAACGCTGCCGCCGATCATGTTGACGTCGACATGCGGGCGGAGCCCAACGACGTTTGGGTGGCGGAATTCACACCACCGGTTCCCGGTCGCTACCGTTATACGGTGTCGGCATGGGTCGACCATTTCGGCTCTTGGCGAGCCGAACTTGCGCGCCGCGACGAGGCGGAGGATGTGCGCATTGCCTTGCAAGTGGGCGCCGTGCTCGTCGAGGAGGCCGTACACCGGGCAAACGAAGCTGACTCCGGCGTTCTGTCGGAATGGGCCGCTCAGCTACGTGACGCGGCGACGAATGCCTCCGTCGACCTGGATGTCGCCGCCATGAAGGCGCTCGCGCTCGATCCGGCAAAAGCCGCCATCGTGATGCGCCACCCCGATCGCACGTTGAGCGCGAGCATGACGCGCGAATTGTTCGTCGATCGCAAACGGGCGCAGTTCAGCAGCTGGTACGAGATGTTTCCCCGCTCGGCCGCGAGTGAGCCGCATCGGCATGGCAGTTTTGGTGACCTCGAGGAGCGCCTGCCCTATGTCGCACGCATGGGTTTCGACGTGCTGTATCTGCCGCCCATTCATCCCATCGGGCGCATCAACCGCAAGGGAGCCAACAATAGTCTGCACGCCGAACCTGACGATGTGGGCAGTCCCTGGGCGATCGGCGCGGCTGAAGGGGGCCACAAGGACATACTTCCGGCCCTGGGCTCATTGAACGATTTTCTCAAGCTGCAGAGCAGGGCCCGCGAACTCGACCTGGAAATCGCCTTGGATCTGGCATTTCAATGCGCGCCGGATCACCCCTACGTGACATCCCATCCGGACTGGTTCAAGCACCGCCCGGACGGCAGCATCCAATATGCGGAAAACCCGCCCAAAAAATACCAGGACATCTACCCTTTCGACTTTGAATGCGACGACTGGCGTGGGCTGTGGAATGAACTCAAGAGCATCGTGGAGTTCTGGATTGCGCAGGGCGTGCGCATCTTCCGGGTCGACAACCCGCACACCAAGGCCTTCGCCTTCTGGGAATGGTTGATCGGCGAAATCCAGCGAGTGCAGCCGAACACGATTTTTCTGGCTGAAGCCTTCACGCGTCCGAAGGTCATGCATCGATTGGCGAAGCTCGGTTTCACCCAATCGTACACGTACTTCACCTGGCGCACCTCGAAACAGGAATTGATCGAGTATTTCACTGAATTGAGCCATGGATCAGGAAGCGATTACTTCCGTCCCAACGTCTGGCCGAATACGCCCGACATCCTGCATGAGTCGCTGCAATCCGGTGAGCGCGCGACTTTCAGCGCCCGCCTGGTACTCGCAGCGACCTTGTCGGCGAACTACGGCATTTACGGGCCGGTCTACGAATTGATGGAAAGCACCCCTCGGGGTGATGGTGCCGAGGAATATCGGGATTCTGAGAAGTACCAGCTGCGCCACTGGCCCCTGGAGCGGCCCGACAGCCTCTGGCCCTTGATTGCGCGGGTCAATCGCATACGCCGCGACAACCCTGCATTGCAGTCCGACGGAAGCCTGACGTTCTGCCCCATCGACAACGACTTCTTGATCGCGTACGTCAAGCATGAGGTCAGCACGGGAAATATCATCATCGTGGTCGTCAACCTCGATCCGCACCACACTCAATCGGGTTGGATCGAGTTGGACCTCGCCGCCTTGGGCCTCGATGAAGAGGAGCCGTTCCAAGTGCACGATCAGCTGAGCGACCAGCGCTTTCCATGGCGGGGGAGGCGCAATTTCATACTGCTCGATCCCCACCGGATCCCGGCACATGTTTTCAAGCTGAGGCGACACGTGCGAAGTGAGCGCGATTTCGATTATTTTCTGTAATATCGAGACCAATGATCGACGCTTCGCCGCCTCAGCTCGACACTGCCACCACGCCCTCGGGTCTCGGCGTGGACGATCCGCTGTGGTACAAGGATGCGGTCATCTACCAGCTCAACGTCAAATCGTTCTTCGATTCGAACGATGACGGAATCGGTGATTTTCGGGGACTGACCTCGAAACTGGGCTATATCCGCGACCTCGGGGTCAACACCATCTGGTTGATGCCGTTCTATCCATCGCCATTACGCGATGACGGCTACGATATTGCCGATTACACCAACATCCATCCGCAATTCGGCACGCTCGACGACTTTCGCGACATGCTCAACGAAGCGCACCGGCTGGGCCTGCGCGTCGTGACGGAACTCATCATCAACCATACCTCCGATCAGCACCCCTGGTTTCAGGCAGCCCGCCAGGCGCCGGCGGGCTCTCCGGAACGCGATTTCTACGTGTGGAGCGATACGGATCAGAAGTATCTGGGCACCCGCATCATTTTCATCGATACCGAAAGTTCGAATTGGACCTGGGACCCCGTCGCCAAAGCCTACTACTGGCACCGCTTCTTCAGCCATCAACCCGACTTGAATTTCGACAACCCCCGTGTGATGGATGCGGTGCTGGAAATCATGCGTTTCTGGCTGGACATGGGGGTCGACGGCTTCCGGCTCGATGCCATCCCGTACCTGGTCGAGCGCGAAGGAACGAATAACGAGAACCTGCGCGAGACGCACCAGGTCATCAAGGCGCTGCGCGCCGCGATCGATGTCAAATACAAGAATCGCTTCCTGCTGGCCGAAGCGAACCAATGGCCGGAGGACGTGCGCGAATATTTCGGCGACGGTGACGAATGCCACATGGCCTATCACTTCCCGCTGATGCCCCGTATCTACATGTCGATCGCCCAAGAGGACCGTTACCCGATCACCGAGATCATGCAACAGACCCCGGACATCCCGGATGCGTGTCAGTGGGCTATTTTTCTGCGCAATCACGACGAACTCACCCTGGAGATGGTGACCAGCAAGGAACGCGATTACATGTACACGACCTATGCGTCGGATGTCCGCGCACGCATCAACCTGGGGATTCGCCGGCGACTCTCGCCGCTCATGGAAAACGATCATGACCGCATCAAGCTGATGAACAGCTTGTTGCTGTCGATGCCGGGCTCTCCCATCCTGTATTACGGCGACGAAATCGGCATGGGGGACAATGTCTTCATCGGTGACCGCAACGGCGTGCGCACTCCCATGCAGTGGAGCCCGGACCGGAATGCGGGGTTTTCCCGCGCCGATCCGCAGCAGCTCTATCTGCCCCCGATCATGGATCCGATTTACGGTTATCAGGCGACGAACGTGGAGGCACAGATCCGTGATCCGAGCTCGCTCTTGAGCTGGACGAAGCGGATGCTCGCGGTGCGCAAGACGAGCAAGGCCTTTGGCCGGGGATTGCGGCGGTTTTTGAAGCCGGGCAATCGCAAAATATTGGCCTACCTTCGGGAGTATGGAGACGACGCGATTCTCTGCGTTGCGAATCTGTCCCGCTCGGCCCAACCGGTGGAATTGAACCTCGCGCCATTCAAAGGCCGCGTGCCCGTTGAAATGCTCGGACGCACGACGTTTCCGCCGATCGGCGACCTGCCCTATTTATTGACGATTTCGGCGTATGGATTCTATTGGTTCAAACTCACCGCGGACGCCGAGGGGCCGTCCTGGCACGAGCAAAAATTCTCGATCGACGAACGACCGGTGCTGGTGCTCTTCGACGGCTGGAGCAGCCTTTTCCGCGACCGCGTGGTGCCGTGGCGCATCGCCATGGCGGAGAAAACCCGCCTGCAATTCGAAACCGACACCCTGCCGCGTTTCATCGAAGCGCAGCGTTGGTATGCCGAGAAGGGTACGCCGATCGAACGCGCACGCATCGCCGATCACGTGGTGTGGCAGGAGGGGAAACTGAGCTGGGTCATCGCACTGCTCGACGTCGTGACCGCCTCGCCCTCAGCCGTCTATTTCCTGCCGCTGGCGCTCGCCTGGGAGGAACGAGATGAGGAACGGCTGCGCAATCTGGCCACGGCGGCCATTGCCAAGGTCCGCCAACAGGCCAATGTGGGCTTGATGGGCGATGCACTCGCGGACGAGGCGTTCTGCCGGGCGGTGATCACGGCCATCGCCAAACGGCGCGAAATGGCCACCGCGCAGGGCAAGCTGCGCTTTCGGCCGACCGCCGCGTTCGCCGAGCTGGCCGGACCGGATATTGACGCGCTGCCGGTGGCACGCTCGCAAGGCGGCAGCTCGAATACGGTGGTCGTCGTGGGCGAACGAATGGTCTTGAAGGCTTACCGCCGGTTGCGCGACGGCGCAAGCCCCGAGCTCGAGATGGGCCTGTATCTGACCGAAGTCGTGCGTTTTGCGAACTGCGCGGCGCTCGCCGGCTCGATCGAGTACACCGGCAACGATGGGAAGAGCCGCTTGCTCGGCCTGCTTCAAGCCTACGTCGTCAACCAAGGCGATGGATGGACCAATTCCCTCGACTATCTGCGGCGCTATTTGGAGACCCACCGCACGGCGCCAACCTCCGACGCCCTGCCGGTCAACGCGCATGCAGCCTATCTCCTCATCGTTCGCACCCTCGCCAAACGTACGGCGGAATTACACCAGGCGCTGGCGACAAAGACTGGAAACGCGGACTTCGATCCGGAACCCTTGATTCGCACGGACATCGACGGCTACCTGAAGCGCGCCCTCAACGAAGCGCGCAGCGCGCTCGAACTGCTGAAAGCGAGTCTCGATCTCATTCCGGCGGCCGAGCGCGAGCGGGCCAACGAGGTGTTGACGCAGCAGGAGCGCCTCACCCAGAGGCTCGAATCCCTTGCCGCCGAACCGGCTCAGGGTTCGAAGATACGGATTCATGGCGACTACCACCTCGGCCAGGTGCTAGTGACACGCAACGACTTCGTGATCGTCGATTTCGAAGGCGAGCCCGGCCATTCGATGGAGGAGCGGCGCGCCAAACAGTCGCCGCTGCGGGACGTGGCGGGCATGCTGCGCTCTTTCAGCTACATCGAGCACAGTGCACCGCGCAGCGTGGCCCACAACGAATCCGAAGTCGACAAGCTCCTCCCACTGTCCCGGGCCTGGGCGAGCGAGGTCCGCAGCGCTTTTCTGAGTGCCTACGACACCGAGGCGCAACGTTCGGGACTGTACGGTTCATTGCAGCCGGGGCATGGGCTCCTCGGGCTGTTCGAGCTCGAGAAGGCGCTCTATGAGCTTCGCTATGAGCTCGGCAACCGTCCCACATGGGTCGGCATTCCATTGCAGGGTATCTTGGAATGTTTGGCCGCCAATTGATCTAAAATTTCGCTTAAAAGCGGTTGGTATTCGTCGGAGGCTCTCGTCATGCAAAGCATCGATATGTTGGTCGACACGACGCGGGAATTCTCGCATCGGATCGCGGCGTTACTACCGAATCTGGCGTTTGCGATCTTGGTGATAGCCTTCGGCTGGCTGCTGGCCAAGGCCGTTCGCTTTGCCATCGAGAAGGCCTTGCGCGCGGTGAATTTCAACGTACTGACCGAACGCGCCGGCACCGACCGGTTCCTGCAGCAGGGCGGTCTCCAGGGGGACACCACGACCCTGTTCGGCCTGCTCGCCTACTGGGTGGTGATCGTGGCCTCGCTCATCATTGCGTTCAACGGCCTGGGTCTCACCTACATCACCGACCTGCTGCAGCGCGCGGAACTGTTCGCGCCGAAGATTCTGGTGGCGATGCTGGTGGTCGTTCTGGGTTCTTATTTCGCGCGCTTCGTGGGAGAAGCCGTGCATACCTATTGCATCGATGCGCAGATCCCGGACTCGGACATCCTCGGAAAAATTGCGCGATACCTCATCATGACCTTCGTTGTCATGATCGCGTTGAGCCAGATCGAGGTCGGCGGGGACATCGTGCAAAGAACTTTTCTCGTCATCCTCGCAGGCCTGGTGCTGGCGCTGGCGCTGGCCTTCGGCCTTGGCGGCAGGGAATGGGCCGCCGCCATGCTCGAGCGCTGGTGGCCACAGCGAAAGAAAGATGAGCAGCGCAGATCGTAGGGCAATCACTCGGTCCTTCCCGCATCTGCTGGCCTCGGCTGCGGGAGGCGCGCTTCTGTGTTTGAGCGCCTGTGACGGCTACGGCGAAGGCCGCGCACTCGCCATGCTCAATGGGACTGTGCACATCCTGGCCGGCAAGGTGCCTCGCGTGGCCGAGACCGTCAATGGTGACATCCACGTCGACGACAACGCCGCCGTCTCGATCGCCAACACCTTGAACGGCGCCATCCGCTTAGGATCCCACGCGAGCGCGCAGAGCCTGCACACTGTCAACGGCGACCAGACGATAGGACCCTTCGCGCACATTGCGCAAAGCATTGAATCGGTCAACGGCAATATCGTCCTCGAGCGGGGTGCCGAGGTGTTGGGTGGAATCAGTTCTGTCAACGGCAACGTCGAATTGATCGCAGCCCATGTGGCCGGCGGCATCAACATCGGGGGCCGCAATCCGCAAGATTCGCCCTCGCACGGCAGCCCGCCGCGTATCGTCATTGGCGCCGGATCCCGTGTCGAAGGCGGCTTGCAAGCCGACCGCGACGTCACGCTCTACGTCAATGATAACGCCCGCATTGACGCCGTCCGGGGCGCCGTGCCCATCGCCTTCACGGGCGATACTCCCCCGGGGCCTTGAAGTTTTGGGATAATGATTCCCCCAGAAGATCCTCAAGGACTGTTGCATGCCAAGTCTCTTTTATCGTCTCCTCGCCGTCGCGACCTCCATGCTGACGCTGGCAGCGGGTGCCGCGGCGGCCACGCCGGATGCGGCTTTGACGGCGGCGGTCGCTGATCCGGGCCGTACCGCCACCTTCGTCGCGCGAGACAAGGCCCGCCACCCGGTTGAAGAATTGGCGTTCTTCGGCATCACGCCGTCGATGACCGTGGTCGAATTATGGCCCGGCGGAGGCTATTGGACCGAGATTCTGGGCCGCTATTTGTCCAAGGGTGGGGGCACCTACTACGTCGCGTTGAACGCGCCCGGCGATCCGGAGGAGGACAAGGGAGTGGAGCATTGGCGGACGCGCATGGCGGCCGAGAAGGACGCGCTTGGCACCCTGCACGAAACCATGCTGGGTCCCGACCACTTCGACATTGCGCCGGCCGGCTCGGCAGACATGGTGCTGACCTTCCGTAATCTGCATAACTGGATGGATGGCGGCTATGCGGAACAGGCGTTGGCGGCGTGTTTCAAGGCACTCAAAGCGGGCGGAATCCTCGGGATCGAAGAGCACCGGGGCGCGACCGACAAACCACAGGACCCGAAGGCGAAGGACGGCTATGTGCGCCAGGATTACACCATCGCCCTCGCCAAGAAAGCAGGATTCGTGCTCATTGGCGCTTCCGAAATCAATGCCAATCCGAAGGACACGAAGCACTGGGTCGATGGCGTTTGGACCTTGCCGCCGACACTGTCACAGGGCGACAAGGATCGGGACCGTTACCTGGCCATCGGCGAGGCGGATAATTTCGTCCTGAAATTCAAGAAGCCAAAGCACTAGCCCGTCAGAGTTCGCCGCCGAGAACGATGGGCGACCCATCGCTGAAGCGGGATATACGGAACGGGCGGGTATCAACGGAAAGCGGTTGATTCGTGGCAAGCTTCGCCGCCAACCGGCCGGCAGCGGGGCCGATGCCGAAACCATGCCCGGAGAATCCGGTGGCGATCGTGAGGCCGGGCAGATCGCCCACCTGGCTGATGTAGGGCACCACATCCGGGGTCACATCGATATAACCTGCCCATTGCTGGACGACGGGGACTTCGCGGAATGTCGGGTATAAGCGAACCATGGCGGCGAGCGCCTCGCGGTTCATCTGCAGATTGGGACGAGGGTCGAGGACTCGCGTTCTTTCGAACGGCGAGGGCTTGTCGAGCGGCCAGCGGCGCGGCTCGCGCCATTCGAGCAGGGATTGAGCATTGAAGCGCGGCATGAACCCACCGGCTTGCATGCGAAGGGTTGGCGCGAACTCGCGAAGGTAACGCACCGAATCGGGCACCAGCGGCACCACATGGCCCGAACCTCTCGCGATGGTGTAGCCACCGTCGCGCCGCTTCCGATACCCCAGGTCGGCCATATACGCGCAGGCCTCCGGACCATTGCTCATCGGCGCGGTACGCATCACCGAGGCCAGCACCTTGAGCTGCGGCAGACGGATGCCGAGGCTGGCGCAAAACAGACCGGTCCATGCACCCCCCGCCAAGATCACCGCGCCACAGGCAATCGAGCCCCGCTCCGTGACGACGCTGGTGACGCGCCCCGCGCTGCGCTCGATACCACGAACAGCACAGTGGGCGAGGATCACGGCGCCCTTGCGCTGCGCGGCACGCGCGATGGCGGGTGCCGCTTTTTGCGGCTCGGCGCACCCATCGGTGGGCACGTAAAGGCCGCATCCATAGGTCCGGCTGGCACCGGGCATGAGTTCCGCGAGTTCCCCACCACGTACGATCCGAGCACCGATGTCATAGGGCTGCGCCATGGCCAGCCAGGCAGCAAAGCGCTCCTCGGATTCCGCGCTCTCGCCGACATATAAGACACCACAGGTGCGGAACCCGGTATCGCTCTCGGTGAGCCGATTCATCTCACGCCAGAGCTGCAAGCTCTCAACGATGAGGGGCATTTCGCGCTCGTCGCGTCCCGCCTGCCGGCACCAACCCCAGTTGCGGCTCGATTGCTCACAGGCGATATGGCCCTTTTCACAGAGCACGACGGGCACGCCATGCGAGGCCAGCTCGAAGGCGGCAGACACGCCGATGATTCCGCCGCCGATGATGACCACGGCGGTCGACGCCGGCAGCAATTCATCCGAAGTTATCGAATCGACATAAGGGCCCATCGACCTTCCTACAACCGCTCGACTTTGAAGCGCGGGCATTATAGAACGCTCCCCTACCGGCCGCCCGCCTTGAACTCCGCTTGAATCGTCCCCATGTCGCAAGCTTGAATAACAGGCTATCTTGCACGCATCCCGGCCGATGAAGGTTCGCCGCCGGTTTCTCCATCCGGTGTGGCTGTTGGTGTCGCTGCCCGGTTATATCGGCGTGCGGCTGTTGCCCGCCCTCGGTTTCGGGACTGCCGGCGTCGTGTGGGGAGCGCTTTTGTTGCTCGCGGCGTGCCTCATCATTCCCGCCTCCGTCAGCACCCGACACCTGCGCAATCGGCGATTGGCTGACCGGCTCGCTTGGGCCGGCTTCCTCACCATGGGATTTTTTTCTTCCTTGTTCGTCGTCACGGTGCTTCGCGATGTTTTTTTGCTGGCGGCGCACGGGCTGTTGCCCGCTGCTGAGGCGGCCGCCCTGACGATTGCCTCGGCCCGCTGGGCCTTGGGTTTGACCGCATTCGCCACTCTCGGCGGTTTTATCATCGCGCGTCGGCCGCGACTTGTCGAAGTGGTCATTCCCATTGCTGATTTGCCCGAAGGCTTGGCGGGATTTTCGATCACCCAAATCAGCGACCTTCACGTCGGTCCGACGATCAAGAGAGCCTTCGTCGAGCGAATCGTGGCGCGGGCGAATGCCCTCGGGAGCGACGTGATCGCGCTGACTGGCGACTTGGTCGATGGCTCGGTGCCCGAGCTATCTGCCGACACCGCTCCCTTGCGCGCCTTGACGGCGCGTCATGGCGTGTATTTCGTCACCGGCAACCATGAATATTATTCCGGCGAACCGGCTTGGACCGCGGAGTTCCGCCGACTTGGACTGAATGCACTCAAGAATCAACATGTCATCCTTCGGCACGGCGGCGCGGCGCTGCTGCTCGCGGGAGTCAACGACTTTTCCGCCCACCATTTTGATCCCGCCCAGTGCAGCGACCCGGCAACCGCCTTGCTCGGCGCGGATCGCACGATTCATCCACGGATTCTATTGGCCCACCAGCCGAGTTCAGCGACCGCAGCGGCGGCCGCGGGATTCGATCTGCAGATTTCCGGCCATACTCATGGCGGCCAATTTTGGCCATGGAATTTCTTCGTCCGCTACTTCCAACCCTTCACGGCCGGCCTTAATCGCCTGGGCGACCTCAGCGTGTACGTCAGTCGCGGGACCGGATATTGGGGCCCGCCCAACCGCTTCATCGTGCCGGGCGAAATCACCCGCCTGCGTCTGGTGCCGGCCTGAAGAAGTGCGCGAGACGCGGCAAAGAGACCACCGACAGGCCGTTTTCCACAGGTTGTACCAATTACGCCACAAGGAGGGATGACGAATGTCTTACTTCCCTTGGGTAACCTGGCTTACATCCCCTGCAAGCGTCAACCTTGATACTGCGGCTCCCGTCTTAGCAAGGAAACACAACAATGGAGCGGCAACGACGACGACTTTCTCGAATCGCCGGTGTGGCGACCGTCGCCATCCTCTGGGGATTGGCGGCTGGACTCAGCGTGGTGAGCATGATGGCCCTTGCGGCGCCCGAGTCGACGCCGCACACGGTTCCCGGGTACCAAGTCGGTAAGGCTTCGTTCTATGCGTCCCATTACGCCGGCAAGACCATGGCGGACGGCACGCCCATGCGTCTCGGCAGTAACAACGCCGCGAGTCTGACGCTCCCGCTGGGCGCCACTGCAAGGGTCACGGATCTCAAAACGGGTCGCAGCGCCGTGGTGGTGATCCGCGACCGGGGTCCTTATGTCAAAGGACGCATCATCGACCTGTCGCCGGCGACCGCGCGTCGCATCGGGCTGACCCGTCGCGAGGGTGTCGCACTGGTGAGCGTGGCCTTGCTCGCCCCGCGCAGCGTTCAGATCAGCAACCCGTGACGTTCGATAAAGGCTGTGATGACATCGAGACCCTGGCCGCTCTTCAGATTGGTGAAGACGAACGGGCGACCGCCGCGCATCTTGCGCGCATCCGCGTCCATGACCTCGAGCGACGCGCCCACATAAGGTGCTAAATCGATCTTGTTGATGATGAGCAGATCTGACTTCGTGATTCCCGGTCCGCCCTTGCGGGGAATTTTGTCGCCCGCGGCCACATCGATCACGTAGAGCGTGAGATCGGAGAGTTCGGGGCTGAACGTGGCGGCAAGGTTGTCGCCACCGCTTTCGACGAAAACCACGTTGAGATCGGGAAAGCGCCGGCTGAGACGATCCACCGCCTCCAGATTGATGGAGGCGTCTTCGCGAATCGCGGTGTGCGGACAACCGCCCGTTTCGACACCCAGAATACGGTCGGGAGTGAGCGCTTCGTGGCGGACCAGAAACTTGGCGTCCTCTTCCGTATAAATGTCGTTGGTCACGACGGCCACTTGATACCGTTCCCGGAGCGCTCGGCAGAGCAGCAGGGTCAGCGCGGTCTTGCCCGAGCCCACCGGTCCGCCGATTCCCACGCGCAGCGGTGAAGGGACGCCCGTCATGAGCGAAACAGCCGTGAGTACTGGGTCTCGTGCTGCGCCGACAGAATGGCGAGACCGGGCGCAAAATTCGAGGGCGGTTCTGACTCATGCGCCGCCCAGGAGCCGATGCGACGCGCAATGTCCGCACCGATGCGCAACAAGATCCGCTGTGCCGACGATTGGCCGATGGGTACGCTTTTCATCGCCACCAACACCTGATTTTCAGCCCAAGACCAGACATACGCGCTCATGGAATCCAGGGGATCGATCGACCAGGCCGTTGCCGTGCCGCTCCACACACAGGGCAGACTCGGCTCCTCAATGGACTTCAGGACGTCGTGCAGCACGGCCGGCAAGCCGGGCAAGACGTCGAGCAACGCGCGCATCGAATAGCCCATTTGCAGCGTGGCGGACCGAAGTTCCGCGCTCTCGCGCGACGCCAGGAATTGCTCATTCAAGCGCAATAACGCGGGCACATCGACCGCACCCCAGGCAACTGACATCGCATGAAGACTCGCCATTTCGTACGAGGCCATCGAGAACTCGAGCACATCGGCGATCCAATCCGCCACGCCCTGCTCGTCCTTCACGAGCCCGCGCTCAACGGCGCTCTCCAGACCCTGCGAATGGCTGTAGCCGCCGATGGGAAAGGCCTGACTCGCGAGCTGCAACAGGCGCATCAGTGCGGGCATGCTCATGGGGCGCAAAACGAATGAATCTTGGGCCGGTTCAAGGGAATCTCGCTGCCATGCGCGTGGTGATGGCCATAAGCGCCGCCTTCGGGGTCGAAGGGTGCGATGACGGCCCGGACCTCCAACCCCAAGCCTAGAACCATATCCTTCAACACATGATCGGCGGCAAACCGCAGGCGACCCGCCATCACCTGGACCGCGACATGACGATTGCCGAGATGATAGGCCGCCTTCGCGATCACCAGCGGATCGGCACTTGCCGCTTCGAGCAGCGACTCATCGGCGGCAACGACCGTCAGATCCCGGCCATCGGCCAGGCGGACCTGTTCGCCATCGCGCAGCACCCGTCCACGTTCGACCAGCAACGCCGCAGCTTCGCCGTTGTCGAGTTTGACCAGCAGCCGGCTTTTGCAGCGTTCATCGAAGGTCAGATGCGCGCGCAACACAGCGGCGGCGGAGTTCGAGGTCATGCGGTGACCTTCAAAAAAGAAAATATCGTTGCGTCATCGGCAGCGTCGCCGCCGGTTCGCACACCAGCAACTGGCC
>Ga0116230_10003092_pt1 | contig 16153 bp, 12 predicted proteins | sample S1TSphfallax_3_FD_88678 | JGI IMG/M metagenome (GOLD analysis project Ga0116230, IMG submission 88678) | Host-associated microbial communities from peat moss isolated from Minnesota, USA - S1T2_Fd - Sphagnum fallax MG | ecosystem: Host-associated > Plants > Peat moss > Unclassified | place... | reverse complement strand
GAGCGGGACCAGCTACCAGGCCTATTTTACCGGCGCGGTCTATGTGCATTTTCTGCTGGGCCCGGCGACCGTGGCTCTGGCCGTGCCAATGTATGCCAACTGGCCGGCGATCAAGCGGCATTTTGTGGCCATCATCGTCTCGCTCTCCGCCGGCTCAATCGTCGCGGCCGGCTCGGCAATGCTGATCGCGCACGCGCTCGGCGCGCCGCGCGCGCTGGTGATCTCGCTCGGGCCGAAATCGGTCACCACGCCGATCGCCATGGGGATTGCCCAAAACCTGGGCGGTCAGCCCTCGCTCACCGCCGTGTTCGTGATGATGACCGGGATGTTCGGCACGGTAATCTGCACCGGGGTGCTGCGGGCAGCGCGCGTGCATGATTGGCGGGCGCAGGGGCTCGCCGCCGGCACCGCGGCCCACGGGCTGGCAACCGCAAAAATGCTGATGCTGAACGAAACCGCGGGCGCCTTTGGCGGCCTCGCCATTGGGCTGAATGGCATTGTGACGTCGCTGGTGCTGCCGGTGATGGTTAGTGTTCTGGGGTTTTGAGGCCAAGCAAGCGGTCGCTTTTTTGAAAAAAAGCTCCGCAAAAAACTTTTGATTTTGCCGGGGCGGTGCTGGTGGGGAGGCTATAGCCCCAGGATAAAAGTTTTTGCGCGCTTTTTTCAAAAAGCGCCGCTTCCTTACCCCTGGGAAACCCCTACCGTTTATGGCAATGCTTGTACGCGAGCGTGAACACACGCCGCCTTGCACGGAGGAAATGATGCGACGGATTCTGCTTGGCGCCAGCCTGCTGGCCCCCTTGATGATGCCTCTGCCCGCCAGCGCGGCACCGATGGTGCTGCAACTCACCCCGGGGAACATGCTGGCGCAGACCCATTCACACGCGATCATCCTGAACATTACCGGGACGTTTCAACAGCTTTCCGGCACGCTGAATTTTGACCCCGCCGCCGGGACCTGCAACATCGATGTGACATTTGTGGTGAAAAGCCTGACCGCGCCGAATTCGCTGATCTATTCGCAGGTGATGTCGCAGGGGTTTTTGGACGCCGCGGATTACCCCACCCAGCATTATGTCGGCACCTGCCAGGGCAACCAATTGATCGGCCATTTGACGATGCGCGGACAGACCCATCCGTTCAACATGACCATCACCAATGAGATGACCAACGGCCAGCTCACCGGTATTCATACCGAAGGCGTGCTGAACCGGTATGATTGGGGCATCAACGGCATGACGATGACGGTGGGCAAAATGATCCGCGCAACCAACGATATATCGCTGACGGGGCAGCCGCCCGTGCCGCCGGCGTCTTAGCGCCGGATGACATTCTGTGGAATCGCTCTCTAGAACGCGGTTCTTTTTTGAAAAAAAGAACCAAAAAACTTTTGGGACTCTGGAGCCGGGATTTTGCAAAATCCCGGCTCCAGAGTCCCAAAAGTTTTTTGCGCGCTTTGCGTCCCGATGACGGAGCGGCAAAGCCGCGACGTCTGAATCGGGCCGCTGGGTTTACGCAAAAAAGTGCCGCTTGCTACCACTTGCCCAGCTTTACCTGGCGCGTGCGGCGGATGACATAGGCGGTCCAGCCAAGTTGAACGATCAACGGCACCAGCAGAATGGGCAGTTTGGCAACCGATGGTGAGCTTAGGAATGCAATCGCGGTAACGCCGCCGGTCAGCGCGAAAGCCCAATGCGCGAGTGCCACGGCGCGCGCATCCATCCCCGCCCGGCGCACCACCTGGTAGAGATGGCCGTTATGCGCGCGGGCGATGTTCTCGCGGGCCAGGATGCGGCGGATCAGGGTAAACGTGACGTCATACAACACGCCCGAGAGCAGCAGCGGCACCAGCAGGAAGGAGAGCGGCGCGCCCTCGAACCGCGCGGCCGCGACTCCGAACAGCGCCAGCATAAAACCGCAGAACTGGCTGCCGACGTCGCCCATGAAAATTTTGGCGCGCGGGAAGTTGAACGGTAAAAAGCCGAGCACGCCGCCCGCCAGCAGCAGCGACGCGGTATAGACGAAAAACCCGCCATAGAGCCCGGCGATAACGCCGAGGAACAGGCAGGCAATCAGGGTGACGCCGGCGGCAAGCCCGTTCAGCCCGTCGATGAAATTCATCGCGTTGGTGACAAACAGCAGAAAAAAAATCGTCAGTGGGATGCCGGCCAGCCCGATATCGAGGCTGCCAAAAACTGGCAACGCCAGCACATGCACCCATAGGCCGGACGCCACCGCGGCAATCGCGGCGGCTAGCTGGGTCGCGAGTTTGATGACGAACGAAATATCCAGCAAATCATCCAGCATGGAGACCGCCGCCATCAGGATGGCGGCGGCGATAACGCCGATAAAATAGCCTTCCGCCAGGCGGGAGACCTGGCCGTAGCGGTACAGCAGCAACACACCGAGTAGAAAAGCCGCGACGATGCCGACCCCGCCGGATTTTGGGGTGGTCTGGGTATGGGCTTTGCGCGCATCCGGATGGTCGGGCACGCCGATGCTGATCATGATGCGCACGACGATGCCGGAGAAGATGGCGAGGCCCGCCATAAGGGCGAGGTGGCGCGGCAGAGCGAGCAAGGCGAGCGGGGATGGAGCGTTCATGCGCGGCGGACCATGGCGGAATTGCGAGGGGTTTTGAAGGTGCCAACCGGTAAAAGCCGGCCGCCCGCCGCCGGCCGGCGCACCCTTGACCAAGCGAGCTTGTCTGGCCACCTTCGGCGCGCCAGAACCGGCGGCGGCAGGAGGCTTGGGCGTGAAGATTGCGGTGATTGGCGGCGGCTATGTTGGCCTGGTCTCAGGCGCCTGTTTCGCCGAGTTCGGCGTGTCTGTGGCGGTGGTCGAGGCTGATGCGGCCAAGCGGCAGATGCTGCTGGATGGCCGCATCCCGATCTATGAGCCAGGGCTGGACCGTCTGGTGGCCGAGAATATGGCCGCCGGGCGGCTGGAATTTCCCGAGACCTTGCAGGAGGGCATCGCCGAGGCGGAGGCCGTGTTCATCGCCGTCGGCACGCCCGCCCGGCGCGGGGACGGCCACGCGGATCTGACCTATGTGTTCGCCGCGGTCGAGCAGGTGCTTATGGCGCTGGACCATAAGGCGATCATCGTCACGAAATCCACCGTTCCGGTCGGCACCGGGCGCAAGATCGCGGCAATGGCGCAGGCGCTGCGGCCGGAACTGGGCATCGAGGTTGCGGCCAATCCGGAGTTTTTGCGCGAAGGCAGCGCGATCACCGATTTCATGCGGCCGGACAGGGTGGTGGTGGGCACCGATAGCGAATATGCGCGCGAGGTACTGCGCCGGCTCTACCGGCCACTTTATCTCATCGAAGCGCCGCTGGTGTTCACCGGCCTGGAAACCGCCGAGCTGACCAAATACGCCGCCAACGGGTTTTTGGCGATGAAGATCACCTTCATCAATGAAATGGCGGATCTGTGCGAGAAACTCGGCGCCGATGTGAATGATGTGGCCCGCGGCATCGGGCTGGATGGCCGGATCGGGCGGAAATTTCTCCATGCCGGGCCGGGTTTCGGCGGCAGTTGCTTTCCCAAGGACACGCTGGCGCTGCTGCGGATCGCCGAGGAGGCCGGGGCACCGAGCCGGCTGATCCAATCGGTGGTGGCGGTGAACGACGCGCGGAAAAATGCCATGGCCGGCCGCGTGGTCGCGGCCTGCAGCGGGGATGTGCGGGGGCTGAACATCACCGTGCTGGGCCTCGCCTTCAAACCCGAAACGGATGATATGCGCGAAGCACCGTCGCTGCCGCTGATCCACGGCCTGGTCTCACGCGGCGCCGTGATCACCGCGTTCGACCCTGCCGCCATGGAGGGCGCGCGCGCCTTGCTGCCCGACAGCGTGCGCTTTGCGCGCGACACGGCCGAGGCGCTGAGTGGCGCGGACGCGCTGGTATTGGTGACCGAATGGAACGAATTCCGCGCGCTGGCGCCGGCCAAGCTGAAGGGCTGGATGCGCGGGCGGGTGATCGTGGATTTGCGTAACGTGTTCGACCCGCGCGCCATGACCGGTGCGGGATTTGCCTATCATGGCATTGGTCGGGCAAAACAGGATGAACCGGTGAAAGCCTCCATCAGCCATTAAGGGATCGCCCAATTTGAACGCCGTGCACACCCACTACCCGGATTTTGCCAATCCCGAGCTGCTGGAAAAAATTCCGCTATCCGCACGAACGATTCTGGACGTTGGCTGCGCGCAAGGCGCGTTGGGGGCGGATTATCTGCGCCGCAACCCCAAAGCCCGGGTGCTGGGGATCGACATCGACGACGAGGCCATCACCCACGCCCGGCAGCGCATCACCGAGGTCTATTGCGGGGATGTCGAGAAGGTGCCGATGCCCTTTGAGGTGCCAGACGGGATCGACTGCATCATCTATGGCGATCTGCTCGAGCATCTGGTCGATCCTTGGGCCCTGCTGGCTGAGCATGTAAAATATCTTGCCCCGGGCGGGACCGTGCTGGTCTGCATGCCCAATGTCGAGCATTGGAGTTTCGCGGCCAGGCTGCTGCTCGGCAATTTCGACTATGACGAGATGGGGTTGCTGGATAAGACCCATCTGCGCTGGTTCACCCCACGCACAATGGGCCGCGCGCTGGTCGGCGCGGGGCTGGAGCCGCACGACATCGCTTCGCGGCCGATTTCCACTGAAAAGGCGGAAAAATTTGTGGCCGCGATGGCGCCTGGCCTGGCCGCGATCGGGGTTGATCCGAAGGAGTACCTCAACCGGGCGGGGCCGCTGCAATTCATCTGGCGGGCCCGCAAATCAGCGCCGGCGCGGATGGAGGTGAGTGCGACGATGCTGGCACCGCAAGGCGGGGTGAGCGATGTGCGGGTGCTGGAGCCGCTGCGCGCCTTGCGTACCGATAGCACCATGTTCAGCTCGATCGTGAACGAGACCGGCATGCAGCCCAAGCTGAAGGACGCGCCAAGGATTGCGGTGCTGCACCGGCCGCTGCTGCTGGGCCAAGCCGGGATCGCGCAAATCCGCCAGATGCTGGCGCAAGGCTATGTGGTGGTCAGCGAGTTCGATGACCACCCGATGTTTCTGGCCGAACGTGGCGTGCCGGTGGATGAGCTGCTGACGTTCCGTGGCGTGCATGCGGTGCAAACCAGCACCCCCGCACTGGCGGCGGCCTTGGGCGAGGTCAACCCTGAAATCGGCATGTTCCCGAACGGCGTGTTCGAACTGCCGGCCCCGAAAAATTTCGCGGACCCTGAGCATCTGACGATGTTCTTCGGCGCGCTCAACCGCGGCGCGGATTGGGCACCGTATATTTCCGCGATCAACGAGGTCGCGCGCGCGGTCGGCGAGCGTTTGAAATTCCATGTGCTGTTCGACGAGGGATTCTATAACGCGCTCGAAACCCCGCATAAAAAATTCGACCCGATGGTGGATTATTCCACCTATATGCGGCTGCTGGGCGGTGCTGAGATCGTCTTCATGCCGTTGCGCGATACGCCGTTCAACCGTTCGAAATCCGATCTGAAATTCATCGAAGCGGGTGCTGTGCGGGCGGCCGCTCTGGCGAGCGACGTGGTGTACGCGGAGAGCATCGAGGACGGCAAGACCGGGCTGATCTTCCGCGACCCGATGGAGCTGCGCGCCGGGCTGCTGCGCTATCTGGCCTATCCGGAGGCCACCAAGCGCATCGGTGAAGCGGCACGCGCCTATGTGGCGCGTGAGCGCATGCTGGCCTACCAGACCGCCGCGCGCGCCAACTGGTACCGCAGTCTGTGGGAGCGCCGGGATGCGCTGAACGAGGCCCTCAAGCAGCGAGTTCCGGAATTATTTGCCTGATGGCAGGGAACGGCAAAACCCGGATCTCGACGCATATCGAGGTCGAATGGCTGAGCGGCGAGGCGGCCGAGGCGGTTTGCCCGAATTGTGGCGCGGCCGGGCTGGTCGAGCGCTATCTCGACATCGATTACCGGCCGCCTGATGCCGAGCATCGTTTTGTGCTGCAGATCTGTCCGGTTTGTTCGGCGCGCTTCGTCGATAACGCCGAGATGATGGACTACGCCACCGAAGAGCTGATCGAGATTGGCTGGAACATCTATCAGGTGCAGCTCGGTGCCGGCGTGTGGCCGATCTCGGCGCCGCTGACGCGGATTGAGAAGCCGGCCGGGGCGCGGGTGCTGGAGATCGGCGGCGCCTTCGGGTTCGGGCTGGATTTCTGCATCCGCGCGCGCGGCTGGGTGGGCGAGGGGTACGATCCCTCCCCGCTCGCCGGGTTCGGCGCGCGTGAGCTCGGGCTGGATATCAGGCGTGCCTATTTCGGCGAGGACGATCTCAGCCAGGGCCCCTGGGATGTGGTGATCGCAACCGAGGTGATCGAGCATATCGGCCACCCGCCGGCGTTTTTGAACCTGATGCGCCGCGCGCTGGCCCCAGACGGGCTTCTGGTGATGACCACGCCGGACGCGGAATGGGTCGCCCCCGCGCTACCGGCGGGGCTGCTGATGCCGCTGCTCTCGCCCGGCGCTCACCAGGTGCTGCAGACCGCGCAAAGCCTGCAGACCGCATTGCTGGCCGCCGGTTTCGCGCATGTGCAGGTCAAGCGCGAGGCGATGAGCCTGGTGGCCTATGCCTCCACCGCCCCATTCACATTGAGCGGCGATGACGAAGCAGCGCGCGCGATGTACCGGCGCTATCTGGTCGAGCGCGGAACACTGACCAGCGTGGAGAGCGATCTGCGCTTCGGGTTCGCCGGGCGCGGGCTGTTCGAGGCCGCCAATGACGGAGACGATGAAGCCGCACAGACCGCCTGGGAGGCGATGCTGCCGGCGGCACAGACCCGATTTGGGATCGATCTGGAGGCGATCACCTCGCTTCCGCCGGGGGCAGGGGATGCCAGCCTGGCGGAGCTGGCGCGGCTGATGCCGCTCGGGCTTGGGATGATTCTATTCGGCCGCGCCATGCAGTTGCTGGCAGCCAAGGCCGAGCGGGTGGCGCTGCTGCCGATGCTGCGTGTGGCGGGTGAGGCGATCGACGCGCTGCAGGGGGCGCTCGGGAAACGCTCGCTGACCGACGCGCTCTGCGCGAATATCCGGCAAATTATCGATGTGGAGATTTTGCTCTGCCGGGCCGAAGCCGGCGAGGCGGCGTGCGTGCCGGACATCGTAGCCCGCCAGGACGAGGTTTTGGGCTGGCGCGGTTTTATGGCGCTGGTGAATGCCGGCGCGATCGGCGCCGCCGGGACCTTGAAGAGCACATTGCTGGCGGATGTTCCGCCTGCAACGCTACCCGGTAATTTACGGCGCAACGCCCTGCTGAGTCTGGCGAATTTTGCATTGGCGCCTGGCGGGGACAGCGTGCGCGCGATCGATTATGCGCTGGCGCTGCGCAGCGCGGGGGAAAACGCGGATAAAATTCTGCTCGGCGCCTTCACACGGCTGGTCAACGCGTCGCGCTATGACGAAGCTTTGGCCGCCAATGCGGCGCACGGGATCGACGCGCTCGCCCTCGCGGATGCCGGCGAGGCCGGACGGGACGCCAGGCTGGCACGCATGATGCTGGATTTGGCGGTGGGCGACCCGGCGGAAATCCCGCAGCGTATCGCCGGACTTGATCTGCCGCAGAGCCGGCGTGACGCCTTGCTGCTTGAGGCTTTTATCCGTCTTGCCAACAGCTCGCGCTTTGCCGAAGCCGTTGCTTTTAGCGCGGCCCATGACGTGCCGGGGCTGGTCGCCCGGCATGAGGGGCCGGCGCGCAGCAATGCGGCGATCGCCCTGGCGGTCGTGGATCTGGCGGCTGGTGACCCGGCTTGCGTTGCCAGCAGGTTTACCGGCGTTGCGGTTGACCCGGCACGGCGCGACGCGCTGTTGATGGGGGCGTTCACCGGGCTGATCAACACCTCGCGTTATGATGAAGCCGAGGCGCTGGCCGCCGGCGCCGCCTGGTTTGCAGCGCTGGAGCACTTGGGCGGCGGCGCCGCAACCGATGCCAGGCTGGCGGCGGCGATGCTCGATTTGCAACGCGGGCGCACCGAGGCGGCGATGACCCGACTCGAATCCCTCACCCCCGCCGATGCCGATCCGGCCGTGCTTGCCAGACTGATGGTGGATACCTTCATCCGGCTCGTGAACGAGCAGAAATTCACGGCGGCGCAGGCGGCGCTCCAGCGCCATGCGCTGGAGCGCCGGCTCACCGCCTGCAATACGGCCTTGCGGCATGACGCGCTGGCGGCCTTGCTGGCGCTGGAATTGCAGCCGGGCGGCAATCCGGCGCGGATCGTCCAGCGCGTCGAGGAGGTGATGAATGGCGGGCTGGAGGAGACGCGCTATCTCGCCTTAGGGCTCAGCGCCTTCGTAACATTGGTGAACGGCGGTGAATTTTCGACCGCGCGGCTCTTGCTGCATTTGGTCGAGCCAATGCTGATCAAGGCGCGGCCGCCATTCGATGATGCGATGTGCAACGGGTTGTTCGCCGCCGGTATCCTGTTCCTGCAGGACCGCGGCGAACTCAGGCGCGCGGTCACAATCCTCGCGCGCTTGCGGGACGGCCTGGTAAAGCGCAACCCGCCCGGTGCGCCGCCCGACCCGCTTTTCTGGCCGGCGCTCCGCGGCGAGGTGCTGGCGCTGCACAAACTTAACCGCGGCGCGGATGCCACCGCGCTCTTGCAGACATTCGGGCAAGCCTATGCGGACATGCCGGATGATCTGCGCCAACATATTGAGAGCCTGCCCATATGAGACGGATCATCCGTGACGGTTTCCTGAAGATCGGATGGTTTTTGAGATGGTATATTTGGACCCCCGTGGCGCGCGTCATCGGCCGGGCGCGGCCGGCCCGCCAGATCAAGGACATATGGCCGGCAGGGGATATCACGCTCGGGGCCAAAATCGTGCTGTTCATGCATTTCGATGGCCGGGGCAATGTGCGCCGCCAATTATTCGATTATATGCGCGATCTGCGGGATAACGGGCGCTGCATCGTATTCGTCAGCAATGCCGGCCGGATCAACGATGCGGCGATGGCCGAATTGAAGGAAATCTGCGCGGGCATCATCATCCGCAAAAATATCGGCTATGATTTTGGCGCCTGGCGCGATGCGATCGAATATCTCGGGCTGCCTCGGGCTGAGACCGAGGAGCTGATCCTCGCCAATGATAGCGTGTTCGGCCCGCTGATCCCGCTCGGCGATACGCTGCGCAAGCTGAACTACGCCAAAGCCGATATCTGGGGCCTGACCGAGAGCTGGCAGTTGCGCTACCATTTGCAATCCTTCTTCCTGGCTTTCGGGCCCACGGCCTTGCGCGCACCCGCCTTCGCAAAGTTCTGGAAATCAGTCCGCCCCGTCCCGTCGAAACCCTATGTCGTGCATGCCTACGAGGTCGGCGTGACCCAGGAGATGCTCAAAGGCGGGCTGAGTTGCGCGGCACTCTGGGGCTATGAAGCGCTGATCCGGCTGGTCAACCGGGAGGAGCTGGAGAAGCTTATTCTTGCCGAGGAAAGCGAGCTCGGCAAATCCGACCCGATCCAGGTCACCCGCAAATTGCAGATTTTGCGCATCCGCGACGGTGTGGCGCGCCGCTTGCCGCTCAACCCCACCTCCGACCTATGGCGCCAGTTGCTGCTCTCGGGCTTCCCCTTCATCAAGCGCGAGCTGCTGCGCGACAACCCGACAAAAGTGCAGGATTTGGGGGATTGGGTGGAGGTGGTGCGCGAGCTGCTGGCCGCCGACCCTGACCCGATTTTGCTCGATCTGCGCACCATGCTGAAGGGTAGCGCGCCCTGATTCGGATGGCGCTGCGGCTGCTCGCCGGGCTGTTATGGACCTTGAGTGCGATACCCGTACAGGCGGTGCTGCTGCGGCTAAAGGACCGCTCGCCGGAGCGATTTGCCCGAACCTATTGGGCCGGCATCAGGCGGATTTTGGGCATCAGGGTGCGGGTGCAAGGCGCGTTGAGCGGGCAACGCCCGGTCCTGTTCGTCGCCAATCATTGCTCCTGGCTCGACATCGTCACACTTGGCAGCGTGCTGCCCGGCTGCTTCATCGCCAAGGGCGAGGTCGCCAAATGGCCGCTGATCGGGCTGATCGCCAAGCTCGGGCGCACGATTTTCGTCTCGCGCAACCGCGCCGGTGTCGGACGCGAGCGCAACGAGCTGCAAGACAGGCTGGCGGCCGGGGATAACATCATCCTGTTTCCCGAAGGCACAACCTCGGACGGGACACGCATCTTGCCGTTCTCAACCGCGTTTTTGGCGCTGGCCGAAGGCAAAGACGCACCCTGGGTGCAGCCGGTAACACTGGTGTACGACGCCATCGACGGGCTGCCGGTACGCAGGCGCGACCGGCCGCAGATTTCCTGGTACGGTGATATGACCCTGGCGCCCCATTTCGCGGTGATCGGCCGTCGGCGCAGCCTGCACGCCACAATTATTTTGCACGAGCCGGTGGCGCCTGGCACCTACAGTAACCGCAAAGCTTTGTCCGCCGCGCTGGAAGCGACGCTCAGCGCGCAGGCGGGCAAGCTCAGGCAAGGTAGAGATTAAGTAATACCAACCGGCCTTGAAGATGACTTAATCTTCACGGCCGGTTGGTATCGCGCGTGGGGCTGGTGGGGCGGCCAGGCGCCAAAAAATGGCTTATACCGACGGTCATTCTTTATGACCGTTGTTATAAGAGGCCGCTTTTTTGAAAAAAAGCGGCGCAAAAAACTTTTGATTCCGCTGGGGCACGGGGGTCCAACCGGCAACGCCCCAGCGTAAATAAAAGTCTTTTGCGGAGCTTTTCTACAGAAAAGCGACCGCTTGCTTGCCTCCCCGCAACGGAAGGTTAATCCAATTTTCCTTGACACGGCGCGCCGAACCATAGCGGAGTAACATCACGTTCAGGAGGGTTCCCACGGAATTGACCTTGACCAAGCTGCACTTCACGCGCTTTTCCGTCCGGCAAGACCGGATGGAATGTGAATGATGAAAACGCCTGCCCGCAAGCTGCATATCGTGACGCATGGCTGCCAGATGAACGTGTATGATTCCGCGCGCATGGCAGATGTTCTGGCCCCGCTCGGCTACGCCACCGTGGACAGCCCTGAGGGGGCGGATATGGTCATTATGAACACCTGCCATATCCGGGAGCGTGCGGCGGAAAAAGTATTTTCCGCACTCGGCCGGCTGCGGGATTTGAAGGATGAAGCCGGCGGCAACATGATGATCGCGGTGACCGGCTGCGTGGCGCAGGCGGAGGGGGATTTGCTCCTAAAGCGCGCCCCTTACGTGGATTTGGTGGTTGGGCCGCAGGCCTATCACCGCCTGCCGGAGTTGATCGCCCAGGTGCACCGGACCAAGAAATCCGTGCTGGACACGGAATTTCCCGCCGCCCAGAAATTCGATTTTCTGCCCGAGGCGGCAGCGCCCCAGGGTGTGATCGCCAATCTCACGATCCAGGAGGGTTGCGATAAATTCTGCTCGTTCTGTGTTGTGCCCTATACCCGCGGGGCGGAGACGTCGCGGCCGGTGGCGAGCGTGATCGCCGAAGCCAGGCGCATGGTGGCACAGGGCACGCGCGAAATCGCGCTGCTGGGCCAGAACGTGAACGCGTATCATGGCGAAGGTCCGGACGGACGGATTTGGAGCCTGGCGCGGTTGCTGGGCGAGCTGGCGGAGATCGAGGGGCTGGCACGGCTGCGCTACACCACCTCGCACCCCGGCGACATGACCGAGGAACTGATCCTGGCGCACCGGGATAATCCAGCCTTGATGCCGTTTCTGCATCTACCGGTGCAATCCGGCGCGGACAAAATCCTCGCCGCGATGAACCGCAAGCACAAGGCCGATGATTTCCGCCGGATCATCGCCCGGCTGCGTGAGGTGCGGCCGGATATGGCCTTCACCTCGGATTTCATCATTGGCCACCCCGGCGAGACCGAGGCTGATTTTGCCGCCACCATGGCGCTGGTGCGCGAGACCGGCTTCGCGCTTGCCTACAGCTTTACCTATTCGCCGCGCCCGGGCACCCCGGCGGCGGCATTGCCGCAACTGCCCGAGCCGGTGAAGACCGCGCGGCTATACGAGCTGCAGGCCGAGCTGCGGCGCCAGCAGGACGCGTTCAACCAATCCACCGTGGGACTGACCACGAAGGTGCTGTTCACCGGGCATGGCCGGCACGCGGGACAAATCGCCGGGCGCTCGCTCTACGCGCAGCCGGTGGTGGTGGAGAACCCCATTGAGCTTACCGGGCAGATCCATGAGGTGAAAATCACCCACGCCAACCCCAACTCTCTTTTAGGAAGCCTAGACAAGGAGCTAATCGCCGCTTGAGCCAGATCATCGCGTCCCCGGCTACCCAATCCGCCCCGCCCCCGCGGTCCCTCACCCTCACCTTCGCAAACAACGCGCTATTACCGTTGTTGCTCGGAGACCATGACCGGCATCTGGCGCGGATCGAGCAGCGGCTCGGCGTGCGGCTGGCCTGCCGGGGTAACCGGATCGCCATCTCCGGGCCGGCGATTCAGGTGGCGGCTGCGGAAGCGGCACTCGGCGCGCTCTACGCCCAGCTCGAACGCGGCGAGATGATCGACGGACCAAAAGTGGATGCCGCCGTGCGGCTGACCGACCCGGCCGCCGAACCCCGGCTGCCGCTCTCGGACCTGCCCGCGATCCGCACCCGCAAGGGTGCCATCGGACCGCGCAGCGCCGCACAGACGGCCTATATCGATTTGCTGGCGCGCCACGAAATGGTGTTCGCCATGGGCCCGGCCGGCACCGGCAAGACCTATCTCGCGGTGGCGCAGGCGGTGGCGATGCTCACCTCCGGCAAGGTGGACAGAATCGTGCTCTCCCGCCCGGCGGTGGAGGCCGGCGAGCGGCTCGGGTTTTTGCCCGGCGACATGAAGGAGAAGGTCGACCCCTATCTCCGCCCGCTCTACGACGCGCTGAACGACATGCTCCCGGGTGACCAGCTGACCAAGCGGATGACGACCGGCGAGATCGAGATCGCGCCGCTGGCCTTCATGCGCGGGCGGACGCTGGCGCATGCCTTTGTCATTCTGGACGAGGCACAGAACACCACGCCGGTGCAGATGAAAATGTTCTTAACGCGCATGGGCGAGGGCACGCGCATGGTCATCACCGGCGATCTCACGCAGATCGACCTGCCGGCCGGCACGCGCTCCGGCCTGGCGGATGCGCTCGATACGCTGGAGGGCATTTCCGGCATCGGCGTGGCGCGGTTCAATAATGGTGACGTGGTGCGCCACCCGCTGGTTGGGCGGATCGTGGAAGCCTATGACCAGCGCCAGGCCGCCGCCAAGGAGCATGCGCGCGAGCGCCACGGATAGACATGGAACCTGGAAGTACCAGCCCCTGCGGGGGCGAAGTTGTGGTGACAGACCGGAAATGGCGTTTTTACGTGCGCAATCCCGAGCGCCTGGTGGCGCGCACCCTTAGCACCGCTGGCTGCACGGCCGATGTGGTACTGACCGACGACCGCACCGTGCAGGCGCTGAACGCGCGGGACCGGGCGAAGAACAAACCCACCAATGTGCTGACCTATGAGCAGCCGGCCGAAATTCTACTTGCGTTCGGCGTGGTCCGGCGCGAGGCGCTGCGCGAGGGCAAATCCGTCGCGGCGCATCTCACCCATCTGCTCGTGCATGGCGCGCTGCATCTGCAGGGGCATGACCACCACCATGTGGGGGATGCGCGGCGGATGGAGAGCGCTGAAGCCAAATTGCTGGCCAGGCTGCGCGTCTCCAACCCGTGGAAAAACCGATGAGCTCGGCACTTGGCCGGCTGCTTGGGCGGCTGCGCAATACCGAGCAATCGGTCCGCGAATCGATCGCCGAACTGGTGCAGGAAGCCGGCGGCGAGGCCGATAGCGGCGATGATGGCGCCGCACTCGGGCTGAACCTGCAGGAGCGCGCGCTGATCGCCAATGTGCTGCATTTGCGCGAAATCACCGCCGATGACGTGATGGTGCCCCGCCCGGATATCATCGCGATGCGCGCGGACGTGACGCTCGACCAGGCGATCGAACAATTGCGGCGTGAAGGCCACTCGCGCATGCCGGTCTATCGGGAAAATCTTGATGATCTTGTGGGGATGGTGCACATCAAAGATGTGTTCGCCTTCAGCGGTGCCGCGGCGGATTTCTCGGTCGAAAAAATTCTGCGCAAGCCGCTGATGGTGGCACCGCAGATCGGCGTGCTCGACCTCCTCGTACAGATGCGCTTGACCCGGACTCACCTGGCCCTGGTGGTGGACGAATATGGCGGGATCGACGGGCTGGTGACGATCGAAGACCTGGTCGAAACCATCGTGGGCGATATCGCCGATGAGCATGACGAGATCGAGGGCCCAATGTTCTCCGAACGGCCGGACGGGGCGTTGGATTTGAACGCGCTTCTGCCGATCGAGGATTTTGAGGCGCGGATGGGGCCAGTGCTGTCCGAAGACGAGCGGGACGCGGATATCGAAACCGTCGGCGGGCTGGTGTTCAACCTCGCAGGGCGGGTGCCGACCAAAGGAGAAATCGTGGCGCACCCGTCGGGCATCGAGTTTTTGGTGCTGGAGGCGGATGCGCGCCGCATTCGCCGCTTGCGGGCCCGCCGGACGGCGGCGCCTGAGGTGGCCGTGGAAAGTTAAGAAAGCGCTTCTTTTTTGAAAAAAAGAAGCAAAAAACTTTTGAGTCCTCGGGGCGGTGCTGTCGGAACCCCCGGAGACCAACAGACTCAAAAGTCTTTTGCGAAGCTTTTCTTCAAAAAAGCGACCGCCTACTTCAACGCAGCGCAGAACCGCTGAATGCGCGTGCAAGCATCCACCAGCGCCTCAGTGGAGGTCGCGTAGCTGATCCGGAAATGACCCGGATAGACGAACGCAGCACCATGCACGGCGGCGACCCCTTCCTCGTCCAGCAACGCGACGACGAAATCCTCGTCATTGTTGATTTTGACACCTTTCGGCGTGGTTTTGCCGATGCAGCCATGGATGGCGGGGAAGACGTAGAACGCGCCCTCGGGCTTCGCGCAGGTGATGCCGGGGGCGGCGTTCAGCATATCCACCACCAGGTCCCGCCTTGTTTTATACACACGCACCATCTCATGCAGGTCATCCTCCGGGCCGTTCAGCGCGGCAACCGCCGCCGCCTGGGCGATCGAGGAGGTGTTGGAGGTGGATTGGCTCTGAAGCTTGTCCATGGCTTTGATCAGCGCGACCGGCGCGCCGCAGAACCCGATGCGCCAGCCGGTCATGGCGTAGGCTTTCGAGCAGCCATTCATGGTAACGGTGCGCTCGCGTAGCTTGGGCTCGACCTGCACGATGGTGGCGGGCTTGAACCCGTCATAGGTCAGTTTTTCGTAAATATCATCGGTGAATACCCAGACATCCGGGTGGCGCAGCAGCACATCGCAGATCGGGCGCAGCTCTTCCGCGGAATAGGCCGCACCGGTCGGGTTGTTGGGCGAATTCAGGAAGACCCATTTGGTTTTGGGGGTGATGGCGGCTTCCAGGTCCTCGGCGCGGAGCTTGAAGCCGTGGTTCTGGCTGCAGGGCACGAAGACCGGCGTGCCCTCGGCAAGTGCGACGATATCAGGGTAGGATACCCAGCAAGGGGTTGGGATGACGACCTCGTCTCCAGCTTCCACGGTCGCCAGCATGGCGTTGAAAATCACCTGCTTGCCGCCGGTGGAGATGATGATCTCCTCGGGCTTGTAATCCAGCCCGGAGTCGCGCGCGAATTTGTCGGCCGCGGCCTTGCGCAGCGCCGGCGTGCCGGCGACGTCGGTATATTTGGTCTCCCCCGCGTTGATGGCGGCGATCGCGGCGGCTTTAATGTGCTGGGGCGTATCAAAATCCGGCTCGCCGGCGGAGAGGCTGATAATATCCCGGCCAGCGGCCTTCAGCGCGCGCGCCTTGGAGGAAATGGCGATCGTCTGGCTGGGGCTGATGCGATTAAGGCGGCCGGCGATAAGGGACATGTTACGACTCTGAGCAAGTTATGTTGAAGGCGGCGGGACCCTAGACCCCGGAGGCAGAGGACGCAAATACGCGCCGCCAACCAGGGCGTAATCAGGTTGCGCGTAGGTGTAAGTGAACGCTGCTTTTTCTGATCCTTTTTTGCGCGCCCTCCGGCGCCTTTCCAACTATGCGTCGAAACCTTGGACGCCTCCGCCAGACTCAGACTTGCGAACGCG
>Ga0116230_10003090_pt1 | contig 16159 bp, 16 predicted proteins | sample S1TSphfallax_3_FD_88678 | JGI IMG/M metagenome (GOLD analysis project Ga0116230, IMG submission 88678) | Host-associated microbial communities from peat moss isolated from Minnesota, USA - S1T2_Fd - Sphagnum fallax MG | ecosystem: Host-associated > Plants > Peat moss > Unclassified | place... | reverse complement strand
GGCTTCAAGGGTCCGCGGCCGATTCCCGTCGGCACCAGCGCCGATCTTCGAGTCGGACAGCGCGTCTATGCAATCGGCAATCCCTTCGGTCTGGACTGGACATTGACGTCGGGAATCGTCTCAGCGCTCAATCGCTCCCTGAATGAGGACGATGGGAGTTTGCTCGAGCATCTGATCCAAACGGATGCCGCGATCAACCCGGGAAATTCCGGCGGTCCGCTGCTCGATTCAGCGGGCCGCCTCGTCGGCATGAACACCGCCATCTACAGTCCGAGCGGCGCGGCCGCCGGCATCGGCTTTGCCGTGCCCGTCGACATGGTCAACCGCGTCGTCCCGTCTCTCGTTCGCGACGGTCACTACGAGTCACCTTCGATCGGAATCAGCGTCGATGAGCGATTGAACGAACGTCTGGAGGCGGTCACCGGAATCGAGGGCGCGTTCGTGCTTCGGGTATCGCAGGGTTCATCCGGAGCGGACGCCGGACTCCAAGGCGCGAGAATTTCCAGAGAGGGGGAATTCATCGGTGGCGATATCATCGTTTCAGTCAACGGCAAGAAGATCGAATCAGTCTCGCGGCTGCTCGCCACATTGGATGATTACCAAATTGGCAATACCGTTCGGCTCGGTGTGCAACGGGGAAATAAGCTCATCGAAATCGCCGTACGATTGCAGGCGGGAAACGAGCCGTAAGCGCCGCGAGCTCAGGTGTGCTGCAGCGTGACTTCAGCTCGCCGGTTCACAATGACGCCGGGCTTGGGGACATCGACATGACGGGCAAGATTTCCCAAATAGTCTTCCCAGCGACTTGGCGCCGGGAATCCTGACACCGCGAACAGCAGCTCCCGCCCGCAGCGGTGAAACTGACCAGTGGCGCCTGCTGCGCCGTAAGGCCACGCAAGACCAAATTTTGGTGATCGAAGATCATAGACCCGGGCATCCCGTGGCAGCTGCAACAGCCACTGCCGAACGTTACGATCGTGCCCACATTCCTGCCGAGAATAAAAGGCCAACGCACCGCGTTGCCTCCACGCACGCTCCGCTGCGGTATCCACTGCCTTCAGCAAGCCTTCGATCGACCGATCGCACGTGGTCCGACGCAGCAATTTTAGAAACTCGCCGACATCGGCGCTCACGTATACGACGACCTCAGGGTCCTGCATGACGCACCAGACCGGCCCCGGCAAACCTCGCGTGTTTCCGGTTTCCGCTATCCACCGTCTGCCGTCGCCGTCGATCGCCAGGGTGAGGCAGGGCCGAAAAACCGCCAAGGGTTCATCTTCGTGCCACTGACCTGTGAAATCGATGTACCGAAGGGCGGTGCCATCCAAGCCGCAACTACAACTTAGAAGCCGCTCGAATTCGGGTGTGATAACGCCGGGGAATGACGTTCGGAGCGAATCGATTGCCGAGACATTCAGGCCCGGGCCCGGTTTGACGCACAAACGTTCACCCGCGGAATCGATCCAGGGATCAGCCAGGACAGGCAACATCGTGTTGGCGTACATAATGAATACCTTCTTGAAGTGTATGAGTTTGCAGCCCTTTGGCCACCGCATGTCGCTGGAAGTCCGAATTGGACGCCGTTGGCGGATGCGGCAACGGGGAAAATTGTATGAATCGCTGCTGAAATTTCAAGAGTTGCCGGCAGGTTTTCGTCATGCACTGATACTGGGCTGCCAGGCGGGATTGCGGCGCATCATCAACCGCGCCAAGCCGAGGGGTGTTGCAGATTCTTTGGGTATCAACAATAGTAACGGGGCGCCTGGCGGATGCTGAAACCGTCATGTTTTATGCCGCATCATGTCGGTCTGATGGATGGTAAGGAGGCATTGATGAGACCATCTGACGCTCCAAGGCAGGTCTATCCTCTTGCGTCGACGGCGCTGATTTCTGGCTCCATCCTGACCGCTGGCAATTTTTTGCTTGCCGCCAGTGGCCAGAGGCTCGGCCTTTTCGTGGGCTTCGGCGCTCTCGCCTTGACTTTGCGTGCCGTCCGTACGCTCTCGACACGCGTCACCGAGACGGGGGTATCCCAGTTGCACTGGGGTGGTCGCGTCCAGTTGTCATGGTCGGAAGTCACCCAGGTAACACGGACGCCGCGGTCGTTCACCCTGACCGGAGACGAGAGACGGGTAGTGGTGTCGGTGGAGGAATTTCAGGACACGGCCGCGGCGATATCGTACATAGAGTCTCATCTCCGCTCGAACTTCCGCAGCAATCCAGGTGCCGGTGTTTCCTGACACTCCATCGCGGGCAGCGACGAGGAATGTGTGTCGAAATTACGCGTCCTAAATGTCTCGATGTCCATCGACGGCTACGGTGCCGGGCCGAACCAGGATCTTCAGAATCCGGTCGGGGTCCGCGGCACCGAATTGATGGAATGGTTTTTTCATACCCGGGTATTCCGTGGGATGCACGCCGCGGGCGGCGCGGCGGTTGACGGTGAGTCCGGGGTCGACGACGAAATCGCGCGGCAGGGCTTCGAGGGAATCGGCGCATGGATTCTCGGCCGCAACATGTTCGGGCCCCTTCGCGGGCCGTGGCTGGACCATGACTGGAAGGGCTGGTGGGGCGACGAACCGCCGTATCACACGCCGGTGTTCATACTGACTCATCATCCTCGGCCGCCCCTCATGATGAAGGGCGGTACGGAGTTCCACTTCGTCAGCGCAGGCATTCAGGCGGCGTTGGACCGGGCGCGCGCCGCGGCCGCCGGCCGCGACATTCGCCTGGGCGGCGGCATGTCGACCATTCGGCAATATCTGCGCGCCGGATTGATCGACGACCTTCATCTCGCCGTGCAGCCCGTCCTGCTGGGCTCCGGGGAGCATCTGTTGCACGGGATCGACCTGCATACATTGGGCTATGAATGCACGAAGTCGGTCGCGGGCGAGCGCGCGACCCACCTATTCTTGCACAAGCGGCGCTGACACGATCGACGCGCGAGAACCTTGCCGGATCGACACTTTTTCTACGTCGTCGTCGTGCGTGCGAGGTTTTCGCGGACGAATTGCATGTGCTGGCGCAGGATGTAGAGCTGCTCCGCATGCGAGCCCGGCATCTTGAGCGCGATGACCGCCTTTTCGATATGAGCGACGCTCTCGATGAGTTGTGCGCGCTTTTCAGCCGACAGCTCTCCGAGCGACTGACGCTCGATCGCCATGAGTTGCTGGTAGCGCCGGCTCACGCGGCGCGTGATGCGCCAGCTGTACAGGCTGGGCAGGAAGCGCAGCGCGGGAATGAGGACTATCAAGATCGGCAGGATCACCACGACCGTGCGATCGAGCAGCGTCGCCAGCCAGAACGGAAAATACCGGTAGGCGAAGCTCTTTCCCGATTTGTAATAGCGCGCCGCGTCGTCGCTGATGGGAAAGCTGATGGCCACCGGATTCGGAAACTGGCCGGCATTCTGCAGTAACGTGGCCCCGCCTTGTACCTCGATCGCGGCTTCGATCAGCAGATCCGACAATGCGGGGTGCAGATCCGCGTGCGCCAGCAGCTCTACCGTGGGCGCCAGCATGTTGATGGGATCCGGGGGCAGATTCTCGCCCAAATCGAATGCGCCCGCCGGCAGTGCCAGCTTGCTGAGGTAGCGGAAGCGGCGGACGTAGGCGTCCGCCTGGGGGAAATCGAACAGCCGAATCCCCGGGGCATGCAGCATCTCGCGAATGGTCTCCGGCGCGGCGGAGTCGCCGGTCAGGAATATCGCATCGACCTGCTGGTGCAGCAGCGCCTCGCGCGCCGCCTCGCCTTCCAAGTCGAGCAGCTGGGTCGAGCCTTGCGCATCGATCTCGTTTGCCTTGAGCAGGGCGAGTGCCAGCGAGCGCGTACCGCTGCCGGGCGCACCGACGGCGATACGCCGACCCTTCAGCTGCGAGAGCCGCTGCAACGGTGCCGGGTTCCTGTAAAATAGGGTCAGGGGCACGTAGAACATGCTGCCGAGCGACACGATGTCGCGGGTATCTCCGTCAAATGGTGTGCCCGACTGGACCAGTCCGATGTCCACCACGGGCGGCTGCTCGAACAGCCGGTTCAGGTTGTCGAGTGAGCCCTGCGTGGTCACGAGCTTGAGCGTGATGCCGTTCTTGGCGAGGATCTGTTGATAGCGCACGGCTACCGCGTGGAACTTACTGCCCGCAGGACCGCTCGCCATGATCAGCGAGTTGGGCGGCGCCGGCCGCACCAGGTGAAACGCTGCAAACATGACGAGCGCGCTGACGACGACCGCAGGGATCATGACCTGCACGAATTCCGGCCGAATATATGTCCCTAGCTGCGTGAGCACCCGGCGCAGGACGTTGGGGCGGCGCGGCTCGCCGTCGGTTGCAACCATGTTCCGCTCGCTTTTTTGAACCCTGCCGTTAATATATTCCAGAACATTGAAGGTCGGTGGTTTATGGGCTGGCGGGTTTGCGGAATTCGCACGTGAATCGTTGTCGGCCGCTCCTCGGCATAGGTTCGGCGTGCTTGTCGTGGCTGCTGATGGTTTGCTGGCTCCTCACCGGCTGCTCGTTGCTCACCATCAAAAGCCCCGAAATCCCGCTGACCCCGCAGGAACAGGAGGCGCGCTTCCTCACGCGCGACTATGCCGCGCATTTTGCCAACGTGCTGGTTCGCGCGATCGACGATGCTTCGAAGGGCTCGTCGGCCAGCGTGAGCGCGCAGGCGCTGCGGCTCAAGCTCGCCTCCGTCAGCGAAATCACGCGCGCATCCACCGGCCTCTCGGCCATCGGCAGCCTGCTCGATACCTGGGCCTTTGCCCTGCAACTCCGCGACTTTCTGGTCACCGGTGCCGGTGATGAATTGCTGGGCGCTGCCCAGCCGGAGGTCCGCCGCGACGTCGTGCAACTCGCCGGGGACGCCGACGAACTCGCGCGCAAGGTGCTGGCACAGGACTATTCCCATTATCGTCAGTTTGTGTCGGACTACGTGCAACGCAATCCGCTGCTCCGCGTGGATTTCGTCCGGCCGTCGATCTTGTCGGATTGGGTCGGCGAACCGCACGACCGCAGCCCCCTGCGTTCGTCGGGCACCGTGGCGCAGGCGCTCGGCGACGTCTCGGATCGCCTGCGCATCTACGGCGAGCGCATCCCGAACATCACGCTGTGGCAGGCTCAGGTGGCGCTCGATCGTGCGGGGTTCGACGATGCGACCTATCGCAACGCCTTGCACAACATCGATTCGCAGCTCGCCCGGATCTCGACACTAGCCGAGACCAGTCCCCAGCTTGCCCACGAGGCCATCACCGAACTTCGCGATGGCCTGCGTGCCTCTTCGGACCGGCTGGATGGTTCCTGGATGCAAACATTGCGCACATTGAGCACCGAGCGCGCGGCCCTCGCCGACAATATCGCGACGGAGCGCGCCAGCCTCGTCACCGCCTTTGATCTGCAGCGCATTCAATTGTCGGCGGACGCCGACCGGATCGTGGCGCGTTCCGTCGAAACGTCCTGGCAGCAGGCGCGCAAGCTGGTGCGCGAAGCGTTGCTGCTCCTCATCGTCCTGGCGGTGCTGGTGCTGGGCATGCCTTTCGGCGCGGGGTACCTCGTCGGACGGCGCGCCCGGTCGGCGGATGCGGCGAAGGGTCGAGCATGACGTCGCCGCGCAAACGTCGCGCTCCGGTTCGCAAGGCGCGCAACGTGCGGCGGACGGCTGGCGGCGCAACATTCGATGATGTTCGTGCGCTAGCCCGCAAGCTGCCGGGTGTCGAGGACAGCACCTCGTACGGCACTGCCGCCCTCAAGGTGCGCGGCAAGCTCATGGTCCGCCTGCATCAGGATCAGGATCTGGACTGCTTCGTGCTTCGCACCGAATTGCTGGACCGTGAGATGTTGCTGGAGGCCGCTCCGGATGTCTTTTTCATCACCGATCACTATCGGGATTATCCGTGGATTCTCGTCCGCTTCGGCACTGTCGACAAGCGGGCGTTGCCGGAGCTGCTCGAGCGCGCCTGGCGTCTGGTGGCGCCGGCGACGTTGCTGAAGAAATACGAGGGTGACCGCGGCTAGCGCCGGTCAGTTGTCGTGTTTCAAGAACAGCGCTTCCAGGCGCCGGTTGGGGCGGTCTCCGGTGCGCATGCGGCCGCTGCGGTTCGGGTTCAGCGCTTGCATGAGTTCGTTGACGGCGGGCGGTGCATATTCGCACCACTCGACGCCGATGCCGGTCTTGTTGCAGCGTGTGACGTAGGCGGTGATTCTCGAGATATCGCCGCCTGGTTTGAAGGGCAACGAGATCACGACCTCCACCCGCGACAGTGCGCGCAGCTCGAACTCCGCCTTGATACAGGCGCCGCTCAAGCTCAGGTTGGCGATACGGGCAGCACGCAGCGACAGGGGTGGGGCGGCAATTTGAACCGGGATATCGACCTTGATTCGTTCGCCCCAACGATGTTCCATCGGTCGATATTTTCACGGCCGCAGCGCACCTCCCTATAGGGAAATGCCCTCATCGTTAGGCCGGGGATGCCTACATCCGATTCAGGTCCATCAGATTCAAACGCCGTGCTTGAGCAGGGGCGCCGAGAGCCTGGCAATGGCGATGGCCACGGCCGGATCCGGCTTGCGCCTGCGCACGTACGGCCGTGTGGCCAACTCGGCGAGCAATTCGCTCACCACGGGCGGCGAAAATACACACCACTCGATTCCGATGTCGGCCTTGCCGCAGCGCGTCACGTAGGCCGCCACGCTCGGCGCTTCATTGCGCATTTTGTGCGGTACCTCGATGACCACTTGGATGCGCGTCAACGGCCGCAGACCAAAATCCGCCTTGATGGAGGCGCCGCTCACGCTCATGTTCGTGATGCGACCGTGTCGCACCGAGAAGGGATGAGCCGTGATTCTCACCGGCAGATCCACCCTGACTCTCTCGCCCCATCGATGTTCCATGAAGGCATCATTTCACGGGCGCGGCGAGCGCCCCTATAGGACAATCCTGCAATTGACGCCATCGGTCGTCCTACGGTCAAACCCTGACATGGTTGCCCACGCCGCATCGCACAACGCGTGGCACCCGCCGCCTCTAGAAGTGGCGCGAGAGGTAGCCGATGACACTCTGGATCTTGTAGAAGCTGTCGGGTCGGGGACCGGCCGGATCGGTCGGCAGGACATGATTGCGCGCGATGTTCTGAGCGTACCTATAGTCAAATCCCAGGTCCCATTTGGGGAAAAGATTGCGCCACTGCCCGCCGATTCCCCCGTACAGCGAAAAGGCGGGAGTCGCGAGATTGTAGCGGTTCACCCCGGCGAATAATCCGAGCGCGAACGAATCGGTGAAACGGTAGCGGTAATCGACCGGGCGCACGCCGACCAGGTCGTGGTCGTCGACCTGGTCGACTTCGAGCCGTACGCCCAGGTCCGCGTTCTCGGTGACGGCGCGCCGTGCGCCGAGCGCGAAATGCGGCCCGACCATCACCTTGGTCGTCTCGATGGGAAATCCCTCCTGCAGGTTGATCTTCACCTGGTTGGCGTTGGCACCGGCATCGACGAACAGTTCGGTGCCCGCGACCGCGTCGCCGCCCGTGTCCTCGTCATCGTCGCCCGAGTCGTAGTCGCGCGTGTGCTGCGGCCCGCCGTAGCGGACGAATGCAGATAGCTGCGAAAACGACTTGCCGAAGACATCCCGGCCGGCGAGCACATCGCCGCCGACCGTAATGTCATTCCACGGCCGCGAGTAACGCACCGTCACATCCAGGTAGTGATGGTATGCGTAATCCCCGTAGGTTTGGTTCACCAGCGTGCGTACGCGTTCCTCCAAATAGCCGCCGAAGGGAGCCTCCCAACCGATGCGCAGCATCTGGCTGCGCGCGCCGACGCCGTCGTTGAAAATACGTTGGTCACCGCCCCAGTGGCCGAGCACGAAGCCATCGTTGGTCATGCCTTCGAGGAACACACTGTTCGTGTACCAGGCGTTCTGCCATTCGGTGACCTCGTAGGTCATGTCGAAATAATTCCACAGTTTCGGGAAATCGATACCCATCGCAAGCGATGATTCGCCGAGCAGGTAGCTGCCGCCGTCCAGGGTGTTCTCGCCGGCGTATTGCACGTAAAACGCGAACGGCGTTCTGCCCGGGAAGATGTAGCGGCTGATATAAGACGCTTCTTGATTGCCCTGGGTCTGGGATTGGCCGCCGGGCCTGAAAAAATCGCGCGCCAGGAAGCTGGCGGAATCCGGCAGGCCGCCGCCGCCGTACTGCAGCTGCCGGTTGACGCCGAGCGACCAGCCGCTGAAGGGCTCGATGGAGAATTGGGCACCGAAGAGTTTGGGATTGCCGCGCCGTTCCACCGTGGTGCCCTGGCCCCCGCCCAGAATCTGGTCGGTGCTCGCCATGCGCGCGAGAAACAACTCATACTGAAAGCCCAAACGGGAGAGCGGCTCGTAATTCGACAGCGTCACCGACGGCATGGTGGGTGCCTCGGTGCCGATCATCATGGTGCTGTCGGTGACCGGTGAGAACCAATGGTCGCGGTAGCCCACGTCCACCTGGGCCCAGTTGAAGCCGAAACTCAGGACGGAGCCGGTGGGATTCGCGCGTCCCTTGTAAGCAACGACGCCGGCGGTGGCGAGGAAATAGTCGTTGGGCTGTACGTAGGCCTGCCCGGAGATGTCGTACTTGCTCTGCACTGGTTCACCATACGAGTTCGGCACGGTGCCGTCGGCGCCGCGCGTGGCCGAGGCCGTGGCGCTCGCATGGCTGACGCCGTAGTCTTGTGAAAAGCGCTCCAGATACTTCTTGACCTTGATGCACAGGGCCTTGTCGCGTTTGCAGGCCTCCGGCAGTGCCAGTTCGACCAGATTCACCGCGATCGGCCGCTTCAGAATGGGTTCGTTGGCGAGGATGAGCACGCGCTCGATCTGCCGCTCCATTTCCGGTTCCAGGTTGAGCGGAATGTAAGCGCTGACCCCATCGGCGCGGGTCGGCAGCGCGACCGCACAGACCAAACCGGCCATTCCCAGCCGAGCTGCCGTCATTCCCACTTTCAACATTCCGATCTTCGAGATCACGTTGGTTCGTCAACTCTATTGCGCTGCGCCGGGCGCGCGGGAGGCCGATGATAACAGCCGCCGCCCAGCCGGGCGCTTTGTGATACAGAGTCGTTTCTCTGCAACGGGCGGGTTGGGGTATTCTACGGCCGTGTACCTGCCCTCCTCTTTTCACGAGACCCGCTTACCGCTGTTGCAGGATCTGATGCGGGGTAATCCGTTGGCGACCCTGATTACCATGGACTCTGCGGGCGTGGTGGCCGATCACATTCCGATGCACCTGCTCGAGGCGCCAGAGCCGTTCGGGCTGCTGCGCGGTCATGTGGCCCGCGCCAATGTGCTGTGGCGGGAGCATCCCGAAGACAAGGAAGCGCTCGCGGTGTTTCAGGGACCGCAGGTCTATGTGTCGCCCTCGTTTTATCCCACGAAAAAGCTCACGGGCGAAGTCGTCCCGACCTGGAATTATGCGGTCGTGCATGCGTACGGCCGGCTGCGTTTCATTCATGACGCCGACTGGCTGCTGGAACTCGTCGCAAGTTTGACCAATACGCACGAGGCGGGGCGGGCGGCTCCGTGGGCGGTGGGCGATGCGCCGGCCCCCTATATCGAGAAGATGCTGGCCGCGATCGTGGGATTCGAGTTCACGATCACCCGCCTGAGCGGAAAGTGGAAGGCCAGTCAGAAGCGACACGCCGCCGATCGGGAGGGCGTCGCCTCGGGGCTGCGCTCATCCGATGACCCGGCGTCCCGGGCGATTGCGGATCTGGTGCCCAAGACGTGAACGCGCGCCGGGATGCGACCATCGAACAGCGGGTCAATCTCATCGAGACGCCGCGCCTTCAATTGCGGGAACTGGTGGCCGGCGACGCGCCGTTCATCTTGAAATTGCTCAACGAGGACGGATTTCTCGAGTTCATCGGCGACAAGGGTGTACGCAGTCTCGCCGATGCGCGCCAGTACATCGCGAAGGGCCCGATCCACAGCTACCGACGCTTCGGATTCGGTCTATACCTGACCAGCCTGCGTGAAGGCGCCACGCCCATCGGCATCTGCGGTCTGGTCAAGCGCGACGCGCTGGCGGATGTCGATGTCGGCTTCGCCTTCCTCGCGCGGCATTGGTCGAAGGGATACGCGTCGGAATCCGCGGCGGCGGTGCTAGACTACGGGCGAACCGTGCTCGGGCTCAAACGGATCGTCGCCATTACCGCGTTGGAGAATCGCGGGTCGATGGCCGTGCTTCAGAGAATCGGGCTGCGCTTCGAGGGCAGGATCCGGCTCGTCGAGGACGGGCCGGAATTGAACCTGTACGGGCCAACTCCGTAAGAAACCCGCCGCCTTATACTGGGCGGACGGTTCCAATAGCGCACCGGAGCATCCCATGCACCCATTTCCGCATCATTACCAGGTCACCGCGGCGGTCCGTCCGGACGGCGACGTGCCGCTGTCGGCCGATGGCATGCGGGTCATCGAATCGGCCCCGCCCAAGGAGTTCGACGGACCGGGCAATCAATGGTCACCCGAGGGATTGCTGACCGCGTCGGTGGCGGATTGTTTCGTGTTGAATTTTCGCGCCATCGCCAAGGCTTCGAAATTCTCGTGGACTCATCTGGATGCCAGAACGCAGGGCACCCTGGACCGCGTCGACGGCATGATGAAGTTCACGCGGTTCGACACGCATGCACGGCTGCAGGTGCCTCACGGGAGCGACCTCGAGCGGGCCAGAAAGCTGATGGAAAAGGCTGAAGTCACCTGTCTGGTGGCGAATTCCCTGACGGGCGAGCGGCACCTGACGGCGGAAGTGATCGTGGTTTGAGCGCCTCCCGGGGTCGGCGCACAAAAAAACGCCGCCCGCAGTTCGACACTAACGCGGGCGTTTTTTTCGTCAGTCATCCATCAGGAAGCTGCGCAGCTGCTCGCTGCGGCTTGGGTGGCGCAACTTGCGCAATGCCTTGGCCTCTATCTGACGAATGCGTTCGCGGGTGACGTCGAACTGCTTGCCGACCTCCTCCAACGTATGGTCGGTGTTCATGTCGATGCCGAAACGCATGCGCAGCACCTTGGCTTCGCGGGGCGTTAGCTGTGCCAGCACCGAGTGGGTGGTTTCGCGCAGCGACTCGGTGGTGGCCGAATCGATCGGCGAAGACACCGACGTGTCCTCGATGAAGTCGCCCAAATGCGAGTCCTCGTCGTCGCCGATGGGAGTCTCCATCGAGATGGGTTCCTTGGCGATCTTCAGCACCTTGCGAACCTTGTCTTCCGGCATCTCCATGCGCACGGCCAATTCTTCCGGCGTCGGCTCGCGCCCCATCTCCTGAAGCATCTGACGCGAAATCCGGTTCAGCTTGTTGATCGTCTCGATCATATGCACCGGAATACGGATGGTGCGGGCCTGGTCGGCGATCGAGCGCGTGATCGCCTGGCGGATCCACCACGTCGCATAGGTCGAGAACTTGTAGCCGCGACGGTATTCGAACTTGTCCACGGCCTTCATCAGGCCGATGTTGCCCTCCTGAATGAGATCCAGGAACTGCAGGCCGCGATTCGTGTACTTCTTGGCGATCGATATCACGAGACGCAGGTTGGCCTCGACCATTTCCTTCTTGGCCCGGCGTGCCTTGGCCTCGCCGATCGAGACCTCCCGGTTGATCTCCTTGATCTCGCTGATGAGCACATGGAACAAGCCCTCGAGGTCCAGAAGCTTGTTCTGACGACGTTCCACCTCGTCCTTGAACTTAGCCAGGGGCGCGGAGTAGCGCTTTTTCGCCTTGATGTGCTTGTCCAGCCACTTGGTGCTGGTCTCGTTCTTCGGGAAGGTCGAGATGAAATCCTTGCGCGGCATGCCTGCCTGCTTGATGCAGAGGAACATGATCTCCTTCTCCAGGAGGCGCACTTCGGTCACATGCTGTCGCAGATTGTCGATCAATTGATCGAACATCTTGGGCGAAAGCTTCAACTCCATGAGTTCGCTGCAGATCTTCTTGCGGATCTTCAGCGTCTTCGGATCCTTGGCGCCGACCTTGTCGAGCGAGCCAAGAAACTGATGGTGGCACTTCGCGATCGAGGCAAAACGCTTCGCTGCTTCCTCGGGATCCGGTCCCGTGTCGATGACTTCCTCTTCCTCGTCGCCGTCGGCGTCGTCCTCGTTCTCGGCCACTTCGCGTTCGAGCGCCATCATCTTTGGATTCTGCGGCTGGGCGATCTCGTCGGGAGCATTCGGATCGACGAATCCCACGATCACGTCCACCAAACGCATCTGGCCGGCCTTGACGGTCTCGTAGGCCCGCAGAAGATAATCGTAGGTGCCCGGATAGCTGCCGAGAGCAATCTTGACCGCCTCGAGACCTTCCTCGATACGTTTCGCGATGCGTATTTCGCCCTCGCGCGTCAGCAGTTCGACCGTCCCCATCTCGCGCATGTACATGCGCACCGGATCGGTGGTGCGGCCGAATTCCGCATCCAGATTCGCGAGTGCCGCGGTGGCTTCCTCGACCGCTTCCTCATCCGGAGCCGTCGTCGCGTCAGTCAGCAGCAACGCCTCTGAATCCGGCGCCTTCTCATACACCGGAATACCCATGTCATTGATCATGTTCACGATGTCTTCGATCTGCTCCGGATCGACGATTTCGCTCGGCAGGTGATCGTTGACTTCAGCGTAGGTAAGGTAGCCCTGCTCCTTGCCGCGCGAAATCAACAGTTTGAGTTGTGACTGACGCTCGTCGGCAATTTGATTCGCGGTGCCAGGGGGAGCTTTTTTGATCAAGGTGGAAGCCTCGTGGAAATCTGGAGGTTTGACGCTCAGCCGACAAGTATACGATTTTGGCTACTTTCTAGCCACAAAACGTTCACAATCAGGTGGGTGGCTTGGCGCGCGCTTTGGCTTTCAACAGTAGACTCAATTCCTCCTTTTCGCCGGAATTCAAGCCCGCTTCCTCTGCTTTTCGCAGTAAATCGTCCACTCGGCGGCCCGGCCCGTGCTCCTCGAGCAGTTTTTCGACCGCCATCTGCAGCTCTTTGGCGGTCCCTATCGCCTCGGCCACCATGCTCGGGGTGGTGGCGAGCTCGCTCAATCGCCCATATTCTGGACGCTCGCGCCAGCGCTCGAGCAGCATGCCGGTGCTGGGTTCGGTCATCGCCGCCGCTTGTTCCAAAAGCTCTTTGAGGACGGCGATACCCGGTCTGTCGAGTGTGCCGAGCGCCTCGATCCGGGTTACCGAGCGGGCGGCGGACGGATGGTGCAGCACCAAGGTGATGGCCTGACTCAGCAAGTTGCCGCGGCCCGAACTGGCGCGGCCGACCGACGCCCGTCCAGCAGTCGGTCGGGCTGCCGTGCTGCGGGTAAGCCCCGTACCCGGGCCGGGTTGCGCCGCACCAGTCCGCCGGCCATCGTCAGCGAACAGGTATTCCTTGAGTTTCGACGCCGGCATGCGAATCTTCGCGGCCAGCCGGTCAGCCAGCAATTCCCGGTAAATGCCATCGGGCATTTTGGCAAACAGAGGCGCCGCCAGTGCCTTGAGCCTGGCCCGTCCCTCTTCGTGCGCGAGTTCGACGTCCGCCGTCAGCTGTTGCACCAGATATTCGGAGAGTGGCAGGGCGGTCTGCAGGCGTGCCTCGAACGCCTCGCGGCCCTCTGCGGCCACCAGCGTGTCGGGATCGTGGCCGTCCGGCAGGAACATGAATTTCAATTCACGCCCGTCGCGCGCCAGGGGCAGGGCATTCTCCAGAGCGCGCCACGCGGCCGCCCGCCCGGCTCGATCGCCGTCGAAACAGAACACCAGTTCGCTGGTCATCCGGAAGACCTTGTTCAGGTGTTCCTGGGTGGTGGCGGTACCCAGGGTGGCGACCGCGTAGGTGATGCCTGCCTGGTGCAGCCGCACCACGTCCATGTAACCTTCGACGATCATCAAGCGCGTGAAATCGGCGCGTGCCTGGCGCGCCTCGTATAACCCGTAGAGTTCACGCCCCTTGTGAAACAGGGGAGTTTCCGGGGAATTGAGATATTTGGGTTCTCCATCGCCCAGCACGCGGCCGCCGAAGCCTAGCACCCGTCCGCGCGAATCGCGGATGGGAAACATCAATCGGTCGCGGAATCGGTCGTAGAAACCGGCGTTCCGCTCGCCGCCGCGCGTGTCCCGCTCGATGATGAGGCCCGCCTGCAACAACCGGCGTCGTTCTTCCTCCTGCGCGCCGAATCGCTTGAGGACGGCGTCCCAGGCATCGGGTGAATAGCCGAGCGCGAAATTCGCGGCAACCTGCGCGTCGATGCCGCGGCTCCGCACGTACGCCCGTGCGCGCGCGCTGTCGGCGAGAGTCTGCTCGAAGAAGCGCGCCGCCTTGGAGGTGATCTCGTGCAGATCGACACCGCCCTGACCCCTCGACCCCGCGCTTTCATGCGGCAATTCGATTCCGGCGCGCTGCGCGAGATCGGCCACGGCGTCGACGAAATCCATCTTCTCGTACTGCATGAGAAAACCGATCACCGTGCCGTGCGCGCCGCAACCGAAGCAATGGTAGAACTGCTTATCAGGGCTCACCCAGAACGACGGCGATTTTTCGTTGTGAAAAGGGCAATTTGCCTTGAATTCACGACCCGATTTTTTGAGGGGGACGCGTGCGCCGATGACGTCGACGATGTCGGAACGGGCGACGATGTCGTCGAGAAACGCCTGGGGGATACGGCCGGCCATGAACCGGTCGCGGTCAACCGCCGAGCTTGGCTTTGATCTTCGCCCCGACGACGGCCATGTCGGCCTGCCCCTGAGCCTTGCCCTTGATGATGCCCATGACCTTGCCCATGTCCTTGATGCCGGCGGCGCCAGAGGCGGCGATCGCAGCGTCAATGAGGACGTCGAGTTCGGCATCGCTCAGTTGTTTGGGCAGGTAGGCTTGCAGCAGCGTGATTTCGGAGGTTTCCTTCTCCACAAGATCGGCGCGGTTCCCGGCTCGGAACTGCACCACCGATTCCTTGCGCTGCTTGACCATCTTCTCCAGAACGGAGATGACCTGACTGTCGTCGAGCGAAATCCGCTCATCGACTTCCCGCTGTTTGATCGCGGCGGTAATCATCCGAATGACGCCGAGTCGCTCCTTTTCACCGGAGCGCATGGCGGCCTTCATGTCCTCGGTGATTCGCCCTTTCAGTGTGGACAAGGAAGCGTCAGCACCAAGTTCAGGTCAATAGGGGCGGGCGGGAGCCGCTGCCGGCGGGGCAGACGGCGCACCCGTGCCACGCATGTTCTCGCGTGACAGCTTTTTCAGGTGGCGCTTGACGGCCGCCGCTTTCTTTCGCTTACGTTCCTGGGTGGGTTTTTCGTAGAATTCCCGGCGGCGCAGCTCGGTGAGGACGCCCGCTTTTTCACACGCCCGCTTGAAGCGGCGCAAAGCGGCATCGAAATACTCGTTCTCTCGAACACGAACGCTGGGCATTCAAACCTCAACTTAAAGCGAAAGCCGCCGTGAATCGGCCGCAAGGGCGCGCATTCTAAGCGCCGCCTCAGCAAAATGGAAGGCCGGGATGGACGCCCCACGGTCAAAGGCCCATGGTAGACGCCCCAGGGGGGCGCTCCACGGGAGCGGCCACGGGAGGTCCCGGATAAGGAAGGTATGCGAGTCATCGGAATTGAAACGTCTTGTGACGAAACAGCCGTGGCGGTTTACGACCAGGATCGCGGTCTGCTGTCTCATTGCCTTCACAGTCAGGTCGCCATGCACCGGGCCTACGGCGGCGTTGTGCCCGAGTTGGCGTCCCGCGACCATGTTAGACGCCTGTTGCCCCTGGTACACGAGGCGTTGGCTGCAGCCGGCTCTGACCGCGACTCGATCGACGGGGTTGCATACACGGCCGGACCCGGCCTCATCGGCGCGCTGTTGACGGGCGCCGGGTTCGCCCGCGGGCTCGCCTACGCGTGGCGCAAACCGGCCATTGCGGTGCACCATCTGGAGGGTCATCTGCTCGCTCCCCTGCTCGAAGAGCCTGCGCCGGAGTTTCCTTTCCTGGCGCTGCTCGTGTCGGGCGGTCATACCCAGCTGGTCGATGTCGCCGGCTTGGGCCGCTACCGGATCCTCGGCGAGACGCTGGACGATGCGGCGGGAGAGGCCTTCGACAAGACCGCCAAGATGCTGGGCCTGCCTTATCCGGGGGGTGCGGCGTTGGCTGCTTTGGCCGAGAGGGGCGTTGCCGGGC
>Ga0116230_10003089_pt1 | contig 16160 bp, 11 predicted proteins | sample S1TSphfallax_3_FD_88678 | JGI IMG/M metagenome (GOLD analysis project Ga0116230, IMG submission 88678) | Host-associated microbial communities from peat moss isolated from Minnesota, USA - S1T2_Fd - Sphagnum fallax MG | ecosystem: Host-associated > Plants > Peat moss > Unclassified | place... | reverse complement strand
TGGCGGCCCCATTTGCCGAGCAGCCGGGCCAGCGGCTTGGCCAGATGCAGCTCGAAATCCTCGTTATGGGCGCGGGTGCCGGAGCCGTAGAAAATTCTCACCGTCTCGCGGCTGGCGGCGTTGGAAATCATCCGGCAGCTCGCCTGGTGCAGCTTGCCGAGGGCGTTGCGATGGACGAAGGCGTTGCCGGCGATGACCCGTGGCGCCATCGCCGCCGCCAGCGACGGCGTGGAGGCGATGGCGTAGTCGCAGACCGACATCGCGGCGGCGATCGAGACCGTGCCGGTGATCAGCGTGGCGTAGAGGTCGTGGGAGATCTGCCCGCCATAGCTCTCGAACCCATCGGGGAAATGCGCCTCGTCGAACATCAGGTCGTCGATCTCGTAGAACACCGGAATGCCGGCCTTGCGGAGCAGCCAGATCGACCAGATCACGTCCGGCGTCGCCGGCACGCGGTAGAAGATCGCCGCGTCGACGGCGAGCGACTCCCTGATGAACCGGAACACGTCGGCGCGGTAGTCGATCATCTGGCAGGCGATGCCGGCGGCTTCCAACTGCTCGATCTTCTGGTCGACGCGATAGAATTTGCACTGCGGCAGCCCGAGATCGGCGACCAGCGCGATCGAGCGGACCGGCGCGGTCGCGCGGGCGGGGGTCGCGGGGAGCAGCGGGCCGGTGAGAAGCTCGCAGGCCTGGCGCATCCGCAGCCGGGCCTCGGCGTAGAATTTGTTGCTGGCAAACCAGTTCGCCTCGGCGGCGAGCGCGCCATACGCCTCGTTCAGCACCTCCCGGTAGCGGCGCTGCAGGGCGCGGTCGCCAGCCCGCGCCGCGCTGATGTTGCGCATCGCGGCACAGGCATCCCCCCATTGCCGCAGCTTGATGTAGCAGAGCGTCAGGTTGAGATGGGTCCAGATGTTGTCGTTGCCGGCCAGGATGGTCTGCTGATAGATGCGGGCGGCGAGAAACGGCTCGTCCAGCCGCAGCAGGCAGTCGCCGTAGTGGCGGTTGCCGAGCGTGCTGTGGGGGTCGGCCGCCAGCAGAGTCTCGTAGATGCGGCGCGCGGATTTCAGTTGGTTGGCGACCGCCAGACGGTCCGCCACCGCACGGTAGATGTCGTAGGCGCCGGGCGAGATCGGGCAGCCCTCCCTGCCCTCCGCCAGCCCTTGTTCGATGAAATGGCGCAGCGCCGCCCATTTCGAGCGGAGCGCCGGCTTCAGCTCGGGATTTTTCGCGAGATAGATGTCGGCGTTGAAGCCGGCCGGAAACTGCCCGACATCGGCGAGGCCGAGACCGGTCAGGAACGCGGCGTGGTTGGGCGGAATCCCGGCCTCGATCCCGCTATTGATCCAGCGCAGATAGGCCGCGGTCGGGTCCAGGACGGCGTAGTCCGGATCGATCTCGGCGACGAAGGCGGGATCGAAGTGGTGATCGAACGACAACGGCTTGGCGAGCCGGATGCCGATCTCCGCGAAATGCCGGATGCATTGCAGCTGCGTGCCGAGCTCGGCGGCGGGATTGTCGGCGACGTAGTCGGAGACATTGAGAAGTTTCAAAAACGCGTCGGAGGTGATGCGGTTGCGGTTCAACAAATCGGTCAGCGATGTGTAGAGGGTCGCCCCGCGTTCAGCGGTCAGCGCCTCCAGCCGGCTGAGCGCCGGCGCGATGCCGGAGAAATAGAGATCGACGACGAAGGTGTTTTTCACGAAACTATAGGGCCGGTTGTCCTTTCGTCCGGTTTTCAGAAAATGCGCCGCGGCTTCCCAGTCCTGCTCGAGCTGTCCGGCGATGTCTTGATTGAGAAACCGGTAGAGGCGGGGGGAAAAATCATCCGGCAGCCCGCCGCTCGCCGCTTCCAGCTCCGCGAACAGACGATCGGTATTGGGATGGCGCGGCTCGGTCGCGGCGCGGCTGGCCCAGTGGTTATAGGCATCCTGCGTCGGCAGGCCCTTCGCGTCGCGGTAGTAGCGCGTGTAGAATTCCGGATCGAAATAGACGGCGAACTGGAAGGAGCGCCGGATCGTCGGCGGCGAGCCGACCGCCATGAGGCCTGCATCCGCGCCGTCCAGCGAGGTAAAATGATAGGAATGCTGCTGCGAATCGAAATAGGCGCGGGGAATTCCGACGTGAAAGCCGACCTCGGCGCGCGGATGCCCGGCGGCGTGGACGTCGCTGCGATATTTCGCGCATTCGACTTCGCAGACGAAGCGGTCGTCGATATGGAAGCGCAGGATTGCCGGTTGGGAAAGCGCCTTTTCGCTGTAGGCCCAGCCGTAGATTCCGCTTTCATTCACCTCGTCGATGAAGCCGACGATCTGGTCTTGGTTGAGCGGCGTATCGGTAAGAGGTTTATCCATGCGGCAACGCTGCCTTTATTAACCTTGAGGAGAACCGGCGGCACGTTCGTTAACCAAAACTATTCGTTAACCCAAAGTTAAGGAGGGGAATCGATCAAACGTCAAGCATAAACAAGCACGAACCGAGCATTCAGTATCGTTTGGTACGATAATAGAATATTTAATGTTTTTGGGAATGAAACAAGTTTTTAGTCAATGGCGTATCGGGCTGACGAAAACAAATTCGCGGCCGGATGCATCCAGAGCACTTCATCGCGAATGTCTGGCGCAGAACACTAGCTCTTTTTTAACAGGCTGATTCACGCTCTGGATTACCGCGCGCGCGCGGTAATCTCAAGCGATCAGGGTCAAAACAATTTTTTAGCGTGTTTAGAGATTATTAAGAAACTCCCTTGCCTAATCGGCAAACCGACAATCACCGATGCGAGGCGATTCCAAGATGCTGCACACGCAAGCGACTCAAGAGACCAGCCGGCGAACGACCTTCGCACGGAACGACACCGTCGCCGATATCACGGACCGTGCCACCGATCGGGTGGGGCGACCCGATCCGGCCGAGCGGCGGCAGGCCCGCCGCAACCCCGTGATCAAGACCGCCAAGCTGATTTTCACGGCAGCCGGAACCGTCCATAACTGCCTGGTCCTGGATGAATCGCCGGGTGGGGTTCTGGTCGACCTCGGCGTCATGATCCAGGTTCCGGACGACGTGACGATCCAGTTCGGCAATGGCGCCACCTTCCTGGCGCGGCGCCGCTGGACCGCCGGAACCAAAAGCGGGCTGAACTTCACCGGGGCGCAGATCATCAGCGATGAAGTCGCCCTGAGAATGAAGCGCGTGGCCGATATTCTGCGCGCGCAGGGTCTGGAAGCGGCGATCGCCACGCTGCGGGCGGCCAGATTCTTCGACAATATCGAGCTGCGCCGCGCCGCCGAGGATGTCGAGGCGGCCAATGCGAGGTTCGAGGCCGCGTTGGACGGGCGGCTGATCATCTGATCACCTGATCACCTGATCACGGCGTCGGCCCGGAAGCGGGCGCGGACGGGGGCTTCTACCCGGGTGCGCGTTTCGGCGCGGGTGCGGGCCCCGGGTTCGGGTTGGTCTCGGGGGCGGATAGGCGGTAGATCGCCGTGCCGTCGTCCACGCTGACCAGCCGGTAGCGCGCCGCCAGGGCGGCCGCGACTTCGGCGTAGACCGCCGGGTTGCTGGGGTTCTGGCTGACCACGGGGCGCACCCGCCGGATGATGTAAAGCGGGCGGGTCGACAGAATCCGCGCCACCTCCGCCGGCGCGTCCACGCCGGCGACGCCCGCCAGAAAATCCGTGGTCAGGACCGAGGGCAAGACGTAGCGGGTCGGCGGCGCCTGGTGCAGCAGGGCGTAGATGATCGGCTGGCCGTCGAAGACATAGGCGATGGCCCCAGGTGCGGCCGCCAGTTGCGGCGCCAGCGCCGCGGCGATCCGGTGCTCCGAATCCGGCACCAGCGAGAGGCCGCCGGGATGGATGCGGAGGACCGGGCGCAGCGCCGCGGCCTCGGCATTGACGGCGGCAAGCACCGGCAGCGACAGCAGCGCCAGAAGCAGGATCCAGGGGCGCCGCCACGGCGCCGCCGCCGGCGGCCGGTGCAGGAGCCAGCCTGCGGTGACGCAAAACACCGGCAAAACCTGCAGAAAATAATGGTCGAAGAACGATTTGGCGGCGGCCACGCCGGCGCAGCCGCCGAGCAGCCAGAGGGCCAGGAACAGATGGTTCGCCTGGTCGTCGCCAAATTGACGCGCGCGGACCGCGCGGATCGCGACCGGGACCGCGGCCGCCAGCATGACCGCCCCGCCGAGATAGAGCGGACCCCAGCGCAGCAGCTCGACATGCCATATATAAGACAAAGCCGAGGGTGAAACGGTTTTCGCGGCGCGGCGGAAGTTGGAGGCGACACTGTCCTGCCACCACAGCGCCAGGAGCCCGGAATGCCAGTAGAGGCACATTGCCGCCGCCGGGGCCAGGGCGGCGCCGCCAAGGGCCGCCAGGATCACCGCCGGCGCGCGGGCAAACCGCAGCCGCCAGAGCAGGAGCAGAAGTATCGCCGGGTCCTCCAGCACGGCGACGTATTTCACCATGAAGGCGGCCCCCATCAGCACGCCGGCCAGCGCGGCCCGGCCGAGCGAGGCGCTGCCGTCCCGGCTTGCGCCGGCCGACAGCGCGGTGAGGACGGCAAGGGAGGTGAAGGTCACCATGAACAATTCAGTGTTGTCGGCCAACCCGTCATTGCTGAGCGACGCGACGATGAACACAGCCCCCCCGGCCAGCGCCGCGTTCCAGGCGCCCGTCACCAGCCAGCCGATTCGCGCCACCGCGAACGCGGCGACGCTGACGAAGACGATGCCGGCGATCCGCATCGCCGCGATCCGGTCGCCGAACAAATCCTGAAACACCGCGAAAATTGCGTAGATGCCGAGCGGCTTGTTGTCCCAGATGGTCGTGTAGGGCAGATGGCCGGAACGCCACTGCTCGGCCATCAGGAAATACAGGCTCTCATCCCAGTCCAGCACGCTGCGCGAAAACGACGGCAGCCGGGTGAGGATGACGGCGAGGCAGCAGAGGGTAGCGACGGCCAGCCTTGGCCCCCTCGCGTTCAAATCAGGTTTCACGCGGCGGCTGATCGCAGGAAAAATGGCTGAAATCATGGCACGGGGCCAGCCGACGCAGGGTCGCCGTGGCCGGCGGACCCGGCCGCAAAACAACTTCAAGGCGTGGCCCGGCGGCTGGACCGCGCAGGCCAAGGACGGAGGGTCCGATAAGGTAAAGGAATTCTCTTTAAGAATTAGATATCATTGGATCGATTCGCCAGCAAATCTATCTTGACTCGAACCGTCCGATATCGGTTAATACAATTAAAGATAGTATAATTAGACGATCAAACTTAATTCGACGTTGGGCCGGATATGTTCCGGCGGCGGTTCCGCAACAGGAAGGGGCATTGGCGATTTCCGGACATAAATCCCGGCTTGACGAGGTGCTGCCGGCTCGACTGCTACGGGAGCCGCTGACCCACGGGCTGCGCCGGCTGGCGAACCAGGCCAGACGCCTGGTTCCGGCCGGCGTTATGACGGTCATCCCCGACGACCTCTCGGACGAGTTGACGCGCGATCAGGCGAGCGAGCTCGCGATCATCATGCGCGGGATGTCCCTGAGCGGCATGACGATCGTCATGTTGCTCGGCCTGGACTTTCTACGGTCGGACGTCAGCCGGTTACAGTATGCGCTGATCGCCGGCCTCTGCCTGACGTTCAGCGCGGCAATCTGGCGGGCCACCGCCTGGCTGCGGGGCCCGGGCCGGTCCGGGGGCGGCGACCCGAACGCGCTGATCGACGATTTCCGCGCCTTCACCCTGATCCTCGGGCTGCTCTGGGCGATCCTGCTGATCATCTCGATGCGGCAGGCGGGCCCGGCGCAGCGCGATCTTCTGTACGGCGTCGCGGTTGTCTGCATGGCCTGCCCGGTGCTGATCTCCCCGGTCTCTTGCGCCTTCACCTTCTGGCTGCCGGTGACGGCCGGCGCGTTGATTTCGCTGTTCGTCGCGAAAACCGTCGACCCGTTCACGGTGGCGTGTCTGTGCGGCTTTGCCGCCTTGACCGCGTTCTCGATCGTGTTCGTCAACCGGCGGTTGGCTGAAGGCGCGGTCCGCGGCGTCCGGAACGAACGCGACCGCCGGGTGATCAGCCTGCTGCTGCGGGATTTCGAGGAAAACACCAGCGACTGGCTGTGGGAAACCAACGCCGCGCTGGAACTGGTGAACGTGTCGCCGAGACTGGCGGCGGTTGCCCAGCGGCCGGCGCACCTGCTGTGCGGCGTGTTCCCGTTCGTGTTGCTGGGGGACGCCGCGCGGTTCGAGCCGCCGGGCGCGCCGCAGGTCCGGCAGCTTCTGCACAGCCTCGAACAGCGTTCGCCGTTCCGCGACCTGGTGGTGCCGGTGACGATCAAGGGCGAGGCGCGATCCTGGCAGCTGACCGGCAAGCCGGCGCAGGACCGCAACGGCGCGTTCGCCGGCTTTCACGGCGTCGGATCCGACGTGACGGTGCAGCTTCGGTCGCAGGAGCACATCGCCTTTCTGGCCCGCCATGACAGCCTGACCAAACTGCCGAACCGGGTGCAGTTCGGCGAAGTGCTGCACCAGGCCTGCGCCGGTTGCGACGAGAACGGGCTGGCGCTGATCTGCCTCGACCTCGACGATTTCAAGCTGGTCAACGACAAGAGCGGCCACGCCACCGGCGATGGCGTGCTGGTCGCCGTGGCGGAGCGCATCCGCGGCTGCCTGCGCGAGGGCGATGCGGCCGCCCGACTCGGCGGCGACGAGTTCGCGATCCTGCTGATGACGGATGACATCGAGCACGCGGCCACCGTCGCGCAACGGTTGGTGGAGCGGGTCAGCCGCCCGTATCAGTTTGACGGCCAGCCGGTGCGGATCGGCATCAGCATCGGCATCGCGATGGCGCCGCGGGACAACCGCACGCCCGGCGGGCTGATGAAATGCGCGGACCTCGCGCTGTACCGCGCCAAGGCGGATGGCCGCGGCACGTGGCGGGTCTACGACCCGGCGATGGATGACCGGCTGCAGGAAAGCCGGGCGCTGCAGTCGGACCTGCGCGCGGCGGTGGCGAAGGGGGAGTTTCGAATCGACTATCAGCCGATCGTCGACCTGCACGATCAGCGAATCGTCGGCGTCGAGGCGCTGCTGCGCTGGCAGCATCCCGAGCGCGGCCTGCTGGCGCCGGGCCAGTTCATCCCGATCGCGGAATCCGCCGGGCTGATCGGCCCGATCGGCAGCTGGGTCCTGTGCGAGGCGTGCCGCGCCGCGGCGCACTGGCCGGCGCATGTTCGGGTCGCGGTGAACCTGTCGCCGCTACAGTTCCGCGACCCCGGACTGATCGACGTGATCGACGCCGCACTGGCCGAATCCGGGCTCCCGCCGGCACGGCTGGAACTCGAGATCACCGAGACGACCGCGCTGGAGACCAATAGCCATACGGTGGATACGCTTTGGCAGATCCACGGCCGGGGCGTGCGGATCGCGCTGGACGATTTCGGGACCGGCTGCTCATCGCTCAGCTACCTGCGGCGCTTCCCGTTCGATAAGCTGAAAATCGACCGCTCCTTCATCCGCGACGTCGGCCACGAGAAAGTCGATGCCGCGATCATCCAGGCGATCATCGGGCTGGCGCGCGGCATGCACATGACCGTCACCGCGGAAGGCGTGGAAACCATCGAGCAGGCCGAACTGCTCGCCTCCTACGGCTGCGCCCAGGGGCAGGGCTACCTGTTCTACCAGCCGATCGGCGCCACCACGATCGACAGCGCCATCGCCACGGACGAGCGGCTGTTCAACTGGACCACCGCGTACCGCGGCAACGGCACCGCTGGTTGAGCTCTAGTCCATGGCGGCGTGGGCGGCTGGGGCGGTGGCGGGTTGGCCGGCGCGTTTGGGGCGGCTCATCAGCAGCAGGCAGGCGGCGGCGGGGATGGTGGTGATGAGCAGGAATTTATAGTCGTCGATATAGGCGATGATTTGCGCCTGGGTATTGATCATCTGGTCGAGCAGGGAGGCGCCTTTCACGTTGCCGGGGGCGAGCATTTTGGTGACGGCGCCGCCGGCCTGCAGGGCGCGGGAGAACGGGGTGACGTCTTGCGTGAGGACGGCGTGCTCGACATGGGTTTGGCGGTCGAGCAGGGCCTCGGTGATGGAGATCCCGATCGCGCTGCCGACGTTGCGGACCAGGCTGAGCTGCGAGGTTCCCTGGGTCCGCAAGGCCTGCGGCAGGGTATAGAAGGCGACGACCTGAAGCGGCACGAAGACGAAGCCGAGGCCGGCGCCCTGCACGATGATGGTCAGCATCATGTAGCCTTCGGAATCATCCGGCGTCCAACCCATCTGCATCAGGAGCGAGAGGGCGAGCAGGATGTAGCCGAACAGCATCAGGAATCGGGGATCGATCTTGTTGGTGAGCCGGCCCGCGATCAACATGGCGGCCATGGTGCCGGCGCCGCGCGGGGCCATGACCAGGCCGGCGGAGGCGACCGGATAGTTGCCGAGATTTTCCAGGAACGGCGCCAGCAGGGCGGATGAGGCCAGTAGCACCATGCCGACGGAGAGCATCGTGAGCAGAGCGGCGACGAAATTCTTGTCCGTGAAAATGGCGCGCGGGATGAAGGTGTTGCGGGCGGTCAGCATGTGGACGGTGAACAGATAGTAGCCGAGGCCGGCGAGCACGAAGCAGGTGACGATGGTGCCGGAGCTGAGCCAGTCCAGCTCCTCGCCACGATCGAGCGCGATCTGCATCGCGCCGAGGCCGAGCGAGAGGACGCCGAAGCCGACCCAGTCGAAGCGGGAGCTGGCCTGGACTTTGACCTTCGGCATCAGAAACAACAGCCCGAGCACGGCGACGACGCCGAACGGCAGGTTGACGAAGAACACGTAGCGCCAGTTGAAATCCGCGGTCAGGTAGCCGCCCAGGGTTGGCCCCAGGATCGGCCCGACCATGACGCCCATGCCCCAGATCGACATTGCGGAGCCGCGCTGCTCGGCCGGGTAGATGTCCAGCATGGTCGATTGCGAGAGCGGCACCAGCGCCGCGCCGAACGCGCCCTGCACGAGCCGGTAGATGACCATCTGCACCAGCGAATCCGCGACGCCACAGAGCATGGAGGTGACCGTGAAGCCGACCAGGCAGAAAATGAACAGATTTTTCCGGCCGAACCGGGCCGCCAGCCAGCCGACCGGTGCTGTCATGATCGCGGCCATGACGACGTAGGATGTCAGCACCCAGGTGATCTGGTCGTAGGAGGAGGACAGGCTGCCCTGCATGTAGGGCAGCGCCACGTTGGCGATGGTGGAGTCCAGCGCCTGCATCAGCGTCGCGATCATCAGGCAGATCGTGATCAGCGCGCGGTGCGGCGTGTCGGTGGCGGCGCCGCCGCCGCCGGCCTGGGCGCCGGACATCAGAACAGGTCCGACAGATGCCGGTGATGGTTGGTGTTGATCGAGACCTCGGCGCTCATGCCGTCGCGCAGCGGCAGGTCAGCCGGACCGCCGGTGATGGCGATGCGGATCGGGATGCGCTGTACGACCTTGACCCAGTTGCCGGAGGAGTTTTGCGCCGGCAGGATGGAGAATTCCGCGCCGCTGGCCGGGCTGATGCTTTGCACCACGCCGTTCCAGGTCTGGCCGGGATAGGTGTCGACCGTGATGGTGACCGGCTGGCCATCGCGCACCCAGGTGATGTCGCTTTCCTTCGGCTGGGTCGTGATCCAGACGTCGGTGTCGGAGACCAGGCCGAACGCGGCGGTGCCGGCGGGCAGGAACATGCCGGGCTGCAACTGCTCAACCTCGGTCACATAGCCGGAATAGGGGGCGCGGACGACGCTGTCCTTCTGGTTGAGGAGGGCGGTGTTCAACTGCGCCTCGGCGGCCTGGTATTCCGGCGTGTCGGCGACCGCGATGTCTGGATTGTTGTTCAACTTGGCGAGCTGCAGCCCGGCCTGATCCTCGAGCTGCGTCAGCCTGGCCTGGTCGCCCTCCAGCTTGAAGCGGGCGTCGTCATAGGTGGAGCGGGTGACGCCGCCATTGCCGACCACCGCGGCGTAGCGCGCGAGGTTCGCCTGGTCGTTGGCGACCTGGACCTTCTGGCCGGCGATGTCCGCGAGGGCGCCGGCATAGCCGCGCTTCGCCGAATTGATGTCGAGCACCGCCTGCGCCAGATTTGCCTGGGCGTTTTCCACGCCGATCGCGAAGGAGGTGGGGGACAGCGTGAAAAGAACCTGGCCGGCGTTGACGTGCTGGTTGTCCCGTACATAGACGCCGGCGACCAGGCCTGACACGTCGGTCGAGAGCGAGACTTTCGCGGCGTCCACATAGGTGTCGTCTTCGGATACGTAGGTGCCGCCCATCAGCCAGAACACCAGGGCGGCGATCGCGACCAGCAGAACGCCGCCGAACATCAGGACCGGCCGCAGCAGGCGCGACCGATTGGCGCGGCGGACGGCGGCGGCACCCGCCTTTTGGTTCGGCGCCGGCGGCCGGTCCCGCGTTACCACGTTCGATTGCGACATCAAGCGCTCTCCTTCATAATTTCCAATGGCGCCTTCACTGGTTCCGAAGGTCCCGCCAGCAGGTTTCGTTTCATTTGCAGCAGGGCGGCGATCATGGTGTCTTGAACCGCGGGGCTTATGCCGCCGATGATGGACTCCGCCAATTGCCTTCGCTGCTCCTGGATTTTCTGCAGTGCGCCGGTCGCGGCGGGGCGCAGGTGCAGGCGCCAGATCCGGCGGTCGTCGGCGTCCGCGCGGCGTTCGACCAGGCCATGCGCCGCCAGGCGGTCGACCAGCCGCGCGACCGAGATCGGCTCAACCTCCAAGAGATCGGCGATTTCCTTCTGGCTCATGCCGGGGTTCCGCTCCAGCCGGAGCAACAGACCCCATTGCGCGCGGGTCATGCCGCTGACCCGGGCGCGCTTATCCGCCTCGACGCGCAGCAGCCGCGCCACGTCGTGCAGGAGAAAGAACAGATCGCGCTCATAGTCCTGACCCATAACGGGCGACATAATAAGCAACGTTATGAAATTCAACCGCGCGAATTTTGCATGGCAGCGTGGAGCACGGGGATCAGCCCGGAGAGCACGATCTGCACGCCGATGCCGAGCAGCAGGAACGCCGCCAGCCGGGAGACCGCCTGCCGCCCGACTTTTCCCAGCACGGCGGCAAGGCTGTCGGCGGTGGTGTACAGCGCCCAGATCAGCGCCGCCATGGCCAGGGCGGCGGCGCTGGCGCCGGCATAGAACATGACGCCCGGCAGCAGGCCGTCCGGGCGCTCTGTCCCTAAGCTGACGGCGACGGCGATGGTCCCTGGGCCGGTGGTGAAGGGCAGAGTGAGCGGGAAGAACGCGTAGCTCGCGAGCCCGGCGGTCCCGCGTTCGACCGGGGCCGCTTCGGCCTGCTTGCGGTCCGTCTGCGCTTCCGGCGCCGACAGCATTTCGTAGGCGCGGACCGACACCACGATGCCGCCGGCGATCCGCAGGGCGTCCAGGCTGATGCCGAAGAAGCTGAGGATGTAGCTGCCGCCGAGCAGGGTGACCACCATCACGATCATCGAATAGACGGCGACGCGGCGGCCGAGCGCCACCCGCTCCGCGTGCGTCTGGGCCGCCGTCACCTCGTTGAAAATGATTGCGCCGCCGAGCGGGTTGACGATCGAGAACAGCGCCGGGAACGCCAGCAGGAAGGCCTGGACGGCGGTGGTGAGCGCGATCACGGGTAGAGCTTGCCGATCTCCCAGCCGGCCGGCCCGCGGCGATAGGTCGTCCGGTCGTGCAGCCGGTATTCAGCGCCCTGCCAGAATTCGAAATAGTCGGGGGTGACGCGCCAGCCGGACCAGAAGGGAGGGCGGGGGATGTCTTCGCCGGGGAAGCGCGCTTCGATCTCCGCCAATTTTTCCTCGAACTGTTCGCGGGAGGCGAGCGGGCGGGACTGGGCGGAGGCCCAGGCGCCGATGCGGGAGCCGCGCGGGCGGGAGGCGTAGTAGGAATCCGCCTGGGCGGCTTCCACCGGGGCCACCGCGCCCTCGATCCGGATCTGGCGGTTCAGGGATTTCCAGTAGAACAGCAAAGCGGCGCGCTGGTTCTGGCCGATTTCCGCCGATTTGCGGGATTCAAGGTTGGTGTAAAAGACGAAGCCGCGTTGATCCCAGGCTTTCAGCAGCACGGTGCGGGCGGACGGCTTGCCATCCGCCGCGGCGGTCGCCAGGGTCATCGCGTTCGGGTCGACCGGCTCGGCGGCCTCGGCCGCCTTCAGCCAATCGGCAAACAACGCGAACGGATCGATCGACGGTTCGCTCAACGGCCTTGCTCCTCGGGTAATCCGCCGCACTTGATCGGGTGTCGCGGTGTATGCCACCAACCGTCTGATTGCTGAATGGCTCGCAGGAGATAGCGCCTATGCCCGACACCGCAACCCAGATTTCGCCGCCGAAGGGCACCCTGATGCAGGGCAAGCGCGGGCTGGTCATGGGGGTCGCGAACAACCGCTCGATCGCCTGGGCGATCGCGCAGGCGGTGGCGGCGCAGGGCGGCGAGGTGGCGTTCACCTATCAGGGGGAGGCGCTGGAGAAGCGGGTGCGGCCGCTGGCGGCCTCGATCAACGCGGATTTTCTGGTGCCCTGCGACGTGACCAGCGACGCGGCGATGGACGACGCGTTCGCGGCCCTGGACAAGAAATGGGGGCGGATCGATTTTCTGGTCCACGCGATCGGGTTTGCCGACAAGAATTTTCTGCGCGGGCGGTATCTGGACACGCCGCGGGCGGCGTTTCTGCAGGCGCTGGACATTTCCTGCTTTTCTTTCACCGCCGCCGGGCAGCGCGCCGCGGCGCTGATGCCGGCCGGCGGGTCCCTGATCACCATGACCTATCTGGGGGCGGAGCGCTGGGTGCCGCATTACAACGTGATGGGTGTGGCGAAGGCGGCGCTGGAAGCGTCCGTCCGGTACATGGCGGCCGATCTGGGCCCGCGGCAGATCCGGGTGAACGCGATCAGCGCGGGGCCGATCAAGACGCTGGCCGCCTCCGGCATCGGCGATTTTTCCTACATCATGAAGTGGAACAAGCTGAACGCGCCGCTGGAGCGGAATGTGGAGCTGGAGGAGGTGGGCGGCGCCGGGCTGTATCTGCTGTCGGATTTGTCGAAAGGGGTGACCGGCGAGGTGCACCACGTGGATTGCGGGTACCATACGGTGGGGATGAAGAATCCGAACGCGCCGGATATTTCCGTGGTCAATGATTGAGCGGCGAGGCGCGGCCGATGGGTCATGGCCCTGATCCTTGGTTTAAGTCTCGGGTGTGCGGATATTTGTCGGGAGGCGGGCAGCGTCTTGCGTCGGTTTCGTCATTTCTCACCGTTGCGATGGGCCACGATTGCGGTGGCGTTGATGATCGTGGTCAGCGCCTGCGCGCGCTGGTTCGCCGAGGCGACAGGCTATAAAATTATCGGCGTGGTGGCGCTGCCGCCGGATGCGCTGGCGGCTGGGTCCGCGGCGATTTCGATTTTGAGTTTTCGGACCGGATGGTTGCGCGGAGGCAACGATAGCGCCGCTGGGATGCGGGCGATGCGGGGACGGGATGGATTTGACGACCGGCGTTGATGGGGGCGCGTAGGCCGAAGGTCGGAGCGCATTCCGGCGCTTTTGGCGATGCTGAGCCGGCGGGGGAAAGTTTCTGAAAGGCTGCGGATGGCGCGGCGCTCATGCGCCCGACTTTATGTCCTCTCTGGAAATGGTCCGCCGGAGGTTCTACTGGCTGGTCCATGTCGCACAATAGTTTCGGTCATCTGTTCCGGGTTACCACGTGGGGGGAGAGCCATGGGCCGGCGATCGGCTGCGTGGTGGATGGGACGCCGCCGGGGATTGCGCTGGCGGAAGCCGACATTCAGCCGTTCCTGGACCGGCGGCGGCCGGGGCAGTCGAAGTTCACCACCCAGCGGCAGGAGCCGGACCGGGTGAAAATCCTGTCCGGGGTTTATGAGGGTCAGACCACGGGCACGCCGATTTCGCTGCTGATCGAGAACACCGACCAACGGTCGAAGGACTACGCCAACATCGCCCAGCAATTCCGGCCCGGCCACGCGGACCTGGCCTATCAGCAAAAATACGGCATCCGGGACCCGCGCGGCGGCGGCCGGTCCTCCGCCCGGGAGACGGCCTGCCGGGTCGCGGCGGGGGCGATCGCCCGGAAAATCCTGGGGGACGGCGTGACCATCACCGGCGCGATGGTGGCCCTGGGGCCGCACTGGATCGACCGGGCGCGCTGGGACGATGCCGAGATCGCGAACAACCCGCTATTCTGCCCGGACGCCGTGGCCGCCGCCGCCTGGGGGGAGATTCTGGATGACGCGCGCAAGGCCGGCTCCTCGCTCGGCGCGGTGATCGAGGTCACGGCGGATGGTGTGCCGCCCGGCCTGGGGGCGCCGCTTTATGGCAAGCTGGACGCCGAGATCGCCGCGGCGCTGATGAGCATCAACGCGGTGAAGGGGGTGGAGATCGGCGACGGGTTCGCAGCTTCCGCCCTGCGCGGCGAGCAGAACGCCGATGAGATGCGGATGAAGGACGGCAGGGTCGCATACCTTGCCAACCACGCCGGCGGCATCCTGGGCGGCATCGCCACCGGCCAGCCGGTTGTCGCCCGGTTCGCCGTGAAGCCGACCAGCTCGATCCTCACGCCGGTCCGCAGCGTGGACGCCGGCGGGCAGGATGTGGATGTGGTCACCAAGGGGCGGCACGACCCCTGTGTCGGCATTCGCGCCGTGCCGGTGGGGGAGGCGATGCTGGCCTGCGTGCTGGCCGACCATCTGCTCCGGCACCGGGCGCAGAATGGTCCGTTCACGAAATCGTGATGGCATTCATAGGCGTTATGCCCTAGCATATTGCAAATGGACACTTCTTCTCGGCACAATTTTGTTTCGCTCGTCGGCGCTGCCACCTGGACGGCGCGGTTCAATGAAATTCGCCAACGGATCGGCTCCGGGGCGCAGGCCGGCCGGCTGGCGGCGCAGCGTTTTGCCGCCGAATGCGCGATCGAAAAGGCCCGGCGCGGCCAGCCGCTGAACCCGGCCGAGAGCGAATTCGTCAGCCTTGCCACCCGCATCCCGGCTTTGCACGACTCCTTCTCCGCCGCCGGCCGGAACCGGCTGGGCGAGAAAATGGAGGCGGCGCTGACCGGCGAGGCGACGATTTTTCCCCTGCTGCACCTGCTGCACACCGCCGGTCTGCAGCAGAGCCGCGGGTTCGACGTGAGCTTCTCCGGCCTGGCCGAGGCGACACCGTTCGACCTGCTGATCAGCCGCGACGGCGCCGAGGCGGAGATCGCCTGCGATGCGATTTCGGCGGAAGAGGGGCACGCGGTCCAGCGCGGCAGTTGGACCCGGCTGATCGACCGGATCGACCCCGATCTGCAGACCTGGCTCGCCGCCCATCCCGGGCGGTATCTGTTGAAAATGACGCTGCCGAAGGGGCTGAAGGGCGACGACATGGAGCTGCCCGCCCTGCACCAGCGGATCAAGGCCATGCTGGCGAGCACCCGCCGCGCCGATTACGACGAAGCGGCGATGCTGCGGCTGGACCCGCTGCTGCTGGCGGGGGCGCAGGCCAATGATGGTCCACGGCCGGCCGGGGTGATGGCCAGGCTGCGGCGGGAATTCGGCCCGGAAGCGCATCTGGCGATGACCGAGGCGGGGTCCAGCGTGTTCGTCATGGCGGCGCGCGCCGGGTCGGAGAACGAGGTCGCGCGCACGGTGCGCGACCGGCTCGCCGCCATTGCCCCGGCGCGGCTGAGCGGCGGGCGGCCAGGCATTATTTCGCTGCTGATCGACGATACCGACCCGCTGGAGTGGCGGATTTTGCGCGAGCAGTTGATGCTGGAGGGCGAGACCCGGCAGTTCCTGACGTTTCCGGAGGCGCGCCACGTGATCGCCGTTACCTGCGCGTCACGCTATGAGATCGCCAACGCGACACCGCCGCTGGCGGCCCCCGGTGGTGATTTGCGGTTCCGCAACCCGATGCATCCGGCGGCGAAGTCGCCCGCGCTGGCGCCGGCTGTGCTGTCGACGGTTTAACAGGGGCCCCCGGCGGTCCCCCCATCACGGTTCAGAATGAAAAAGCTTTTGGCTCGCTTTTTTTAAAAAAGCGCTTCCCGCCTAAACGCTGAACTCGATCACTTCCCGCACCCGCGGGTAGATTTCGCTGGCCCAGCGCTTGCCGCTGAACACGCCGTAATGGC